>Ga0207670_10000846_pt1 | contig 16073 bp, 11 predicted proteins | sample KBSS23HmetaG_FD_184339 | JGI IMG/M metagenome (GOLD analysis project Ga0207670, IMG submission 184339) | Switchgrass rhizosphere microbial communities from Kellogg Biological Station, Michigan, USA - KBS S2-3H metaG (SPAdes) (version 2) | ecosystem: Host-associated > Plants > Roots >... | reverse complement strand
ACGGCACTCAAGTGGCGGCACCCACGCAATCACCAGGTTCCGCAGTTCTCAAGCGGCCCACTCTCCGACGTGACGTTGCTCCAAAACGTGTTCATTCCAGATTCGCTGACGCCGCACCTCGCGATGCAGCGCCGCGAACCGGGCGCCGCGTCATTCGCGGTGGCGCTGCGCAAGATCCACCGCATGAAGGCGCCCGGCCTGCTCGAGGCGATCCGGCTGCGCGTGCAGGTCGATCCGGACTACAGCGGCGCGCCGTCGTGTTGGACGCCAGCCGGCGGAGCGACCAATGCTGTCGGCGCAGCGCCGGCCGCGATACCGAGCCAGCTCGAACGCGACCTCGACTTCCTGCGCCTGCACGAGCGCGAGAAGGCCGAGTTCCGCGCGCAGGCCGAGCACAACCGCGAACTCGTCGCCACGCTGCGCGCGGCGTTGTCGTGGCTGCCTGCGATCGACCGCACGAACGATCCGGTCGCGCGCGCCGACGGCGAACTGGCCGTGACGTCGGCGTGGCTGTGCGACCGCGACGCCGTGCGCACGCTGCTCGGCGCGGAGGCGTGGCGCGTCGGCGAATTGCCGGCGCTGCTGCAGCGGCGCGTCGCGATTGGCACGCTGCGGCGTCTGTTGTGGTGGGTCGCCGACAGCTGCCGCGAGCACCCGGTCGACCGCTGGCTCGCGCGCATGCACGTGGCCGCGGGCAGCCGCGGCCGGCGGGCGCTGCGGCACGCGTACGTCGCCGATGCGCGCGTGCGCGCGACGATCGACGCCTGGAACCGGTTGCCCGACGGCACGGGTCCGGCGCAGCTCGCGATCGAGCGGCTGCGCGCGATCCACGCCGCCGGCGGCGACACGCGCCGCGAACTGGTCGCGCTGCGCGCCGTGCAGTCGCTGTCGGTGCTCGACGTGCGCAACTACCGCGACGCCGTGTTCGCGCTCGGCGGCTTCGCCGACGACGGCGAGGACCCGGGCCTCGCGACGGAGCTGCCGTGAACGCGCCGCCGCATGCCGGTGGTGGCGAGCCGGCGCCGGGCGCCGAGCGCGGCTTGCTGCGCGGCGATCGCGCGCTGCTGCTGCTCGTCGTCGCCGCGGTGTGCTGGCGCTGGCTGCTCGCGATGCGCACGCCGGTGCCGGCCGAGGACGGCGTCAACTACCTGTGGATGGCGCAGCGGTTCGCCGCCGGCGATGCGGCGGCGGCGCTGTCGGAACCGTTCTCGCCGCTGTGGCCGCTGCTGCTCGCGCTGCCGATCGCGGCCGGCGCGGAGCCGTTCCTGGCCGGCCAGGTGCTCGGCTGCATCGCCGGCGGGCTCGCGTTGCTGCCGATCGCCGCGATCGGCGAGCGCCTGCGCCGCGGCGCCGGTCTGCCGGCGGCGGCGCTCTGCGCGGTGTCGTCGGTGTTCGCGCGCACCGCGCCCGAGGTGCTGACCGAACCGCTGTTCGTGCTCGTCGTCGGCATCGCGGTCGCGTGCGGCCTCGCCGGCCGCTGGTGGTGGCTCGGCGTCGGCACCGGGCTCGCGTTCTGGGTGCGGCCCGAAGGCGTACTGTGCGCGCTGCCGTTCGTGCTGCTGTGGCCTTCGCGCGCGTGGCGCGCGCTGGTCGGCACCGCCGCCGCGGTCGCGTTGCTCGGCGCGTGGCGTTGGCTGTGCGGCCACGGCTTCGATCCGGTGCCGAAGCTGCAGTTCCACGCGCTGCGCACGGACCTCGGCGACGAGCGCGGCGACTGGCTCTCGAATCTGCTCGCGGTGCCGCCGGTGTTCCTGGAGGCGTTCGGTGGCGCGGCGCTGCTCGCCGTGCTGTCGCTGCTGCCCGACCGCGAGCGCGCGCCGGACGCCGACGCGCGGCGGCAATGGCTCGTGCGGCAACGGCTGGTGCCGTGGTTGCTGCTCGCCTGCGCCGTGCTGCCGATCGCCACGTTCGTCGTGCGCCGCCGGTTCTTCGTCGCGTGGGCACCGGCCGTGTTGCCGCTCGCCGGCGTCACGCTGGCGCGCGTCGTCTGGCTGCGCGGCCGCGCGCGCGAACTGCTGCTCACGGCCGTGTGCGCCCTCGACCTGTGGACCGCGTGGAACGGCACGATCGCCGCGGACCGCCGCGCCGAGCGCTTCGTCGGCCGCTATCTCGCGCGCGTGCTGCCGCCGGGCCACACCGTCGTCGGCGACATGACGCGCGTACTGTGGTTCGCCGGGCAGCGGCCGCTGCCGCCGCGCCACTTCGACGCCGAGTGGTTCCTCGCCGCCGCGCGCGCGCCCGAGGTCGAGTTCGTCGTCATGAACGAGCGGGGCCAGCGCGGCGTGTTCGCGACCGTCGAGCAGGGGCTGCGCGACGCGTTCGTGCGCTTCGATCTGCCGGTCTCACTGCGCGCCGTCGCGGAGGCGCGCGGCGTCACGGTGTTCGTGCGCAAGTGACGCGGCAGCGCCGGCGCTGCTGCGCGGACGCACCAGCTCGGCGACCAGCACGCCGATGCCGATCAGTGCGCCGCCGCTCCATTCCAGCGTCGTCATGCGGTCGCCGAGGAACACCACGCCGCCGAGCGCGGCGAAGCCCGGCTGCGTCGCGAACAGCACGGCGACCTGCGTCGCCGGGATGCGCGGCTGCACGGTGCTCTGCACCGAGATGCCGATCGCCAGCGCGAACACGCCGAGGAACGCGATGCACAGCCAGACCGTCGGGTCGGCGCCGCGGAACGGCGCCGCCGCGGTGCCCGTCGCCGCCGCCAGCGCCGTCACGCCGAGCGCGACGGTCAGCAGCTGCCACCAGCAGTACTGCAATTCGCGGCCGCGCCGCGACAGCCGCGACAGCAGCAGGATGTGCCCCGCGTAGCTGAACGACGACGCGATCTGCAGCCCGATGCCGGCCAGCGTGTTCTTGCGCGCGCCATCGTGCTCGTCGCCACCGAAGCACAGCAGCGCCAGGCCCGCCGCACCGAGCAGCAGGCCGAACACGGTCGGTGCGCGCAGCCGTTCGCCGAACACGAGCACCGCGCCGGCGGCGACGAACAGCGTGATCAGGCCGGACAGGAAGCCGCCCATCGACGCGGTGGTCTGCTGGATGCCGAACGTCTGCAGCGCGTAGCCGATCAGCAGCGGCACGCCGGTCGCGATGCCGCGCAGGGCCTCGGTGCCGAGCGCCCGGCGGCCGACCGCCACGGCCGGCGGCAGCAGGCAGGCGACGGCGATCCAGAACCGCGCGCGCAGCAGGTCGAACGGCGGCACGCCGCGGTCGAGCACGGTCTTGACGGCGGCGTAGCTGCTGCCCCAGATCGCGATCATCGACAACAGCTGCAGCTGCGGCGCGGCCGCGCGCCAGGACCTGATCATGGAAGCACAATCAATGGATCAGTTACCCCGGCGGCCGCCGCGCCGCCCGCCGCGTGCGCCGGGGGCGGGGCCCTGGCCCGGGCCCTGCCCTTCGTAGGCGGGCAGCTTCAGCAGCTCGGGATCGAGGTCGGCGAGTGCCTTGTCCAGCGTACCCAGCAGTTCGGTCCGCTGCGCCGTCGTCAGCGCCGCGCGCAGCATGCGCGCGGTGTCGGCGGCCGAGATGTTGAGGCCGTCCATCGTCGCGGTCGCCTCCGGCCGCGTCGCGAACGCGGCCAGCAGTTCGCGCGTGCTGCCGTCGAGGTCGTTGCGCTCGAGCAGGACGCGCGCGCGGCCGGCCTGCGCGATCGCGACGTAGTGGTCGGCGTTGCTGCGGCTCGGCGGGTTCTCGACCGCGCAGCGCGTGAACAGTGCGATCGCGCGGTCGTACGTCTCCAGCGCCGCCGCGGCCTCGCCTTTGCGGCGCTGGCCCTCGGCGACGACCATCGTCGCGTAGCCGGCGAACCACGCCATGTCGGGCCCGGGGTGCTGCTGCAGCAGCTTCTGGTAGGCAGGCTCGAGGCCGGCCTCGCCCTGCTCCTCGAGGATGCGCGTGCGCAGCCGCGCGTGCAGCAGCGGCGACACCGGGAAGCGCTGCAGCCCGTCGTCGAGGATGCGCGCGGCGGCGGCGAGGCCGCCGAGCGCCTTGACGAAGTCGTAGTGGTCGGCGACGTGGAAGTCCTTGCCGAGCGGGTGGCGCGCCAGCACCGAGTACGCGGTGTGCACGTCGGTCAGCCACTGCGGCGGCCACTCCTTCTTCGCCTTGACGGCGTCGACGATCGCGTTCTGGCGCGCTTCGGCGAAGATCTGCAGCACGGCCATCGCGGCGTAGCCATCGGGCCGCTCGGGCAGCTGCTTGCTGGCGAGCTCGGCGTGGCGGTAGGCGGCGTCGAGTGCGCCGAGCCGGAACGACGCGGCGGCGAGCACCGCGTTGCTGCGGAACACGCCGTCGGCGACGTTGCCGAGGCCGAGCTGCTCGGCGGTGCGCGCTTCGCGGCGCGCGTCCTCGAGCAACAGGCGCGCGTGGCGGTCGGCGTCGCGGCGGTTCGACAGCGCGCCGGTGTCGTTGTGCACGGCGAGCGTCAGCGTCGCCTCGGCGATCGCGAGGTGCTGGCCGGCGTCCGGCGGCGTCTGCCGCGCCTGCTGCTCGCGCTGCTGCAGATCGGCTTCGATCGCGTAGCTGTCGGTGGCCGCCGGCGGCGCGCCGCCGGCCGCGGCCAGCGCTTGCGTCCAGCCCTTGACGTCGACGCCGCCGCTCTGGTCGGCGAGACCCTCGTGCACGACCGCGAGCGTGCGCGCGTGCGGCGAGGTCTCGCCGAGGTGCTTCAACGCGCCGACCAGTGCGTCGCGTTCGGCCGGCGCCATCGGCACGCGCAGCGCCTCGGCGATCAGGTCGACCGCGCCGGGCAGCCTGGTCTGCGTCAGTGCCTGGCGCGCCCTGGTCGCGCGCTCGACGTCGAGGCCGAACAGCGGCAGGCGCAGCAGGTCGACCGGCGCGTTGTCGCGCTGCTGCGCGGCGGCGGCGAGCAGCGCGTTCTTCAGTGTGTCGTCGCCCTGCGCGTAGGCCTGCTCGACGGCGTCGCGGTCGCGCACGTCGGGGCTGGCGACGCGCTCGAGGATCGACTTGTCGCCGCGCACGACGGGTTCGGCCTGGATCGTGCGCTTGCCGATGCCGTCGCCGATCGCCTTGAACACCGAGTCGGTGTCCCACGCGTAGTAGACGTCGTAGGTCTCGCTGCCGTCGAGCTCGACCATGATGTGGCGCGGCGCGATGCGGCGGCCGTCCATGAACTTCTCGAAGAGCAGCGGCTCGATCGCGATGTGCTCGCCGCAGGTGACGCTGCCGAAGCGCGGGCACAGGATGCGGTGGCCGTGCTCGTCGTAGTCGCGCGGGTTGTGGCGGTAGACCGACGCGATGACGCAGACGTACGGTTCGTACAGCTTGGCGATGTCGGGCTGGCGGTAGCGCACGCCGGCGTAGTGCTCGCTGGCGATCTCGCCGTCCATGTTGACGCAGACCAGGATCGGGCGCTTCTGCTGCTGACTCAGTGCCAGTGCGTCGTCCCAGGTGCGCTGGAACGTGATCAGCACCGGCTTCTTCCAGTCCTCCGCCGTCGGCGCGAACCACATCTGCTCGCGCGTGACGCCGGGCGGTAGTTGCGCGCGCGCCACCGACGCGGCGGCGAACAGTGCGATCAGTGCGGCGAAGCGGCGGAGCGCGGACGGAGGGGCGGCGGACTTCATGGTTCGGGCGGTACGGGCGCGAAGCGGTGGGGGTCACCCAATGTAGCGACCCAGCGTAGCGATGCTGTGCCGGGCCTTCGAGCCGCGGCCGGGCGCCGTCGCGACGATGCGACAAGCGGGGCCGACTTCGCCGCTGGCCGCGACCGCGCAGCGCAATATCCTCGGGCCGCAGTGATCCCCAACGGAACCACCGGCCGCCGGGCCGCCGCCAGTCGACCGTCGTGACCGCGGACGGCCAGGACGAACTGACGGCGGCCTCGACGAGGTGCGCCGCATCGAGGTGCAGAGCAACCGGCTCGTGACGAGCGTGATGGCGGGCGGCTACAGCTCGGTGTTCCGCGGCGCCGGCATCGAGTTCGACGAGGTGCGCGAGTTCGTCGAAGGCGACGATCCGCGGCTGATCGACTGGTCGGTGACCGCGCGCGCGGGCCGGCCGTTCGTCAAGAAGTACGTCGACGAGCGCGAGCTGACGGTGGTGTTCCTGCTCGACCTGTCGGCGTCGATGCGCGCGGGCCAGGGCGTCTGGTCGGCGCGGCAGATGGCGGTGCGGCTGTGCGCGTGCCTGGCGCTGGCCGCGGTGCGCAACCACGACAAGGTCGGCCTGATCGCGTTCGGCCGCGAGGTCGTGCGCTTCGTGCCGCCGCAGAAGGGCCGCGGCCACGCGCTGCGCATCGTGCGCGACGGCCTGCTGCTCGACGGCGGTCCGGGGCGCAGCGAGTTCGCGCCGGCGCTCGAATACGCGGCGCGGGTGCTGCGGCGGCGCGCGGTGTTGTTCGTGGTGTCCGACTTCCTCGGGCCGCCGCTCGGCCGCGCGCTGCTGCGCTGCGCGTCGCGGCACGACGTCGTCGCGGTGCGCATCCTGTCACCGGAGCTGTTCCCGCCCGACCGCGGGCTGTGCCGGCTGGTCGACCCCGAGACCGGCGCGGCGACGCTGGTCGACTGGAACAGCGGGCGCGTGCGGACCGCGTGGCTCGCGCGCGTGGCGGCGTGGCGGCAGCGCGTCGACGACGAACTGCAGCGCGCCGACGTCGACTGCATGGACGTGCCGGTGCCGCTGGTGCCCGACCGCGAGGCGGTCGCGCGGCCGATCCTGCGCTTCTTCCGCATGCGCGAACAGCGCGGGGCGAAACGGTGAGGCGCGCGCGATGGCCGCTGGCCGGCGCCGTCGCCGCCGCCGGCACCGCCGCGGCGCTGGCGCTCGGCGCCTGCAGCGAGGACGGCCTGGGCGCGGCGTCGGCGGCGGCGGAACTGGCGCTGCGGGTCGAGAGCGACGCGCGCGAGGTCGCGTTCGGCGAACCGTTCGCGCTGCGCGTGGTGCGCACCTGGCCGCGCGAACTCGAGCCCGCGCCGTTCGCCGACGACAGCCTGCTGCCGCTGCAGGTCGAACGGCTGCGCAGCGAGCGCCGCGACGCCGGCCCGGTGCGCACCGAGACGCTGCACTACCGCGCGCGCGCGTTCGTGCTGCCGCGCGCCGTGGTGGCGCCGATCGAACTGCGCGCCGCGCCGCGCGCAGGCGGGGCGCCGCAGCAGTGCACGAGTGCGCCGTTCGAACTCGCGGTGCACTCGTCGCTCGGCGCCGGCGATGGCCCGCTGCCCGAGGGACCCGGCGAGCTGCTGCCGCTGCCGCGCCAGCCGGGGTGGTGGCCCGTCGTGGCGGGGGCCGCCGTGCTGCTCGGTGCGGCGTTCGCGTTCGCGCGCGGGCGCCGGCGCGCGCCCGCGGCAGCGTCCGCGACCACCGCGCCGCCGCTGCCGCGCGGACCGACGGAACACGATCTCGCGCGCGAACGGCTGCGCCGTCTCGCGGCGGCGCCGGCGCCGCAGGATCGCGCCGGCGAGGTCGCCTTCTGCGACGAAGTCACCGCCCTGCTGCGTCCGTGCATCGGCGCCGTGCTGCGCCGCGACGCGACCGTGCGCACCAGCGAGGAGCTCCTTGCCGAACTCGCTGCCGAACTCGCGCCATGCCGCGATGGCGCGCTGCAGCGCCGCATCGCGTTCACGCTGGCTGCCTGCGATCGCGTGAAGTTCGCGGCCGGCCGCGCGCCGGCGCGGCGGCGCGCGCGCCTGCTCGCCAGCGCCACGGCGTTCGTCGACGCGACGGCTAAGGCGACGGAGGCATCGGCGTGACGGCGCTGTTCGAAGCCCTGACGGGCCAGCTGCTGCTGCAGCCGCTGTTCGGCCTGCTGCTCGCGCTGCCCGCGCTCGGCTGGGTGGCGCTGCGCTGGTGGCAGCGCACGCCGGCGCCGCGCGGCCACCTGTTCGCGCCGGCGCCCCTGCTGGCGGCCGCGCCGCTGCCGGCGACCTGGCGCACGCGCCTGCACCGGTTGCCCGACGCGTGCGCGCTGCTGGCGGCGCTGCTGTGCACGGTCGCGGTGATGCGGCCGGTCGTCCGCGTCGAAGTGCAGGCCGAGCGCACCGGCATCGACATCGTGCTGTGCCTCGACGTCTCGTCGTCGATGGCTGCAAAGGATCTCGACGCGCAGCAGAGCCGCCTGCAGCTCGCGCGCAGCGCCGCCGTGGCATTCGTCGCGGGCCGCCCCGACGACCGCATCGGCCTCGTGCGCTTCGCGCGCTTCCCCGACCTCGTCTGCCCGCCGACGACCGACCATCAGGCGCTCGAACAGATGCTCGGCGAACTCGCGCAGGTCGCGCGCGACGGGCCCGAGGACGCGACCGGCATTGGCACCGCGGTCGCGCGCGCCGTGCAGGTGCTGTCGGCGAGTACGGCGCCCTCCCGCGTCGTCGTGCTCGTCACCGATGGCGAGGAGAACGTCGCCGCCGCGGGCACGCCGAACGAGATCGGGCCGCTGCAGGCAGCGCAGCTGGCGCAGCGGCACGGCGTGCGCGTCCATGCGCTTGCGGTCGGCGCCGGTGCGCCGGCGGGCGGCACGAAACCGATCGACACTGGGCCGGTCGACACCGCGCAGGTCGAGCAGATGGCGCAGCGCACCGGCGGGCGGTTCTTCGCGGTTGCCGACGCGGCGTCGCTCGCTGGGGTGTACCGCGAGATCGGCGCGCTCGAACCGAGTCCGGCGCCGGTGCCGCGGTTCCGCTTCGACGAACGCTACCGGCCGTGGGCGCTGCTGGCATTCGCTGCCGCGGCGCTGGCGTTCGTGCTGCGCCGCACCTGGCTGCAGGTGCTGCCATGATCGCGCTCGGCGGGTTCGCCAGCGGGCTGGCGGGGGTCGGCTTCGCGCAGCCATGGTGGCTGCTGCTCGGCATCGCAGTCACGGCGGCAGGCCTGTTCGCGCGGCAGCGCGCGCGCCGCGCCGCGGCCGTGCGCAGTTCGGTGTTCGGCCCGCGCGCGCCGGCACTCACGGTCGGCGGCGCCGCCGCACGGCCTGCACTGCGGCGCGCGTGCGGTGCTCTGGCGTGCTTCGCCGTCGTGCTGGCGCTGGCCGGGCCGCGCTGGGGCGCACCCGCGGCGCCCGTGACGCCGCAGCGCCTCGATCTGCTGGTGTGCCTCGACGTGTCGCGTTCGATGCTCGCGCGCGACGTGGCGCCGAGCCGCCTGCAGCTCGCGCGCAGCATGCTAGTACAACTCGCCGCGCGCGCGCGCGGCGACCGGCTCGGTCTCGTGGCATTCGCCGGCGAGGCGCGCCTGTGCGTGCCGCTGACGACCGACGGCGCGTCGTTCGCGCAGCTGGTCGCCGCAACCGACGAACTCAGCGTCGCGCGCGGCGGCACCGACCTCGGCCGCGCGCTCGACACCGCGCTCGCCGCGCTGGTAGGCCGCAGCGGCGGCACCGTGCTGCTGCTCACCGACGGCGAGGACCATGGCGGCGCCGGCATCGCCGCGGCGCAGCGCTGCGCCAGCAGCGGCGTCACCGTGCACTGCGTCGGCTTCGGCTCCGAGCGCGGCGGCAAGATCCCGCTCGCGGGGGCCGGCGGCGAGACGTTCCTGCGCGACGCCGCGGGCCGCGACGTCGTCACGGCGCTCGATCGCGCGTCGCTGGCCGCGATCGCTGCGGCGGGCGGCGGCGAGTACGTCGATGCCAGCAGCGCGGGCGAACGCGCGCTCGTCGACCTCTACGAGCGCGCGATCCTGCCGGCCGCGCGCGGCCGCGCCGAAGCCGGCGGCGAACTCGTGCCGGCGGAACGCTTCCAATGGCCGCTCGCGCTGGCGCTCGTGCTGGGTGCGCTGCAGTGGTGGCTCGGTCGCTGGCCCGCGGCGGCGCGCCGTGTAACCTGACGCCCATGCATCCCCGCATGCAGGAACTGCGCGCGCACCTCGAGACCGGCCGCCGCGCGCTGCTCGACGCGGTGGCGGCCGTGCCGGCGCCGGACCAGCAGCGGCAGCCGGCGCCGGGCCGCTGGTCGGTCGCCGAGGTCGTGGAACATCTATGGCGCGTGGAGCGCGGCGTCGCGGCGTTGCTGCGCCGCGAGTTCGACCGCGTGCGGGACCGGCTGCCGCGCGAGACCGCGACGACGTCGGTGCTCGCTACGATGAACGGCGCCGCGATGCTCGACCGCCAGCGCAAGCTGCAGGCGCCGCCGCCGGTGGTGCCGCCCGACGGCCTCGACGTCGCGACCGGCCTCGCGCGGCTGCGCGAATCGCGCCAGGCACTGCTCGACGTCGTCACCGCCGCGGACGGCTTCGCGGTCGGCGCGATCCATGCGCCGCATCCGCTGTTCGGCGACCACGACTTCTACCAGTGGCTCGCGTTCGTCGGCTTCCACGAAGCGCGCCACGCGGCGCAGGTGCGCGAGATCGGCGCGCAGCTGCGACCCTGATGCGCCGCCCGGCGCGTCACTTCTTCTTCTTGGCGTGCAGCGAGCAGGTCTTGTCGGCCGCCATGCAGGCGCCGCAGCCGCGGTCGAAGCCGAGCTTGCCGCCCTTCTGGATCGCCAGCGCCGCCGCGTTCGCCGCCGCGGCCGCGCGCGTGCCGGTCCACGCCGACGCGAGCTTCTTGTAGCGGTTGAACGCCTCGTCGTACTCGCGGCGCTTCTGGAAAGCCTCGACCTCGACGAGCGCCTTGCCGGCGTCGATCTCGCGCTTCTGCTTCTTGTCGGCGAGCAGCGTCGCGAGCTTCTGCGCGGCCTCGTCGGCGCGCGGCACGCCGGCGTAGGGGGTCAGCGGATCGAGCGCGGCGAACGCCTTGTAGGCATCGCCGCCGGCGAGCGCGGCATCGGCGTCGCTGATGCCCGCGGCGACGAGGCCTTCGGCCGCGGCGATACGCTTCTCGGCCTGCGCCTTCGCTTCCTCGGACAGCGTGCCGCCCGCGAGCAGTTCCTTCGCCTTCGCATACGACTCGCCGAGCTTGCCGGCGCTGGCGAGCTTGCCGACCTCTTCGAGGCCGGCGGCGAGGTTCGCGGGGCGCGCCTTCGCGAGCAGCGGATCGATCAGCTTGCTGTCGAAGTTGCCCGAGGTGTCGGCCCACACGACCTTGCCGTCGACGTCGATCAGCACCGTGAACGGCAGCGTCTTCGGGTCGTAGCCCTTGAACACCGCGGTCACGATCGGGCAGGTGACCTTCTCCTGCGTGAAGTACTCGTCGAGCTCCGGGCCGTCGCCGAACGTCACCACCACGACGACGAGGCCGCGGTCGAACAGCCGCTCGTGCAGTGCCTGCAGCCGCTCGAGGCGGACCTCGCACTCGGGGACGTGGCGCTCGAAGAACTCGAGCAGCACGACGCTGCCGCGCAGTTCGCTGAGCTTCTGGTTCTTGACGCCGTCGAAGTGCAGCGTCGTGAGCCAGGTGATCTCGGGTGCCTCGGCGCCGACCTTCTGGGCCGGACCGGCGGCGGCCGGCACCAACACGGCGAACAGGGCGAGCGGGAACGCGCGCGACATCATGACCTCCTGCGGCCGCGGCGGGCGGCCCGGCGCGAGTCTACCGTGCTCGGCCGGGCCCGTCGCGGGCGGCGCAAGGTGGCCGCGGGCATGGGCGATCTTTCACTCAGGTCCGATCGGGCGCCGACTGGCGCGGAGGCGAGCACGATGCATGCCTGTTCACCGGACGCGGTCTCGGTTCGGCGGACGCCGATCATCGGGACGAGGCGCGACCGGGAGCGACCAATCGACCAGCGCCACATCCATGGCGCACGAAACCAAACCTAGTGCAACCCAGAGACCTGGTTCTGCGCCCGCCAGAACGGGAGTCGCACCCAAGACTGCTCCTAGAAGTGATCCGATCACGCAGCGGGCCACCCGAGAACGGCGCGCCTGAGTGGATAGAATCAAAGCCCATATGATGGATTGCCCGCCAAATCCTGCATAACCGCTTAGCCATGCATCCATCGACAGCGTACGGAACACATACGTAATGTCCGAGCTGGCCACAGAGGCAAGCAAGCATACCAAACCAATACCTGTCGGCACTGGCAGGGCGGCTAGAGCGAGGAATCTAGCCAAGTCTCGAATGCGCATCGGATGCCCAGGCTGTCGTCTCGGCTGGATGATGTCCTGCGACACGGCGGACTGCAGTGGGGCCTGGGGGGCGGCTGGTCGGACTGCAACTGACCGGTTGCACAAAGGCGTCACCGCGCCGGCACCAGATCGCACAACCCGACGTCGATGAACTGCCCGCCGCCGGTCTGCTTGCAACTCACGGCGAGTACATGGCGGCCCGGCGTGAGCAGTGCCCGCGCGGCAGCGTCGACGGGCGCGTACTCGTAGTCGGTCGTGTAGCCGCGCGCGGCGAGCACGCGCGTGCCGTCGACGAACAACTCGACGTCCTCGTCGTGGTGCACGAGCCAGAACGGCTCGCGCAGTTCGCCCGCGGGCAGGTCCACGGCGCGGCGCAGCCAGATCGAAGGGCCGTCCCAGCGCGTGCCGACGCGCGCGCCGGGCGTGCCCGCGGTGCCGAAGCCCGCGGGTCCCGTCGACCATGCGGTGTCGTCGAACGACATTCGCTGCCAGCCGTCGGCTGGCGCGGTGATGGTGTAGCGCCACGTCGCCGCGGGGTCGGGTGCGGTCGCGACCAGCGTGCGCAGCGTGCCGCGCGGTCCGTACAGGCGTCGCGCCGCTTCGGCCGCGCGCAGCGGGTCGATCTTCGGGACCGCGCGGTCGTACGTGAGCCAGCCGTTGACCTCGATCTCGACGTCGGTGGTCTGCGTGTAGACCGCCGCGCACAGGCCCTGCGCGATCAGCGGTCGCAGCTGCAGCACGCGCGCGACGTAGGCGTCGGTCAGCGACGCCTGGTCGGGAAAGCGCACGTAGCCCCAGTTGTCCTTGTCGACCCAGGTGTGGCCCGGCAGCGGCAGGCCGAGGCCGCCGAATTCGCCGAGCACCGCGGCGCGCGCGGGCTCGGGCCGCGGCATGCCGGGACCCGGATAGACGTGCGCGTCGACGAGGTCGCCGCAGTGCTGGTCGGTCCAGCCGCTGGCGTTGCCGATGAGGCGCGTGCCGTCGAGCGAGCGCACGAGGTCGACGTAGCGCTGCGTGTCGTGCTGGCCCCAGCCCTCGTTGAACACGACCCACGTCACGATGCACGGGTGCCGCCGCCGCGCCGCGATCAGCGCGCGCAGTTCGCGTTCGAAGCCGGCGGGATCCTTCTGCGCGTCACCCGACGGCATGTCCTGCCACACGAGGATGCCGCGCTTGTCGCACTCCTCGTAGTAGCGCTCGCTCTCGACCTTGACGTGCTTGCGCAGCATGTTGCAGCCCATGCGAGCGATCGCGTCGAGGTCGCTGCACATCGCCGCGAGCGTCGGCGGCGTGTAGAGACCATCGGGCCAGTAGCCCTGGTCGAGCGGCCCGAACTGGAACAGCGGCTCGCCGTTCAGCTCGATGCGCGCGTTGCCGTGTTCGTCGTGGCCGAGCGAGATGTCGCGCAGCGCGAAGTAGCTGTCGACCCAGTCGCGCGGGATGCTGCTGTCGTCGACGCCGCGCGTCACGGTGCGCACCTGCAGGCCGTAGCGGAACGGGTCCTGCGGCGACCATGCGCGCGGCTGCGGCAGCTTCAGTTCGATCGGCTGGCCGATGGCTGCGTTGCCCTCGACGACGATCTGCGCCTTGTCGAAAACGCGCGCCTGCCACTCGAGTCCCTGGCCGTCGCCGGTGATCTCGGCGGCGATGCGCAGCGCGCCGGTCACGCGATCGCCGCGCACGTCGATATCGGTGACGTGGCAGTCCGGCACGCCCTCGAGCCACACCGTCTGCCAGATGCCGGACACCGGCGTGTACCAGATGCCGCCCGGCTTCTGCACCTGCTTGCCGCGCGGCTGCGCGCCCGCGTCGGACGGATCGCGCACGGCGACGACCACCGTGTGCTCCTTGCTGCGGCCCAGCGCAGCGGTGATGTCGAAGACGAACGGGTCGTAGCCGCCGCGGTGCTCGCCGACGACCTTGCCGTCGACGGTCACCGTGCAGGCGTGGTCGACGGCGTCGAAATGCAGCAGAAAGCGGTCGGCGTCGCGCGCGGGGAGCTGCAGCACGCGGCGGTACCACAGCGTCTGCTCGGCCTGCAGCTGCCGGCCGACGCCCGACAGCGCAGCTTCGAGCGCGAACGGCACCAGGATCGCGCCGTCCCAATGCTCGGGCATCGGCGCATCGGCGGCGGTGATCGCGTAGTCCCACAGGCCGTTCTGGCTCTTCCAGTTCGAGCGGCGCTGCAAGGGGCGCGGATGCTCGGGCCACGCGTTCAGCGGCGTGACGTCGGCGGCCCACTTCGTCTGCAGGTGGCCCGCGACCGGTTGCCAACTGCGCGCGCCGGACGCGGCGGCGGGATCCTGTGCGCGCAACACGGCGGCGGCGGCGAGAAACGCGACCAGGCGGAGCATGCCGCGATGATGCGCGGCGGCGCGGCCGTTCGCCAGAGAGCCGCCGCTGGCTAGCCGACGTCGACGGCGTGCTCGGCGGAGGTCGGATGCGACAAGCGGTGCTTGCCGCGGACCTGCGGCGTCCACGCCACCGTTGCCGTGCCGTCGGCGCCGACCTTGGTCGCGGGAGTCGTCGTCGCGGTGCCGTCCGGGCGCCGGATCGTGAACGTCACGTCCTGGTTGACGAGCTCGGCGTTCGCGAAGTGGATGTCGAGCGCGTTGCCGACCGTGCCCTTCGCCGCGGTGCCGGCAAAGCGCAGCGGCCGGTTCGTCTGCAGGATGAAGCTCGAGAACTGGTCGAGCAGCCGCTTCATCAGGTCGGGCGAGACGCTGGCGAGGAACGCCGTCAGCGAGACGAAGCCCGCGGTCTTGTAGTACTGCGACTGCGACGGGTCGAACGCGCCGTCGGTCGTCAGCAGCACGCCGGCGAGCAGCGCCAGTGCGATCAGGAAGCCGCGCAGCAGCGACGACGTGCGCGGGTAGGTGTTGTCGGTTGCCTCCGGATTGCTGTCGGGGCCGATGTTCACCGTCGCCGCGAGGCCACCGAGGAAGCTCGCGGCCATCGCGAGCAGGCAGACGTTGGTGTACGTGTACGTCGCGATCACCGCGGCCAGCGTCTTCAACGTCTGCGGCCAGTGTTCGAGCGGCGAGCCGCCGAGCAGCGCCGACAGGTTGGCGCGCAGCGGCTGCGAATCGACGAGGATGCCGGCGATCAGCAGCGCGATCCACGCGGACGTACCGAGGCCCAGCAGCAGGAAGTACCAGGGACCCTTCACGAGCCTTCGCACCTTGGCCAGGGCCTTGCCCATGGCTCGACTCCTTCCACGCGGTCGACTCCCCGCGCCCGCAGCCATCATCGCCGCCGCGCGCGCGGCGCGTCAACCGGGCGCGCCGGCCGGTTGCGGTCAGCAGTCGCCGTCGGCCGCAGCGCGCCGCGCGCCGAGCCAGAGGCCGAGCGGCAGCGGCAGGAGACAGAGCCCCAGCATCACGAACGCGACCGACTCGAGCCGGCAGTGCAGCAGGTCCTCGGCGAGCACGAGGTAGTCGTTCTTGAGGCCGAGCGAGCCGTTCGTCGCGTACTCGGCGCGCGCCAGCGGGCTCGTCATCAGGCCGAAGCAGAGCTTCGCGTTCTGCGCCTGGATCAACGCCGCCGCGAACGCGCACGCGGTGCGTTCCTGCGCAGTGCCGGTGCGGCCGCCGGTCCACGCCAGCGCGAAGCAGTAGCCGGCGAACAGCAGTTCGCCGAGGTGGCCGCCGGCGGCGATGACCACGTCGGCGGCGGGCGCGAACGCGAGCGCCGGCACCAGCACGGCGAGCAGACCGCCAGAGGTCGCGAAACCGCGGCGGCCGCGTCGCCACGTGATCGCCGCGGCGGCCGCGGCGCCGAGCGCCATCGCCCAGACCAGCCAGTCGCGGCGGTCGGCGATGCCGGTCCACGCATCGCCGGTCAGGCCGATCGCCGGCGCCGACGGATGGCCGAGCAGGCAGCCGAACGTGGCGTGGCCCATCTCGTGCGGCAGGGCGCACAGGAACCAGACGAAGCGCGCGGGCACCAGCGTGCCGCCGAGCCATGCGATCGCGGCGCCGAGCACCAGCCAGCGCCAACGCGCCGTCGGCAGCGGTCGGTCCGGCGGGCCGGGCTCGTCGGGCGGACGCGGTGCGACGCGCGGCGACGACACGGTCGGCATGCGGCGGGGCGGCGGAGCGAGCGGGCCGTTCACGGTA
>Ga0207670_10000843_pt1 | contig 16076 bp, 10 predicted proteins | sample KBSS23HmetaG_FD_184339 | JGI IMG/M metagenome (GOLD analysis project Ga0207670, IMG submission 184339) | Switchgrass rhizosphere microbial communities from Kellogg Biological Station, Michigan, USA - KBS S2-3H metaG (SPAdes) (version 2) | ecosystem: Host-associated > Plants > Roots >... | reverse complement strand
ACCGCTGCTCCCCATTTTGGGAGATCAGACCAACCGCTTCTTTCGTCAGGCGTTCACTCTGGAAATGAACGGCGACAAACTGCCCGCCGAACAGACTCAGGCGCTCTTGGACGAGCTCCAGACGTTGTTCGCAAAGTTTCACGCCAGCGAAGCGCTCAAGGTCAAGGAAGGCATCAAACCGGTGCCCGACTTTCACACGCTACGCCACACGGCCCTGAGCCCGGAACAGAACCTTGCGGTGGATCAGGTCTGCCCGATCACCGCGATGGTCAAGGCCAAAGCGAGCAAATGATATGCGAAACTATGATCGGCCCGGTTCCGCTCCGGAAGTGCTCGGGGTCGGGCACAACGACCGGGGCACCGGTGCGACAACGGTCGTGCCGTCCAGGTTGAGGAGCCAGCGCCGTGCCCCGCTCCGGCCTTGCACCTATCCGGCTCGTCCTGTCAATGGCGGCCCGCTGGATCGTGCATTGCCCAAGTCCGGTCCATGGCATTACGAACCCAAATACAATGGCTGGCGGGCCTTGGCGCATGCGCCGAGCGGCACGATGTTCAATCGCCACGGGCAGCGGTTGAGCATTCAAAAAGAGTTTGGCTCCGCGTTGGCCATGCTCCGCCATGTGCACCTGAACAATGGCGCCGAAGCTGTGGAATGGTTTGACTGTGAAGCGCTGGAACGGCGCCACGCCATTGGCCAGGGAACCCTGCTGGTGTTTGACTACATCAGCCCGGCACGCGAAGCCTACCTGGGGCGCAAGCAGAGTTTGGCGCACGCGTTGGTCGTGCATGATTATCGGGTGAAACCGCGTTCCGACGCGGCTTACAGCGTCGGGGCGGTTGACCCGGAGGAGTTGGATGCCCTGGAGTTTTATCATCGCTTGAAGCAATTGAATGGGCAATGGCATTGCCCATTTTACGAAGGGCTGGTCGCCAAGCGCACCGACTCGCTCTATCCGGTCCAACTTCGTTCAGCCACTTTCGAGTTCACCGGTTGGATGAAACATCGTTGGCCAGGCCAGCGATGAAGCAGCCATCTCGTAATCAAAGATTGGCAACATATCGATGCATTGACACCAGCCCTCTCTGGATGCTGATGACTGCTCCTGACTTTGAGGTCTGACGAGCCCCCGCTGGGCAAACCGCAGTCCTCAATCAAAAAGCCCCTGCCCTCATTTGGCGGCAGGGGCTTTTTGCGTTTCAACCCCTCAACACATCAATCCCATGACCCCCTCTACAAAACAACTGCTGCTCAACGAAGTTCAACCCCGGCTCCGAAATGCAATCCCTCACAAGGTTCCTTTTGTCGGTTCTGATGATCCGGAGGAACTACTTCAAGATGGGCTACTGATCGCTTTGCGCATCGTCAACGGTGCACGGCGTTCCCGGAAAGACGTCACCGGCGGCAGCGTGGCGTATTATACGCTCAAATGCCTGCGCTCCGGCCGGCGCAGCCTGAGCTATCGGAAGACTGATCCTCTGCATCCGGCCGCGCAATTGAACGGCCACTGCCAGGTCCACTCGTTAGAGGAGCCCGTCGGCTCCGACGAATCAGGTGATGAGCCGATGACGCTGGGTGACATGTTGCCCGCCCACGACGACGACCCTGCAACCCAGGCTTGCCGCCGGTTGGATTGGGATCACCTGATTCAACACTTGGATGCGGTGACGAAAGCGATCCTGCAGGCATTGACTGTTGGCCACGAACTCACCTCTCTGATCAAGCGTTTCAGAAGGAGCCGTTCCACCCTGCAGAATCACAAGGATCGTCTGGGCCGTTTCATCAAGGAGCGCCTGGGTGAGGACATCCTGGTTCAGGTTCAGGAACATCCCGGTTGGCACAATGACCTTCACGTCAACCGCGAACGACTCGCCTGTCGGTGGGAACAATCGACCATTTGACGGCGACGAGAGAGGGCAACCCGGTGGTGGCCCTTTCTTTTCGCTGTCAAGTCCGCTCCTGCACCACCACGGAGCGCCACACGATGAAAAAGCATTTTTTACTTAGCGGAGCGCGTACACAATGTTATGAATCCTGAGCCGAGTTTCTTTGGACGCCGTCGCATCGCCAATTCGTGCCCAAAACCCGTTCGCTCAAGCGGAAAACTCTCTCAAGTGCTCGATGATGGTAAGATGAAATATCCCGAGGCAACCATCCTGATCGTCGAAGACAATAGCGACGATGCGTTGTTAATCCAGCGCGCCCTTCGCCGTGCCAAGCTCATTACAACACGGAAGTCCTTGGGCGCTGGAAATGGTGGCTGGCAAAGCATCAAGCTCAAGCTGTTCTCTACGCGTCCGGGGGAAGCTTTAAACTTCGGGCAGATTGTCAATAACGAGGAAAGTCAATCGGCTCGGTGAAGCACGAGTCGGCATGAGGTGAGTGAGCACTCAAGCTGGCGATTCGACATAGTGTGAAATCGGTTTGTTTTGGATGTTCGGTGACGTCGACAGTCACCTGCCGCGTGATCAAACAATGTCGGGGTCGAACCGACGACCTACGGTTTACAAAACCAGTCTTGCTCGTTCGGCTTCATTCGCTTTCTTGCGGAAAGGTGTTATTTGACAGCGTCTTCCTTCGCAAACCGCGAGTTTATCAATGCGAACGGAAACGAACAAAAGCGAAACAAAACTGTCAGAAACTGTCAGAAAAAATTCTTCCCGAACAATGACACTGTGAGGGTTGCTTCGCTTTCCCAGCAAGTCAGGAAACGCGCAATAGCAACCTCTGTGGCGCATGCAGAAATCTGGCCCGACGACCTGCGTACCGACGACATCCACCAGTCAGCCACTGCGGCAAGACAGTTCAATCTCGCTGGCGATTCTGCGCGCTTGCCGTCCCGGCGTTCGCCGTTGGCCAGAAGGCTCTGGCACCGCGTCCTGGTTCGTTGGCCTGTTTCAATACATACCGAGGAATCTGGGACGTTTTCCAACCCTGGCGGAACTTCGGATGAGCCACTCAAACCAGCGAATAATTGCGCGAATCCAGGGAATCGTGGAGGACAGAATTAAACTGTGGCGGTGGCAAATGCGGATTTTTTTTTGTGCGACGTGGATTACGACACGGTATAGCGGCGGCTTCCTTTCGGCCGAATTTGGGATCGAAGCATGTCGGACCAGCATGCGTGCGGACACATCTGCCAGGAGTCTTCATGTTTTTTTAATCGCGCTCGTTTCGACACTCCTCTACCCGGCGAGGTCGTTTGCGAAGAGTTGAACGCTAGAGCGCACGCACTCGGTAGAAGCGGTGTGGTAATCTTGAGCTGTTCGAGTCGGTGAATTCGAAGGATGCGGTCGGGAGTGAGTTGGTCTGCAGTGGTTGCCAAACCCGAAGGTCATCAGAGATTTCGATGACAAACGGACTGGTGCCGTCCCCACCGTTAATCACAACTGCGAATTGGTCGTTCGAAAGAAACCCGACCGGTTGAACGCGGGGCACTCCTGCAATATTCCCATCCTGATCGATTACAGCCAAGCGCAGGCGTTGAACGCTGGAGAGCTTTGTAAATTCGCCACCGAGCAGGAGCTTGCCATCAGACAAAAACGCAAGCGCATTGACGGACCCGTTTGGCCGGAGCGCAGCTCCAAAATTGAAATCAGGTGTCCCATCCGCTTGGAATCTCACCAACCTCGATCGCGAATTGTCGATCAGGCTTTCGCGATCAGCCAACGCCATCACGAATCTGCCATCGTTCAGGACCGCAAAAGGTGCCGTTGTGCCGCCAGGCCAATATGGGCGCAGTGAAGTAGTCTTAAAGGTGGCGTCCACCGACCCGTCTCCCCGCAAACGCACGAGCCGCCAGTTGAAATAGAAATCAGATGAGTCAACGATCACTCTGCCATCCGGCAAGGGTATTGCCATACCCACGTGCTCTGTTAAAGGAAGAGTCATGCGTTCGCCTGACGTCCTTAACCAGGCAAGAAAAGGCGTGCAGTCGGCCCTTCCGCCGATCAGGAAGTCGCCACCCAGTCGTTCGGTGATTTGCGATACTTCTGCATATCCCCAACAATACAGATCCAATTCCGGAATTGGGGGATGGAATGTGCCGTCCACTTCGCCCGTTGGCAGAAAACGGACGAGGCCACGGCGCGGTGTCCCGTTCGCATACGCGAAATATCCGCCCGCCAAGATCTTCCCGTCCGCTTGGACAAAGAGCGTATACAGTGCGGAGGAGAACTCGGCTGTCAACCCTTGCCCTGGATCAAACGTGCGGTCCAAGGAACCGTCAGCATTAAGCCGCGCGATATTTTTCCGTGGCGTGTTCGCAACCTTCGTGAAGCTGCCGCCGAGTAACACTTTGCCATCCGATTGTTGAGCGAGCGAGATGACCGGCGCGTCCGGACCTTCGCCGGGGTCGAATGTGTCATCGAGGGTCAAATCAGGATGCAGGCGGGCAATTCGTCGACGCGGTGAGCCGCTCATGGCCGTAAAGTCGCCCGCGGCTAAAATCTCCCCGTTCGCTTGGAGAAGTACAGCGCTCACCGGGCCGTTCGCTCCGCGTGCGGGGCCTGAAACCGTATCATTTTCCAGGAGGGTGAGGAGGGCCTCAGTCTGGCTTCCCAATACGGCCCCATTAGAGGGATTTGTCAATTTGAACCGAACCATCTCCGTACCCTCGAACAGGCTGTCATCGTTAATGGCGACCGGTATCGTGGCAATGGACGGTGGATTTCCTTGAAATATGATCGGTCCTAATTGCACAACGAAATCAGTTCCGGATTGGGCCGTGCCGGAGACAATAGTGAGGTCGGCGGTAAAGACCCTCGCAGTGCCACCGACCGCGCGAAACTCAAGCAAGATTTGCCCGTCGGATTCGGAGGCGACGTAGTTCGTTCGGGAAAACTCGACGCCGTAATTGCTGTCGCGGATTTTCACGGTTGCAACCGATGGGAACGCAAGCACGGTTCCTGTGCTTGGTTGTCGGAGTTTGACAGTAAAATCTTCAAAGACCGTTTGAGGAAAAGTTCCCGAATAATCGGGACTTTCGGGGAGCTTGTCGGCCGAGATGATGACTGACACCATCTTTACCCGTTCGCCTGGATTGAAAGTGATCGTGCCAGAAAGGCTCTCGTAATCGAGACCGGCTCGCGCCGCGCCGTCTTCGGTGGCGTAGTCAACCGCTAAAGGATTGTCCACGCATCCTTCACGCACGACCGAAAGATCGAAAGTTGTTCCCTCAGAGGTCTCAAACACTGCATTGGCGGAATCAAAACGGACCAAACATTGGTCGATCGATGGGCCTGGATGCAACCTCACCAGCCCTCGAGTCTTCGGATCCGTCCTGTTCAGGTAGAGGCTGCCGGCAATTAAGAGTTTGCCGTCGGGCTGAAATACCAACGCTCTAACAAAGGGCCGACGAAAGAAGTCGAAGAATGGCAAACCCACTCCATAAAACCCCCGATCCAATGAACCGTCAGCCTTCAAGCGAGCCAATCCTTCAAACGGCGATCCATCCACGCCACTAAACCAACCTCCAATGATAATTCTTCCATCGGCCTGGATCGCGATCCGTTGAATCGCGAAACCCGGGCTCTCCATGTGAGACGGTGGAAGGATAGGAGAGAATCCAGCGGGCTTGAAGGTCGTATCGACTGAACCGTCTGGATTGAGTCTGTCGAGTCCTCGATCGAAATCGAAGCCAACTAAAATCTTTCCGTCGGCTTGCCGCGCAATAGTGGAAACCGAACTGCCCGGAGACACGGCGGTGAAACCGCTGTCAATTGTTCCGTCCGCGTGTAAACGAATCAATCCAGTCCAGGAACCGGCCTCCGCATATCTTCTCTGGCCCGCTACCAGGACTCCACCGTCGGGCAATGCCAAGAGCGAATTGACATTATAGAAACGGTCGCCCAGCGCGGATTCAAACGAATTGTCGCGGCTCCCATCCCGGTTCAAACGATACAATACGGCAACCGACGAATTTGTCAGCCTGCCGGCAGCCAGAATCTTTTCGTCCGGCTGCAACGCCAAGTTCAAATCGTAGAGGTTGGTCGGTGAGATCGCGGCGTTGAAGCTTGGGTCGAAGATCCCATTGGCGGTGAATCGACGGATGGCGGGCCTTTGGCTGCCGTCGGAATCAAAGAAAGTTCCACCTAGGATCAACTTCCCATCGGTTTGGATCAACACACCACCAAAAAAACCATCCACCAGCGTAAACGTCGAATCAAGAGAACCATCGTTATTGATTCGCATCGCGCCTGAAAGGACTGATCCATCGCTAGACCAAAAGCGCCCCGCGACGATGATGCGCCCATCGGACTGCAATTCGATCGCAGAAACGATTTGATTGGTCCCGAGGTGCGGTTGGAACGTTTCGTCCAACGATATTGCTTGTCCTCTCGCAGCGGCCGCCGCGGAAAAACCGAGCAGAGCTAACAGGCAATACTTCATGCTGGAAATGCTGGTAGGTTCAAGGATTCAGGTTGGTCGAAGCACGTTCGTCGCAAGAGATCCTCCTGATACACCATGAGGTCCGTAAGAGTTGCTGTCCCACCTGTTTCATTACTCACAAGATATTCCTCGCCCCGGCCGTGGCAAGCGCAAGGGCGGATTCGGCATTTTTCGACACCATGAATTGGACTCAGGTGGACTGAAATGGCGGTGTCCGGTCATTCGCTCGACCAGGTCGGTATTGAGGTCTGGGCGCGAGCGGATCCCGGTCGCGCTGCGCAAAATGTCTCGCCGGAAGTTGCCGGTGCCGTCAGGAGGCTCAACCGATTCTAACTCCCTTCTAAGGCTCGGGAACGAAAGGAGCCGCTGATATTCTAAAACAGCATAATGCGCGGGAATTGGTTGGGGGCGTAGCTCAGTTGGTAGAGCATCTCGTTCGCAACAAGATTAAGCTTCCCGGACTCATTTTCCCACACTGGGACCGAAGTGGACAAGACCCCATAAAATCAAGGCATTCCTTCTTTTTTCAATTGGACTCACCGGGACCCAAAACGCCTTAATTTTTTTCACGGGTTAGGAGGAGGTTAGGAGGAAATGCGAGCCATCATGCGCGGCGATTTTATTGCGGAAGCGCTCGCGGCTCAGGGGTGCCCTTTTTCTGATTTGCACGCCGAAGACATTTTATCGAAACCGCACCGGGTGGAACCGATGACTGTGAAGGCTGGTAATCTGCCCCGTTTATCGTGTAGCCTTCATGCGTGAGCGACGTGACGCAGATCCTTCAGCGGGTCGAGCAGGGCGATAACAAAGCTGCCGAGGAATTGCTTCCGCTGGTTTATGAGGAACTGAGGCGGTTGGCAGCGCACAAAATGGCCAACGAAGCGGCGGGCCAGACCTTGCAACCCACCGCGCTGGTTCACGAGGCCTGGCTGCGCTTGGTGGGAAACCAGAACCAGCAGTGGAACGGCCGCGCGCATTTTTTTGGAGCCGCGGCCGAGGCCATGCGCCGCATTCTTGTCGAAAACGGCAGGCGCAAGCGCGCGGCACGGCACGGCGGCGGTCAGGCCAAACTCGACATTCAGACAATCGAACTCGCCGCCCCCGCCCAGGATGATGAGTTGCTGGCTGTGAACGACGCGGTCGATAAGCTGGCCGTCCGCGACAAACAGAAGGCGGAACTCGTCAAACTTCGTTACTTCGTTGGCCTCACCACGGAAGAAGCCGCCCAGGTCTTGGGGATTTCTGTCCCGACTGCCGATCGCTGGTGGAATTTCAGCCGCGCGTGGCTGTATGAAGAAATTGAACGCCAGCAAAGGCTTTGAGAACCGATTCTATTTCGTTGATAGGATCTTCTTCGAGATTTCGCACTACTGGTAATGGCTTCGATCAGTTCCATGAGCGATTCCGAGCAACCTGAGGAAGTCGTTTTCGAAGCGGCCTTGCGATTGACCGCCAACCAGCGCGTCGCTTATCTGGACCAGGCTTGTGCCGGTGACGCCGAACTGCGCCGCCGTGTGGACGCGCTCCTGGGCGCCTTCGAACGCGCCGGCGGATTCCTCCAGGAACCGGCCATGCCCACGCCCGCGAGAAAGATGGCGGTTTCTCCCCCGCCCACTGAGAAGGCCGGCGACAGGATAGGCCCTTACAAACTCCTCGAGCAAATCGGCGAAGGCGGATGCGGTGTCGTGTATGCCGCGGAACAGGACGAGCCGGTGCGGCGTCGCGTCGCGCTCAAGGTCATCAAGCTGGGCATGGACACCAAGCAAGTCATCGCGCGATTCGACGCGGAGCGGCAGGCGTTGGCGCTGATGGACCATCCGAACATCGCGAAGATTCTCGACGCGGGCGTCACCGAAACGGGCCGCCCCTATTTTGTGATGGAACTGGTGCGCGGCTCCAAGATCACCGACTACTGCGATCAGAAGCAGCTTTCTCCTCGCGCACGGCTCGACCTCTTTAACCAGGTTTGCCGAGCTATTCAACACGCGCATCAAAAGGGCGTCATCCACCGCGACATCAAGCCCTCAAACATTCTCATCACGCTCCACGACGGCGTGCCCGTGCCGAAGGTGATTGACTTCGGCATTGCCAAGGCCACGCAAGGCCGCTTGACCAATCAGACCATCTATACCGCGTTCGAGCAGTTCATCGGCACGCCCGCCTACATGAGCCCCGAGCAGGCGGAGATGAGCGCACTGGATATCGACACGCGCAGCGACATCTACAGCCTGGGCGTGCTGCTCTACGAATTGCTCACCGGCCAGACGCCCTTCGACGCCAAAGAGTTGATGTCTGCCGGACTGGACGCGATGCGGCGAATCATTCGCGAGCAAGAACCGCCCAAACCCTCCACGGTGGTTGAGAGGTTAAGCAAGTTGAGAGTCCAGAGGGGCGAAGCACCCGGGCCGCAGGGCAGTTCCGCACTCAACTCTCAACTTAAATCTCTCTCCACTGATTTGGACTGGATCGTGATGAAGTGTTTGGAGAAAGACCGCGCGTGCCGTTACGAGACGGCCAACGGCCTGGCGCGGGACATTGAGCGACACCTGAGCAATGAACCGGTGATCGCCCGACCGCCCAGTCGTCTCTACCGTCTGCAAAAATCGGTCCGGCGGAACAAAGGTGTCTTCGCCTCGGCCACTGCCATCGCCGTCGTGTTGGTGATCGGCGTTGTGGTGAGCACTACGCAAGCAGTTCGAGCAAAGCGCGCGGAGCGGGAACAGGCGCGGCAACGTCAGATCGCCGAAACCAAGGAGAAGAAGAGCGAGCAGGTCGCGCAGTTTCTCCAGGACATGCTCAAAGGCGTCGGCCCCTCGGCCGCCCTGGGGCGCGACACCAAGATGCTGCAGGAAATCCTGGACAAGACAGCCGAGCGCATAGGCAAAGACCTCACCAACCAGCCGGAAGTGGAAGTGGAGTTAGGCCTCACTTTGGCGGCTACTTACCATGACCTCGGTTTTTACCAGCAAATGGAGGGCGTGGCTCGGCAAAGTCTGCAAGTAGCTCGATCCGGACTTGGCGAGGAAAATGAGAGCGTCGCGGCTTCGCTGGTTGCCCTCGGAGATGCCCTGCAGCACCTCAACAAGCTACAAGAGGCAGAAAAATACTCTCGTGAGGGCCTGGCGATGACGCGGAAAGTGCTGGGCAACCAAAATCTCAAGTTTGCCTACGCGCTCGATCACTTGGCGAACATACTCGTCGGGCAAGGCAGGATGGCCGAATCTGAAGCGTTGCAACGCGAGGCCTTGGCGATGTTCAGAAAGCTCATCGGCAACGAGTGTCCCGAAACAGCCAAATCTTTGAGTGATCTGGCTCTGATACTCGGGGCGCAGGGCAACAGGTTGCCCGAAGCCGAAACCGCGAATCGCGAGGCGTTGGCCATGCAGAGAAAGCTGCTAGGCGGCGACCATCCCAATGTCGCCAAATCGCTGTGCAATCTGGCTGATGTTTTGTTTAGGCAAGAGAAGTATGCCGAAGCGGAAACCAAGTATCGCGAGGCCTTGGTGATGTGGAGGAAACTGCAGGCTAACGACCGCATCGAAATGGCCTATGCGCTAGGCAACCTCATTTGGGTGCTTCGGGCGCAAGGCAAGCTGACCGAGGCCGAAACCACAGCACGCGATGCGTTGGCGATGTACAGGAGATTGTTCGGCAACGAAAATGACCGGGTGGCCGATGTGCTCTCCATCCTGGCGCGCACCCTCGCGGAGCATGGCAAACTGGCTGAAGCGGAAACACTATATCGCGAGGCGTTGGCGATGCAGCGGAAAATGCGAGGCAACGAACCTGCCCAGTGTGTTGGCGATCTGGTCGGGGTCCTCCTGCGCGAACGGAAATTTGATGAGGTCGAACACCTTTTCGACGACCTTCCAAGTCAGCCAAACGATGTAGCAATGCTTTCGGTGCGCGCGGACTGGCGCGCTCGCATGGGCAGATGGAACGATGCTATCGCCGATACAAGAAAGGCGATTAGCTTGGCGCCGAACAACCACTCTTTCTACCACGATCTCGCCCCGCTGTTGGTGCAGAGCGGCGACCTCGCCGGCTACCGCGAGCACTGCCAACGGGAAGTGTCTCAGTTTCGCGATGCCCGAGATCCCGCCACTGCGCATAGAATGAGCAAGGATTGTCTCATGTTGCCGGACTCGGGTGTGGACGTGGCGGTGGCCGTCTCTTGGGCCAACACCGCGCTTGCGGCGGGGACCAACTATTGGGCTTGGCGCTTTCTCATGGCCGGACAGGCACTGGCCGAATACCGAGCGGGTAACTTCACCGGTGCCATTGAGTGGGGGCAGAAGGTCCTGTCTCGAACGAAGTACGGTCCGTCGCCCGAAGCCGAGCTCGACGTCCAAACCTACGCGGTTGTCGCGATGGCCCAGTACCGCTCCGAACAAGCCGCCGAGGCCAGCGCCACCCTCGCCAAAGGAGTTGAAATTGCAGAGAAGAAGTTGCCGAAGCTCGACAGCGGCGACCTCGGTGACGATTGGCTTGACTGGATCATCGCCCAGGCTCTCATGCGTGAAGCCAAGGCGCTCATCCAAGGCAACCCCGCGACCGCCACGGAAGCGAAATCCAAACCGCGTTGATTGTTCGACGCGAATGGCACGAATTCTCACGAATTCGTGTCGCTCTCTCCAAAAATCTTTCATTTCGCTGATAGGTTTCCCCTTCTGATTTCGCACTACTGGATAGATGACCCATTCCAGACAGTGAGAGTCGCTATGAAAACCTTGCTTCAAATCCCGATTCGTTGCGCGGTTGCGGCCCGCCGGGCGACAGCCCCGACCTCAGCGTACCGGCATTATCTGAGCCCAAAGGAGTTCGCAGAGAAGTTCGGTCCAGAAAAGAGGATTATGAGGCGCTCACCGCACCCACTGAAAATGACACCATCATATGATTGACTTGAACCATTCCCGAAATCTGGCGGTGCGTCCTCGTGCCGGTTGTTTCCATGACCTGTTCCCTCTGCCCGTCCTGATCGCCGCTCTTGGCTGGATGCTGGCTGGTCAGGTCAGGGCACAGACGTTCACAACCGCGTATAGTTTCACCGCCACCAGCACAAATTCATCGGGTGTCTATACGAACAGGGACGGAAGTATTCCGCACCCTTTGATTTTATCGGGCAAGACGCTGTATGGGACGACCTATGATGGCGGCAGTTCGGGCAGCGGCACGGTGTTCAAAGTGAATACTGACGGCAGTGGTTTTACGACTCTCCGTGGTTTTGCGGCACTCAACACTTCCACCAACGTCGACGGAGCTAATCCTGTGGCTGGTTTGAGTTTGTCGAGCGACACCCTGTATGGGACGACGTACAGGGGCGGCAACTCGGGCAATGGCACGGTGTTCAAAGTCAACACCGATGGCACGGGTTTTACGACCCTGTATAGTTTCACGGCAACCAGCACCAATTCTTTGGGTGCCGATACCAACGGCGACGGAGCCTTTCCATCCGGTTTGGTTGTATCGAGCAACACCTTGTATGGGACGGCAAGCTATGGCGGCAGTTCTGGCGGAGGCACCGTGTTCGCACTCAACACCGATGGCACGGGTTTTACGACCACGTATAGTTTCACCGGTGGCGTCGACGGATGGTCTCCGAATGGTGGCTTGAATTTAACGAACAACACCCTTTATGGGACGGCGTACTTTGGCGGCAATGCGGGTAATGGCACGGTGTTCAAGGTCAATGCCGATGGAACGGGTTTTACCAACCTATATACATTCACGGCCCTTATTGAGTGGGGAGATTGTGGTCCCGGCACCAACAGCGACGGAACTGCTCCGACTAGTGTTATTTTATCGGGCAACACCCTTTATGGGACCACGTATGGTGGCGGCACTTTTGGCGGTGGCACGGTGTTCAAGGTCAATACCGATGGCACGGGCTTCAGCAACCTTTATAATGCCTCGAGCTCGTATCAGATTGCGAAATGCCTCAAGTCGGGGGGTCTTTCGGCAGGGCTGGTTTTGTGGGGCAACTCCCTTTTTGGAACGACGCCCGGTGGTGGTTTGGATGCCGGCTTTTACAACCTCTCCACTGGCACGGTCTTCGGCCTCAACACCGATGGCACAGGTTTTACGAACCTGCATATATTCTCGGGAATTTTTGGGTGGTTTGGGAGCAACTTCGACGGAGGTCTTCCGTCTGGCGGATTGATTTTATCAGGGAACACGCTCTATGGGACGACCAGTTCTGGCGGCACCTCTGGCAACGGCACAATCTTCAGCATTTCCTTCCCACAACTGACCATCAATCCCTCCGGAGCAAACATTATTCTGAGTTGGCCCATCAAACACGGCGGATTGGATTACACCGGCTTCACCCTCCAATCCACCACTAACCTTGTTTCACCAGTTTGGACCACCAATCTCCCGGCACCCGTCGTCGCGAACCAGCAGAACACGGTGACCAATCCGATGTCGGGCACTCAGCAGTTTTTCCGGTTGAGCCAATAGCTGGCTAAAGGGGCAGCAAATTCAAACCGCCTCGCATTCGTCAACAGCGCGGGTACCGATTCTGTCAATAGAGAAATTCTTTTGCACCTTCCTCCCTCAATCTCGCAATGGTTAAGAGCAAGGCGGCTCACGAAGCAAAAATTACATTCATGAATACAAAAACTACAACGAACCTCCGTTTCGCAGCCGTTCTGGCGCTGTCGCTCTTGCTCGTAACAGCCGCTTGTACGGTGGAAAGACAATCGCTGGGTAGTCATGTCCCAGCGGCCACGGCGCAGTTGCAGCCGGTGGGGCGGCTGCCGGGCTCAAGCCGGCTAAACCTGGCGATTGGACTGCCGCTGCGCAATCAGGAGGGACTCACCACGCTGCTCGAAGAGCTCTACGATCCGGCCAGTCCCCATTACCGTCATTACCTGAGCCCGGAGCAGTTCGCGGAGGAGTTCGGCCCAGCTAAAGCGGCCTATGAGGCGCTCATCGTTTTCGCGAACTCGCAGGGCTTGGCGGTGACTGCGACCCATCCCAACCGCACGCTCTTGGATGTCAGCGGGTCGGTCGCCGACATCGAGAGGGTTTTCCATGTGAGGATGCAAGTGTATCAGCACCCAACCGAGGCCCGCACGTTCCATGCGCCGGATGTCGAGCCGTCACTCGACCTGGCCGTGCGCGTCTTGCGCATCAACGGGCTGGACAACTTTAACGTGCCGCGTCCTTTGTCACATAGAAGGCCATTGGATCATAACCGGATCGGGAAGCCGCTGGTTGGCTCGGCGCCAGGCGGCCGCTTCATGGGGAAGGATTTCCGGGCGGCGTACGTCCCGGGGGTCGCGCTGACCGGTGCAGGTCAATCGGTCGCGCTGTTCGAACTTGATGGCTATTATGCGAGTGACATCACGGATTATGAAAGTTTGACCGGGCTGCCAAATGTTCCGTTGAAGAATGTGCTAATAGGCGGATTCGACGGGACTCCGACGAGCTCTGGTAATATTGAGGTGGCACTCGACATTGAAATGGCGATTTGCATGGCCCCGGGTTTGTCGCAAGTGCTCGTCTACGAAGGGAATATCCACGAAGGGAATGCTAGTTATGACATTTTCAATCGCATCGCCACGGACAATACAGCCAAACAGATCAGCTCTTCGTGGGGATGGCTGGGCGACCCGACCACTGATCAGATATTCAAACAATATGCTGCGCAAGGGCAGTCGTTCTTTCAAGCTTCCGGAGATGACGGACCTCCTCCGAGTGCGGTCGCGGGGGACCCCTATTCCACAAGTGTGGGCGGTACGGAGCTGAGCACCAGCGGGCCGAGCGGGGCCTGGGTATCTGAAACGGTTTGGAACACGGGCTATGACCCAGGCGCAGCCACCTCGCGCGCCAGCGGTGGCGGAATCAGCCTGACGTACTCAATTCCGAGCTGGCAGCAGGGCCTCAGCATGGCTGCCAACCATGGGTCCACCACTCGTCGGAACAGTCCGGATGTCGCTATGGTCGCGGATAACATTTGGATTCTCTCCGACAACGGCGATTCGAGCTCTGGATCGGGTACTAGCGCTTCGGCGCCGTTATGGGCGGGCTTTACCGCCTTGGCCAATGAACTGGCCCAAGCCCACGGCCAGCCTCCAGTCGGCTTTATCAACCCCGCGATCTATGCGCTTGGCAAGGGGGGAAGTTACAGCTCCGCCTTCCACGACATTACCACCGGCAGTAACACTCTTACCGCCAGCCAGCCCGGGTTCTTCGCCGTTCCAGGCTACGACCTGTGCACCGGCTGGGGCACTCCCAACGGGAGCAACCTGCTCTCTGCGCTGGCGTTGCCCCAACTCCTGCTGGTCACGCCGGTGACGAGCTTCACGATCAGCGGCCCTGCCGGCGGTCCATTCAGCCCGACGGCGCAGAGCTATTCGTTGACCAACTCAGGCGCGGCGGCGCTGGATTGGACGCTCGCATACAAGGCTTCCTGGCTCGATGCCTCAGCCACAGGTGGCACACTCGCGCCCGGCGCGCCCGCAGCGACCGTAATCCTAAGCGTGAATTCGCAGGCCAACAAATTGCCGCCCGGAAGTTATGCCGCCAATGTGTGGTTCACCAATCTCAACGATAGTTCCGCGCAAAGCCGACTGTTCACGTTGGCCATAGTCACGCCGCCGGTGATTACGACCGGGCTGCTCGATCAGACGGTGCCGGAGGGAGGCACGGCGACGTTCACGGTCGTGGCCGCCAGCAATGCGTTGTTAGTTTACGCCTGGAACCGAGACACAAACTCTCTGACCGATGGTGGCCGCATCAGCGGCTCCGCCCGCAGCACCCTGAACATCAGCAACGTATCTTCGGCTGACGCTGGAACCTATACCGTTTCCGTTACCAATATCGCTGGCACGGCGCAAAGCGCCGCCACGCTCCTCACAGTCGCGTCCCCGCCAGTGATTGTGGCGCCACCCACCAATCAGACGGTGCTGCCCGGAGCCACCGCGATGTTCTCGGTGGGGGCCGTCGGAAGCCAGCCGTTGTTCTACCAATGGCAGCACCGTGGGAACGATATAACCAGCGGCGGCACCGCTAGTGTTCTAACCCTTCGCAATGTAAGCCCCGCTGACGCTGGCGCCTATGCCGTGGTGGTGAGCAATATCCTGGGTTCGGTGACCAATGCAGGAGGTATGCTGGCGGTAATCCCGGTCTCGGTACCAGGGGCCACGCTGGACACCCTGTACTCTTTCAAGGATGCCAACGATGGCGCCAACCCCTTAGCGCCGCTGGTGCAGGCCACAAACGGCAATCTCTATGGCACGGCTACTTCAGGCGGCGTAAACAGCGGCGGCACAGTATTCAGAATCACCACCAACGGCGCGCTGAGCACTCTGCACGCGTTCAGTGGCGGAAACGATGGCGGGGCGCCCAGGGCCGGGCTGATCCAGGCCGCCGATGGCAATCTCTATGGCACAAACCCCAGCGGCGGCGCGTCCGGTGTCGGCACAGTTTTCCGAATGACGCTCGGCGGAGGGTTGACAACTTTGCACGCGTTCACTTCCGGAAGCGATGGCGGTAATCCAAACTCGGTACTGGTTCAGTCGACCGACGGTAATTTCTATGGCACGACCTCGAGTGGTGGAGACAGCAGCGGCGACGGGACCGTGTTCAAGATGTTGCCCAACGGCACGCTCACTTCCCTGCACGGCTTCAGCGGCGCCGATGGCGCGAATCCTCGATCCGGGTTGGTCCAGGGCAACGATGG
>Ga0207670_10000842_pt1 | contig 16086 bp, 17 predicted proteins | sample KBSS23HmetaG_FD_184339 | JGI IMG/M metagenome (GOLD analysis project Ga0207670, IMG submission 184339) | Switchgrass rhizosphere microbial communities from Kellogg Biological Station, Michigan, USA - KBS S2-3H metaG (SPAdes) (version 2) | ecosystem: Host-associated > Plants > Roots >... | reverse complement strand
CCCGTCTGGAAAAGAAATCGATCCCGGAAATCGATCCCGAAAAAATGAGTCGTGTTGCATCACCGAATGACAGACCTTAGGCCAGATAACGTCTGCCAAAAATCCTTGGTCAGATGTCTTCGCCCGGTTTTCTCCGTTACGTAGCCAATTCACACAACTGTCGAACATCGGCAGCTTCAATTTCCTTTTCCACCCCCAGGTGCCGCCCATGATGGGGCTGTCATGCGCCGGGTAATCCCGCATGACGTGAAAAAGTTTGTCGGACTTCAACCACTGATCCACAGCACGAGTTTCTCGCTCAGTGAATCGAGAGTCAGCGTCCCGGACCAGAACCACATCAGCGTTCGGTTTTTCCACCGCAATAAATCTCCACATTTTCAGATTCGAAATACGGTCGGGGTTCATGTAGCTGATTCGAGCGCCCAAATCTTTTAGCCTCGAAATATAGTCCTTCGAAAACTTGGGGGCGACATAAAAAACCGCCGTGAAGTCGGGATAAAATCGTTTGATTTGCTCCGCATTTCGTACAGCGCCCTCCAAATATTTTGGATTCTGACCGAAGAGAGAAAATGAAATATAGTTCATCAGAACGGCCTCATTTTTTCGATCCATGCCCACTTCGGCCAATGCCCGGAGCGTTTCATGTTATAGCCATAATGGACCAACGGTGCCGTTTTCCAATCGTTGTGCTCCTTCATGTAAATCGCCTGGACGTTACTCACTTTTTTGGCCCACTCCGGTTTGTAGTGCGTTTTATTTTCAAACATCCGGACCAACATACTCAAGTCCGAACAATGCAGCAATTTCGCCTTCGGGTTCCAATCGTGTTGCGGGTGCGGAACCCAATTCAAAAAAAGGTCACAAAAATAGGAGTAATGCTCTCTTGTTCCAGTCACCACGCCCAAACTTATCGTGTCGTGTGGAGTATAGTCACAGAAAAACAACATTTCGTCTTTGCTGGGGGCTATCGGAGGGAATCCGTAATTGATGACATCGTAATCTGTCATCGTTCCACCTCCCCCGCCAGTTTCTTGCGCAGACATCGCGAGCCAACGAAGAAAACAGGCGGTCTCATATTCGTGGCCATACTCAGTCGGCAATTTCCAGACCGATTTTCGGAATTCATCGTAGCGAGGACTGAGCATCGCATCTCCCTCGTTAAGAACAATAGGCTCCCACCCAGCTTTTGACCAGCTTCTCGCCCAAATATCGATAAGACGCTCCTGGGAGTCTCTATCATAAAGTCCGATGGGAGTGTAATACGTGTAAACTCTCACATTAAATACTTTCGGCAGAGCTTGAAACCCGAATCGCCTTTGATTCCGTGCTGCCAAATAATTTTGTCTCGGACTCCCTCCAAAAACATCTCTTCAGTTATGGGAGTCCTCCACCAACTCCGAATTTGCGGGATATTTGCCCATCCTCGGGCCTTGAATTTAGGGGCAAGTATCCAATCCCATCCGGACCGTGAATTTACTCCCCCACCAGACTGAAAAAGCCACTTCAGAAACGCTAAATCGCCGCTGAGAAGACAATTTCCATTGATGTGACCGGTTCCTTTGTCATCCGGACCGTTCGCGAGCCATGCGCCCGCCTGACAAACCGGTTTTGGCTTGTTTACTGTGTCCCATGCGTCACGTAATGCCTGAATCCAGTCCTTACGCATCGGAATCCCGTCCGCTTCCACACAAAAAATCGCTTTGTAGCCCGGAATCTGACCTGCTTGCTTCTTGTGATAGAGCCAACCGAGTGTTCCGAATAGCAGGTCATTGCACCCATGTGGCCAACCGGTGCCGCGACCCTTAGAAACGTGAGAAAAAGTGTTGAATTTTCGGGAAACATGCTTGATTGTTGCCGGATCATGCTGTGTGTCGAACCTGGAGACAAACAAAAAGTCCGCAATGTCGCAATGCTTCGGTTCCAGGTCCGCTAAAAGCCTCGCAAGCTGTAACGCTTCGCGTTTGTCACCGTTCCAGAATTGGAGAGCAATAAGGATTTTGCTGGTCGGTATGATTTTCACGCAATTTTCTTCGGTGCGGTGTTGCGCGGACCATAACAACAATGCCCAATATGCCCACAAATCAACCCTAAATCTACGAAGACTTCATGCCCGGCTTCCACCGCTCTACGGCACAGTTGTACATCTTCGCCAATACCCAACGGAGACGAATGTTTTGTCTTGTTTAACAAAGCATCTAACTGCTCATATGCTCTCATTGCTTTCTGACCGTCCATAACTCCCGCAGAAAGCATGCTGTGGACTTGTCGTAGCCCTTCCATTAAATGTGTTTCACTCGATGTGAACCATTGCCCTCCCTTTCCGTCCGGACCACGAGCTAGAAGAGGAAAACGTTTTTCGATGTCTTCAAAAACTTTCCGATGAATCAAAATACACCCGGTCCCCACCCAGCCAGCAGAAACCAATTCATCGTGTGGCCCTTTTCGGGCATACTCTGCTGCTTTCGGATTTGAAGCTCCTAGACCAAACACAGGGGGTCCGTTAGGATGACGCCCAAAATATAAAGCCCCTACTACAGATTTTTTATGTGACATTAGCCTATCAATAGCGTTGAATGACGCAAATGGTTCTGGGTAAAAATCCCATCCCGTATAAGTCTTAAACCACTTAGAATTCCCAAATCCTACTAACATATCGTCATCCACCATTAGTATGTATTCATGGTCGGTTTTCAAAAATTCATCAACACAATGGTTTCTGGAATGGGCACAAAACGCATCCCCGAACACGGTCATAGAGGATGTTCTGCGCTTATCTACTAATTGCGCTACACAAAAAGCAGTAATAGGATGGACTTGTTTTTGCCAAGGGAGAGCGATCATCACTTTAGGAGAATAAGTAATGATAGATTTTGGGGGCGGAACTGGTATGGCGGGCAATCCCGCTGTTTTGATGTCGAACAGCAGGTCACTCACAGGCTTTACCCTCCTTTCGTCTCGCCCACCAAAGCCGAATAGAATTCGATTTCTTTTCTTTGGTTTCGGGGGAGTCTTTTCTACTGGAACTAGCCAATCCGATTTTTCGTTTAGTTTCTTCTGAATGGGTCTTGCCAAACATAGGGTGATTTTCCCCTCCCTGACTTATCTTTTGTTTCGCTATGGACTCCGGGGACCGCTTCTTACCTAAATGCGAGTCCGCCAGCTTTTTTATAGTTTCTGGAGAGGCTTTCTTTCCCTTGTTCCAAGGAGATTTTCCTGTCCAGTGATGATCCGGACCTCTCCCAACAAAACAATTTCCTTTTATGCGGATGCCTTGTTCTGGATTTTTATATCCGCGCCTTCCCCGATTCCAGCAAGGTTTTCCGAACATAGGATTCTTCTCTCCCCTCTTACACTCACTCATTTTTTGACGGGTTCTATCTGTGGGATACCACCCGTCTCCCCCGAAGGTTCCGTTAGTAAGATTACATCCTTCTTCAGAGTAGAACTGGATATACGCTATTTCCCAAGATTGCCATTCCGTCATCGGGACTTCATCAATAACTTCCAATACCGGCTTTAATCCCAAGGATAGTAGAGATTTTATCCAACAAGTCCTATGATTGTTGTTCCTATCAACCAGATGTGTTCTGGCTCTTTTTATCGGATTGTCCGTTTTGCCGACATATCGAACTTCTCCGGTTGTCGGGTCTTTCAAAACGTAAATAAAAGTTGTGTCTCTCACGAACTAAATGATATCGTATTTGGTTCTGAACACAACTTCTATTTTCAAGCTGTGGCCGATGCTTTGGCGCGTTTCTCCATCATGTCCTTCATCAAGTCGTCGAGAGCCTGCGTCGCTGGCTTCGTGAAAAGGTCTTTGTCATCCGTCTTAGCCGGGGCAACTCGGTCGGTTGGCGCGGCATTCTCGCGCAGGCGCGAGGAAGACGCTCCCTTGATTTTCGCAAGAGTCGCCGTTGCTTCTGCGAGTGCTTTCTTGTCTGCTTCCCACGCCTTTTTGTCGGCGTCGTGAAGTTTCTGAACATACACCAACTGCGCCATGCCCGCGATCATCATTGCGCGAATCTCAGGGGTGTCGTCGTTCAGTGCGCCCATCAGTTCACCCTTGAGTTGGTTAATAAAAGCGTTGTGGTCTTCCACAGCTTTCTTCGTCGCTGCGTCCGCCTTCGGATCGAGCGGTTTTTCGCGCATCCATGTCAGCGATTTGTCGATGTAATTCGTGAGGTGTTGCTGAGTCGCTTTGGTGTGCTCAGTCCTGGCGGTCTCGAATTGCTTCTGACGCTCACCCAGGTATTGCTGAATGTTTTCCTTGGACGCCTTGACCGCTTGCGCCTTGTTGAACTTTGCCATTTCAATGTCGGCGATTTTCGACTCAATAATTCGCTGAAGTGTCGGGTCCTTGAGGCCGTCGAAAATCTTGTCCCATTTAATCATCTCCGGTCCGCCGTGTTTCTTTATGGTCTCAATCAACGCCGGATTCACGTTCGGGTTCTGCGAAAGCTGCGAATAAATGAATTCGCGAGTCTGCTCAATGCCCTTGTCGAATTCCTTGAACTTCGGGTCGGCGTCCACGTCGAGCTTCGCACGCCACTCGCGCAGTTCCTTGATTTCCTTTTCCGTCTCGGGCGGCAGGGGGTTCTTGAGTTTCTCGTCTCGTTCCGCGATTTCTTTACGGAGTTTCTCAATCTCGGCATCTCGCTCGGAAATATCCTTAGCGGCACGAATTTTGATTGAGTTGAATGCCTCGCTGGATTTCGGACTAGCGTTCGGCGGAAGTTTCGGGGCGTCCTTGAAAAATGCTTCCGCTCGCTCCTGGTCGGCTTTCAGGTCCGCCGCTGCTTTTGCCGCCGCTTCGTCGGCTTTCGCTTTCTCTTCCGGGGTTGGCGTCGTCACTTCCGGGGTGACTTCCGGGGTAACGTCCTCGGGCGGGTTTTCTTTCTCCTTCGCCTGTGCCTCCGCGAGCTTGTCGAGTGCAGACGAAGAATCCGCCAAGTCTTCGGGGGCTGCGGCGGTTGTTCGGCCAGCGGCGTCCTGCTCTGCCAACTTACGGGCGACTTCAGCGTTGTGTGCCGTTGCGTCGGTTGAAGCGTCCAGGACCGGTTCGATGATTAAGTTTTCTGAGGGCATATATTACTGGGGTGCGGGGGTTGATGTTACGATTTTCTGACCATCATTCCATGCAGAATCGTCTAGCAAACTAGGGTATTCGTTGGCTTCTGATTTGATTTCAGGCGGGGGATTCGCAAGAGTCATTAACTCACGGAGCGCGGATTGAAAACCACGAAGTTCTCCGTTTCTAACCAAAATCCGGTTCGTGTCGCCGTCAGCAAAAAGTATCGGGGCGGACTCGGCGAGTTTCGGCAAAAGCCGGGACCCGGATCGTGTGATTAAAAACTTGCGGAGGTTATCAGTGTCTTCGCTGGACCAATCCAGCAGATCGGGGGTATTTTCTGACATAGGGGGTTACTCTCATTGAGGTTGGACTGGTATCGGAACTACGTTGGGAGGTGGTTGGCCCGCTGCAATAAGCCGATTCTCTGCGTCATGTTGTTGAGACGCTGCTGCCGTTTGTTGTGCTTGTTGGTCGAGCATTTTCAATTTCGCGAGCGCGGGTCCGGCGGCTTTCAAAAACTCTTCTATCGGTTTCAATTGTTCTTTTGGAACGCCCTGTTCCTGCGCCCGAGAAAAATGCTCACTGATATGGGCTATCGTGACTTCCAACGTTTGTGTGTCTGTTTGGCCTTGCATTACCGCAGCGCCGACCTGTTCGGCAAATGGCATCAGGGTTTGAAGATGAATGACGTGGTTATCTCGGGGCGAGACAGGGACGGCCTCCCCATTTTTCAAAAGATTTGTTTCCAATTGCTGTTGCCGATGTTGTTCAGCATCTACCGTAGGGTCGTTGTCGGGCAATAAAACCCTATCCACAAAATCTGCGCCTACGCGGGCGGTGCCGTCCTCGACTTCGAGCGCCCGCTGGTTGTAAAGCGGGTTGCCTTTTTTCTCGTTCGAAAATTGCGCAATCATTTGCCGTTCCATCGGCGTCAGGTCGCGAACCGTCCCGGCGACTGGCTGCATCGCAAGTTCATCCAGTTCTTCCCTCGTCATTATTTTCAGCAATTCTTTTTGCGCGTCTTGGGCATCTTTTTCCGTAGTGTCTTTAGAACAGATTCGCCGTTGCATTAGCTGAATCAAGCCGGTGAACTGCTCAAGAAAACGGTTGATGCGGGCGTCCTTGCCCTCTTCCTCACGGGACGTGAGAACGTTCCATGCGGCAGGAGAACGAAGCGCATCGCCGGTTCCCTGAATCTGCGGCGGCGAAACGTTGCCTACCAGTTCGTCAGCGATTGTGCGGAGATATGCGTCGAGCCGAAGCTGCGAATCGATATTGCCGTCAATTCGTTGCTCCAGGATTTGCCATCCGTTCGGAAAAATACAGGTCATTCCGACCACCGACATTTTGAAGGTATGAATCCGTTTGATGTCGCCCTGAATCGGGATTTTCCCGGAGAGAATAGATCGGTCAACGATTTCGTTCCGGGTTCTGTCGATCATGCCCGCGAGTTCATATAAATCGCGGCCAATGCCTTTCGATCCATGAACAGTGCCGTTACCTTTCTGATAAGTGAACAGCGCGAGGACATCTTCGAAAGAATCGAAGCGATCATCGCGCTCGAAAATAAGATCAAGACCGGGACCTGCGAGTTGGTAGTGCGAAACTTTGCCGGTGACTTCTTTGACGAGTAAATGATAAATGACAATCACGTTGGCCGCAGCCATGTAGCTCGCGCCGATGGTCAGTTCGCGAATTGCGTTTTGATACCACATTTCGAGCGTTCCGCCGACATTGAGACGATCCCGGAGTTGTTGCGGAGACGCGATGTTAATGTTGTCGATTGTTTTCTGCAAGTCATATCCTGCGAGTTTCGCCTCTTCGCGATCCTTGATTTTTGCGAATAGCTCGTGAGGATACGCTACCTCTTTCAATACAGCCAATTGGAAAAAAGGAACAAAAGATTTTGTGCCGTCCGGAAGAAAAGCTTCATCAAATTTGAAGTGTATTGGTAGCCACGAGAATTCGTCAAGACATCCTACGATAGAATTTCCATAAATAGCGTTATTGAAAACAATGTCGTCGAGAAGAGTTCGCCATCCCTGACGACCGCGAATGATTTGCGTAATTTTCTCGCGAAACTTTTCTGTTTTCTCCGTAGGATTTTCCCACTTGTTTGACAGTGAAGAGTGGGTCAGATATTTCAGGCCCTCCACTGCCAGAGAAAACCTCGGGGCAATTTTTTCGACAAGAGACGGCAACGGCTTGGTCGTGAAGTTGGATTTCCAACCGAGACCCTCAGATTCCAGCTGGTAACTATTGAAAGGCCGTTCCGCGTTGATTTTCGCGGCGATACGAGAGGCGACAATTGACCGGTTCCTTCCTGCGGCGATTATCGTTTTAACCACGTCCCGCGCCATCCCTGCGTCTTTGATAGACCTTTGCTGTGGTTTTCCAGCAGAAGAAATATCCGGGGATTGTTCAAGAGACCCAGGATAATTTCTATCCGAGGGAACCCCGTCTGCAAAAGTGGTGTTAATATAATCAGGCATAGCGATCACTCTTCTTCAGATTGTCAATGGCCCACAATGGTTGAAGATTTGTGTAATGGAAACAAATTTGTTGATGGCCCGGATTAGCGAGATTGAAACTGGCACAAGGTCGAATATGATCTACGTGCCATTCACCATAATTCTCCCAAGTCATCCCGGGTTGAAACTGTGCTTGCAGATGGCCCCTAAGAAATTCAGCAGAACAACCTAAAAGTTGACGAGTGGATTGTGATTTATCTATCCCCATCAACGCACGACGAATTCGAACTCTCTGATACTCGGCGATTTTAACAGATGGGTCTTCTGCCATTCGTTTCTTTTTATTACGTTGACTTAAATATGAATGTCTTTGTTTATTTCTCTTTCTCCAATCTGCATTTGAAGCAAGGATCGATTCCTTTTTTTCCTGGTATCTTTTTTTATGATATGTTTGAACTTGCGTTAAATGAGCTATGTAATGGGCTTTTAAATGATCTTTACACTTATCAGGATTTTTTTGTTTCCATTCTGTCGTCGCTTCGAACACACACTTTCTACAACGAGACGAAAGCCCGGATTTTTTGGATTTATCCGGGTAAAATTCTTGAGATGCTTTTTCAATCTCGCATCTACTACAAATCTTAGTATCCATTTTTACTTATCAATAGTGACGCGCTTTTGCTTCACGCGCAACCAGAATCCTTTCGGGCATTTCTCGCTGGCGACAAGGGTCTTGGCGGCGATAAAACACGAGCAGACTTTACACTGGTCGTTGTCTTCATCGAAAAATTCGCAGTTGTAACAAACAGCCTTCCGGTCAAGCTCCGTGTCTTCGTCCACTAGCACCCGGTAGCCCCGCAGTGACCACCAGAACGCCCGGAGTGAAGCCAGAAAAGCGTTAACCGGTGTTTTCAGCCGAAAAATCATGTGATTGTCCGTTTGCGCCAGCAATTGTCTGGAAGTTGTTTATTATCAACGGTTATTTCGTCGAGATGCACCGCTGTCGGCAAATCCGTTCCAAGTATCTGGCATCCAGTCATTAACAGACCCGCGTATTCCGGACGACCGTCGATTACTTCGCGCCTAAGTTGCTTGATTGCAGACCTGCACGAACCGCAGCCCTCATCGAGTCCCTGTTTAAACGGGCAGTTTAGGCAAGTGCCTGCACGTCGCAGGTAAGTCTCATTGTCCACCAGGGGCAACTGACCCTCGCGCACCCGGCGTTTCTTTAGCTCATTGAACCACTGGAAAATACGTCCCTTGAGCGAAACGATTTTTAGCTGCGCCTCGGTGACCCCGTTGCTCTCGACGCAGTGCCCGGGATTGTTCGCGCACGCCTGCGCCATAACTTCCTCGGTCGGATTTCCGGGCGCGATCCCATTCCGCTTTCGGTATGACGCAACCCTTGCTGCTACGCCGCCCCAGTTGCTGCCGACAAAAGTCACGCCCGTTGACGGGTCTTTGAATTTGAAACCAGTGGAAGGATAGAGATTCGGATTGATTTTTTTCACAGGATCGCTTCCTCCCAGTCGCGGTCACGAATCGGTCGGTTTCCGTCATCGAGGAACTGCGTTGAGTTACTCACGTCGATTCGGGCACCCCCGCGCAAGAAAATCTCATCTTCCCAACCGTCGAAATCGTCTTCGCCCGGCATGTTGCTCGCCTCGTCGAGTTTCATCGAGAGTGTCACGCCGGAACCCTTGCGGGCGGCATGAACGAAAAGCGTTAGCGAGTCCGCTTCGTCGGGGGATTGAAAACCTCGGGAGAGATAATCGCGTTTCGATTCGACTCTGGTCTTTGCACCCACTGATCGAAACTTTCGTTGAGTAAGTTGTTGAGAAAGTTTGGTCATGTCTAACTCTGGGTTAATCAGGAAGTAAGAAAATTCGCCCCAAGATTTTAAAGCAAACCATAGTTCTGATGCCATGCGCTCGAATTCTTCATTACACGGTTTGCTGTCTTCAACCATTATTTTATCTTTACTCGCGCCCTCAGAGTAATTGACGTCATGTAGGGAAGGAGACCACTCACTTTTTAAAAGATCGGCAACTCCTGCTCCACCGCCTGTCCTATCGCACGCAAAGAACTCTCCTTTAATTCCGGCTTTTCGACAGAGAGACACGAGTTGATCTCGCATTTTGGATGTGTCTCCTTTTGGGAGGATGAACTGTTTGTTGGCTTGCAGCCCCCATCTGATAATTGAGCGTCCTGATTTATCTTTGAACATGAACTTTCTTCCGAGAGGATGCTCCAAAGAAGGGGGAAAGGAAATTCCAACTGCACGCCCCCACGATCCGATAGTGAATACAGCATTTGCTGACCCTTCAAGTGCCAAATCCGCAGACCCGACGGGTGTTGGGGGTTCATAATATAAAAAAGTTCCTTTCATTTTGGCTAACATTGCCGGTTGAATAATAGTAAGTTCTATCCCCGATGGCGGAAAAGCTCCCCGACCCATCGTATAATATCCCGCGCTACTGCGGCCCCCCGCATTTCGAGCTATCGCTTCCAATCCAGATCGAGTTTGTAATCCCGGGTAAACGATTTTTCCCTGAGTAACATTTTCAGACTTCTCTCCATCCAAACGAATAACATCCCATCCTCGGGCAGATTTCCATTTATAGTGCTTGTCTGGATCAAAAGAGTCCCATCCAAAGGGCGGTTCTGCCCTTTTCCCAACCTCTCCAGATTGATTAGACGGATTAAAAGCTCCAAAAACCTTGAATCCTCCTACATCCCCTTCGAACTGAATATTGGAAAGTATGTTGTCCAAGTCGCTCCAAAGACCTCCGGGCACGTTTTCTATTTCATCGACAAATAAAAATAGCCGGGAAAGGGGGCCGAACACTGGATGTGGCTCTGGCCTGCTCCTTCGTTTAACGCCTTGTAATCTTCCTGCTTTTCGGACACTGCCAACCGGAATGACAATTCCCTTTAGGCTAGATAACTGATCCCGGCGAGAAAGACCTAAAAATAAATCCCCGACTTCTCCCATCAAAGGAAGCTTGGATGTCTTATGTAACCCGGTGATATGAGAAAAAAGATTGGCAGACAGATGATCTTCTGATGGCCCGATAACTCGAATGGTGGTATATTGCGGATCGCGGATATATTCCAAAAGTAGCCGAACCCCGCATGAATAGGATTTGCTTAGACTTGCCCCGCCCATAATCAATCCCTGATTGGACCTGTCAAACAAATCCCAAACATCTTTAGTGCATTGAGGCTCTGGAGTAAACTGGGTTGGCGTCCACAACATCTGCGCGGCCTCTTCCATTCCCCCGGAGTTCAAACAATAGTGCAAGAAATGCAATAAGACCGGGTGATAGTCTGCTGGGTCATCTTCGAGTCTGACTTTCAAAGCACAAACATCTTTAATTACTTTGGCCGCATCAAAAAGCTTTTCTTTATGGATAAGCTCTGCCACACTTTTGGCCAAATCTTTTTCTTGGGGGCTGGTTAACATTGGAAATTAGTTCTGGCGGATTCTCCAAAATATAGCCGGGAAACCCAATCATACACAATTGCCGCATCTTCTTCAGAATCATGTCGCCCCAAGTCTAGTTTTTTACCTTGGACAGTTATTCGAGAGGTCCATATTTTATCTCGTTTGTGCCAATATACCCCAACAAATTTACTAGAAGTGTTTTCCCGTCTCTTCAATCCTGTCTGAACAATTGTCCGATTAGCACAAATCTCGGGAGTTAGTTTTCTTCCTTTCAGTGCCACACTAATCTTTTGTCGAACTTCGGGTCCTATGCTTTTCCCTATATGCCCTTTACTAATCTTTTTTCTGACCTCTTCCGGTCTCGGCTTTCCAAACATCGGGTTGTCTTTTCCAAACATGGGTATTGCGCTTTCTCCCCCGGGAGTCCCGTTGACAAGCTTCGCTCCAGATTCTTTAAAATATTCGATCCAGGCGACTTCCCATTGCTGCCAATGTTCGATTGGAACTTCGTCAAGAATCTCAAGTTCTGGTTTAGTTCCTCGATTTAACAAAGACCGAATCCAGGATGTCTTCCTATTAATCCTAACAAATGCCGAAGATAAGTGCTTTCTAAAACGCATTTGAACGTTATAGGATTTCCCCACATACCGAATCTCTCCGGTATCCGGCTCCTTAAGGGCGTAGATAAAAACTGTCTTGTTCACAAACTTTAAATCTCAGACTTCAAATTAAAGGTTGAGCGATCTCCCGCACGCAAGGATTTCTTCCTCGGTCGCGCCCGGAAAAGAAACAACCGGTTGAATCTGCCAGCCGGGTTCTCGGAAAAATTCCCACGCGATGTCCCGTGCTTTCGGAGTGCTGCGGGGGTTCCTGGACGAAAAGTTTATCCAGTCACACGGAATTTCAAGACCCGGGGCTACCTCGTCACCTATCAACAGCCGGGGCGTCCATCCGCGAGCGGACCAGGAGCGGACCCAGAGCCGGATTACGCCGGGGCGGTTTTCATCGAAACGTGTGTAAATCTTCACTGTGTAAATGGTAGCGGGGGTGGGAGTTGAACCCACGTAGCCGACCTTATGAGGGTCGGTTGAATCCGATCTCCCCGCAGTAATCAACAGTGACGCGAAAAAGGTGGGACCGCTACCTAAAAATGAAGAGGCCCGGCAAGGATTGTTACTCCCTGGCGGGCCTTATATGTGCGGGACTTTCCCCGTGGTCTATCCCAGTTTCTATTCCGCAGGCTCCGAAACCAAGATCGGAGCGGGACCCTGCGGCTGCACTGCGTCATCTACCCGGCGATGAACCGGACGCAGATCGAAAGGTAGAGCCGAGCAGGATTCGAGACCTGCGTTTCCAGTTGTTCAAACTGGTGTCCTCGATTAGACGACCGGCCCATAAAATTTACCGGCCCTTCTCTCGGTCCTTCGGGTGACCGTTCTTGTATCTCGGGTCTGCGCCGTTGGCGATCCGGGCCAGCCGAAGTTGACAGTCTTCCCGATGTTTTTGCAGCAAGTCGTTCACGACTCCTACACCTTTTTCCGAAACTAAAGCTCTGAAGGCTCCATCCATCTGTTTCCTTTTGGTTAATTGTTATACCGAGACCATACAATTTTGTATAGAAAAGTCAAGCCGAATTATTTCCTGTCTGCGTTGCTGGCCTTTTGACATCTTAGCTCGTATTTCCTCAGACGCCGAATGTTTTCCAATCCCGGACTTGGATATTTTCAATCTTGTCTCCAACGAATGCGTCTTTCCCAGTTTCGCCAAAGAAATTTTGCGGCCCGTTTCAGCAGATATTACTCGGCCTTTTCTTTTCTCTGACAGTTTCCTACGGGTCTCGTCCGATACTACTCGTCCTGTCCAAGAAAGAGATATTTTTTTCTTGTGTTCTTCAGAAAACACACGCCCTGTTAAAGCTTTCGAAATCTTTTGGCACGATTCAGTAGTATGCCTATGGCCATTGGTTCCTTCTCCCCCTAATGTCGTGTTTACTAAATCGAATCCACAATCTTTGTAAAATTGAATGTAAGCGACTTCCCACGATTTCCATTCCGGGATAGATACTTCATCCACAATCTCCACAACTGGACGATTGCCAGAGGCCATCAATTTTTTAATCCAGTTTGTCCGCCTGTTTATTCCTTTATCCATTAAATGCCGTCGCAAACGAAGGTCTGGATCATCCGCTTTTCCCACATACCGAATTTCCTCGGTGGTCGGGTCTTTCAAAACATAAATGAATGTCGTGCTTCTCACACTTTTATTTTCCCGGATGCGATACTTTTCCTAATATGTAATACCATGAACCGATTGAAGGGCTTGCCATTCCGCAGAGTGAAGCCCGCACTGTTCAACATGCGCATCCGGGTGTTATCGCTGATTCCCTGGAACACCGGGCTGTTGAAAATTTCCACTATAGGCTTTTCATCCGGGTAAAACCCGTAAGGCTTATTCCCCTCGCAGCGTTGACCGGATGCCCGAATTCGCTCTCTGGCTTTACGGGTCTTCATCACAATCTCGGCTTTTTGCCATTGAGAAAGCGCCCCCAACACCTGCCTAATTAATGTCTGAGTCGGGTCTGCCGTATCGGATGCTAAATCAACCAGTTCCCCTCGGTCCGCCGAATATACGACAATATTTCTTTTCCTGCACTCGGCTAAAAGAATTTCTGATACCATCAGATCGCGAGCAAGACGATCCGCCCGTTCTACAACAATCCCATCCACTTCTCTCCCATTAACGCGAAGACACTCAATCTCTTCGAGCAATTCCGAAAATGCGGGCCTAGACATAGCCTCTACTCCCCCGCTAACACCAGCTTCAAACTTTTCCCCCAACAATTGTAAATTTCGGGACTTGCAGAAAAAACGGATCGAATCAATTTGACGGTCCCTTCCGTCCCCCTCAATCTGTCCTTTGCCAGATACTCGTGTGTATGCAAAAACGTTTTTCATACAGATACCATACACTGATAGATTGATTCGTCAAGGGTTTGTATCGATCTTCTTTTCGTCTGCGCTTCTCGCATTCTTGAAAACTATCAGAACGTCGCTCAAGGCACAACTTTTAAATTTCGATTCCGTCTTCCCAGATCGCGAAGACCAACTGTGACAATAGGATAGGCATGAAAAAATAAATCGTGCCGCTGGCCAGAAGAAAAGCCAGCAGCATGGGCGAGGAACAGAACGCTCCGATTACGCTGCGACTGCCAGGAGCGACTTTAGCAAAGTGCTGAACGGAGCGTCTCGTAAATCCTCCAGGTAAGCAATCTGGGATGGATAACCGAAAGCCGCATGCAGAGTGCTCAAGTCATGGGCGACCCGATCATCAAGCGGTTTTTCATATTCGCCTCGCTGATAATCAATAAGTCCCTGAATCAAAGCTTTGTTTGCCGTAGTGAGTGTAGCCATAGTGTTAAACAGTGACTCGCATCGCCGGTTAAGTCAACGCGATTTTGCGGGTCGTCGGTTCGTTATCGAGCAGCCAGTCAACTCCGGACAGGCTGGATATTGGACGAGTAGCTGCCCGAGTATAAAGCACCGCCCCGGTCGGCATGGAAACAACTTGCATCCTCGGAAACGTAAGGGTCGATTCGTCTAGCGGGTTCACCGCGAGGAAAACTCCCTTTGGATTCGCAATAAGTCCGAAGACAGAAATTCGTTCCACCCATCCCTGATAAAACGAAAAAATCTTTGACCTATCCGGTCGAATCGCGGCAATGGTTATCCATGCGCCTTTCACAAATGGTGACGTGGTGAAAATTTTCTGGTGCGCGGATTGATACGCAAGCTGAATCACTCCGCGAGTCGCGTCAGGAAAAGCTTCCATGTGCGGAAACTCTCCATTCGGCGAAGCGTCGTCAATCAGATTGTTATCAACGTGGCCGAGAAATTCGCGTTCCGTCCAATCGACTCTCAGCGCATCGCCCACTTCAGTCATGTGGATTGCGCGTATCAGGCCGGTTGAATCGCGGGAAATAAACGCCCAAATACTTCCGTCCACTGGATGCTGCGCAATCGCCGTGCCCGCAGGCGGAATAAAAGTCGGCTCAGTAAACGATACCGCCTGGATGGAAAATACTCCTGTGGGCGATAGATAAACAATGCCGATGAACGTGCTGCCCCATATCGAATAAACACCCGCAAAACCTCCGGACTTGAGTTTTATGAGTCCTTCGGGCCGGGCATTGTTGTCGCCGAATGTAAACGACGGACCACCAAGAACGTTGAGTTGTCCGTGGGTAACATTCAGGTCGAGAGACATCGTGACGAATTTTTTCTTCACGTTGTCATACGCATTGGACAGCGTCCCGTTGTATGGAAGTGTAAATGGAATGTCAGCTTGCCCGGAGATTCGGACCTGCTTGCCGGTGGGTCCCTGATAAATAAACGCTTCGGCACCTCCGTCGAAAGCAATCTGCTGTCGGGAAAAAAGAGCGCCGGGGGCTGCTTCGGACTCAACAACAGAAGACGAGGACGATCCAGTAGTCGCGCTGACTGTGGGCGAAAAGTTGCTGAATAAATCCAGACGTTGAGATACCAGCTTGTAGAAAAGTGTCGCGTTGGTCGGAAGCCCTGTGTCCACAAACGAAGTGCCGCACACGCTGGCGAGAATTTTCCAAGAACCGTTCGTAGCGTCGGCACGCCAGATACCGATAGTGTCTATCTGATCCGGAGGACTCGTCCACGTAAGACGAATAGAATTCTGACTAGCCGCGACTGCGGAAACATTAGAAGGAGGATTTAACGCCATAACACTTTCCTGGGTTAAAACACACTCTGCGAAATGCAGAGGACATTCAAACAGTGACGCGGATAGGTTTTACTGTAAACCTCTTTTTCACCGTGCGGTGAAAAGGTGGGTCTCGGTGAAACCCTCCGTCCTCGTCGAAGAAAACTGACCAAGGGTTTCCGGGAGGGTTGTCTTTCATACCGAAACAAAACTGGTGATTATTCGTCTTACCCACATACCGGACTTTTCCAGTGTCCGGGTCTTTCAAAACATAAATAAAAGTGCTCGTCCGCATCGATTAAATATTACCTTACGGGGATCGGACCCGCAAGGTAATATCGATTTTTTTTTTTTATTGACAATGG
>Ga0207670_10000841_pt1 | contig 16091 bp, 14 predicted proteins | sample KBSS23HmetaG_FD_184339 | JGI IMG/M metagenome (GOLD analysis project Ga0207670, IMG submission 184339) | Switchgrass rhizosphere microbial communities from Kellogg Biological Station, Michigan, USA - KBS S2-3H metaG (SPAdes) (version 2) | ecosystem: Host-associated > Plants > Roots >... | reverse complement strand
CCTCTGCCGGAGCGCGTCGCGACGGAGCCCGAGGATCGCCGCTGCTTCATCGTGCGCGAACCCCTCCACCGCGATCAACAGGAGCACCTCCCGGTGCGCGGTGGTGAGGCGCGCGAGCGCGGCTTCGAGGCGCTCCACCCGCCGCGACGCGTCGGTGCGCTCGTCGGGCGCGGGCGTCGCGGCGGTCGCCGCCGCCTCGTCCCCCCACACCACGATCCGGCTGAGATCGAGCAGCGACCACCGGCGATGGCTCACTGCCTCGTTGCGCGCGACGGTGAAGAGCCACGCCGCGAGATCGGTCTCCTCGTCGAGGCGCGCGGCGGAACGCGCGAGCTTGAGCCACGTCTCCTGGAGCAGGTCCTCCGCCACGTCGCGCCGCCCCGCGAGGCGGAGCAGGAACGCGTAGATGCGCGCGCGGTACTTCGCGTACGCCGCGTCGAACGCGGCCGCCTCGCCTCGGCGCAGGCCAAGGACGATCGGACGATCCTCGGCGTCACGCACGTCCCCAGAACGCCCCGAGAAGCCGGCCGTGACAAGAAAAAGTGCGTCACCACCCGCGGCGCGATGGGGGCATCGAGCGCGACGGGGGCATCGAGAGCGACGACGGCGGCGGGGGCGGAGGCTCGACGTAGTCGTCGATCGGGCCGGCGCCTTCGCGGACGACGCGCGGCGGCGACGTCGTCGCGTCGATGATCGTCGTGGGGATGCGGCCGCCGGCGCCGCCGTCGAGGACGAGGCCGAGCCCGGGGAACGCGTCGTCGATCTCGTCGGGATCGACGTGCGGGTCTTCACCGTGGCGCTGCGCGGTGGTCGAGATCACGGGGCGGCCGAGCTCGCGCACGACGGCCTGGATGATCGCGTGCTTCGGCACGCGGATCCCGACGGTCTTCCGCCGCGTCTGCACGAGCTTCGGCACGTCGCGCGTCGCCTCGAGGATGAAGCAGTACGGACCGGGGAGGTAGTGGCGGAGGACGCGGTAGACGCTCTTCTCCACGATCGCGTAGCGCGCGATGTCGCTCAGATCCGGGCAGATGAACGCGAGCGGCTGCGAGCGATCCATCCGCTTGATCATGTAGAGGCGCTCGATCGCCTTCTTGTTCATGAGGTCGCAGCCGAGCCCGTAGACCGTGTCGGTCGGGTAGCCGATCACCTCGCCCGCTTCGAGCGCGTCGACGGCGCGACGCACCTTGCGCGGCTCGGGGTGCTCGGTCTGGATCGGCAGCAGCATGGCAAAAGTTGGTGTTATCTAACACACACGTTGGTCATGAAGCTCGACGAGGTCCCGCACTGGCTCGTCCTCTCCGTAATGGTGCCGTTCGGGATCCTTTGGGGGAGCTTCCTCAACGTCGTCATCCACCGCCTCCCGCGCGACATGAGCGTCGTCACGCCGGGATCGACGTGCCCCGCGTGCGGGAAGGCGATCGCGTTCTACGACAACGTCCCGATCCTGAGCTGGATCGTCCTCCGCGGGCGCGCGCGGTGCTGCGGCGCGCGCGTGAGCCCGCGGTACCCGATCGTCGAGCTCCTCGGCGGGCTCCTCTCGTTCGGGATCGTCGAGCTCGTCCTCCCGGGGCTCGGCGGCGGCGTGACCGTGGCGCACGCGTCGCTCGTCTACCTGAGCGATCTCGCGCTCCTCCTCGGGCTCCTCGCCGCCGCGTTCATCGACGCGGAGCACATGTACCTCCCCGACCCGATCACCCTCGGCGGCGCAGCGCTCGGGCTCGTCACCGCACCGCTCCGCGACCTCCCGTGGACCGACGCGATCGTGGGCGGCGCGGTCGGCTTCGGTCTCGTATGGCTGCCGTTCATCGTCGGGTACAAGCTCCTCCGAGGCCGCCCGGGGATGGGGCTCGGCGACGCGAAGCTCCTCCTCCTCGCGGGGACGTGGTTCGGGTGGGTGGGCGCGCTCTTCGTCCTCTTCGCCGGCGCGATCCAGGGGAGCATCGGCGCGGTCGTCATCTACATGGTGCGCGGGAAAATCGAGGAGCCGGAGTCGGTCGTCGCCGACCGCGAAGAGCTCCAGCGCCTCGCCGACGCCGGCGACGAAGAAGCGAAGGAGCTCCTCGCGGACGACCCGCTGGGTGAAGCGCAGGGCGAGGGGCTCGGGCAGGCGCGGATGCCGTTCGGACCTTTCCTGATTCTTGCTTGTGTCGAGCTCGTGCTCTTCGGGAGCTGGCTCGATGGCGCTCTCGGCGCGCTCCTCGCTCCCTTCCAACCCTGATCTTCTTGCCCTGACAGCGTGAAGCCATGTCCACGACGCGAACGCGCCGCCCGCGCGCACTTCTCTTTTTCCAGACGCGGTCGGCTTTCGCCGCCGCTTGGCTTTTTTCCATCGCGCTGCCGGCGCTCACCGGCTGCCCCAGCCCGAACATCTACGGCACGCCGCGGACTGTCGCGCCCGGCGAGACGACGCACACGTTCGCCTTCGAGGCGAACCATTACAGCGGCGACTACCCGTTGACGACGTCGCGCCTCGAGCCGTCGATGCCGGTGACCTACATGCTCCGCGCCGGCATGGCGGAGCAGATCGACGTCGGCGTCCGCCTCGGCAGCCTGTCGTCGATCGGCGCCGACGTGAAAGGGAACTTCCTCCGGTCGAAGATGGTCGACCTCGCCGTCAATCCGGCCGTGCAGATGCTCCCGCTCCTCGGCGATCACGGGCACGGGATGGTCTACACGGAGGTGCCGCTCCTCGTCGGGATCAACTTCTCGCGGAGCGCGACGCTCGTCGCGAGCCCCGGCTTCACGTACATCGCGCCGTTCGACAGCATCGCGCACGAGAGCGACCGCGTGCACATCCTCGGCGAAGGGGGGATGCGCGGCCGCCTCGGCCTCGGGTTCAACATGCGATTCAGCAAGTTCTTCGCCCTCCAGCCGGAGGTGACGACGATCCGGAAGTTCGACGAGACGAAGGCGATGATCATCGCGGTCGGCCTCGGCTTCAGCCTGGGGAAGCTCCCGAGCTTCGACGACGTCCCGGAGGACGACGACGTCGAGTGAAGGTCAGTTCTTCCAGAAGCGACGCTCGTCCGCCTGCATCAACGACAGGCGCCGCTGCTCCTGCACCAGCGCGCCGTAGGCCCGCGGGACGCGCGCGTCGGCGGCGAGCGCGTAGATGACGAGGAGCGCGGCCTCGGCGTCGTCGCTGGCGCGGTGCGCGTTCTCGAGCTTCACGCCGAGGCGCGCCGCGACCTCGGCGAGCGCGCGCGACTTCTCCGCTTGCTGGATCTCGCGCGCCCACACGAGCGGGTCGACCCAGTCGACGTCCTTCCGGAGCGCCGGCGGCGGCTTCGCGGGGAACGCACCCGTGCGCGCGAACTCGCTCGCGAGGAACGCACGGTCGAACGCCGCGTTGTACGCGGCGGGGATGCAGCCGTGGAGCGCCGCGGCGATCTCGTGGGCGATCGCGTCGAAGCGCGGCATCTCGCGGACGTCCTCGTCCTTGATCCCGTGGACGGCGCCCGCCTCCGCCGGGATCGGGATGCCCGGGTTGATGAGCCAGTTGTACCGCGCGATCACCTGCCCGCCGCGGCCGACCGCGATCCCCACCTCGACGACGCGGTCCGCCGACGAGTCGCGCCCGGTGGTCTCGACGTCGACGAGCGCGATCGGGATGTCGCTCCACACCGTCTCGCCGCCGAACTCTTCGGCGAGGCCGCGGATGATCGTCCGAAGGAGGTGCGCGATCCCCGCGTAGTGACGCCCCGTGGGAAAGCAGCCGCACCCGTCCGAGAGGACGCGGCTCACTGCGCGGCGCTCATGAGATTCGCTCTAGGGTTTGCCGGCCTTCGCATCCGTCTTCCCCCCGTCTTTTCCGCCGTCGGCCGGCGGCTTCCCGGCGTCGGCCACCTTGGCCGCGCTCGACCCGGCGGCGGGGCCTCCCGATGCGATCGGCGTGCTGCCGGCGGCCTTCCGCCCGTCCTGGCCGAGCTCGAGCGCGATCCACTCGTTGATGTCCTGGTTCGGAGCGAACTCGCGCCCGTTGACGTAGATCGTCGGCGTCCCCTGCACCGCGAGCGAGTCGGCGAGCTTGCGGTCCTGCGCGATGCGATCCGTCGCGGCCTGCGACGCCATGTCGGCGCGGAACTTCGCGAGGTCGAGGCCGAGGTCCTTCGCGTAGCTCTCGAGGTCGCTGTTCTCGAGGTGATCGCGGTTCGCGAAGAGCTTGTGGTCCATCTCCCAGAACTTCCCCTGCTGCCACGCGGCGAACCCCGCGCGCGCCGCCGGATCGCCGTGCGGGTGGCCGGAGAGGGGGAGGAACTTGTAGACGAAGCGGACCGTGTCTTTGTGCTCGTCGGCCATCTTCTCGAGCACCGGCGCGTACATCGCGCAGAACGGGCACTCGAAGTCGGCGAACTCGATGATCACCACCGGCGCCGACTCCGGACCGCGCGACGGCGACCCGTCGATCGGGACGTTCTTGATCTTGTCGGCGTCGAAGCGGCCGTGGAAGCTCTTCTCGATCTGCTCGCGCGACATGCCGTCGCGCACCCCCTTCAAGACGAACTTGGCGGCGGGGAGACAGCGCGAACAGCTCCGGTTCTCCTTCACGCACTGCGCGATCGGCACCGGGGTGTCGGCGCACGGCGCGAGGAACTCGCTCACGTACGCGGACCACTCGCCCTTCTCGCGCGTCGTGAGCGCGCTCGTGTCGACGCCGGGGAGCTCGACGACCGGCGTGTTCTGAGGATCTTTGCTTGCGGCCTCGTTCCCCGACGACTGGCCATGGCAGGTGGAGCCCGCGCTGCCCAGAGCGAGGAGGAGAAGGGCCGAGACCTTGAGGTGGAGCGCCGTCATGGGGCGAGGGAGCTTATAGCCTGTCCCTTGGCGCGGATGCCAGCAGGGTATAAGGAACCCCGGACCTTTGCGCAGCATTATCTACCGCTTCGATGACGTGGCCGCCTTCCATCGGGCGCTCGGCCGGGACGACCTGGAGCTCGTACCGCCCCCGTCGGAGCACGTCGCCGACGGCGAGGCGATCCTCGCGATCTTCGAGGTGGGGACGGGACGGCGCGCGACCGCGGCGGCCGCGCGCGCCGTCGATCGCGGCGGCGATCGGGTCCTCGTCTTCGAGCGCCGCGACTGGGAGAGGATGCGCGCGATCACCGATCCGGTGCCGGTGGCGCCGTTGTCGTCGACGCAGGAGGTCCCGATCCTCTCGGAAAATCCGCCGGCAGAGGGGCCCCCCGAGTCGGCGAACGTCCCTGCGACCGTCCCGAGCCCCACGGCCTGGCTCGGGAGCGATACCGAGCGCCCGCCACCCGACGTGGACTCGGACCCGACGCTCAAAGGGTTGAAGGGGGTCGAGGCGCACGTCCTCCTCGTCGACGACGACGAGGAGATCCGCGAGGTCGTCGCCGCGATGCTCGAGGCCGTGGGGCTCGCGGTCGACGCCGTCGACTCGGCGGAGGCCGCGCTCGAGAAGGTGGCGAGCAACGCGTACGACCTCGCCGTCCTCGACTGGAACCTCCCCGGGATGAGCGGGCTCGAGCTCTGTCGCCGGATCCGGCGGCGCCCCGAGATCGCCACCATGCCCGTCCTCTTCCTCACCGCGCACGACTCGTCGAAGGACGTGGTCGAGGCGTTCGCCGTCGGCGCGGATGATTTCGTCACGAAGCCGTTCCGCGCGCCCGAGCTCGGCGCGCGGATCTTCGGCCTCCTTCGCCGCGCGCGGCTCGGCGCGCCGGGATCGCGATGACGCTGGGACCGGACCCCCACGACGACGCCGCGGCGCTCCGCGGCTCCCCGCGCCTCATCGCCGTCGGCGGCGGGCGCGGCGGCGCCGGGAAGAGCCTCGTCGCGGAGAACCTCGCGATCTACTTCGCGCAGCTCGGGAAGACGGTCGCCCTCGTCGACGCCGACCCGACCGGCGCGAACCTGCACGCGCACTTCGGGCTCACCGCGGCGCGCACCGAGCCGTCGCTCGACCCGCGCGTGACCACCGGCTTCGACGCGGCGCTCGTCGCGACCAGCGTCCCCGGATTGAAGCTCCTCCCCGCGGCGCACGACGCCGTGGATCTCTCGTTCTTGATGCGCGCGGGGCGGAAGGCGCGCTGGCTCCAGCGGATCCGCGCGCTCCCCGTGGAGTACCTCGTCGTCGACGTCGGACCGGGGAACGGACATTTCGCGCTCGACGTGATGCTCGCGGCCGACGTCCCGGTGGCGGTCACCGTCCCCGAGCCGCCCGCGATCGAGGCCACGTACCGATTCCTCCGCGCGGCGTTCCGGCGGCGCCTCCGCCGCGCGCTCATCCGCGACCGATTCCGCCTCGCGGTGATCGAGCGCGCCATCACCGACCTCGGCGCGCTCCCCGCCCCCGTCGACCTCGTGCGCGCGCTCGCCAAGGTCGACCGCGGCCTCGCCGACTACGCGTGGAGCGAAGCGCACCGTATGCACCTCCAGCTCGTCGTGAACCAGACGCGCGTACGCACCGACCTCGAGCTCGGCGGGTGGATGAGCGGCCTCTGCGCGCGCCACTACGGCGTCCCGCTCGACGAGCTCGGGCACATCGAGCACGACGACACCGTCTGGCTCACCGTGCGGAAGAACAAGCCGCTCCTCGTCGAGAGCCCCACGTCGAAGGCGGCGAGGAACCTCGAGCGGATCGCGCGGCGCGTCCTCGCGCTCGTCACGTCGCGCGCCGAGCGGAACGAGAAGGGGGCGCTCCCGCCGCCGTTCCCCGCCGACGTGCCGACGCTCTACGCGGCGCTCGGCGTCGAGCGCTCCGCGAACGACGAGGAGGTGCGCCGCGCGTACAAGAGGCAGCGCGAGATCTACGCCCCCGCGGGGCTCGCGACGTCGTCGCTCCTCTCCGAGGCGCAGCTCCGCCACGAGCTCGCGCGCCTCGACGAGGCGTACGACACGCTCCTCGATCCGGTGCGCCGGCGCGCGTACGACCTATCGACGTTCCCCGAGGCGAACGAGCCAGAGGCGCTCTCGGCGCGCGCGACGCGCCCGGCGCTCGCCGCCGAGCAGATCATGCTCCAGGGGGAGCTCGCGCGCGAGATCGGTCCCGAGACCGAGTTCACCGGCGCGCTCCTCCGCAAGATCCGCGAGTCGCAGGGGATCGATATCGCCGAGATCAGCGCGCGGACGAAGATCGCGCGCGCCCACCTCGTCGCGATCGAGGAGGAGCACTTCGACGCGCTCCCCGCCGTGGTCTACGTGCGCGGCTTCGTGAGCGAGCTCGCGAAGTTCCTCCGCCTCGATCACGCGCAGGTCCAGAAGACGTTCCTGCGCCGGATGCGCGAGGGGCTCGTCGCGTCGGGTAAGGGGGCGTGAGGCGACCGGCATCGCGCGCGTGGGCTCTGTTCCTCTTCGCCCTCGCGCTGCTCCCGCGTCTCTACGTCGCGCTCGCGTGGGCGGGCGAGCCGGTGTGGGACGGGCACTACTACGACTACGGCGCGCGGAGGATCGCGGCCGGCTTCGGGTACTCCGACGACCTCGCGATCGGAGGAGCGCCGGCATGGCACCCGTGGTGCCATTACCCCGTCGGCTACAGCGCGTTCCTCGGCGCGTTCTATCGCGTCTTCGGCGCGGCGCCGCACGTCGCGGCGGCGGCTAACGCGTCGGTTGGCGCGGCGCTCGCGGTCGTGACGTGGCTCCTCGCGCGGAACGGGATCTCCGAGGCGCGCGCGCGCTGGGCGGGCGTGCTCGTCGCGATCCACCCCGGTCTCGTCGTCTACGCGGCGCTCGTGATGACGGAGCCGCTCGCCGCGCTCCTCACGCTCGCGGCGTTCGCGGCCGCGACGAGCGCCCGATCGCCGCGCCGCGGCCTGGTCGCCGGCGCGCTCCTCCTCGGCGTCGGCGCGCTCGTCCGCCCGCAGGCGCTCCTCTGCGCGCCGTTCCTCGGCCTCGCGGTCCCGCTCTCACCGGCGGCACGCCCCGACCGTCCCCTCGCCCGCCGCGCCGCGCACGCCGCAGCGTACGGCGTCCTCGCGTGCGCGATCGCGCTCGTCCCCGTGCTCCCGTGGACCGCGCGCAACTGCCGCGTGATGGACGGGTGCGCGCTCGTGAGCACGAACGGCGGCTGGAACTTGGCGATCGGCGCGTTCCCGCGCGCGACGGGGCGCTTCGAGACGCTGCGCTCATCGGACGGGTGCCGGGAGGTGACGGGACAGGTGCAGCAAGACCGCTGCTGGCTCCTTTACGGGATCGCACAGATCCGCGAAAACCCCGCGCGCTGGCTCGGGCTCGTCCCGGCGAAGCTCGGGTTCACGTTCGATCACGAGTCGTTCGCGATCGAATATCTCCGCGAGGCGCGCCCGGCCGCGTGGCCCGAGCCGAGGCGCGTCGCGGCGCGCGCGGTCCTGAGCACGTTCCACAGGTGGATGGTCGCCGCGTCGATGCTCGGGTGCATCGCGCTCGTCGGCCCCGCGCGCGAGCGCCGGCGCGCCGCGGTGACCCAGGCGATCGTCGCGGCGACCGCGGCGGCGCTCCTCTACCGCGCTTCGGGGGACACACCGAGCTACTGGCCGCTCGCCGTCTTCGTCGCCGTCGTGCCGTGGCTCCCGCTTCCAGGGAGCCCCCGATGGCCCGCGGCGCTCCTCTTTCCCGCCGCGCTCCTCGCGACGACGATCGTGACGCACGCGGTCTTCTTCGGCGAGGACCGGTACCACGTCGTCGTCGCGCCGGTGTTCTGCATCTTCGCGGCGGCGGCGCTCCGTCCGCCTTCGCGGACCCCCGCGCCCCGACACGAACCGGCGGGCGCGGGCGCCGCTTAAACGCTTAAAATGGGAACGCGACGAGACCGGGTGATCTCGTCGCGAAAGCCAAATGAAAGAAGCGGCGCGACGGGCGCGCGGCTTTACTTCTTCTTGCCGCCGCCCTTCTTGCCGCCCTTCGGGGCAGCCGCGCCGGCGTCGGGCGCCGCAGCAGCCGTCGCCGCGGCCGTGTCGGCCGTGGGGGGCGTCGGGGTCGCCGCCGAGGTGGCAGCCGAGCCCGCGTCGGCCGCGGCCGCGCCCGCCGAGCTGAGGCTCGAGCCCGCGGCGCTGGTCGGATCCCCGGTCCCGCTCCCCGTCAACGAGCTGGCACCGGAGTCGGCTGCCGTCGTGTCCATGGAAGAGGGCGGGGTCGCCGGCGGCGAGATGTCCTTGTCCCCACCACCACAAGCGACAGCAGCGATTGCAAACGGAGCCAAAACGAGAAGCTTGAGAGTTCGCATAGGGGTCTTTCTCCGGAGGCGCTTCCTAATTCACCCCCGGTCGGAAATTCAAACAAAAAAACGCTACGCAGCCGGCCCCATGCCGGTTCACCCTCATGTGCCAGCGTGCGCCAGGTATGGACCATCGTGACGTGACACGTGCGGTGTCGATCCTTGAATTTCCGGGGCTTAGCTCGAGTAGTATCGCGGTACGCCCAATGCACGAGGGGCGCCCGGGAGGCCAGATATGCGGCGTACGATTTCCACGCTCGGTGCCTTGATCGTCGGCAGCGTCCTCGTCTGCACCGCAGAGCGGGAAGCGCGCGCGTGCGGAGGGTGCTTCTCTCCGCCGGAGAGCGATTCGGTCGTCACGGATCACCGGATGATCCTCAGTGTGTCACCGCAGCAGACGACGCTTTACGATCAGATCCGTTATTCCGGGAACCCGAGCTCGTTCGCCTGGGTGCTCCCGATCAACGGAACGGCGACCGTCGGTCTCAGCGCCGACGTCGTTTTCGGCGTGCTCGATACGATCACGCAATCGCAGGTCGTGGCCCCTCCGCCAAACTGTCCGCTGCCGCCCGATAGCTGTCGCGCGTACGCGAACGCGGGCGCCTCAGCGCCCGAGGATGCCGCCGGCGCCGGCGGCGGCGTCACGGTCACGAAGACCGAGGTGGTCGGGCCGTACGAGACGGTGCAGCTCCACGCGACCGACCCGCAGGCGTTGAACAACTGGCTGGCGAGCCACAGTTACTCGATCCCGCCCGACGTGGTCCCGATCATCGACGCGTACGTCGCCGAGAAGTTCGACTTCCTGGCGATGAAGCTCCAGCCCGGGCAATCGGTGAAGTCGATGCGCCCCGTGCGCGTGACGACGTCCGGCGCGTCGCCGATCCTCCCGCTCCGGATGGTCACCGCGGGGACGGGGGCGACCGTCGGGATCACGCTCTGGGTCATCGGCGACGGGGCGTACGAGACGGACAACTTCCCGTCGTTCCATATCGGCGACGACGAGCTCGTCTGGAACTGGCAGACGTCGTCGAGCAACTTCAAGGAGCTCCGCACGCAGAAAGAAGCGGCGCTCAACGGGCGCGGTTGGGAGATCGAGAGCTCGATCGGCTTCCCGCGCGATCAGATCATCAATTACGTGAAATACGGAGCACCGTACGCCGGCGGTGGTGGGGGCCCCGTGCCGGCTCCGGCCAGCGCGACGGATTACCTGCCCGTGACCGACTCCACCAGCGGCGCGGTCACGAAGACCGCCGAGCAAGTCCGCGACGAAGACATGACCACGCTCTTCGCGGGGATGAGCGCGACGTCGCCGCGCGTCACGCGCATCCGCTCCGATATCGCGCATGCCGCCCTGTCGACCGACCTCACCCTCAAGGCGGCCGCGAATCAGACGGAGCTGTCGAACATCCGCCGTGTGACGCGCGAGAGCGGCCAGCCGAACTGCCCCGTCTACAACGGCTGCGACGTCGTGGGGAATCAGCCGCGCGACCAGGCCGCGGCCCAAACGGCGGCCAACAACGGCGACCACGAGAGCTTCTCGTGCGCCACCGCGCCGCACAGCCTCCTCGACGACGCCACGCTCTCTTTGGGGCTCGGCTTCCTCGGCTTCGCGGTCATCCGCAACCGCCGCCGCCGCCGTTAGCGGCTCGGTAGCAGCCGCGTCCACCCTATCTTTTAGGGATGGTGATCTTTTAGGGATGGTGCCCCCACTCGCGGCTCCTCGGCTGCTTCGCAGCCTGCGGGGCCGCGGTCTCCCCCAAATCGCGTGCTTCGCACGCGATGGGGGAGACAGTCGCCCCGCTGGATGGATCGGCTGGGGAGCTCGAGGGGAGCGGCGCTCCCCTCGAAACCAGCCTACCGCCGCGAAGCGGCGCGCCAGACGAGCCCGTTCGGTTTCTGCCCGATCGGGAGCGTCTGCACCAGAGAGCGCGACTCGACGTCGATGACCGACAGCGTGTTCGCCACTTGATTGGTCACGTAGGCGAACTTGCCGTCGCCGCGGAAGGCGATTCCGTGCGCGCCGTCGCCGGCGGGGACGGTGGCGACCCGTTCGTCGCGATCCGGACGAAAGATGACGACCTTCGCGTTGAACGAGTCGGCGACCCACACGTTGCCGTCGGGGCCGAACGCGATCATCCCTGGGGTGAAGCCGAGCCGATACGTGAGCACCACGTCGAGCGTCGAGACGTCGATGGCGGACACCGTTCCGTCGTCCTCGTTGTCGACGTACGCGCGAGAGTTCGTCCCTTGCCACGCACCGACCGGCGTCGTCCCGACTTGAATCGTCTTCGTGAGCGACTTGGTCTCGGGATCGAACACGGTAATTTGATTGGAGCCGGTATCGGCGACGAACGCGTAATGTCCGTCCAGCGAAAATGTGACCTCGGACGGATTCAGCCCGACCTTCAACGTCCGCGTCGTATCGAGGGACTCGGCATCGAGGACGAGGACCGTACCGTCGAGCTGCGCCGTCCAGATCTCCGCCCCGCCCGGCGAATAGATGGCATTGTGATTCACGGCCGGGGTCCGCCGCGCCATGATCGTCTTGCCGGTGTGCGCGTCGAGCACGAGGACGGCCCCCTCGGGGCCTCCGACCGACCCTCCGTGGCCCGAGTGTCCGCCGCTCAAATCGATCCCGGGGACCGCGACGAGCATGCGCTCCGTGTCCGCGCTCAAATAGACATGATGCGGATATTGGACATTCTGGAGGACGATCGTCGAAGCGACGGTGTTCTTCTCGGTGTTGATGACCGAGAGCGACGCGTCGCCGCCGTTCACCACGTACAGCGCGTCGAAATCGATCGGCGCCACGGCGACGCTCGAGGGGCTCTCGCGCGGCGAGATCACCGTCGGCCCGTCGTCGTTGCACGCCGAGACGGCGACCGCGGCGAGCATGAGCGCTGCGCACCCGCCCAGCCAGCGGCTGGCTCGATGCGTCACGAACGACGCGGCGTCACTGGTCAAACCCAACGCGTCACGGCCGCGGCGCGTCATCGCACACCTCCCGAAAGGTCCGCGGAAATACCCGCTAAACCAAGAAGATGGCGCCGTGACGGCGCGTTTGGAGTGAGCACGGTTCGGGGTGACGCATGCACCGGGACACACGAGCAGTCCCGGTGCCGTCTACAGCGAGCCAATGCGAGGGAACGATGATGGGTCTCGTAACGACCAGGCATTCGCTGAGCGCCTCCTTGGAGAGAAGGACCGAATCCCCCACCGATCCGGACAGAAAACTATAACACGAGACAGACCACGCGGTAGGATCCCAAGATCGATTTCGATCTTCACGCGTCACACTCTAGGCTACCATTAGGAGTCGTGGATGTACGGGAGCCACAGAGCAACAAACATGAGTGACCCCTTGCGGATGGCCAAACTGTTCCTCGGCGTAGCGACCGTCGCGTCCGTGGGCGTCGTGGCCTATCAGATCCATCGGGCCGGAAAGGCGAATGCGGCGCCCAACCCGGACACGGCGGCGTCGCTGACGGCCGGGTCGGCCTCGGCGAGCGACCCGGCGGCGACCGATCCACCGGACGTTCCGGCGGAAAACGTCGTCCTCGCCGTGACGTCGAACGCACCGAACTCGAAGATCGTCTTCCGCGGCGAGACGAACACGCTCCCTTTTCGGCAGGAGATCACGGCGGGTAACGCGCCCGAGGTCCTCGAAGTCACGGCGCCGCTGCGCGAGGGTCGCCGCTATTACGTCAAGCTCGACCGCTCGCGGCAGGTCGTCGTGACGCTCCCGAATGGGACCGGCCTGAAAGACGCCACCTACGACGAGACGGCGATCGCCATCGGCACGGGGCGCGCCGAGAGCACGCCGGTCGCGACGGCGCCGCCGTCTCAGCCCATACGCCTCGCGGCGGCGCGGCGCGGCGAGCATTCGTCGCCGCCGCCCCGCGACGATCCGCCCCCTTCGGTGCCCGCGACCCCCACGCCGACCGTGGCGATGGCCCCGACGACGGATCCAGCGTCCACGCCGCGCGCCGATCCGCCGGCGGTGGCCGCGCCCCCGCCGGTTGCGCCCGGCACGGTCGATCTGCGCGGCGTCCGCGCGACGATCCGAAACCACGCGCCGGAGGTGTCCGCGTGCTACGAGCGCGCGCGCCTCGAGAAGAGCGACCTCCACGGGAAGCTCGCCGTCGCTGCGACGCTCGGCCCGTCGGGTCAGGTGCTGAACGTGGCGATCACGTCGTCGTCGACGGGGAGCGCGCGGCTCGAGACGTGCGTGCTGGGCGCGTTTCGCGGGTGGGCCTTCCCCGCTCCGGCCGGCGGCGTGAACGGGAACATCGCGTACACCTTCAACTTCGACTGAGGCCTACGCGCCTGGCGCGACACCTCCACCCACGGCGGCGCGCGCCGCGTCGAGGACCGCGTCGACGAGCACGTCGAAGTCCTCCCGCCGGCTTCGGTGGTTCGTGATCGCAACGCGCAGCGCGAAGCGACCGTCGATGCGCGTGCTCGACGGGACCGCGATGCCGCTCTCCTGCACGCGGACGAGCACCCGCTCGTTCAGCGCGTCGAGCTCGGCGGCGCCGAGGCGCGGGTCGCGGACGCGGAAGCACACGACGTTCAGAGACACCGGCGCGAGCAGCTCGAGGGCCGGCTCGCGCGCGATGCGCGACGCGAGGTAGCGCGCCTGATGGACGTTCTGCTCGATCAGCCGGCCCCACTTGTCGGCGCCGTGCAGCCGGAGCGACATCCACACCTTGAGCGCGCGGAAGCTCCGCGAGAGCTCGATCCCGCGTTCGGCGAAGACGAACGGCTCCTTCATGATCCCGCCCCGTGACGGCGCGATGTAGCTCGCCGCGCTCGCGAACGCGCGGCGGTGCGCGTCGGGATCGCGGACGAGGACGCACCCGACGCCGTACGGCAGGTATCCCCACTTGTGGAGGTCGAACGCGAGCGAGTCGGCGCGCTCCATTCCAAAGACCTCGGGCCTGAGCGCCGGCGATAGCGCGGCGAGCGCGCCGAACGCGCCGTCGACGTGGAGCCACATCGCTTCGTCGCGCGACACGCGCGCGAGCGCGTCGATGTCGTCGATGGCGCCGGTGTTGACCGTCCCCGCGGTGCCGACGATGCACAAGGGGCGCCTCCCCGCGCGCCGATCCTCGGCGATGGCGCGCGCGAGAGCCGCGACGTCGATGCGGTACGACGCGTCGCAGCGGACGCGGCGCAGCCCGCGCCGTCCGATGCCCAGCGTCTCGCACGCCGCGTCGACCCAGTGATGCGTCTCGGTCGACGCGTAGACGACCAGCGGCGCGCCGCCGCGGACCCCTTCTTCGCGCACGTCGCAGCCGGCAAGCGTGTTCCGCGCCGCCGTCACGCCGAGGAGGTTCGCCATCGTCCCGCCGCTCGTGAGCACGCCGGTCGCGGCCTCGGGGAACGCGAGCGCCTGCGACAACCACGCGAGCACCTGCTCCTCGACCAGCGCCGCCGATTGATCGTATCCGGCGACGTGCGCGTTCATCGTCGCCGCGAGCATCTCGGCGACGATCGCCTCCGGCGTCCCGGACCCCATCACCCACCCCCAGAAGCGCGGGTGCACGTTCCCTGTCGGATACGGGAGAATGAGACGTTTGAAGTCGTCGTACATCGCCTCGAGCCGCCCCGGCCCGCGCGGGAGCGGGCGGCGAAGCTCGCTCTTCACCGCCGCGGGAACGGGCTGCCACGCGGGACGATCCCGGACGGTCCGCGTGAACTCGATGGCGTCATCGAGCGCCGCGTGGGCCCACGCGCGGAACGCGGTCCAGTCGTCGGGGTCGAGCGACTCCTCCTCGGCGAGCCGATCGTCGCCGACGGCAGCGGGGACGGGAGTCTCGGTGGCGGGCGCGCCGGTGGCCTGTGCCTCCGCGGCGAGAGAGACGATCGAGCTGGGCATCGTCGTGGGATTAATCGCGCCGCGGCGCGCCGTCTTGAACGCGCGCAACTTCTTTGGAACACGCACAACGTCGCGGCGCGCGGGCGCGACGGGCGCGCGCGAGGAGGCGCCATCGGCTACATTGTTCCGGATGGTGCACGCGTGCACGCCCGTCCCGGCGAGGAGCGGCGACCTCGTGCGCGCGGCGACCGCGGGGCCGTTCGTCTTCACCGAGTCGCGCCACGTCGCCTCCCTGCCGATGCACGCGCACGAGCCGTGGACGATCACCATCCTGCTCGGCGGTGGATTCGAAGAGAGCTACGCGGGGCGGCGCCACACGCAGACCTGCGCCGACTTCGCGGTGCTCGTGCGGAGGCCCGGCGAGGTCCACGCGGATCGCATGGGGCCACGCGGCGCGCACAACCTCGTGCTCGAGACCGACGAGGCGCTCGTGCGTCGCGCCCCTGCCCTCGCGGCGGGAAACGACGCCCTCCGCGGCGCGGCGCTCGAGGTCGCTGCGCGACGCCTTCACCGCGAGATGGCGAGCACCGACTCGGCGCGCTCTCTGGCGCTCGAGGGGATGGCGCTCGAGCTCGTCGCGCTGCTGACGCGCGCGGGCGCCGGGCACCCCGACGTCGTCCAGCGGGCGCGCGAACGACTCTCGGACCGGTTCCGCGAGCCCGGGCTCCGCATCGCGGATCTGGCGGCGGATCTCGACGTGCACCCCGTCGTCCTGGCGCGCGATTTCCGCGCCGCGCTCGGCGTATCGCCGAGCGAGTACGTCCGCGGCTTGCGCCTCGATTGGGCGGCTGAGGAGCTGCGGCGGCCGGCGCGCTCGATCCCGAGCGTCGCGATCGCCGCCGGGTTCGCCGATCAGAGCCACTTCACCCGCTCGTTCCGCGCGCGCTTCGGCGTGACGCCCGGCCGCTTCCGGCGCGACGCGGGGACTTAGCGTTCGCGCTTCGGTAGGAGGCCGGCGCGGGTGAGGCGCGCGCCGGCGCCGTCGAAACGGCCCGCGACGTCGGCTACGACGCGCTCGAGAGCGCGTCGCTTGGCCGCGGCGGCGTCGGGGAAGAG
>Ga0207670_10000838_pt1 | contig 16097 bp, 12 predicted proteins | sample KBSS23HmetaG_FD_184339 | JGI IMG/M metagenome (GOLD analysis project Ga0207670, IMG submission 184339) | Switchgrass rhizosphere microbial communities from Kellogg Biological Station, Michigan, USA - KBS S2-3H metaG (SPAdes) (version 2) | ecosystem: Host-associated > Plants > Roots >... | reverse complement strand
GCCGCTGAGGCCACGGGCGTGGCCTTCAATGATCTTGCCTGAAGCCAAGGCTTCGCCAAGAATTCCGATCATGCGCGGCTGCGCGTCCAACACCGCGCGCATGTCCATGACTTCAGCGAGGCCGGCAATCTCCGGCCATGACAGCAACTCGCGAATTTCCGGCGCCTGGAAATCGGCGCCCGAAAGCTCGAGTCCTGGCGCAGCGGGGACGCAGGAAGACGCCTGCACGATGAAACGCAGCGGCAAGCCGCGGGTCGCGGCGACCGCCCAGCGGACACCATCGACGCCCAGGACGTTGGCCAGCTCGTGTGGATCGCAAAAGATCGTCGTGGTGCCCTGCGGCACGACGATCGAGGCATAGTGGTGCGGCAGCATGTGGGAGGACTCGAAATGCACATGCCCGTCGATAAAGCCCGGGGCGATCACCAGGCCACTTAAGTCGTGTGTCTCTCGTGCCTGTTCGAACGTGCCGCGCGGGTGCACGCTTGCGATCATCGCTCCGACGACGCCGATATCAGCCTCGCGCAGTTCCAGTGTCGCCACGTCGACGACACGTCCGCCGGTGAGGAGCAGATCGAACGGTTCCTTGCCTTGAGCGGCGGCGATAGCCTTGACGCGTGTTTGCAGATCGATGGCTTCCGTCATCGGCTCATTGCTCGCTGCCTATTCGGCTTTGATGTTGGCCGCTTTGACGATGACGGCATACTTCTCGACTTCCTTCGCCAGAAAGGCCGCAAACTCACTCGGACTGCTGCCGACCACGCGCAGGTTGACGTCCGCCAGCTTGGCCTTCATGTCCGGCTCTTTTGTGAGGGCCGATATCTCCTTGTAGATCCGATCCACGATGGCGGGATCTGTCTTCGCCGGCGCAAAAAGCCCGTACCACACCGTGACGCTGACATTCTTCAGTTCCGCCTGATCGCCGAGCGATGGCAGGTCGGGTGCCAGGGGTGAGCGGTCCGGTTCGGTAATCCCGAAAATCTTGATGTTGCCGGCGCGGTAGTTGGGCAGCGCCATCACCAACGGCAGCACTGCGAGGTCAATCTGATTGCCCATGAGGTCAGTGACCATCTGTGCCCCGACCCGATAGGGCACGTGCACCATCTTCACCTTGCCTTCGATGTTGATCATCTCGCCGGCCAGTTGAAGTGATGTGCCGACACCGGAGCTTGCGAAGTTGTACTTGCCGGGGCTTTGTCTCAGCAGCACCATCAACTCCGTGATGTTGTTTGCCGGCAACTCCTTCTTGCCCGCGAGCACGAGCGGCGCATCGCCGATAAGGCTGATCGGCAGGAAATCGGCCAAGCTGTCGTACTTCACGACGGTAGGCTGTACGAGTTTGGCGATCGCCATCGTGCTCTCGACCGAAAACAGCAGCGTATAGCCGTCCGGTTCGGCGCGAGCTGCGCGTTGTGTGCCGGTGACCCCGCCGGCGCCTGCAACGTTTTCGATCACGACGGTCTGGCCGAGGCGCTCGCCGAGCTTGTTGGCCACGACACGCGCGACGACATCCACGCTACCCCCGGCGGCATAGGGGACGATCATAGTCACCGGCCGTGATGGCCAGGTTTGGCTGGCGGCCGGCGTGGCACCGAGGAGGGCTGCCAGCAGCAGCGTCAGACGAAGGCGATGAATGCGCATGATTGACTTCTCGGCCGGCATTCCCAGGATGCTCCCAAAACCGACGGGAATAGTAGGCATTTTCTGGCACGGCTTGTACCCTAATTCGATTTGGGCATCGCCCCTGACGACCGCAACACCGGAGGCGACCGCTTGATGACAAAAACAGCGCCGCTCTTTCTATTGGTCGCGTTTCTTGCGATCTCGACGTCATTGACGTCGGCGCAGGACTATCCGTCACGGCCGATCGAGTTGGTGGTCCCGTTCCCGGCCGGCGGAGGCACCGAGATCGTGAGCCGGCTCGTGGCCGACGGTCTCGCTAAGCGGCTCGGCCAGCCGTTCGTCGTGCTCAACCGGCCCGGCGCCAACACCAATGTCGGCACGCTCGCCGTCGTGCGCTCCAAGCCCGACGGCCATACGCTCCTGATCACGAGTTTCGGGCTTGCGGCCAATCCTTCGCTCTACAAGAAGCTCGCCTTCGACCCGCAGACCGATCTCGAGCCAATCACCCTGATCGCCAATACGCCGACCGTATTGACCGTGCCGCTGTCGTTGCCGGTCAACTCGTTGCCCGAGTTCATCGCTTATGTGAAGGCGCGGCCCGGCGAGCTCAACTACGCCTCCTACGGCGTCGGCAGCAGCCCGCATCTCGCCGCCGAGCTGTTCCAGAACATGGTGGGCGCGAAAATGGTGCATGTGCCCTATAGCGGCGGCGGGCCGTCCGCGCTCGGTGTGATGACCAACCAGGTGCAAGCGCTGTTTTCGAGCGTGGTGACGGTGCTCGGCATGCTTCGCGGCGGAAACATCAAGGCCATCGCCATCGCCGCCGACCGCCGCTCGGAGCTCATCCCGAACGTGCCGACATTCACTGAGCAGGGCTTGGATTACAAGATCGGAACCTGGTACGGCCTGCTCGCGCCAGCGAAGACCCCGCCCGCGATCATCGACTCCTTGCACCGCGCAAGTGCCTCGGCTCTTGCCGATCCGACCGTACGAACGCGGATCTTCGAGCAAGGCGCGGATGTGGTGGCGAGCTCGCCCGCCGATTTCCGCGCCTTCATCAAGGATGAGACCGAGCGGCTGAGCCACATCATCCGCGGCGCCAATATTCAGCTCGATTGAGCAGGATGCAGAATCAGACCAACAAAAACGGGCGCGATGCTGTTGTCGTGATCGGCGCCGGCATCGCCGGGGTCTGCACGGCCTGGCATCTCATGCGCCGCGGCGCCAATGTTCTTCTGATCGACCGCGATGAGCCGGGACTTGGCTGTTCATACGGCAATGCCGGCGCCGTGAGTTTCGGAAGTGTCGCACCGCTGGCGATGCCGGGAGTGATGCGCGACGCGCTGCGCATGCTGCTCGACCCGGCGGCGCCGTTGCGCATCCCGCTGCGCTATCTGCCGAAGGCTGCGCCGTGGCTGCGGCGGTTCGTGCGCGCGGCGCGGCCCGATGAAGTCCAGCGCATCGCCCGGACGTTGGCGACGCTGTTGGCCAATTCGATGGAAAAGCATGTCGAAATGCTGCGCGAGATCGGTGCATCGGAAATCGTGCGGCAGACCGGCCAGCTTTACCTTTATCCCGACGAGAAGTGGCTTCGTAAAGATGCCCTATCCTGGACGCTCCGTAGGGATCATGGCCTTCGGGTGGAGCGGCTCGGGCGAGGGGAGATTCTCGCGCTCGAACCGGAGGTCGGCCCCGATTACACCGTCGGCCTGTTCACACCGGATCAGGGCATGTCGATCAATCCGTATCGGCAGGTCACGGCGATTGCATCGGACTTTGCCCGGCGCGGGGGACGTATCGTTCGTGATCGCGCCGTGGCGATCGAAGTCGACGCCGATCAAGTGCAAACGGTGCGCGGCGAGAACGCGAGCTACCCCGCCGATCATGTCGTCATTTGCGCGGGCGCGTGGTCGACGCAATTGCTCGCCGGCCTGGGCTACGCCGTCCCACTTGAAAGCCAGCGCGGTTATCACGTCACCATCGCCTCGCCGGGAATTGGCGTGACGCGGACGGTCGTTGCGGCCGACAGAAAAGTATTTCTGACGCCGATGGAGAGCGGACTGAGAGTGGCGGGCACCGTCGAATTCGGCGGACTGGACCGGGCTCCGAATCGAAAGCGCGCGGAGTTTCTGGTTCACGACCTGTCGCGGGTGTTTCCACGTGCGAAAATTCCGGCCAACTGGTCGTTCTGGATGGGACACCGTCCGTGCCTTCCCGATTCTCTGCCGGTCATGGGGCCAAGCCGCCATCGCGGGCTGTGGCTCAATTTCGGTCACGGGCATCTTGGACTGACGATGTCGGCGACCAGCGGCGATATTCTGGCGCGCGCCATCTGCGGCGAGCCGTCGAATATTGATCTTGCGCCGTTTTCATTCGACCGATTCGGCGCTCACTAACGGCTAGTGCGCTCCGGCGATGCCGGCCTGCTGCACGATCTTGCTCCAGCGGGCGACCTCGGTGTCGATGAACGACCGGAGTGCGTCGGGCGTCGGACTGTCGATCGGGATCATCCCGATCTTGGCGAGTTGCGCTTGGACGTCCGGCGATGCCACGACGGCTTTCAGTTCGCCATGAAGCTTGTCCACGATGTCGCGGGGCGTGCCGGCCGGCGCCAGGATGATCGACCAGTTGGACACATCGAAGCCCGGAACGGCGTCCGCGATCGGCGGAATATCGGGAGCCTCGGCCAGCCGCGCGGCCGAGGACACGCCGAGGACCTTCAGGTTTCCCTCCTTGATCAGAGGCAGCGAAGGGGCCGCCGCCGCGAACATCAGCGAAACGCGCCCAGCGACGATATCGACGACCGCCGGAGCGGTGCCGTTATAGGGAATATGACCGAGGTCGGTGCCGGTCATGACCTTGAACAGCTCGGCAAAGAGGTGCTGCGAGGTCGCGACGCCGGGCGACGCGTAGAGCAGCTTGCCCGGATGCTCCTTGGCGTAACGGATGAGCTCCGGTACCGAGTTTACCGGCAGGGATGCCGATGCCACGAGCAGGAAGGGGTAGTGCACGACCAGCGCGACCGGCGCGAAATCCTTGATCGCATCGAACGGCGGTTGCTTGTAGAGCGTGCCGGTGACGGCAAGCGTGCTGCCGCTCAGCACCAGCGTGTAGCCGTCGGGGGCGGAGCGGGCGAGCGCCGTGATTCCGATCACCGCGCCCGCGCCCGGACGGTTCTCGATGACGACGGTCGCGCCCAGACGATCGGCGAGCTTTGCTCCGAGCGCGCGGGCCAGCACGTCGTTGGCGCCGCCGGCGGCAAACGGCGAGATCAACCGAATCGGCCGCGTCGGATAATTCTGGGCCTGTGCTTGATCCGGCAGGGTCAGAATGAGACCGGCCACAACCAGCATCACTTGCCGAAGTCTCATATCTGCCCCTGATGCGAATTTTTCTTAAGAGTTGCGCGCCCAGTCACAACCCGACCGCATAGGAGGGCCGGCGCGGATCGGCGCCGCCCTTCAGCACGCCGGTCTGCTGGTCGGCCACGACCGTACAGACGGCGCCCGCAAGCCACGTCCAGTCGGGCCACCATCCGATCTTGTGGCCAAGGCGGCCGAGCGCGTCCGCGGTCGGCTGGTCGATCCGGCGCTCCAGATTGAGCAGGCCTGGATGATAGGCGTGCGGTTCGAACGAGGACGGGAAGCTGTAGGACGCAACGCGCGGCGCTTCGACCGCCTCCTGGACCTCCATGCCGAACAGGTGGATGTTGAGGAAGACCTGCAGCATCGCCTGGGTCTGCACGTCGCCGCCGGGCGTGCCGAACGGCATTTTCATCTTGCCTGGCTCAATGGCGATCGCCGGGCTTGGCGTGAGTCGCGGCCGCTTGCCGGGCGCCACGCCCGACGGATGATCGGGGTCGCCCCAGTTCTGGCTGCCGCGCGGCGACGGAATGATGCCGAGCTCCGGTACCACCGGTGCGTTGTAGGATCCATCGCTCGGCGTTGCCGCGAATACGTTGCCATGGCGGTCGATGACACTGACGTGCGACGTGTCGATCTCGGGCGCCATGAAGGCCCGCTCCGGCACCGGCGCGGCTCCTTGCGGCGTACGCTCGGCGGCGAGTTTGCGTGGATCGCCGGCGGGCGGCATTTCGGGCCAGGCCCGATCCGGGCGGATCATGTCGCGCCGTTGCCGCGCATAGTCGCGTGACAGGAGCGCGTCGATCGGTACGTCGACCATGCGTGGATCGCCGAAATAGGCCTCGCGGTCGGCAAACGACAGTTTCACCGCCTCGGTGATGCGGTGCAGGTAACCGGCGGAGTTGTGGCCGAGCTTGCGCAACTCGGCTCCGTCCAAAAGGTTGAGCGCCTGCAACAGCGACGGCCCTTGGCACCACGGGCCGCAGGCGTACAGCCGGATGTCGCCGAATGAGGTCGAGACCGACTCATCGAAGCCCGAGCGATAGTTGGCAAGATCGTCGGCCGACAGAAAGCCGCCCTGTTCCTTCTGAAACTTGACGATGGCGCGGGCGATGTCACCCCGATAGAACGCATCGCGCGCCGCGGCGAGACCGGCCTCGCGTCCGCGATGCTTCACGGCCGCCTCCTGGTCCGCCATGTATTGAATGGTGGCTGCAAGCGCCTTCTGCACGAAGAGTTCGCCCGGCCGCGGCGGACGGTTCTGCGGCAGATAGAGCGCGATGTTGGACGGGTACATCCGATACTCGGCTTCATGCTCGGTGATGATCTCCGACATGAGCGGGTAGACGGGAAAGCCATCGCGGGCAAAACCGATCGCCGATTGCGCCACCTCGCCGAAGCTCATGGTGCCGAACCGCTCGAGCGCGGTGATCCAGGCATCGGGTGCTGCCGGCACCACGGTCCGCAGAATGCCTTGCGGAATCTTGCCGCCATGGTGCTTTTTGAAGTGGTCGCGCTCGATCGCCTTCGGCCATGTGCCAAGACCAGGGATCGTGAAGACGCGATTGTCGGCGGCGGAATAGATGATGATCGGCGCAACGCCCGCGAAGTTCACATATTCCGGCTGCACGACACCGAGCGCGATGCCGGCCGCGACGCCCGCATCGACCGCGTTGCCGCCCGCCTCCAAAATTCGAAATCCAGCCTCCGCCGCGAGATACTGGGTCGCGGAGGCCATGTGGCGCGTCCCCATGATGGTCGGGCGATGGGCCTTCATGTTGTCCTCCGGAGAGCGAAAGCTTCACAGCTTGCTGGGCGCGAAGCATTGTCGCGACCTTGCCCCAGGATTTCCATCGTTGGCAATCTCAAATGCGTCCTGGGCCTAGGGTGAGTATACTGCGGGCATTGAGGTCATCTTTCCCGCGGTAACAAAACAGTGGCAAAGTCCCTCGGTGCAGGAGCGGAGCGACGATATGCGTAAGGCGGCCATCCGCCCCGGGGTTTGGATGGCCTATGAGGACCATTGGTTTGGCGAGCCGTGGACCGTGCCCGAGACCGTGGTGATGGTGCACGGCAATTCCGAGTCGTCGCGGGCATGGACCTGCTGGGTTCCGCACCTCGCGCGACATTATCGCGTCATCCGGCCGGATCTGCCGGGGTTTGGCCAATCGCCCGAGCCGGCGGACTACGGCTGGAGCGCCGACGAGTTGGCCGGCGACATCGGGCGCTTCCTCGACGCGCTCGGCATCGAGGCCTGTCATCTGATCGGCGCAAAGTATGGCGGCTCCGCCTGCATGCGGTTCGCGATCGACCAGCCGCATCGCCTGCACTCGCTCTGCCTGTTCGGATCGCCGGTGCGGGGCAGCGGCAGCGGCAACGCCGACCTGATCCGCGCCAAGGGCGTCCGGCAATGGGCCGCGGACACCATGCGGTCGCGGCTCGGCAGCGCGGCGTCCGCGGCGCAGCTGAAATGGTGGGCCGACGAGCTCATGGGTCGGACGCCGGTGCGCGCGGCCTTGAGCGCGTCGGCGTCGCGCATCGACATGGATCTCGAGAACGAACTGCCGCGGATCACCGCGCCGACGCTCATCGTGACCACGCAAGAGAGCGGGCTGCAATCGGTCGAGGCGGTCGAACGCTACGCGAGACGCATCCCGGTTTCGCGCGTGATCGTGCTGCCGGGCGACAGCTATCACATCGCGGCGGTTGAGCCGAACCTTTGCGCGCGACATGCGCTGGAGTTTATGCAGCAGGCGGACGCGATGCGGGCGAGAGCAGCGGAGTGACGACACGACGCGCAGTCATCGCGGCGTTCGCCGCTTGCGGCGGCAGCGTGGCGCTGCCGCTCCCGCGCGCGTTGGCGCAGACGGCCTATCCGACCCGCCCGGTCCGCATCATTGTCCCGTTTGCCCCGGGCGGCGGCGCCGACATTGTGTCGCGGCTCATACAGCCGCACTTGCAGAACCTCCTCGGCCAGGCCGTCATCGTCGAGAACCGCGCCGGTGCCGCGGGCCGGATCGGCACCGGCGTAGTAGCGAAGTCCGATCCCGACGGCCATACGGTGTTGGTCTCGACCGAGTCCTCGCTGGTGATCGCTCCGCATATAGGCCAGTCGATCGGCTATGACCCGCTGAAGGATTTCGCGCCGGTCTCGCTGCTCACGCGCAACACCGTCATGCTGGTGGTGCACCCGTCGGTGCCGGCGCAGACGTTGCAGGAGTTCATGGCCCTGGCGCGCGCCAACCCCGGACAGTTGTTCTATGCCTCGTCAGGCGTCGGCGGCCCGAACCACCTTGCCGGTGAGATTTTCAATCGCACCACCGGCCTTCAGATCACCCACGTGCCGTTCCAAGGCACCGGCCTCGCGCTGCAGGCGGTGATCTCCAATCAGGTCGGTGCGATGTGGGGCTTCATGGCCGGCCTGATCCCGCACATCCGCGGCGGATCGTTGCGGGCGCTGGCGGTCGGCGGCTCGGAACGCTCGGCGGCTCTGCCGAATGTGCCGACGGTCGCGGAAGCCGGGGTGTCCGGCTACGAGGCGGTGTCGTGGATCGGCATGGTCGCCCCGGCAGGCTTGCCGGTGCCCGTTATGGACAAGTTGTGGGGCGCGGTCCACGCGGCCATGGCGGAAAAGTCGGTCACCGACAACCTCGCCAGCGGCGGCTCCGAGATCGTGGCGAGCAAGCCCGAGGAGTTCCGGCAGGTGATCGAGCGCGACTACGCCAAGTACGGCAAGCTGTCCGATCTGTTCAAATCGGCCAACTGAGCGGGGCCATGGACGCATCGAAATCCACCACGGCGCTGGCGCAATTCGCGGCGGACTTCGACGCGGCAAGACTGCCGGCCGACGTGCGGCAGAAGCTCGGCTGGCTTCTGCTCGATCACTTGCGCGTCTGCTCGATTGGCGCGCGCCTGCCGTGGAGCGACTGGTCGCGCCGCTATGTTGGCCTGGTCGGCAAGGCGGGGACCTCGCATGTGCTGTTCTCGCCGGACACCCTCAATCCGCAGCACGCGACCTTCCTCAACGTCACCTTCGGCTCGAGCTTCGATGCCGACGATACCCATGTTGGCGCCATGCTGCATCCCGGCGTCGCGGCCTGGTCGGCGGCACTCGCGGTCGCCGAGCACACCGGCGCGTCGGGGCCGGAGGTGCTGGCTGCGGTCGTCGTGGGCTATGAAGCCACGATCCGTATCGGGCTCGCGGTGCAGCCGAGCCATTTCAAGCGCGGCTTCCAAAGCACCGGCACCTGCGACGGATTCGGCACCGCGGCGGCGGCCGGGCGGCTGCTGTTTCGCGGCCAGGATGCGGCGCGCAAGATCGCCGACGCGCTGGGCTTGGCCGGCGGCTACGCTAGCGGCCTGGCGCAGTTCTATTATTCCGGAGGATCGGCCAAGCGCATCCACGCGGCGCACGCCGCCGAGGACGGGGTCGCCGCGGCGCTGCTCGCGGCGGAGGGCTACGGCGGACCCAACGACATCATCGAAGGGCAGGGCGGCTTTGCCCGCGCTTATGCCGATGCTTGGAATCCGGCACTGATCGAGGACGGGCTCGGCCAGCGCTTCCATCTGATGGACGTGCTGGTGAAGTCGCACGCGGCGGCGGCGCGCGTCGCGGCCGGCATCGATGCGATGCTGGAGCTGCGCCAGCAGCACACATTCGCCATCGGCGACATCGCCAGCGTGGCGCTCGGCATCCCGAAGATCATCCAGGGCCGGCTGACCAATCCGCATCCGGTCGACCTGCAGGCAGCGCAGATGTGCCTGCCGTTCAGCGTCGCGCTGGCAGCGAAGATCGCGCTTGCGTCAGGAGGCATTTCGACTCTCGGAATTGACGACTTCGAAGCGGGTCTCAAGGACCAAAGCCTGCATGCGCTTGAGGAACGCACAGCGATTGCGCTGGACGACGAAGTGGAGGCGGCTAGCAACGAGCTGTCCACGGCGGCGCGAGTCACCGTGACGCTGCGCGACGGGCGCACGCTGTCCAAGTTCGTGCCGGCCCCCAAGGGCAGCCCGTCCCAGCCGTTCACCGGCGCGGAGCACGAGGCACGGTTCACCCAGGAGCTGTCGAGTCGCGTGCCGGAGAAAGTCTGCTCCGATATCGTGGCGATGTCGCGTAATCTCGACCAGCTTGATCCGCGCTGGCTCGGACGTGCGTTGAGCGGTCACCCCCGGCAATAAGGAAAATTCGTAACGACACGGCTGCACGAACAGCGGCGAGGCTTTCAAAAACCGACGGCACTGCAAGCAACAAAATGTATGATTGAGAGATACGCCAGGCGCATCTCGGGAGGAAAGACAATGCGAGGCTTTTTCAGATCGAAGCTGCTGCTGGCTTTGTCGTTGAGCGGGATCATGACGCCGCTGTTGGCCTTGCCAAGCGCGCTGGCGTTCCCCGATCGTCCGGTCAAGCTCGTTGTCGGCTCGCCCGCCGGCGGTCCGCCGGACATCATGGCACGGCTGCTGTCGGACAAAATGGGCGCGGCTCTGGGTCAGCCGGTCATCATCGAGAACCGGGCTGGCGGAGCCGGCGGCACGATCGCCGCCCGATCGGTCATCGCTTCGGAGCCTGACGGGCATACGCTGATGATGGGCAGCACCAGCACGATTCTTATCGCCCCGCTGATCTACAAGAATGCCGGTTACAGTTCGGAAACGTTCGCGCCCGTTGCTGGTCTTTCGGAGAGCACCGAAGTCCTCGCCGTGCATCCGTCGGTCAAAGCCAACTCGGTCGCCGAACTGGTCAGCCTGGCGAAGTCCCAGCCGGGGATGCTGCGGTACGGCTCCGCCGGGGTCGGCACGCTTCCGCATCTTGAAGGCGAGCTGTTGAAAGCGCGCGCCCAGATCGAAATGGCCCATGTTCCCTATCGCGGCGGCGGTCCGGCGCTGACGGGCCTGTTGGGCGGGGAGGTTCAAATGTTTTTCTCTGCTCTGCCGCAAATGCTCCCGTATATCCGTGGCGGTCAATTGCGGGGACTGGCCGTCACCAGCGAAAAACGCAGCGCACTGGCGCCGGAACTTCCGACGATGGTGGAGAGCGGGTACGATCAGTTCGTCACCGCATCGATCAATTTCATTGTCGCGCCGCCGGGCACTCCACTTGCCGTCAGGCAGCAGCTCAGCAAAGCAGTGGCCACTGCGCTCACCAGTGCGGAAGTTGCGCAAGCTTTCTCCAAAATAGGCGCCCTGGCGCGACCGGGCTCGCCCGAGGAGCTTGCTGCCTACCTGACACAGCAGCAGCTGCTCTGGGCTCGAAACGTGGAGGCAACCCGAATCTCGGTGGATTGATGTGTGCCGGAGGCCATTGCAAACGTTCCCATCCGGCAGGATGATCAGGCAGGCCCGCGAAGGCCTTGGCTCCGCGCGGGTCCAGGGAGGAAGCAATGGCCACGAACTTCATTGTGAACGGCAAGCCGGCGGCGACCGACGCGCCTGCCGCAACCCCACTGCTGTGGGTGATCCGCGAGGATCTCAAACTCACCGGCACCAAGTTCGGCTGCGGCACCGGGTTGTGCGGCGCCTGCATGGTGCACATTGACGGCAAGCGCGCGTTCTCTTGCCAGACGCAAGTGTCGGAGATCGCCGGCAAGTCGGTGACCACGATCGAGGGCCTATCCCCCGATGCCAGCCATCCGGTGCAGAAGGCCTGGCTCGCTGAGCGGGTGCCGCAATGCGGCTACTGCCAGTCCGGCCAGATCATGAGCGCGGCCGATCTGCTGAAGCAGAAGCCCAAGCCGACGCGCGCCGAGATTGTCGAGCACATGAGTACCAACCTCTGCCGCTGCGGCACCTACCAACGCATTGTGCGCGCGGTCGAGCGCGCCGCGAAGGAGGCGTGACATGAACAAGCCCATCAGGAGCTTCGAGACCGCGTTGTCACGCCGTCAGGTGATGATCGGCGCCGCCGGACTGACGTTCGCCATTGCAGGCGCGGGCCACGCCGACGCCGCGGTTCTGGCGGCCGAGCGTGCAGGTAGCGCGTTGAACCCGTGGGTCAGCATCGCAACCGACGGCACCATCACCATCATGTCGGCTGCGACCGAGATGGGGCAGGGGTCGATGACGTCGCTGCCGCTGATCATCGCGGAAGAGCTCGACGCCGACTGGAGCCGGGTGAAGATCGTGCCGGCGCCGGTCAACGAGAAGATCTACGGCAATCCAGGCTTCGGCGGTATGCAGTACACCGCCGGCTCCAATGCGGTGACGAGCTACTACCGGCCGCTCCGTACCATGGGCGCGCAGGTGCGCCGCGTGCTGCTCGACAATGCGGCGCGGAAGTGGAGCGTGCCGGTCGAGGAGCTGACCACCGAACCGAGCATGGTGGTGCACGCGAAATCCGGACGCAAGCTGAGCTACGGCGACATCGCTTCCTTCGCCGAGGTGCCGGCCCAGGCGCCGGAGATCAAGCCGGAGCAACTCAAGAAGACCGCCGACTTCCGCCTGATCGGCAAGGACGTGATGCGGATCGAACTGCCGAACAAGGTCACCGGCACAGCGACCTACGGCATCGACATTCAGGTGCCGGGAATGCTGTACGGCACGGTGCTGCGGGCCCCGGTCGAGGGCTCGGTCCCGGACAAGATCGACGACGCCAAAGCGAAAGCGATCCCCGGCGTCACCGCGGTCGTCCGGCTGCCGCATGGCGTCGGCGTGGTCGCGCAGACCGCATGGGCTGCGTTCGCCGGACGGCATGCGCTCAACGGCGCGGTGACCTGGACCCGGACCGGGATGGCCTGGGGCTTCGACAGCGACAAGGGACACGAGGCCTTTGCGGCCAGCGCCAAGGATCTCAAGCAACTCACCATCGACTGGAGCGCCAAGGGCAATCTTCGCGGCGAGATCCAGAAAGCCGCGAGCATGGTCGAGGGCGAGTATCGCTGCGACTACGCCTATCACGCCCAGATGGAGCCGCTGAACGCGGTCGCCTCGGTTTCGCCCGCGGGCGATGCCGTCGAGATCTGGGCCGGCACACAAAGCCAGACCACGGCCTCGGAGGCGCCAGCCAAGCTGCTCGGCATTCCGCGCGACAAGGTGAAGCTGCACGACCTGTTGATGGGCGGCGGTTTCGGCCGCCGCGGCAATCGCGACGTCGACTTCATCATCGACGCAGTGATGCTGTCGAAAGAGGTCGGCAAGCCCGTCAAGGCGATGTGGACGCGCGAGGACGACGTGCACAATGGTCGATTCCGTCCGTTGTCGGCGCATTATCTTCGCGCCGGATTTGATGCTGCGGGTACGCTGACCACATGGCATCACCGTGTCGCGGCGGACCGCATCACGCCGTTCATGGACCCGGTGCGCTTCCAGGAGCGCGGCGGCAAGGACGGCATGGTGATGGCCGGCACCGATCTGAACGGCTACACCGTTCCGCACCAGTTGGTTGAGCAGCTTTACCGCGACACCGGCGTGCGCACCAACCCACTGCGCGGCATCGGGGTGACCGCCAACAAGTTCGCGACCGAAGCCTTCATGGATGAACTTGCGCACAAGCGCGGGATCGATCCACTGGCGTTCCGGCTCGAGTTGCTGAAGGGTACACCGCGCGCCCACAAGGCGGTCGAGCGGGTGGCGCAGATGGCGGAATGGGGCAAGAAGCGCGAGGGCCGCGCTCTCGGCCTAGCTTATATCGACTATTCCGGCAGTCAGGTCGCCGGCATCGCCGAGGTTTCGCTCAACCGCGCGACCGGCCAGATCAAGGTGCATAACTTCTGGTGCACCATCGACTGCGGCGTCGCGATCCAGCCCGACAACATCATCGCCCAGACCGAAGGCAGCGCCGTCTACGGTCTCGGCATGACCTTGAGCGAGAGCATCTCCATCAAGGATGGCGTGGTCGAGCAGTCGAACTTCTACGACTATGCGCTGCCGCGGATGAGCGACGTGCCGGAGATGCATGTCGAGCTGATCCAGACCGACAACCATCCGACCGGGGCGGGACAGATGTCGACGCCGCTGATCGCGCCGGCGGTGTCGAACGCGGTCTTCGCACTGACCGGCGTGCGGCTGCGGCACACGCCGTTCACGCCGGAGCGGGTGAAGAAGGCGCTGGCGTAGGCTTGCCAAGCTTTTGCGATGGCCGCGCCCCGCAGGGGGCGCGGCTTTATTTGTGCGCTGAACTGCTCCACTCTATAGCCGAACGTCAGGCTTGCTTTCTGCATGGCGCCGGAACCATGATTTGCTGCCGCTGGCGAGGCGCCGCTGGCGGTTGTGCTTCGACGCGTATGACGGACAAAAAGTCGAAAAACTATAATTGCGGCTCGCCGGCAGGGAGGAATGGATGGCTTCGGTCGCGATCCGCGACGTCCGCAAGGCCTTCGGCTCGACGACCGTCATCCACGGCGTGGATGTCGCTATCCTCGACGGCGAGTTCGTCGTGCTGGTCGGTCCATCGGGCTGCGGCAAGTCCACCCTGCTGCGCATGATCGCTGGCCTTGAGAACATCACATCGGGTGAAATCCACATCGGCGATCGGTTGGTCAACGAACTGCCGCCGAAGGAACGCGATGTCGCCATGGTGTTCCAGAATTACGCGCTCTATCCGCATATGACGGTCGCGGCCAACATGGCGTTTTCGCTCAAGCTGCGCGGCGCGCCACAAACCGAGATCGACGCGCGTGTGAAGCGCGCGGCTGACATCCTCGGGCTCGGGCCCTATCTGCAGCGATTTCCCCGTCAGCTCTCCGGCGGCCAGCGCCAGCGCGTCGCCATGGGCCGCGCCATCGTGCGGGATCCGCAGGTGTTCCTGTTCGACGAGCCGCTGTCCAATCTCGATGCCAAGCTGCGTGTGCAGATGCGCACGGAAATCAAGGAGCTGCACCAGCGGCTCAAGACCACGACGGTCTACGTCACCCATGACCAGATCGAGGCCATGACCATGGCCGACAAGATCGTGGTGATGCATGATGGTCTGGTCGAGCAGATCGGCGCGCCGCTCGAACTCTACGATAAGCCAAAGAATCTTTTTGTCGCCGGCTTCATCGGCTCGCCGGCGATGAATTTCCTCAAAGGCGCCGTTCGCCTCAACGGCAAAATGGAATTTGAAATTCCAGGCGGCGCGCGTCTGCCGTTGGCCGCGGCACCGGCCGGCAGCGACGGGCGCCCAGCGATCTACGGCGTGCGGCCCGAGCATTTCGTGATCGCCGATGACGGCGCCGAGGCTGCCATCCAGGTGATCGAACCGACCGGCGCCGAGATCCAGGTGGTCGCCAAGCTCGGGGGCGAAGACATCATCGCGGTGTTCCGCGAACGTCACCAATTCAAGCCGGGCGACAAGATCCGGCTCAAGCCAGATCCGAAGCTCGTTCATCTGTTCGACGAGACGTCGGGACAACGACTCATCGCTTAAACGGCACAAAGGGAGGAACGACAATGAATCAATTCACTCGCCGCGCATTGGTGAAGGGCGGCACGGCGGCGGCCGCCGCCGGCGCGCTCACCGGACCGGCTTTGCTGGAATGGGCCAAGGCCTGGGCGCAGGCGGCGCCCTGGAAGACCGAAAAAGGCGCGCAGCTTTCCATGCTGCGCTGGAAATATTTCGTGCAATCGGAAGACGACGCCTTCGTCAAGCTGATCGAGGCTTTTACCCAGGCCACCGGCGTCAAGGTCAATATTTCGCGCGAGTCCTACGAGGACGTGCAGCCCAAGGCCTCGGTCGCGGCCAACACCGGCGCCGGACCGGACCTGTTCTGGGGTCTTTATTCGTTGCCGCATCTGTTCCCGCAGAAGTGCGTCGACGTCACCGACGTGGCCGACTATCTCGGCAAGAAATACGGCGGCTGGGTGCCGAGCGCGGTGCAATACGGCAAGAGCGGCAACAAGTGGATCGCGGTGCCGGTCTGCTACAGCGGCAACCTGATGAACTACCGCATCGAGGCCTCGAAGAAGGCCGGCTTCTCAGAGTTCCCCAAGACCACCGACGAATTCCTCGCCTATGCCAAGGCGATGAAAGCGCAAGGCACGCCGGGCGGTCTTGCCCTTGGCCACGCCTCGGGCGACGGCAACGGCTGGATCTACTGGTGCCTGTGGGCGCACGGCGGCAACCATGTCGACAAGAGCGACAAGGTCACCATCAACTCGCCGGAGACCGAGAAGGCGCTCAACTTCGCCAAGGCGCTT
>Ga0207670_10000836_pt1 | contig 16137 bp, 15 predicted proteins | sample KBSS23HmetaG_FD_184339 | JGI IMG/M metagenome (GOLD analysis project Ga0207670, IMG submission 184339) | Switchgrass rhizosphere microbial communities from Kellogg Biological Station, Michigan, USA - KBS S2-3H metaG (SPAdes) (version 2) | ecosystem: Host-associated > Plants > Roots >... | reverse complement strand
AGGACGAGCTCAAGAACCTCCAGTGGCCGGAGCCGATGGGGGACGACGAGCTCGGCAACGATACGGATCTCGAGGACCTCACGAGCCTCGATAGCATCGCCGACGACTTCCCCGAGGAGCTCCCCGATCCCGACGCCGACTCGGGCGAGGACGCGCCGGAAATCTTCGCCAAGGTGAGGAAGCCGGCGTGGTGGTCGAAGACGTTCGCCTGCCCGCACAACCCGCTCCACGCGGGCTGCGTGTGCCGCGGGTCGCTCTACAACTGCCAGTTCCCGAACCCGCAGCCGGGGCGTAATCGGTATCTGCCGCCGGCGGCGATCGCCGCGCTGAAGAAGGTGAAGCTCGACGGGGCGACCGGAGAGGAGGCGAGGCGAAAGCACCACGAGCGCGCCGAGATCCTCGCGTACCTCGGCAAGTGGGATCTCAAGGCGGGCGAGCAGCTCTACGACGGCGCCGGCCACCCGCGCGGCGAGGTGATCGGCGGCTGCTTCAACGCGCCGAACAAGGATGGGAGGGTCGACCTCGGGCACCCGTGCGTGAAGATCAACTTCGGGCAGCTCAAGAAGATGCAGGTCGACGGGAGCACCGAGAAGAAGTCGTACGTCTACGCGTTCTCGGTGACGCTGCGCGGGGGCGGAGGGGCGAGCGGCTGGGTGCTCGCCGACGCGATCACCAACAAGGCGTTCAAGCGGTACAACACGCCGGTCCGCTCGGCGTCGCAGTTCGCGAGCACGAAGTACGTGGTGAAGTCGGCGGAAGACTTCCGCTGCGATCCGGCGACGTACTCGTCCGACAAGTGCCTGCCGGCGTGGGCGCAGCTCAAGGTCGACCCGCGCATCCCCGAGACGATAAGCGACAAGGCGCGCGACTACATGCTCCGGGACGGTAACGTCATCAACCTCGTGTACCAGACGCCGCTCCTCGGCGGCGCGGCCACCGACACGTTCTTGGTCGCGAAGAACAAGCTCGCGTTCAAGCGCGCGAAGTCGATCGACTCCGACCACCGCACCATCCTCAAGATCTCGCTCTACCACGCGAAGACGGACTCGAACCCCGGCACCACGGTCAAGGGCCACATGTACTTCGTGTACGGCGAGATCGAGGGGCGCTTCGGGTGGGTCGCTGCCGAGTCGGTCAAGAAGGGCGACGTCGCGAGCGCGACGAGCGGCGGCGGGAGCACGGGCGGCGGCGGGTCGCCCACGCCGACGCCGGCGGGCGACTCGTGCGCCGGCAAGAGCGACGGCTACTACTGCAGCAGCAGCGTCAACAATCTCGCGTTCAAGTGCCTGCACCAGAGCGGCGAGGGCCAGCGCGGCGTCCTCTGCTCGAACGGCGGGACGTGCAAGACGGGCGCGAACGGCCAGGCGTCGGTGGTCAACGGCGTCCTCCAGTGCAACGACCCCTGAGAGGAAGAGTGGTATTCCTCGTGGGCGAATGGCTCGCCGCGTCGTCGTTCGGATCGGGCCCGCGTTGGCGTGGTCGCTCGCGCTCGCCGGGTGCGCGCGCGGAGATGCGGGCAGGCGCGTCGGGCCGGCGCGCGCGACACCGCGGATCGACGCGGTAGCGAGCGCGGATAGCGGCGCTGGCGATGGCGGCGTCGACGCGGAGCCGATCGACAGCGGCGCGGCGCGCATCGACGCCGACGGCGATGACGATCCGGTCGACGTCGGCACCGGCGCGATCCCCACGCACGGACACTTCGTGCGCGTGGGGCGAGCGCCGCTCGCGCTCACGCGCATCTGCGATCTGACTCCATTCGCCGGCGCGCTCTTCGCCGCGCACGCGAACCAGCCGCTCGGCACCGACGGCGCGACGATCTCACGGTTCGATCCGCGCGACGCAAAGCGCCCGTTCTCCGTCGCCTTCGACTGGAACCGCCCGGGCGAGCCGGCGAGCGGCGGCGGCGCGGGGCAAGGGTTCCTCCGCGTGCACGCGATCGGCTCGCTCCTCTTCGTCCCCGACGCGGATCCGCCGTACAACGGCTTCGGCCTCGCCGATCGCGGTACCGAGGGGTACGTCTTTTCGTCCGACGAGGCGGGGACGTTCGCGGCGCCGCGAAAGCCGCACGCTCGCCCGCCGGCGAGCGCCGCGGTCCTCCCGCGCGCGTACCACGTCATCGACGTCATCCGATTTCGCGGGCGGATGATCGCGTCGACCGGATCGGTCCCGCCCACCGAGCGCGCGTGGCATGGCTCGTCACCCGGTGCACTCCACGCGGCGAACGCCGACGGCTCGCGCTGGACGTACGAAGTCGACTACCCGTTCCCATGGCAAAGCGGAGTCTGGCGGCTTGGCTACCTCGTGCGCTTCGGCGATCGCCTGTACGCCGGGATTCAGGACTACGACGGGCGCGAGCCGAACGACTACGTCGTCTTTTCGCCGCCCGCGGGCGCGAGCTCCATCCGGCGCGAGGACGCGAAGGCGGTCCGCGTCATTGGCACCGCGCAGACGCTCCGCTGGTACGTCGATATGCCTCCTGCCGAGGAAGGCCGGGAGCGGCGACCGCCGCGCCTCTTCTGGATCGCCGCCGCGCGCGACGGAGTCCAGCTCCGCGTCACGGCGGACGGCGACACATGGAGCATCGTGCGCCTGCCCGAGGACGCGGGGCGCCCCACCGACGTGACGCGCTTCCGCGACGGGCTCGTGATCCTCACCGAGCGGCGCCTCCTCCACCTCTCCGATCGCGGCGAGATCGCCGAGATCGCCGCTGTAACGGAGAAAGTGAGCCCGTTCGCGTGGGGCGACATCTTCTGCGCCGCGCCGCTCGCCGTGCTCGCCGGAGACCTCTACGCCGGCGGCCAGCGGGACGGCGCGCTCTATCGTTTGGAAGAGGGGTTCGAGAGCGCCGCGACGCCGCGCGGACTCGTTGTACGCTGATTGCCATGGACGACCTCGAGACCGAGTCGATCGCGGGCGACGGCGATGGCCCGCTCGTGCTCCTCGTCCTCGACGGCGCCGCGTCGTCGACGCACGCCCTCCCGGCGGCGGGCTTCGTGGTGATCGGCCGCGCAAAGGAGTGCGACGTGACGATCGATCACGTCTCGATCTCGCGCCGTCACGCGCGGCTCCGCGTCGGCGCGGCGATCGCCGTCGAGGACCTCGGGAGCCGCAACGGCACGGTCGTCCGCGGTGTGCGCCTCGCGCCGAACCGCGGCAGCCGCATCGGGTGACCTCCCCGACGCGCGTGCGTCGGAATGCCGCCCAAAGTGAGCACGTCCAAGGCGGAGGGGGAGCGGCCCTGCAAGAGCTCGCGAAGGCGTGCCACGCCGGACAGCTCGCGCCGTACCTCCACGAGCCGTGGAGCATGCCGATGGCGCTGGTCGAGCGCGGCGCGCGCGCCGTCCTCGCCCTGGTCCGACCAAGTGAGCCTCTAGGGGCGATCCTGCCCCGAATCACCAGCGGATCGATCCTGGTCCGGGTAGCCCTCGCGTTCGTGGAGATTCTCGCCCGATGACCTCGGCGGAGGAGCCTCCTCCCGCGCCCGGTTGAATCGCGCGCCCGTTCACGGGCAATCCGTCGGGATTCACGCCGCCCGTTGAATTGAAATGCGCCTCAAGTCGCTCGCCTCGAATGGGCGCCTCATGCCTTCATTCGCATTGCGTGGCTCATGCCTCACTGACTGTCCTCCTTGACCAGACTTGCGCGGATGCCAAATGATAATTTGCGGGTGACCGCAAGCTGTCGGTCGCCCGTTGCTTGGAGGATTCATGGCAACGATAAATATTGCCTCGGTTCAATTCCGCAACGTCTTTCTCCGAATGGATGGAACCGGAGTGACTCATCCGACCGGCTCGGGCGGCGGCACCGTCAATTGCCAGTTCAGCGCCGGATCGTGGGAGACGTTCAATCTCATCGGCCAGTCCGACGGCACGTTCGGCATCGCATCGGTCGCGTTCCCCGGTGTCTATCTCCGAATGGATGGGACCGGAGTAACTCGGCCGACCGGCTCGGGCGGCGGTACCGTCAACTGCCAATACAGCGCCAGTACACAATTGGCCCCCAATGCCTGGGAGAAATTTTACATCGTTCCACAGGGCGCCGGCACCGTTGCCATTGCCTCGCAGGCGTTCCCAGGAGTCTTCCTTCGCATGGATGGGACCGGAGTGACTCACTTCCTCCCCTCCGGCGGAGGCAAGGTCAACTGTCAATACAGCGCCAGTGTCCAATTGGCCCCCAATGCCTGGGAGAGGTACAAGATCATCGTCCACTGATTCCTCGGGAGCACGCTTCGCGACGCGGGGAGCACGGCGCTCGTCAGCACCAGCAGGTAACACTGGTGCTGACGAGAGACACTGCCGCGAGCTCGACGGCCTCCAGCCGCGCCGGCCTCCGCCGGACACGTCGGAGGATCGGGGGACGCACGCCAGCGGCGCTGGCGAGCAGCGAGGCACGTTCAACTGCGAAAGACGTCGCGGCAGGCGCCCGGAGGATCGCCGCCGAGGTGACGCGTCTCTCCGCTCACTTTCCTTTGCAAATCGCGACCAGCGACTCGAACGTGCGCCGCAGAGTCTTCGCGTCGGGCGCCTTGTAGTCGTCGTTGGGGCCCTTCGCGTCGTTCATCGCCTCGTGCACTTTGTACGCGGCGGCGCAGTCACCCGCCCTGGCAAAGCAGCTCGGCGCCGGCACGCCGAGCGCGACGAGCGGCTTTTCGGGGATCAGGTTGTCGCTCGCGTCCTTCGGCTTCACCGTCGTGCGAAGTTTCATGAAGGTGTCGAAGGCCGATTGGCACTCGGCGACGGTCTTGGTCTGGATGCCGAGCCCGCCGCGGTTGAGCGTCGCGATGGCGCGCAGGTACTCGTCGCGATCGGAGAGCTTGCCGCCCGCGCAATACTGCGCGGCCTCGGCATCGGTGATCTTGTCGATCTGGTCCGGACCGAGCTCGCCGCCCTTCGTCGCGGCAACGGCCTTGCGGAACGCGGCCTTACCCGCGTCGCACTGGCCCGCGAGCATCATGCACTCTGCACGCAACCCGGCGACCTTACCGCTCGCCGGGTTCGTCGACATGCCCTCGGGCCGCGAGTCGAGGCCGTCGTGTTGGTCGAGGTCCGCGAGGCACGCCTTGCCGTCGCCCGACTGCTTCTTCACGTTGGCCGAGGAGAGCAGGCTCGCTGCACGCTTCTCGTTGTCCGTGCTCGCTTTGACCTGTCCGGCGAGGTTGAGCGACGCGTCGGTCTCCGGCGCCATGCTCGCCTGCGCCTCCGGGCTTTTGCCCGGGTTGATTTCGCGCAGCGTGAGGCGAATCGGCACCTTGCACGATTCGACCTCCTTCGCGGACTCGCCTTTGCACGACGAGAGCTCGCCGCCTTTCTTCTCCGCGGCGGACGTAGACGCCTTGTTGCCGCCCGCGCCGAAACCAAAATACGATCCCTTCACCTCCCCCTTGAGCGACGACTGCGACGCGAGCGCGAACGCGCCGAGGTTGTACGCGTACACGAAGTGCGTCGCCTCGGCGCACTTCGGGTTCTTCGCGAGGTCGTCCTTGTAGACCTGATCGCGCGTCGCGGTGCGGGTACCGCTGACGTAGTACTCCATATGGAACTTTTCGCCGCTCTGCACGCGGCCCGAGAGGGTCGCCGCACCGAGCGGCAGCTTCGAGTAGAGCTCGCCCTCGTCGTGGATGTCGACGGTCTCGACACCGCCGCTCGTGAACTCGACGGGCTGGTACGATCCGAACGAGCCTTTGGCCGATCCTTCGCGACAGCCGTCGAGCGCCTTGAGCTCGCAGCCTTGGTAGCGCACGAAGACGATGTCGTTCGCGGCGTACGACTGGAAGCTCGATTGGTCCGTGGCGTCCCACTCGATGATGAAGGGCCGGTCCGCGTTCTTCGGATTGCACTTGTTCTGCCCCGCAAACGTGCGCTCGGCGAGGCTGCTCGTGCCGCTCGGCGGCAAGCTACCGCCGCCGCACGCGGCGACGAGGCCCAGAAAGACGACGGAAGAAGCGCACACGCGTGCGCACAGGGAAATCGATCGTATGGGGCTCACAGGTCCCGGTGATATCGGTGCCTTACTGGGTTGTCCAGTGACCATTGCGCCTTGGATCGCGACGAATGCGCGCGAAGTAGCGCATGCGGCACGACGATTGCTGCGCGCAAACGGTGCGGACCTTCTCTGCCCTGCTTTGCCGGGCGGAAGTTCCCGCGCCCGCCGCGGCTCCCCGTAGTGCGCGGCTTCTCGCCGGCTTTCTCGCCCTGACGATTGACCCTTGAATCATGGTGGGCGAGTCAGCCATCGACGTTTCGTCGCTTTTCTCGAGCTCCGCGATGGTGGAGCCGAGGTGCTGGCAGCCTCGCTCAGACCGAGCGCGCAAACGACAAATAGATTGCGTGACAGCATGAGGCGATAAGGGCGATAAGGCCGTGTTAGCGGGCTGCGGTGCTCAAGCGGGGTGGCGCGGCTGACATAGCGCCCTACTCACGTGACGTGCCAGTGCGCACCGGCATCGCCCGGAGCGCGCGTCAGGCGGCGGTTCGTTCGAGGCGACACACGGACGTCACGCGTGTCGCCGGGCGCGGCCTCACGGTGCATCCATGCGGCGCCGCGGTTCGCACGACAGGATCTGCGAAGCGATCGCGTCGCGGCCGCCGCTCCAGGGCGACGATCCGACCAGGAGCTCGTAGGCGAGTACGCCCCACGCGAACTGATCGGAGCGTCCGTCGACCGGCTCGCCGCGAAGCTGCTCCGGTGACATGTACGCGAGTGTCCCGACGACGTGGGAGCGATCCGTCGTACGCAGCCCGCGCGACGCTTCGTCGCGGCCCGACGCCGGTCCGCTCGTCCAAACCTCGGCGTTCGACTGGACGAGCGCCGAGGTCGCGCGCGCGATCCCGAAGTCGACGACCTTGGCGGCTCCGTCGTCGCAAATCATCACGTTCTCCGGCTTCACGTCGCGGTGGACGACGCCGCATGTGTGCGCCGCGGCCAGCGCCTCCGCGACGTCCACGAGCCAGATCATCACCTGCTCGATCGGCGCACTCTCCCGCGACGTGCGCGCGCCGTGCAGCGCTCGATCGCCGCCCCGCCACCGTCGACGTGCAGGATCTTGAGCGCCACGCGGCGACCGAGCGCCGTGTCCTGCGCGAGGTACACCGCGCCCATGCCGCCCGCCCCGAGGAGCTGCTCCACCTGATACCGGCCGAACTGCGCACCCTTCTTCACCCGACACCGGCGTCCAGTCTCGTGTCTCGAGCGCGGCCGAGGCAAGCCGCAACGTGACCAACTCCGGGCGCACGAGAGCAACTCGGGTGGAGGTTTCATGACCGACGCCACTTCGATTCAAAGTACCGTTGTCGGCACCGCGTCGCCCTCGCGCGGGTACTCGCTCGCGCACGACGGCAGCCAATACATCGCGAAGCCGGAGGCCGACTACGATCTCGTCCGGCACTTCGGCGCCGCGTGCAACGGTTCGACCGACGACACGGCGGCGATGAAGCTCGCCGTATCGACGCTCGTGCGGGGCAACAGGCTGCGCATCCCCGGCATCCTCGTGACGACCGACACGATCGTCTGCACCGCGAGCGGGATCATCCTCGAGTTCGCCGCTGGAGCGGCCGCGGGCTCCGTCCCCAACTGGATCGCGAACGTGCCCGACCTCAAAGGCACCGGCGGCACTGTGGGGACCGTCGTCCCGCAGGTGTTCGACTCGAACTCGAGCGGCGGCTTGCAAGACACGCAGTACGTGGTCTCGTACTCGATGACGACGACCGTACAGCTCGATTCGAGCTGGGAAGGCCGCCACATCTGGCTGTGGGACGCGACGAACGCGGCCAACGAAGGCGAGTACATCATCCGCCGCGTCACGTCGTCGACCGGGTCCGGGTCGTCGTGGTCCACGAGCCTCCTCCTCATCGCGATTCGCTTCACGCCGATCTCGTCGGACACGACCGCCTGGCGGATCGAGCGCGGCGCGCTCGAGATCCGCGGCCGGGAGGTGCAGGTGAGGAACCTGACGCTGATGCCGAAGGCGAACATCGAGATGCATCACCTCCTCAAGTCGACAGAAGACGAGACGACTCCCCTGGCGCCGCCCATCACGGCGAACGACTTCGAGCATTGCGCGTTCGGCACCGACTTCCAGGGGCACGCCCGCCACAACGGGTTCACCTACGACGGCGTAGCGTCCGCATCTACCGGCTCATGATTTACCAGGGGTGGACGAGCGCGGCGGACGATCAGCGCCTCACCGATTTTGCCCGCGCGACCTATTCGCTGAGCAATTTCTGAGGGAGGTGCACGACGAAGCGCGCCCCTTCGCCGGGGCGCGCTTCGGCGCGTGCTACGCGTCGCCGCAGCCAGAGACCCTGCGCGCGGTCTACCGTCCCCCCGGCAGGGCTCGCGAGCACCGCCGTCGCACATCACCGCTCGACGCATTCTGACCGCGACGATGCACTCCGTGATGCACGAAATGAAAACGTTTTCCAAACAGTGCACTCGCTGTTCGATTTGATAACTAGCGCTCCAATGATCATCTGCTACCAAGAGGCGTCTCACGGGGGGAGGTGGGGGAACTCTCGAACAAGTCGCAGGAGACTGACGAATGCTGAAAAATCTTCCGCCTGACCAGCGAAGAAGTTTCCTGGTCGCAGGCGCCGTCATCTTCGTATTGCTGGCTCCACTCTTCGTGTTCCGCGCGTCGGCGAAGGCATCGGTGCCGAGCGGCGCCGCGACGACCCTCGGCGTCACGCAGGTCCCGCTCGACGCGACGAAGGCGTCGATCGGCGCGGGCGAAACCTCGCTCGGCGATCTGGTCGCCGACGCAGCGTTCGCCACGGCGAAAGAGCACGATCCGTCGGTGCAGCTCGCCCTCGTGACCGGCGGGATCGTCCGCTACGACGTCACCAAGTTCCGCAACGGCGTGTACCCCACGGGCACGTTCACCGGCGAAGAGGCGGAAGACCTCTTGCCGTTCGACATCGACATCCTCGGGATGACGCTTACCGGCTCCGAGGTCCGTGAAATCCTCGAGCGCGGCGTGTCGGCGTATCCGATGCCGAAGCGGCGCTTCATCCAGGTGTCGCACCAGGTGAAGGTGTCGGTCGATCCGGGGCGCGCGGCGCAGCAGGTCTCGTGGGACGAGAAGCAGATCAAGTCGCCGGGCGATCGCATCGCGTCGGTGACGATCGACGGCGTGCCGCTCGATCCATCGGCGCACTACCGCGTCGCGCTCGTCGGCCCCGCGCCGAAAGATCGGCCGCACCGGGCGAAGTCGGTGAACGACGGCTTCGTGACGATCGAGCAGCACCCGAGCGAGCCGCTCGGGACGATCCGCGCCGCGCTCGTGAGCTATCTCCACGCGCGCTCGCCGGTCGCTCCGCGCCCCGAAGGGCGCATCGTGTTCGACGCGCGCTGAGCGCGTCTTCGAGCTTTCTTCCCAAACCTCTTCACCCGCCACACCGTGCGGGGGACAGGCGACCGAATCATGTCAGCACTCTTCGTTATGCGCCTGGGGGCGATAATCGCCACCGCGCTCTTCATTCGCTACGTGCCGAACTACAGCGTATACCTCACCGCCCTCCTGGCGCTGGGCATGAGCCATTACGTGCTCTCGTTCTATTACGCCAAAGACACGATGGTGCGGCTGAAGAACGATCGCGGCACCTATCTGCCGCTGGTCGCGCTGGTGGGTATGGGCGCGATCATCATGTTCGGCAATACCGACTACTTCGACGGGCACACGCGGAAGCTCCTCTTCTATTTCGGCATCCACCACACGTTCAACGAGGTGTACCTCTCGCAGCGGGTAATCCGGTCGAAGGACGAGTCGAATGTCGCGCTATTCCGCGGGGCGGCGATCATCCTCCACCTCTCGATTTACCTCGCGGTGCTCTGCAACGAAGAAGAGCTCGTGACCCTCGGCACGCGCGCGCCGCTCGCGTTCCTGATGGTCGGCATCGCCGGCTACGTGTACGCCCTCACGCGCGTCTGGGGCGAAATCCCGAAGGCGAACCGGATCGACTTCCTCGGCTTCGAGGCGCTCGGCGTCGGCATGGCGTTCGCGGCGCTCGCCGGCGTCCTCTACGTCACGTTCCTCGACACGGTGCTCTACCACTTCGTCTTCTGGTTCGCGTATCCGGTCGAGCGGCTCATCGCCGCGCGCAAATCGGTGCGGAACTACGCCGTCGCCGCGGTGGGGATCGCCGCGCTACTCATCGTCTTCTCGCCCATCGGCGTGATTCCGTACGCGCCGGGCACGAAGCCGTACATGGCGTATCTAAGCCTCTTCTACATTTCGTCGCATATCCACATCACGCTGTCGTTCGCGCTGTCGACGGCGCAGCCCGCGTGGATCGTGCGCTTCTTCGCCCCGTCGCGCGCCGTCATCCCGGCCGGCGCCCGCGCCACGGCATAGTGCACATATCGAATCAAATCCCCTGATCCACAAACGAACGAGCGGCGGCGCCGAGGGCACCGCCGCTCTTTTCGTTGGCAGCGTTCACCAGTCGACGGTCTCGTCCGATCCACCGAAGGCCGCGGGGAACGCTTTCACGTGCGGGAGGCCGTCTCGAACGGGGAGGTTCGCGCCCTGACACTGGATATGAAGCGTGGGCTTGAACGTCCCCTTCGGCAGGAGATACCCGATCACGCCGCGAATGCCGCGGCCGACCGGCTCGTTGACGATGCGAGTCCCGCACGCGGAGCACGATGCGCGCGGCGTCCTCTTGAGCGTCCACCACGTCAGGGTGCCTTGCGTGACGTTCACCGCCGCCGCGGGATAGATCGAGATGGGGACATAAGCCGCCCCGTGAGCCGCCTGGCAATCTTCGCAATGGCAATAAAGCTGCACGAGGGGCTCTCCGGAGATCTCGACCTGCACGGCGCCGCAGTGACATTGGACCTTCGTCGACATCGCTCTTCATCCTTTCGTGGTCGGAGCCGTTCGGTGAACGCGTCTCTCGACGAGATGCTTACCGCGCCGGCCGCCCGCGGCCAAAGGATGACTGACGTCGGGGACGGCGCGGGTATGGATGACACGGAGGGAGTGGGAGAACGAGGGGCCACGGCCCACGCGACGCCGTCGGGGTTTGCGGACACATGGCGGTGATCCTCGAGTAGCCTCGCCGCGTGCTCCGGCGCGACGTGCTCCGCTCCCTCGCCTCGTTCGCGTCGTTCGCCGCGCTCCCCGGCGCTGCGGGGTGCGCCGCATCGGCCGCGGGTCGGGCGGGCGCCGGCGCGGCGCGCGGCGCGACGACGACGCCCGCGACCGATCGCGCACCGCGCCTCGAGTACGCACCGATCGGCCCGCTCCCCGACGCCGTCTTCGTCGAGCGGCGGCGGCGCGCCGTGGAGCTCGCGCGCGCGGCCGGCGCGTCGGCGGTCGTCGCGAGCTCGGGGGCGAGCGGGTTCGACTACCTCGCCGGCGCCGACTTCGGTCGGAGCGAGCGGCTCATCGCGCTCCTCCTTCCGGTCGCCGGCGCGGCGGACGAGCCGGCGGCGATCGTCGCGCCGGCATTCGAAGAGGAGCGCGTCCGCCGAAAGGCGCGCGCCGCGCGCGTCGTGCCCTGGGAAGAAGACGCCGACCCGTACGACCTCGTGCGGAGGACGCTCGGCCCGTCGGCGCGGGGCGACGTCGTCGTCGAGCCGCGCGCCGACTTCGGCGTCGTCTCGGCGCTCGGCCGCGCGATGCCCGAGGCGCGCCTCGTCGACGGGTCGAAGCTCTTCGAGGAGCTCCGCGTCGCGAAGACGGCCGACGAGCTCGTCCGAATGCGCCGCGCGATCGCGATCACCGAGGACGCGATCGCCGCCGCGTTCGACGCGCTCCGCGTCGGGATGACCGAGCGCGAGGCGGGGCAGCTCGTGCGCCACGAGCACCAGCGCCGCGGGATCGAGGGAGGCGCGCTAGTTCAGTTCGGCCCCGACGCCGCGCTCCCCCACGGGACGCCGGGCGACCGCCGCCTCGCGATGGACGAGGTCGTCCTCATCGACGGCGGCGGGACGTTCCAGGGGTACTGGTCCGACATCTCGCGGACGCGCTGGTTCGGTGGCGCGCCGCCCACGAAATTCCGTGCGCTCTACAACCTCGTCCACGACGCGCAGACGGCGGCGATCGCCCGCGTCCGCCCCGGCGTCGCGGCCGAAGCGATCGACCGCGCGGGCCGCGCCGTCATCGCCGCCGGCGGCTACGGCCCGCGTTTCACGCACCGCCTCGGCCACGGGATCGGGATGGACGGCCACGAGGCCACCTACATCGTCGAGGGAAACGCGCGCCCGCTCGCACCCGGCTTCGTCTTCTCGGTCGAGCCCGGAATTTACCTCCCCGGCGAAATGGGCATTCGCCTCGAAGACGACGTCGCGTGCGCTGCAGAAGGCCCGGACGTCCTCTCGCGCCGCGCCCCCCGCGTCGGCTAGGCCAGCTAGGGGGCCTCGCGCGGCTCGTGTGCGCCGGCGCCCCTTGACGACTAGACCAATCGGTCTAGTATTACGGTCATGGCCCGCAAACAGGAACGCTCGTCTCGAGACGCGCTCATCGAAGCCGGGCTCGAGGTGATGCTCTCGGGCAGCTACGAGCGGGCCGGTCTCCAAGAGATCTTGGCGCGGGCGAAGGTCCCGAAAGGATCTTTCTACCATCACTTTTCGAGCAAAGAGGGTTTCGGCCTCGCCGTCGTCGGCGCTTACGCCGAGAAGGTGCAGGCCATATTCCGGCGCCACCTGTCGGATGCGCAAAGGGCGCCGATCGAACGCATGTCGCGCCTCTTCAAAGAGCTCGAGAAACGCCTCGTCGCCGAGGGGTGCCAGGGCGGCTGTCTCATGGGGAGCATAGCCCAGGAGCAGGCCGACGTATCGGAGGCATTTCGCTCGCACTTGCAGACCCTTTTTGCCGAACAGCAGGAGCTCTTGGCCAACTGCCTCGCCGAAGCGCGGGATCGAGGAGAGCTGGATCGCGCTGCCGATCCGCAAGCGCTGGCCGCATTCTGCGCGAGTGCGTGGCAGGGCGCGCTGCTGCAAATGAAGCTGAGTCGAAGCCCCGAACCACTGAAGCGCTTCCGTACCATCGTCTTCGGACGGCTGCTCGCAGCATAGACATCGCGGCGCGGCCCGGTAACGGCGCAGCCCGAAGGAGAACTTCCATGCGCATTTTCATCGTCCATGCTCACCCGGAGCCTACGAGCTTCAACGGCGCCATGACGCGAACGGCCGTGTCCACGCTCACGTCGGCGGGCCACGACGTGGTGGTCTCGGACCTCTACGCCATGGGATTCGATCCGGTGTCGGATCGCCGGAACTTCGTGACCGTGAAAGATTCACTGGTTCTGAAGCAACAAGCCGAAGAAGCTTTTGCCAGCGAACGGAACGGATTCGTGCCCGAGCTGCAGGCCGAGATGGACAAGGTTGCTTGGTGCGACACGTTGGTTCTACAGTTTCCGCTGTGGTGGATGGGTCTACCGGCAATTCTCAAAGGATGGATCGATCGCATCTTCGCCGCGGGCCGCGCCTACGGCGGTGGAAGGATGTTCGACCGCGGCGTGTTCGTCGGCAAACGAGCGATGTGCTCGGTGACGGTCGGGGGCCACGAAGCTGTGTACTCGGAGCACGGAGTCTATGGGCGTTCCGTGTCGTCGATGCTCTTGCCGATCCATCACGGCATCTTGGCGTTCACGGGTTTCGGTGTACTCGAGCCGTTCGTGGTGCATGCCCCCGCGCGCATGAGCCCGGAGGAACGCCAAGCGAGCCTCGCCGAGTACGGAGAGCGGCTCTTGTCGCTCGAGGTCGCACCGACGATGAGCAGTCTCCGAATGGCCGATTACGAAGGGCTCGTCTTGAAGTCCGCGTCGCCTTTGCCGTTTAGCGGTCCGCCGGCGCTTCGACGATGACTCACAGGTTCCGGTAAGCCCAGGATGTCCGACGCGATTTCACATCAATTCGTCCAGTGCGGCGATGTCCGCCTCCACTGCGCCGTCGCCGGCCCCGGCGACGGGCCGCTCACGGTGCTCCTCCACGGATTTCCGGCGCGCTGGTCGACGTGGCGCGCGCCGATGGCCGCGCTCGCCGCGGCAGGCCATCGCGTGGTCGCGCCGGATCTGCGCGGATATGGCGAATCGGACAAGCCAAAGGGGGTATCGAATTATTCGGTTCGATGGATCGTCGACGACGTCGCCGCGCTCATTCGCGCGTTCGGGCGCGAGCGAGCCTCCGTCGCCGGGCACGATTTCGGCGGCGGAGTCGCGTGGGCGATCGCGATGCTCCGCCCCGAGATCGTCACCCGCCTTGCCACGCTCAACTCGGTGCACCCGGTCGGCTTCGAGCGGCAGATGAAGCGCTGGTCGCAAATCAAGAAGAGCTGGTACGTCTTCTTCTTTCTCTTGCCGAGGATCCCGGAGTGGTTCCTCGCGCGGAACGATTTCCGCTTCCTCCACCAGTCGCTCGAAGACGATGGCCTCTCGCCCGAGGCGGCGCGCGACCTCCTCGAAGGCGTGAAGCCGGAGGGCGCGCTTCACGCAGCGATCGATTGGTATCGCGCGAGCTTCCGCGACGGCGCGCGCAAACGAATCGCCCCCAAGAAAGTGGATATCGAAATGCTCTCCATCTGGGGCGATCGCGAGCGCCACCTCGATCCCGAGCTGGCCACCCCGCCGGCCGACTGGGTGACGAGAGCTCGCGTCGAGCACGTTGCCGAAGGGTCGCACTGGGTGCACCACGACGCACCGGAGAAAGTGTCGCGTCTCTTGATCGAGCATTTTTCGCACGTAGCTGACACGTGAAGAAGGAAGTGTGCAGCGCATGGCGGAACGCGCGGATACGCGTGCCGCCTGTTCGAACGTGCGCCGACGAGAGGGGTTACGGTGGAAATGGTGCGCCGCGAAGCTCCGCGACGCCGCCAAGGTCGTCGCGCCGATCGTCACGATCCGCAGCGTCCCGAGCGCGCGGACTCCTTAGACCGGGCAGACCTTGTTCGGCGGGCAGGTTCCATCGCCCGACACGGTCACGCACGACGTGTTCGATGCCCGTGGCGCGCAGGTGGATGTCCCGGTGCAGGAGGTGTCGGTCGCGGTGACGCATAGCTTCAGCCACCAGTCGTATGTGCTCACGTACCTTGAGATCGTCTGAGCGCCGGCGAACGTGTTGGAGCTGCCGTTGCAATCGCCCGGTGCGGTGCCATTTCGACACCAAGACTCCTTCCATGTGTACGTGTACGGGCCGCCCGCCGGCACGTTCGCCGTGAACGTCACGTACTCGTTCGACGCGTACTCGGCGCTCGCCGAGGCCGTAATCGAGAGCGGCGCGGCGCAGCGGCAGTATTGGACCTGATTGTCGCAAACGATGTAGGTCGGCTGGCCGGAGCACGACGTGACGCTGCACGCGATGGCTACGTCGCCGCAGCCCGTGCACGACGAGCTGCACGTCTGGAGGGGGGATTCTTCGACCGCGATCGCGCGATCGGGAGGCTCCCGTTCAGGTCCGTCGGTGACGGCGCAGCCGACAAGGACGATGCACGTGAACGATGCGACTGCGATTCGTCGAAGGCTCGGCATGTTTCCTCCGGAGTCGTTGCGATCGTGGGTAGAAGAGGGACCGGGCCGTCGAGGCGCGATGGCTCCGGTTGGCGTTGTCCACGCGCCGACGTTCGGCGTGCCGCGAGGACCTCGCCCGCCTGCGGTGCTCGAGCCCCATGATGGAGTCCCGTCCGCGCGAATGTGACGTGCCCACGAACCGTTCCGCGAAGCCCTTCTGCCACGGCGAGCGAGGAGCGGTCCGCATTTGTCGAATGCCGAGGTGGTCCACCCGGGTATCGAACAGCCTTGCCGAAGACGCGGTCGCGATCGCGGCTCAAGCGTGTCGCCGGCCGGGCGCCGGGACCGAGCGCCTCCCTAGGCTGCCTAGCGGTTGCGAACGACGCGCCGTCGTAGTGATAGCTTCGGTGGAGGGCGCCGCGGGGGCGGCCAGCCGCGCGGGGGTCCGTCATTGATGGAGCCGGACGAGGAGCCGAAGCCGAGCCCGGACGACGCGTTCGCGGAGCTTCTCCGGAAGGTCGCGCGCGCGCCGCCGATCGCGCTCGGCGAGCGCGGCGATCGCGAGCTCGTCGGCCGGACGATCGGACACTTCCGCGTCGATTCACACATCGGGAGCGGCGGGATGGGCGATGTCTACCTCGCGACCGACGAGCGGCTCGCGCGGAAGGTCGCGGTGAAGGTGCTGCCGCGC
>Ga0207670_10000830_pt1 | contig 16177 bp, 12 predicted proteins | sample KBSS23HmetaG_FD_184339 | JGI IMG/M metagenome (GOLD analysis project Ga0207670, IMG submission 184339) | Switchgrass rhizosphere microbial communities from Kellogg Biological Station, Michigan, USA - KBS S2-3H metaG (SPAdes) (version 2) | ecosystem: Host-associated > Plants > Roots >... | reverse complement strand
TCGCCCATGCATCTCCAGTAACTTGCGCGGATCGATCATCTCTCTGTTTGGATCAGGCGGAATCATGGCCAGCTATCTTTCCGGAACGATCGATTTCAAAACCATTCGTTTCTGGTCTTCATTCATTAACGGCGATGCAGCGCGGATGTCTTCCGGTGTGCCGAAGAGAATCAGCTCCATAACTTCGCGATCGGTTAATGAGTTGGGAGAGGTTGCAAGAATGTTTTGTCCAACGGCGTCAACGCCCTCAATCTCATTCGGGAGATCTGAGACCATCACATAGGCTGGTTGACCGGCTTCGATTCTCACGAATGAGCGCTTGTCATCGGCGCCATTCACAAGCTGTCCAGCTTCATCGGTGATGGGATTAAGCACGCGAGAGCCAGCACCGTTGACCACTACAGTGCCGCGTCCGGTCAGTGCGCCGGCCATGATGCCAGCCACTTGCAGACCGTTTGAGGCGACCTTGCCCAAAGTTTGTTTCAAGCGCTTACGGTCAACGACAATGCGTTTGCCCTGCATTCCTGAACCGCCATCGCTACCAACAACCTCGCCAGTCATCTTCACGAGTCGATTTGTGCCTGGATCGATGTAGCCAAAGACATTAATGAAAGCTCGGTCGTGCTCGCTCCCGTTAACACGACCAACGAGCAACGTTCCCTTTGTTAAGGACCAACCTTCACCTTGGCAATCTCTTGCGAGTTCCAGCCGAGCGTAGGAATTGTTTCGGAGTGTGAAGATGACACCGCGCGTACGGACTGGCAGCATGGTGCCAAATACCGGTAGCACTGCGACCGGAAGCACAGCCTTCGACGTCTTAGTTGAGTCCGTCTTTTTTTCGACCGGAGTTGAGTTCAGTTTCGTAATCTGTGTAGTCGCCGGCTTCAACGGCGCATCTTCAATAAAAAAGGTCTGAGTGGGATTGGCATGACTCTGTAGTGACGCTGACGACTCATTTGGCGTTTGGGACGTTGAGCCAGTATTCGATTGAGGCGGATTCGAATCTCCTCGGCCTGCATCGGAGGATGCAGCGTACGCGGGCGAGTTGTCCGTGTAACTCAATGTCCGCTGCGCATGTTGCGCCGCTATTGGCGATGGACTTGGAGTTGCGTTAGCTGAAGCAGTATTCGGAACTGTCGCTGCATCAGGACCTACCGCCTCGCGTGCAATATTAATAGCCTCGGCGCTCAGTCCACCTTCAGAGTTTTTCGGACTCGGTTCTGCTTTTGCAGTTTGAGACGCTCGTTGAGAATCGGCTTGGACCCGCACGTCCACACGCTTCACTCGCAGCAGGATGTACAGAGCAAACACACCAGCCACGATAATCAAAAGTATGAAACACCAACCAATCAATTTGCGTTTCCACGGCTTCTTTTTGTTAGTTGCGGTCTCTTTCGGCGGCGAAAATTCAGGACTGTTGGAATCAAAAAACGAGTTCCCGTTCCGATCAGGTGGATCATCGACGAGCTCAATAGACACACGACCGTTATTACGATTGCTCTCCTTCATGACTTGGCTCCTATTTTCCGCCGTTATTGAGAATGATCGATGCCGGTTGATCAGCCGCATTCGAATGAGCTACAGAGAGTCTGATTTGCTGATGTGTGCCTAATACAGGTGGGCTATAGGCAACGGCGTAGTACGTAGTGCCTTGCGCTGGGATCGTCTGCGTTGAGTCGCTCGCTTCCACGTGCAAATATTTAAGCGACTCGATGTTCACCGGTTTACCTTGGTCATTCACCGTTTCAATCACGAGATCCGGGCTGGCCGCTGCGAATTTCAATGAATTGTTTGTCGTGTTTTTGATCGCGATGATGGCGAGGGAATACGAATACCCTACTACCGGCACCGATACCTGCGACAGCTTGAGGCCATTCGAGGGTCGCGTCCATTGTTTGAATTCCTCTGGTTGTTTTATCGCTTGTTGTAAAGCGCCACGAATGTAAGTGACAGCTTCGGACTCCCTCCTCGTTTTTGTGTCATCAGTTGGTGAAGCAGGTCTATCAAGCTTCGGCTCCTCACCAGATTTGGGTGGCTTGGCAGGCTCGGAAGGCGAGGCCAAAGGAGACGGACTCGGCGGCGGTTTCTTCTCGCTATCTGAAGTACTTTCCACCGAGATAGTAGTTGGCGCGTCGGACTGCGCAGTCATTTCCTCCCTTCTCTCTACATCGAGATTGACTGGCAGTCCGGCCGCGCGCCTGCGCGCGACTACTTCATCGCGGTTATAACTCAAGACACAGCGATGAACGTTTTGCGCGAGGTCTTCTACGGGATAAAAGAGAAAAGTTACAACGAGACCACTTCGCATTTGTGCTGTAACAGTGGCAGCGGGAGTGCGTGCTTTAGCATTGCGCAACGGCGGAACGAACAACGTGCCCGGTCGCACAATGATTGCTCGTTTGTTTCTCTCCAAAGCTTTCTGATCAACAGTCGCCATTTCAGGATCACCAGGAATGATGTAACGCGGTCCATCATTGGCGGGCACTTCGATTAGTACGCTTCCGTGTTGCGCCATCGCGAGCCGAACAACTGTTTGGTCCTTCACGACATCAACTTTCGCCTCGCCAACGTAGAAATCAGGCGCAGGTTGCCGTGTACTTGCAGTGGATGGCACGCTCTTGACGATGCGACGAGGACACGGACGGTAACGCGGTTGTCGAGTCGTCACGGTCGCGGTCTGCTGTGCATACAGGACTGGGGAAACAGATACGAGCAATAGAAGCGTACGAAGTATTTTCATCGCGTTTTTCATTATGGTTGCGTGGAATTAACCGGAGTTTCTCTCTCAGTGGAGCTGAGTTCCTTGTAATCGATCGCGTTGATGCGAAAACCGGAGCGCAGATTTCTGTCGAGACGGAATGTGCCGCCTTCTGGCGCGTCGGGTAGGAGATCAACCGTTAGTAGAACGTGCTTGATAATGTGCTTACTTTCATTCTTAACCACGAGATCAATTTCCTGAGTACCGTAGATTTTGATGGTCAATGCCTTTCCCGGAACGTGTTCCAGATACTCAGGTGTCCAAGTCGCATTCCACTGTTGTTCGCGTTGTGTTTGCAGGATCTTTTGCTCAGTTAGATACTGCGCAAACTTCTTCGCTTGGCCCGGAACCATCAATCTGAGCGCCGCTTCAATGTCCTTCGAGCGCGTTCGTTGATCGACACGGTACAGATATTCGAGGAACGCCTTTACCACGTAATCCATATCCGCGATTTGAAGTTTGTCTTTCTCGAGCCTAACAGCTTCGGTTGCGCCGAACTCGCGATCGTTAATCATCACTGTTCGACCTGATGACATGTCCACGACAATCCGATCCGGCCATTGGATTGATTTGTAAACCATCCCGACGATCGAAATCGTGGTAATCAAAAGGCAGAGAATGATAATGCGGGCTTGACGACGTATGGTCCGAACGTCAGCCGGATCGCGGTAACAGATCACAGGTCCGAATAGTTGTTGATCATCAAGATTACTTGTGCTGTCGTCACTCGCCGCCACCGTCGGCAACTGCATTACATCTGCACTCATAAAAATTCTCTCCCTGGCTTACTCGTGAATGAATCACTCTTCATTCGCGAGCGTTGTCGGCGCTATTACAAGTCTCATGCCATTTCGAAAATGCGGTGAGTCGAGAAAAGGTGATCACGAAAGTTGTAAAACCCAACAGGGCAAACGTATGTAAATTCCGACAACGCACTATTGAATCTCGATGAAGAACCACTTCGTTTTTTCACTCGGACGCGAGCCAGGATGAACCTCGGGAAGGGTCACATCGATCGTAAAATCGCGAGTTGTGGTTAGACTCACGTTAGTCTTCGATCTACTTAATGGCATTGCGGTTATCAGCCCTCTGCCACGAAGTAAGTCAATCGCCAGGCGCACGTAATTCTGCGTCTCACTGTACGGAGGAATCCCGCCCGTAACCAACCTCGCAGCGTTGATAATTTTGCCGTTCGACAATCGAAGAACACGTCCATTTTGAAAAGCGCCAACTGCGCCTTCACCTGCGTTGTACGCGGCAAAAGCGAGATCGATCCTTCCATCAAATTTAAGCAATAAATCGCGGAAATATCGGGCTGCGGCATCAATTGCTGCCTTTGGATCGTGTGGATTGCTGAGTCCATATCGAGCCGCAGTTTCCGGCATGAATTGCATTGGACCACGCGCGCCTTTCGGACTGATCGCAGTCAATTGAAAACGCGACTCGAGATAACACAACACCCTAAGAATTCGCGGATCAATTCCGTAGCGTTTTGCTGAGTCAAGAAAGTACGGCTCAAGGCTCTGAGCCCTTTGTTTGATTGAGAAATCGGCGCGTTGTTGGGCGTTGATGCTGGTACCAACAAGTAGCAGTAGGACGAAAATATGGACCAATCTATGAATCATGAATCCATGATTTGCAATCGATGGACCAACCTAGTGGCACAGGAGTTGAAAAGAGCAACGCCGTAATCAGCTAAGCGCACCGCCGAATACGCGGGCGCGGAAGTCAATTCAAAAGCATTGTGGGAAGGGAGAAGTTAGATATGAATCATCTGATTCACATGATCAATGCGCCAGCTCTCAGTGATTCTTGTGCAGCGCGGATTGGACGGCAACTTGTGGCGATTGGTTTCGGCTTGAAGGCAGCCCACGGAATCGTCGCAGTAATACTCAGCATCCTGCTCGGTGTCGCGTCAGTTTCGGCGCAGACACCGTCAGGTCAGTTCTTTAACGGCGACAGTGCGCAGCTTGGCAACAGTTTGCGTTCGGTGACCTTCTTCCTCGCAGCGGCGATGATCATTGCTGGAATTATCTTCATCGCTGTCGGAATCATCACTTCAGGTCTGCGCGAATCACTGTCGACATGGAAATTCATTACTGGCGCGGCGTGCTTCGCCTTCGGTGGGGTCTGCGCCGCGATCTACGCCTTCAGCCAGGGCGAAACCGTGCCAGTCGACAATCAATTCTGACATTAAGAGTTCGGAGCTGAAGATGCGAGCACGACCTGTTAGACCGAATATCTACTTACCCGTGGTGCGATTTGGTGTTGCTGACAGCGACTGGTTCTCGGTTTTGCTGATTTCATGCATTTGCTATCTCGCACCTGTGCCGTTCGGGATCACTTTGCTTTATATCCCGTTGCAGATGTGGACCTGGTTGCTGGCCACCGCTGGCGCAATCGCTTTCTTCAATTACATACGGATCGGACGCAAACCTTATTGGCTTCAGCACCAAATGAAGGCTTTGTTTTCTAACCATCGCCAATACCGATTTATTCCGAACAGCAGGAAATCCAAGTTCGACCGCCCATGGATTACGGACCAACAAGAAGACGGTCGGTCCCCACCAAAGACGTCAGTAACAATCAATTCACTTCTACTTCAACACAACAAAAGCGTGCAGGAGGTTTGGGAAGATGGCACACCGTCTGGGCTATGACGAATTAGCCGATGAAGAAGAATTTGATCGCATGACCCGACACCTGCGACAGCCGCAAGGCGGCAGGCGAGATGCATCGATTGTCGGACTTTATATGGATGCATTGCGACATAAGGATGGCTCTCTGACCGTGGCTTACGAAGTCAGTATGTCCTACTCCATGTTTGCGGACGATCAACTTGTCGACATTCGTTACGACGATATGGCAAGAATGCTGGCCTTTGATAAGCCGCCCGGTACATTGGTCCAGTTTCGGTATGCCACCACTTCTGATCCAGGTCATGCAATCAATAGCGCAATCGCGTCACGTGCTCGTGCCGGCAATCATGTCTTGGCCGGCTTGCTGCAAGCTTCAAATCTCGACTGGCTTCGTATGTCCGGCAAGTTCCAGTCCTATCGTCGAAGCGTACTGACGATGTGGGTGCAGGTGCCTCCGAAACAACGTGGCAACTCTACCATTGACGCACTCGCGAATTTCAAAGGTGCATTAATACTGGAGAAGCAAAAGCATGGTGTTCTGCATGCTACCCGAAACGTTTTCAGCATCTACTCGCGCACAGCGGACGATTCTGTTGTGAGAAACACCTTGGAAGACGAAGCACGGTCCTACCAGCGTGCAAATACGATTTGGCGACAAATCGAAAACTCATCACCACTCACTCTTCGGCGCTTTAGTCGACAGGAATTGTGGGAAGCTGTGTTCTTTGGTCATTGTCAGAATGCGCTTTCAGCTCCCACCTTGCCTGAGAGACCAGGTTGCGAGCTGCGCTCTTATTTGTGCGCGGAGACGATTGAAGGGGACTTGAACTACTTGATGCACGGGCAATACCCCGTGGCCATCGTCTCGATGTTTACGCCGCCAAATGAATTCGTGACGGTGGATGCATTACGCGGATTAATAGGGCGCCGAGACTTCAATAGCAGACACACCATCGTTACGGAATATCTCTTTCCGGAGCAGAGAAAAGAAACGAAGCGCCTCGACCGACGCATCAGGCAGGTCAAACGCACCTTCACAAAGCGCGACAATCCTGAGGGAGCTGCGGCACTTCGGAGCCTGCGGGCTGTGCGCGATGAAGTTGCCGGCGCCCGTGAATCGCTTCTGCCTACTCGCTTTTACATCATTTTATATGGCGAGCGTGCGACAAACCTTGCTGAATTGAAGTACTCGTTGAACAGGTTGGATGAACAGTGCGAACGAGTCATCGCTACTATTCGACAGATCCCCGGAGCGAACGCCGATCGCGAAGAGCCTGAGGCGCTGCGTGCTTTGTATCCAACTGCAATTTGTGGAGAGCTCAGTCCGAAACTGACCGGACGTGAGCTTACTGAGATCTCGAATTCAGTAGTCGCTCTGACGCCAACCGAAGATTCCTGGTCGGGGGCGGATCGTCCGCATACTGTCGTGTCCACAGTAACCGGCCGCTTGATCGGTATCGATCTCTTCGACCGAAACCGAATTCCGTCACCTCTGATTCAGATCATCGCCGCACCTCGAGGTGGCAAGTCGATCCTGATGGCGCAGTTTGCTTGCGACATTCTGGCAAGCCTGCGAGACGCCAGTGTTAATGCTATAGATATCGGTGAAACGTTATTGCCGCTGGTAACTGTGCTTGGAGGTCGCTACATCAGACCTCGACCCGATGAAGTCCGCGCGATCAACATCTGGTCCTACGCCGATCTAAAGGACGGCCAAATGCCTGACGACACACAAAAGGCTTTGGTCGTCGGCGATTTGAAGATGCTGGCTCGCGTGAAGGATGACGACAAAACAGCCGAAGACATTATTAGTGCTGTTGTATCCCAAGTTTACGAGAACATCGTCTCGCAAAATGGACCAGGGCGACCGTTGTTTGAACCAATCCTCTCCCATTTTGTCGCGCAACTTCGCACCTATCCCTTTGATTCCGAAATGGTCCGAGAGCGGCGCGAAACACTTGTACTGGCTCTCAGCAATTACATCGGACATCCATGGTTGGACGCGCCAACGCATCCCGACTATGAACAGAAATCGCCCTTCGATGTTTATGAGTTAGGTTCACTGAAGGACTTTCCTCAGGACATCAAACAATCGCTCGCCTATCGAATCGCCGCGCATGTCGCGCGTTCTATCGGACGTAGACGCGAAGACGGCACGCGCGCTCCGACCGCCAACTTGTTTGACGAAATGTGGGAGATCAAAGAGGAGTATCCATTCATCTTCAAGGTGCTACAGCATGCGGGTCGTAAGGGACCGAAAGAAAACTCAATAACGATACTTGCCACTCACGCGTTTGAAGACATTGAAGACGTAGCCTCGCTCTCAAAGACCGGCAACGTTCTCTTTATCGGCAAACAACTAGGTGACTACTCGAAGATCGTGGCCCACGCAAAGCTGTCGGCGAATGGTGCTGACGCAATTGGCCATATAAAGACTGCACCAGGCAGGTTTTCACAATTCGTCATGGTCATAGGCACTGGCCCGGACCAGGTAGTCGAAATAGTTCAGCATGAGCTTGGTCCACTGATGCTGTGGATCCTTACAACAAATGCCGATGAAAGGAATGCCCGAAGTCTGGTTTCCTCGTACCACCCCGAGTGGTCAGAGATACAAGTGAATAGTTGGCTAGCTCAGCGGTACCCGCGCGGCTTAACCGCTGTTGGCTTACGTGAAATCGATGAGACGTTGCTCCAAGCCGCGGCTTAACTCCGATATGGTTTCAGCTCATCAGCTCAAGAAAGGAATTCGAAATGAAGAAGCTCGTTAGATGTCTTTTGCTCGGAGTGCTTATCGGTGACTTCCTGTTGCCGTCAACTGTACAAGCACAATGGACCGTCTTCGATCCGGCTCAATACTCGCTGCAAATCGAGCGACAGATTGAAGAGGCTAATCGTTGGCTGGAACGTGTCAAACAGTATTCCGAACAAATCAATAAACTCGCTCAGCAACTCAGCACGATGAAGGGGATATTAGGGGAGGCTGAAAAGCTCGTGCTGCACAATGCGAATCTAACACGCACGATGGCCCAAATCGGGCAAACAGTGCGGGATGTATTCGCACTCAAACGCGCGATGGAGACGATGGTGATTTCGCGTCTCAATATGATCAAGTCAATCAAGACGCGCCTCATGACCGGAGTGTTTGATCCAGAGGCTGACTTGCGCGATTTCGAAGACTACTTGCGGAATTCGATTGGGCGAACATCACAGAACAAGATTGCGACCATGAATCGCATTGCGATGTTCGATGCGACTCTCGCGCGTCTTTACCACGATCTGCAAACTGCGCAAGCCAGACAGGCCGGTGCCGCGCAACAACTAAAACAAGCCAAAGAAAAGCTTGACGCTGAGCTTGCAAAACCATCGTCAGAACAGTGTGCAAGCTGTATCTCGGATCTGAAGCAGGAGATCGCTTCGTGCGAAAAGATGATCGCTGATCTGGACACGCAGATCACTAATCTTTCAACACAAATCGAAGACCGAGTGAAGCTCTATAACCTGACGATGGAGGAGCGTGTGAGGATCGCGAACCGAGTACGAGCTACTGACGAAGCTTGGAAGAGCCTGAACATTGTTAAGGACGGCGTCTTTCAGGCAATCGAAAACGGCGGCATGCCTAAGTAAAAGATACGGAGTTGTAATCATGAGCCTGAAGCGGTCGGTCCAGTTTGTCGTTCTACTGATGGTGCTTCTGTTGCCTGTTGTTGTCCAAGCGCAAGCACCTACACCAGCGCCGTCTCCAGTGAGATCGTTATCGGACAATATTTCGGCGCTCTCGCAGCGCGCGGCAGGGCTTCTACCATATTTCGATAAAGAGATCGTTTCGAAGCTCATGGGTTGGTTTGAGTTGTTGGCCTGGGTGTTAGGCAACTGCTTGGCCGGCTTCGCAATGCTGCGTGTGATTCGTGAAGACAATGGTGAGGGTTCAGGTCTTTACTGGTGGCTTGGCAGACTTGCTCTCTTCTTCGTGCTCTCAGGAACAAGCCTGGCGATAATCAATACGATGAGTGCCGTTGGCTACGAAATAGCCAACGGTAATGAGAGCCGACAGAGATCTGTTCTGCACGAGTTGTATCTAGCGCAACGCGACAGCTTTAACGATTCATATGCAAAGTTTCAGCAGAACATGTTTACGGTGAAGGTCGATGGCCGAGAGACCGCCATCGAACCGGTGCCTCTTGGAAATGGAGCGGTGTTGGGAATCATCGTCGATACAGACAGCACGATTCAGAATTTCGATCAGAAGGTCGACGTTTCGCAGTGGAGCATCTCGACAATGATGACCTGGCTAAACTTCGAGCGCGCCCTAATCGAATTCGGAGATCTAATCTTAGTGCTTCTCGGCGCCGCCCTGACTATGGGGCTGAAACTCGCCATGCCCTTTATGCTCGCCGGGATCGTCGATAAACATATAGCAAGCAAAACGACTTACCCGTTCTTCTACGGAGTCATCGCCATAACCCTAATTTGGCCGTCCGTATCGAAAATCATCCGAATCGTGGCGTATATGTGGGGAAACGTCGCGATGGCTGTAGGCGACAGCAGTCCTTTATATATATGGAACTATGAAACCATGCGGGCAATCACAGATCCACTGGCTCAACCACAGTACACGATTGCATTAGCGGTCTTTGCGATGGGTCTCGGCGCGCTCTGTCTTTACGGTACCCCATTCATTTCACTCTACTTCTTATCTGGTCGCGTTTACGAGTCGGTCGCTACCGTAGTCTCGAGTTGGATGGGAGCAATGGTCGGGACCGGAATTGAGAAGTACAGCGCGGAAGCAGCTGCCTCAATTACTCGGCAAGCAGAGACGACGCAGTACAACGCCGGCTACCAGGCTGATGTCACTCGCTCAGCGGGACAACTCCAGGCTGGAAACATGCGAGCCACAGGACAGCGTGCTTCGCAGATGGCCGCGATTCAAGCAGCATTAACCAGTCAGACCGCCGCAACGCTGGGAGCTGCAACAACTCAACGAATGATTATTCAAGCAGCCGCAGGATTTCAGAAGACACAAGTCGGTGCAGAGGTGTCTCGCAGTATTCGCGAAACAAACATTTCCCGCGATCAGCAAGTTGGCACGTTCAACGCATCCGCGGATAAAGAAAAGACAATGGCGGCGGCGGAATCACACGCAGCAAAGAACGATGCCTGGGGTCGCAATCTCGCCGAAGCTGTTCCTCCTGAGATTCCGATTCTTCGTCCAGTGCTGAGCGGTGGTTTTCATAACGTAGCAATCGGCAATCGCAATCGCGGCGTGAATCAAACTGCGGATACTTACCGAGATGGCGTTACTAATCTTCAAAACACCGCGACATCGCAATCGATCTCAAGCAGTCAACAATACGAGTCCGACATGAAAGTCGCCATCGACGAGCAGGCACAACAGCAGATCGCTGGAGTCGAAGCTGGTGCGGGCCAAGCGATCGGTGGCTACCAACGAGGCGCTACACAAGCGCGCAGCGGCGTGGACCAAAACTATCGCTTAGAGCTCGGCGCCAACAGGGAAATTTACGGTAGTCAGGTCGATGCAGCCGGACAGATCCGGAGTGCGGGCCTCGAAGCCGCAAAACTCCGACAAGCCGCCGCTGTCATTGCCGCAGTAGGCCGAGAGATTTCGAGAGAAGTTGGACAAGGCATGCGCATACGATTCTAACCTAACTCATCTGTTTGAGGTGCACGATTCGATTCCCACCCGGGGCGCCAGTAACTATCAATCAATAACCGGCATCTCTCGCAAGTTGAGTCCGAGCACGTGCCATGCTCGCGGAATGTGCATCTCGCAAAACTTGCCCTCCAAGGCACAATCTGCGTTACGAGAATCCCGAACGATTGGGAAACCAGTTTGGCATCGCCCCGATCTTGAAGATTACGGTGCTCCGATTGGTCTTGATCTGAACGTTTCCCTACTCAACGTGCACGTTTGTTTCAGGAGTTCAGGCCTTTCACGCCACACCAGAGCGGAAGCGTCGAATCGAACACGAATCGGATCGAGCGGCAAGTAGCCTAGAGATGTCCAGAGGACATTTCGCTGCCCTCGCGTCCCTCCTATTTTCAATGCATTAGTGTGTAAAACTCTATGTGTAAAAACTCATTGACACCTCCACTCCTTCACCTATATTGTTTCCGACCTGACCGCAGGAATTGGTGATCTTGAAGCGCCGTCGACTCATGGGCCGCTTGTTGTTACTGACAGCGTCATGAGCTTTTCACCGATACGCTTAGTATTCTCGCAGATCTCACCTTCTTAGCGGCTTTCCGTCGATTGAGCCGCCGTCTGGGCGGTCACTCCAATTCACGCGTGAGGATAATCATGAAAAAGCAGATCTTGTCTTTGGCTCTTGTCGCAGGACTGATGATGTCATTGCCTTCCGTCTGTTCTCCGCAGGATTTCCGAACGGCCATGAAGAACGTCTTCGGCAAAGATTTCAAGGATTACCAATGGCTCAACTACCCTGTAAATAATTTCGGTGTGGGAACCGCCTACAAAGGAACCAACGCGAAGTTTTCCAACAAGGGATTCCTCTGCGCGACCTTCTCCTGCTTCGACGCGCCCGTCCCGAAAGACGCAGATAAGTGGTTGCGAGTTAACATCGGACCGGAGGAATACGCCGACCCCGGCTGCGGTGGACCGGTCGATGTCACGTTCCAGAAAAACAAAGATCTAGTTCTCGGCGCCGTCCTGCCGCAGATCTTCAGCGTGATCGGCCTCTCCGCGAACCTTCAAAAAACTGGCACGTCGGTCGCAGAGATCAAGTCGGCGAGCATGTGTTCCCGACTCCTACAACAGGAGAAGATGAATGAGTACATCAGAAATCTTCAGACCGATAAGTACGGTCTGAAGCGATCGTATGAGAACGACCGATTGGTTCTGATAGTTGGCGATCTCGTCATCTCGAATATGACAGTAAGCGTCAAGGCGGACCAAGGGCTGAAGGCCGGACTAGACAGTAAGCTGCAAGGCAAGGTGGAAAAGGTACTTGGCCAAGGGGCAAATTTCGGCGTGAAGCTAACGAAGTCGAGCGCTTCGACCTACGAGATGAAGATCACCGAACCCGTCATAGCCGCCGTCCTCGCCGTCCGCCAAGGACCTGACCGCGACGTATCGAACAGCGCGGGCCAAGGCAACGATGTCGTGAGCCCCTGGATCGGGTGGCATGTGACCAGCGTGCCGATGCCGCCACGCCTCAAGAGAACCAAGCATAGGTAATCAAAGTCGGGAGTAAGCACTCCGTAACCAGTCTCTAAGACAGCCGCATACCGCCCAAGCCGAAACGGACAAGTCATTGCTCATTTGCCATGTCCATCCCACGATCCCGAACGCCGAACTTCTGTTCACGGAACCGAACTTTTCGTAAGTCGGATGAAAGCTATTCGACGGAACATATACAACTTTATTTTATGGCAAGGAGATGAAATGCGATGACAAAAAGTCTTGCGCTCGGATTCATCTGCGCTGTTGCTTTCTCACTGACACCGCACTTGTTCCCCCAACCGCAAGCTCTGCGGATTCGTAAGCGCTCCCGCAGCCAAGCCACTGCGTCCCGGCTCCTTGCCCCTGAGCAGGCCGCGGCGGGAAAGAAGTTCGCGCTGCTCGTGGGTATCAATAAGTATAAGGAGGGGCCACCCGCCATCTCCACGCTCCAAGGCCCCGAACACGACGCAGAACTCATGAAACAAACGCTTGTAACTAAATTCGACTTTCCGGCTGGCGAAGCCTTTACGAAGACTCTGTTAGGATCGAGCGCCACAAAGAAAGCTATCACCGACGCTTTTGAGAGCCAACTCATCGAGAACGCCAAAAACAATCAGGGTGCCACGAGGGACGAGGGGGCAGCGGTCGTCTTCTACTTCGCAGGCCACGGCTCACAAGTCGCGGACAAGAATCATGACGAAGCCGACGGCTACGACGAAACCATCCTAGCCTACGACAGCCTCGCGAACGGGTCGAATCAGATCGTGGACGACGAGATCGACGGCCTTTTCAAAAAGCTCAGCCAGTACACCTCGAACATTACCTTCATCCTCGACAGCTGCCACTCCGGAACTGGGACGCGGCTGATCGGCAAAGCTACGATCGCCGTGCGCGAAGTTATACCCGCAGGTCCACCCGCCTCCGTCGCCCCCACGTCGGACGCGGCTAACACATTCTCCCGGGATATTGGCAACGGCATCCTCCCGCGTAACGCGAGTTACGTAACAATCTCCGGCTGTCTGCCCTCAGAAAAAGCCATCGAGGACGATTTCCCCACGCCGGCAGGTCGAAAACGTTACGGCATGATGACTTACTACCTTATTCAGGCATTAAACAGAAACCCGCACACGACCTACCGTGAGCTGATGAAGGACGTGGTGGGCGCGGTCTCCAGCAAGGTGAACCAGACGCCTCAGTTCGAAGGCGACCTCGATAGGCCAGTCTTCGGAACAGCGCTCGACAGGGCTGACCCGCCGCTCAGCTTCGTCGGTACGGTAACAGGCAGGACATTTAACCTCACCGCTGGGGCGGCGCAAGGACTGCGCGAGGGAACGTTCCTCGCCATCTATTCCCCGGGTACTCAAAAGCTTAGCGGCGAATTCGGCAAACTGGCAACCGCTAGGATCATCAACGTCCTCGACTTCACCGCGACGGCGGAGTTGGCCCAACCGTCGCCCCGGGTCATCCCGCAGAACGCGAAAGTCGCGCTCGTCACGCCGAACTTCGGTGGCGACCGTCTGAAGGTTGTCCTCGATCTCACGGTGAGTGGCGCGGCCGCAGCAGGCACCGACTTGGCCCATAAGCTGCGCAACGAACTGCGGGATAGCACGTTGATCGAGATCGTCGATACCGACAACGCCGCGAGCCGGACCTGGACGGTAATGGTTAGGCGCGGGGTGTTCCGTGACATCAAGCACCTGCTGACGACCTTAGACCAGGTCCAGGCGCAGCCGAAGGACGACGACCCAGTGTATTACGTGGTCAAGAGCCCGATTGACCGGCCGCTCTACGACTTCTGGGTTGCGGCTACCGACACCGAGGCGGACTTCAAAATCGTCCAAGCCCTTGAGAAGGCGTCTAAACAGGAGCACCTCCGTGCGCTCACCAATGCGACTTCGCCTCTCAATAAGCAAGTGAAGGTGAAAGTCGTGCGCGTGAGCGGCGCCGAAGGCACAGACGGTATCTTTCGATCTACGCGGGAGCAGCTGGTCGACCTCGACCAGCTCGGAACGGCACCCTTCAAAGTCGGGGAGAACTACAGGTTCAAGGTGGAAAACCTCTCTAACACCAAGCTCTACGTCACCCTCCTCGTGCTCGGTACTAGCGGCAGCGTGAAAATCCTGAATGACCCAAAGAAGGCCTTGGAGATCCCGCGACGGGGGAGCGCAGACTTCTCCTGCAACATAGATAGGCCGCCCCTCCCGTGTTGGGCGGCGGGGCCGCCGCTCGGGATTGAGACTTATAAGGTAATCGCCACAACTGTCGATACCAACTTCGACTTTCTCGAACAGGAAGGCGCCGCTCCAAGGAACCTAATTGTTTCCCCGCTGCAATGGTTCATAGACCAAGCCGCATCGGGCCTGTCGAGAGATCCGAAGAGAATGAATGCAGTCAAAGGGGACACGTGGGCGACTGATCAGATCGATCTGCTGATAGCGAAAGACTAGCACTTGGAGCCGGCAAGGCGAACCCAATTTAGGAGGAAAATTGATGAATCGCAGGAAATTTCTTGGCAGCACTCTTAAAACGTCTGCATTGTTGTACGGGACACTCAGTCTCGGCGGGCAGATGGGGCTGGCCGCACCCCAACGTCAGACCCGACGAGGCAGACAGATCATAGCGTCGGAGTCGGGCGACCCTGACCTACCGCCTGAGGTATTGAAAACTCCGCTGGCACCTATAATTGAACTCTACAGTGCGCCGGTGGTGAGGGGCATTCGCAAAGATCCCACTACCATGGCGGAGAAGACGCTGGAGGTCGCCAAAACTTACATTGGCGTGAGTCGCTCTTCGCACCCCGACCAAGTGGATAAGTTTCTGAACTTATTCGGTCTACATATCAAATATCCGAACGGCGTGTTCGTTCCCTATTGCGCGTCGGGCCTAGCCTACGCGGCGTGCCATGCCTACTCCCTGATTGCCCCGCCCGAAGACTTTGACCCAGACAGCCCTGTCTCTAGCTTCAAGCGCGTCTTGCCAGACCTCAAACGGTACTATTACCTGCCAAGCCCAGCCTGCCGAATAATGGTTGGAGATGCCAGAAAGCGCGGGACGTGGCTACCGCGCTCCCAATCCTCGGTGGATGCCATCCGCCCCGGCTGGATTGTCTTCTTCGACTGGAAGATGGTCGGAAAGGCCGACCATGTCGGCATCGTCAACCGCGCCGAGACGGGCGTACTTCACACGGTCGAGTTCAACACGAGCATCAGGCACGGGAGCCAATCTAACGGAGGTGCCGTCGCCGCACGCGAGAGGCAGTACCGTTACGTTCTGGGTTACATAAAAACACATTAATCATCGCGGGAGGTTTTTCAATTAAAGAGGTAGCCTGTTGATTGGCTACCCCTTCCGCGCCCCGTGCGTGGTGGTTCTGATCCGAGTGAGCAGCTCTGTTTAGCTGAGGCTTCTGGGGTGACGCCGTCTGGCGGATCGGACTCGTATCAAGGCCGCGGTGGTACCTCGACTATCACCACCTCACGATTCTTACGCTTAAAGTTGAACAAAGCCGGCTGTTGAAATGCGTTCTTTTTCACCGAATTGAGAGCTCCCGATGCTTTCACAGGTATGGGGTCTCGACCGACG
>Ga0207670_10000829_pt1 | contig 16199 bp, 13 predicted proteins | sample KBSS23HmetaG_FD_184339 | JGI IMG/M metagenome (GOLD analysis project Ga0207670, IMG submission 184339) | Switchgrass rhizosphere microbial communities from Kellogg Biological Station, Michigan, USA - KBS S2-3H metaG (SPAdes) (version 2) | ecosystem: Host-associated > Plants > Roots >... | reverse complement strand
TTGGATCGGGTCAGTACAGGGAGCGGTAGCGACCTGGTCATACCATGGGAGACAAAATCGTTAAGAAATATCGCATGCCGATCACTGACCAGGTCGCTACCGCTCCCTGTACTGACCCGATCCAAGAATAATTTCGGACTTTTGAGGCAAAGCTATTAAACAGAAAGCTGAAGAAACGTGGAGGGTTGAAAATGCTGAGTTTGTGGCAAGACGTTCGTTATACCTTGCGAGTGCTGCGCAAGAACCGCGGTTTTGCTGCAGTTATAATTCTATCCTGCACACTGGGCATCGGAGCTAACATCACGGTCTTCAGTTTAGTGAACTCGCTTCTGCTTCGTCCCTTGTCCGGCGTGACAGAAGCAGACAGGTTAGTTGCCGTCTACGGAAGCAGACAGGGGCGCGGTTATTACGAAATGTCGTACCCTGACATTATCGATTACCGCGATCAGAACCAGGTCTTTACCGATCTGGCCGCCGGCGCAATACATGCGGTGGCTTTGAGCGACGGGCACAATGAAGCACGGCAGGTTGGCGGAGGCGTGGTCACCGGCAACTATTTTGACGTGCTTGGAGTGAAACCGCTCTCCGGTCGTTTCTTTCTTCCCGAAGAGGACAAGACTCCCGATACTCACCCGGTCGCCGTTCTCGGCTACAACATCTGGAAAGGCTACTTCAACTCGAATCCATCAGTGGTGGGAAGCGTCATTAAAATAAATGGTCATAGCTTCAACGTGATCGGCATCGCCCCTGAAAGCTTTCAAGGAACAATGACAGGTTTGGCTACCGACGTCTGGGTCCCGATAATGATGCACAATCATTTGATACCGGGCTCTGACATTCAAAACAGAGAAGTGGCCTGGTTGTTGGCGACCGGACGCTTGAAACCGGGGGCGAGCATGGCGCAGGCGCGCGCGGATTTGGGAACGGTTGCCGGCAACCTGGCGCAGTCGTATCCAGCCACCAATAAAGAGCGCGGAGTCACCCTCGCTTCGGTGAGCGGTGTCCATCCGGAGCTTCGGGGAATTGTGACTGCGTTTCTAGCGATCCTGATGACGGTCGTCGCTCTCGTTTTGCTGATCGCCGCAACGAATGTGGCTGCCATTCTGCTGGCGCGCTCGGTGGCCCGCAGGAGGGAGATCTCGATTCGGATAGCCCTCGGCGCATCGCGTTGGCGGGTGGTTCGGCAATTGCTCATTGAGTCAGTGTTGCTTGCCCTGGCCGGTGGCGTTTTCGCGGTCATCATTACCCACTGGTTGACTAATTTGCTGCTGGCATTCAAGCCGGCAGAGATCCCGTTCTCTCTCGATCTCAGTCAGGATGTTCGCGTTTTTATTTTCGCTTTTGCGCTGTCATTCGTTGTTGGAACTGTGTTTGGGTTGGTTCCGGCCCTTCAAGCCACCAAGCTGGATGTTTCCTCCGATTTGAAGGAAGAGAATATGCTCGGAGGCTACCGCCATTCGAGACTCCGCAGCATCGCTATCGTCGTCCAGGTAGCGTTGTCGCTGTTGCTTCTGATTACTGCGGGTCTTTTCGTCAGGAGCTTGAATACCGCGACGACCCTTAGTCCGGGGTTTGATACCTCAAACATGTATGTGTTGCCATTGGATCCGACGCTGATCATAACCGACGAAGCGAAACTGGAGGCGTTCTACAGAGACCTTTTGACGCGTGTCGGTGGCATACCGGGCGTGCGCTCAGTCACAGTGTCCAGGTTTGTGCCGTTGGGAGGCGCGGCAGACAGGGTCGGCGTGATTACCGTTGGCCAGGAACTGCCTCCGGATCGAGAGCCTCCCGGCATCTTCTATAATTTGATTGCGCCCAACTATTTCAGCACCCTCAACATCCCGATCCTGCGGGGACGTGCATTTACCGATCAGGATCGCGAAGGCTCTCCGAATGTAATTATTGTCAACGAGGCAATGGCCCGCCAATTCTGGCCCGACCAAGAGCCACTCAATAAACGCGTTCGCATCAGGGATCAGGAATTCGAGGTGGTGGGCCTGGTGAAGAACACCAAATACCGCTCGCTGGTTGAAGAGCCGCGTCCATATTTTTACGTACCGGTGCTACAGAGTAAGGCGGGTCAATTTCCTGCGGCGGAGATGCTTATGCAGGTGCGAACCGAAAACCGTGACCAGTCCGTCATTCAGTCGATACGCAGGGAAGTGCAGGCGATCGAGCCCAGCCTGCCGTTGTTTGGGATAACGAGTATGGATGAACGGATGCGTTCTTCTCTGATGCCGACGCAACTGGCCGGAACTATACTCGGAATTTCCGGGTTTCTGGCCCTGCTGCTTTCGGTCCTGGGAATCTACGGGTTGGTTTCTTACTCCGTGGCCCAACGCACGCGAGAAATCGGAATCAGGATAGCTATCGGCGCACAGAAGAAAGACATCTTCAAACTAATCATTATTCAGACGATGAAACTGATCGTCATTGGCCTTGTTCTCGGACTGATCGGAGCATTCATTCTGACTCGCGCGACGACCAGTTTTCTCTACGGTGTCAGCCCGACCGACGCTACGACGTTCATTCTCATTACTTTGCTTTTGACCTTGATCGCGCTAATCGCCTGTAGCTTCCCCGCGCGCAAGGCCATCAAGGTCGATCCGATAGATGCGCTTCGCTATCAGTAGCAGGGGTTTGCCCCAAAAGTCTGACCCGATCCAACAGTGATGCCCGACTTTTGAGGCAGAGCCCAGTAGCAGCAGCTATGGAGAGTTAACCTGGAAAATCGGGAAGTAAGTGGCGAGCTTTCCATTCCGGTAATCCTGCGCCAGCAGCGGAATGTTTTCCCACTCGAAAACTTCATCAGCGACGGGTGGTAGCCATCCGTTTGCTTCGGCAAAGTCCACGGCTTCGATACCTTGTTTGTATTGTGCGTAATGCGTGTGCACATGAACATGCCACTTCATACATTCTACGGCGCGAATAGTGGAAGTAATCATGCCTTGCTTCCAGCCCGCCGTAGTGATGACGCCCTGACGAGCAAGTGCCTTCAGCGTGGCACGAAAAACGGGAGCGCCGATGAAGTCGACAAAAATCGAAACGCCTTTCTTATCGGTTTCTTCCTCAACTATCTTAAGGAAAATGTCTTCGGCTTCCTGATAAGTTTTTCTGTAGGCGGCGTTGGAGCTGTACGCTGCTTCGTCGAGATTTAGATTAGGGAATTGACGGCGGTCAATCGGTGTGATGTTCATGCGTTGAATAAGGTTCAGGCGTTCATCGATCGAAGAGATGAGTGCGGCTTTCCAGCCGAACAACATGGCCAACGATAGCTCCGCCAGAGAGACCCCACCGCCCCAACCCCAGACCTGCGGAACGCCGTTGAAATCGTTTCCCCAGAGCGCCGTCCAGCAGCCGTAAGCTCGCTGCCAGTTGGCCCAGGCGGTGACGTAACGCAGCGAGAAGGCTGCCCATTGCTGAAGCGAATGGGGCGAGCCTTCAGGCACCTTGATGAGTTGCTTCTCGTTCAGCTTCATTCTTTTGGCGAGCACGCCGATGGTGTGCGGCGCGTCGTAAGCCAGAATTCTCTCTGGAAAACCATACTCGTCCCAGATGCCGTTACAAAAGACGATACACATGTCGCCCGCTTTGAAGTTCGAGACGTTGCTGCCGGCCTTTAGCACACGCACCACGCCGGCATTGCCGATGACGACTTTTTCTTCTTCACGGTAGCGACAAATGTCGATCGGCCGGCGCTCGAGAGCATGGGTCATGTTTGCTTCCCAGCAGCCATAGATGGGTTCAGCCAGGACTTCGTGGTCGTTAATGTCAGAAAAGGAGAACTCTTCTTTCTTGAGTTCCGCAGGTTGAGGTGAGGTTGAGCCATCCGGGGCAGCGTAGATTACCCACGCCTCGGTCGTGACATTTCCCATTGATCTAAATCTCCTTGAGTACGATTAGTAGCACCCGCGCTGGCGAGTGGAAACGATTTAAACACCGCAAGTTTCATGACTGATCTTATTAAGCAGCCACGCCGGCTCCGGGAAATCATACTTCGCCGTCGAAGCATTCTTGCGTATCTGGCGCTGATCATCGCGACTCAGTGCTTGTATCCCCCGGCCGCAAATCCAAGCGGCGACCAGCAGAAGGTCTCACAACCCGGCGTATATCGTGGTTATTCGCAGGTGCTGTATTCCGAGTGGGTTCGCACGTCGCAGTATATCGAGATGAGAGATAGGACGAAACTGGCTCTCGATATATTCCGTCCGGCAAGGAATGGGGAAGCGGTTATGGACCCGCTGCCGGTCATCTGGACCTATGACCGCTATCATCGTGCGACCATGCAGAACGGCAAACTTGTAACACAGCTCGACGACGACCAGTGGTTGATCAAGGTACTCAGATATGGCTATGTGGTTGGAGTGGCGGATGTTCGAGGGACGGGAGCTTCGTTCGGCAACTGGCCGGGTCCGTTCACACATCAGGAGGCACTCGACGGCTACGACATCACGGAATGGTTTGCTGCGCAGCCCTGGTGCAATAAGCGCGTTGGCCTGTATGGGAGATCTTATCTTGGTATCTCGCAGTACTTGACGGCCGCCTCGTCTCCGCCGCACCTAAAGGCGATCTTTCCCGAGATGGCGATGTTTGACCTCTACTCTTTTACGTACGGGGGTGGAGTGTTTCGAAACGATTTCGCGATCAACTGGAATCGACTGGTAACAAATCTCGACAGCATCAACCTTGCTGCTCCGGTTGACGGCGACAAAGATGGCGTGCTGCTGCGCAAAGCTGTCGAGGACCATAAGAACAATCGAAACGCCTATGAGATGATGGCTGCGTTACCGCTGCGAGACAGTGTTGACAAAACATCGAAGTCCAAGCCGTACTTCACACAGAGCCCCTCTACAGCTTTGAAAGAGATTAATAAGTCAGGTGTTGCCGTCTATCACTTGTCAGGCTGGAACGACCTCTGGACCAAAGATGCGATTCTCTGGTTCAACAATCTGGCGGTCCCGCAGAAACTTATCATTGGTCCATGGTCGCATGGTACCAGCTTTGGCCTGGACTTAGCCGAGGAGCATTTACGCTGGTATGACTTCTGGCTCAAGGGCATCGACAATGGCATCATGCGCGAACCGGCCATCCACTACTACACGATGGGCGCACCCGCCGGCCAGGAATGGCGCTCCACCTCCCAATGGCCTCTGCCGCAGGAGCAGCGCGTCAACTACTACTTTCATGGACTTGCCGGCAGCCACAACTCTCCAAAAGACTATTCACTAGATGTGGAAAAACCGCAGGATGTTTCAGGAGTGGACGAGTACGTGGTTGACTACTCGACCACGACGGGAAAGGGCACTCGTTGGGCCAACGGCTATGGCCGTTCCTTTGGCTATGGAGACATGACGCCGAATGATGAAAAAGGAGTGACTTACACCACGCCGCCCCTTGTTTCGCCTCTCGAAGTGACGGGACATCCGGTGGCTCACCTTTGGATTACCTCGAAAGCAAAGGACCTGGACGTCTTCGTTTATTTGGAAGAGATTGATCGGAGCGGTATCTCGCAGTACGTGAGCGAGGGCAACTTGAGAGTTTCTCACCGTGCGCTTGCCAAGCCCGACATTAATCAACTGAATTTGCCGTATCACAGGAGCCTCGCCCAGGATATAAAACCACTTACGGATGAGCCAGTTGAGCTTGTCTTCGACTTGCTCCCCACCTCCAACATCTTTGATGTGGGCAACCGCATCAGGATAACAATCACTGGAGCGGACAAAGACAATTTTGAAACGCCGGTACTGCAACCTCCTCCAGTAGTCGGCATTCTTCGCAATAGTAATCAAGCTTCTTACGTGTCACTGCCGACCGTTCCCATCACTGCGGGAGTACTCGCGTTGATGACACCGCTCGCGCCTGCTCAAAAGTCAGGTGCAACGGATCCCAACTCGTTCTTTCGTCGCCCGCTTAGCTTGTGGCTCGCTGGTGGTGGCGTAGTGGTGCTGGGCTTAGTGTTGCTTGTGTTTCTTGTCAAGCGCTCACAGCGAATGAGGTGAACAGATGACAGTCATGGCTCAGGCTCTTTTAGAGACGTGGATGAGGCAATACTACTTCGACACGGAAATCGACATCGGCAGTAGCGGCGTTCAGAGTTTTTCGCTGGCGGAGCTGCGAGAGTTGTTGGATCTGACTCCGGAAGAGACGGACAGCATCGTCTTCGACGACAGCAAAACACTTGGTGGCGATGGATTACGAACGGCTCTGGCGCGTCGTTATGGAAACGACAATCCTGAATCCGTCATCGCCACGCATGGTTCGAGTGAAGCAATATTCCTGATCATGAACGCGATTGTCAGGCCAGGTGATGAAGTTGTAGTTCTTGAACCCATTTACCAGCAGTTCTATACGATCGGCGAGTCGCTGGGCGCCAACTACAAACACTGGTCTTTGAGATTTGAGCAGCAGTTTGTACCTGACATTGATGAAGCAAAGAGCCTGATCAACTCACGCACACGGGCTGTAGTGGTGAACTTCCCTCATAATCCGACCGGCGCCAGCCTTTCTATCGATCAGCAAAAAGAACTACTTGAGGCGGTTGCCGGCGTTGGAGCTTATCTGGTTTGGGATGGAGCGTTCGCAGAGATGTCTTACGACACTCAACCGCTGCCCGATCCTTTTAATCTTTACGAACGAGCTATCTCGATGGGCACACTGTCGAAGGCTTTCGGTTTGCCGGGACTGCGGGTTGGTTGGTGTCTGGCTCCCGCGGAGGTGCTGGAGAGTTGCGTCAATCTTCGCGATTACCTGACTCTCCATCTCTCTCCCCTCGTGGAACTGATTGCCCAGCGGGCCATCGAGAAAGCCGATGTACTCCTCAACATCCGGCGGCCGGAGACAAAACGAAATCTTGCCGTCTTAACTCAGTGGGTTGAAGAGAATAGTGAGGTGGTTGAATGGGCTCCTCCGCGCGGTGGGGTCTGCATCTTTTTACGACTGCGACACATCGACGACGTAGAGCAATTTTGTCATCACCTGGCCCGGAAGTATCGAGTTCTTCTCGTTCCCGGCACCTGCTTTCAGCACCCACAGCACGTGCGGCTCGGCTTCGGCTCTGCTACGGCAAAGCTACAAGAAGGACTGTTCAGACTCTCTGAGGCGCTGCGAGCCTATACTTAGAATTTATTCGAACGAATACAACGCGAAAGCACACGAGCTCACGATGCATGAGATCGACACTGCACTGGACGGTCAAGTAGATTATCTCTTCTGCGCGACGAGTAGATCTCGCATTTGTGGCAGCAGGCAGAAGAGCCAACTGTCAGACGAGCACATCAAGATCACTCTACTTAGCTTGAATCGATAATCCATCAAGGAGGATAGTCAATGACTTACCAAAACTCTGAAGATGAAGACAAAACCATCTACAAAGTCGTAGTCAATCATGAGGAACAGTATTCTATCTGGCCCGAATACAAGGAGAACCCACTTGGATGGAACGATGCTGGAAAAGTGGGGACCAAAGAAGAGTGCCTGGCCTACATTAAAGAAGTATGGACCGACATGAGGCCGCTCAGTTTGAGAAGGAGTATGGAAGAGATGGCCCGCAATCCTCCTCCACCGGAGCCTGAGCCAGCTCCAGCTCTGAAAACGGAGAGTCTCGTTGATCGATTGAGTGATGGTGATCATCCCGTGGTGGTGAGCCTGCACCCCGAGCCTTCGGTGAAAGGCTTTAAGGAGTCTCTCGACAAAGGGTACGTGCGAGTTAAGTTCACGGATACGGCAGGCGGCACGGAACTTGGAGTAAAGCTCGACAAGGATGCTTCTGATTTCAGCCTGGCTGACTTTAACGAGGGAACAGGACAGGCGCGCATGGTTGGCAGTTTGTCTCTTGACTATACAAAGGTACGCTGCATTGCAAACATCGACTTAAAGACACTTGCTGGTGTGGGCCACCTGGAAAAGATTGACGAGGCAGCCAGTTGAATTTCTCTGAATTCGTGGCGCTCCCAGAGGGGATTCGCGGTGCTCATCTTTCGGATCAGTTCTCGTGCTTCTTTCTCGGAAGAATTGGGTTGACAATTTTTCAAAACCTAGGAAAATGTCATTACTCATGGTGTTTTAGCGAACAAACACTCCCGATTGTTTCGAGACGCAAGGGCGAAGTCATCCGGGCGCGCCTTCGATTGAATCGACTTTCGCAATGATCTGATTGCGAACTGCAAAGGTTGGTGTCTTGCTTGGTGGAACTTGGCTAATGGTCCTCAAGTCAAGGGGTATGAAACAACGTGGGCTTAAGTGAAAAGTCACGCCCTGACCGCGATGATCAAAGGATTCACAAAGAATCCAAAGGTGATTTAGAGAATCCAGCCTGATCTGTGACATACCCGACATGCCGAATGGCTCAGGTCGATTGTAATCATCCGTTTCTGCTACTCAACACCTCCTATGCCCAGACAAAAATCGTTGCGGTGAGATCTGCTCATCATCGTTAGACAGGAGTGGGCAAGTGGATAATCTTATAAAGAAAATCATTATTGTCGGTGGCGGCACCGCTGGATGGATGACTGCTTCATACGTGAAAAAAGCAGTACCAAGTGTGGAAATCACCGTCATTGAGGCGCCGTATATTCCCAAGATAGGCGTGGGTGAGGCGACAGTGCCAAACCTCCAGCCAGTCTTTTTCGACTTCCTGGGACTTCCAGAAGATGAATGGATGCGCGGCTGCAACGCTGGTTTCAAGGGCGCGGTGAAGTTCATCAACTGGAAGACAGATCCGGCAACAAAGGGTAGAGACCATTTTTATCACCCCTTCGGTCTGGTGCCCAATTGTGATCAGATACCTCTTACCCATTACTGGACTTTAAAGAGGAAGTCGGGATACAAGCTGCCGGTAGATTATTCCTGTTTTGTTGAGCCAGAGCTTCTCGACCTTAACCTCGCACCCAGAGCATTGTCTGGTAAACGAGCGACGCGATACGCGTGGCACTTTGACGCCCATCTGGTAGCTGAGTACCTGAAGAAGATATCGATCGGGTGGGGCGTTAAGCACGTCGTCGACCAGATTGAGGGTACAAGTCTTAAGGCCAATGGGCAGATCGATTCAGTCAAGACCCAAAGCGGTGCTGTACACAGCGCAGATTTGTTCATCGATTGTTCCGGCTTCAGAGGATTGCTCATTAACAAGGTCATGGAAGAACCATTCCTTGACATGAGTGATCATCTTTTCTGCGACAGCGCGGTGGCGACTCAAATCCCGAACGACGATGAGCGCTACGGAATAGAACCCTTCACGTCGGCCATCGCCATGCAATTCGGCTGGACCTGGAAGATTCCCATGCTGACCAGATTCGGCACCGGCTACGTCTATTCCAGCAAATTCACTTCTCAGGACCAGGCTGTCGACGAATTCAAGAAACTCTGGAATCTTGATGACAACGCCAACTTGAATTTAATACGTTTTCGGGTTGGCCGAAATCGTCGCGCCTGGGTCAAGAACTGTGTCAGCATTGGCTTGTCGTCATGCTTTCTCGAGCCGCTTGAGTCGACTGGGATTTATTTCATCTATGCCGCGATCTATCAGTTAGTGCGTCACTTTCCGGACCAATCATTCGAACAGGGATTAATCGATGGGTTTAATCGCGAAATTGCCGGGATGTTTGACGACTCGAGAGATTTCATTCAAGCCCACTACCTGTCGAGCCCAAGAGAAGACACGCCTTTTTGGAAAGCGAACAAGTACGACCTTGTACTTTCGGACAACATCAAGGAAAAACTCGAAATCTATGACTCGGGATTGCCGATTAATGCACCTTATGTCGACGAAAATACCTATTACGGTCACTTTGAGGCTGAGTTCAAGAACTACTGGACCAATGGAAGCTATTACTGCATCCTAAGCGGCCTGGGGCGGCAGCCAAAGCATGTCTTGCCGGTAATTAAATACCGGCCTGAGAATCATGCGAAAGCGGAGCAATTGTTTGCAAACGTCAGAACCAGAGCCAACGAGCTCAAGCAGACTCTGCCGACCAATTATGAGTTTTTGCGTCGTCTCCATCGAGGCGAGCTAATCCTTAGCAACGATCGAGACATCCAGAGTCGAGCGATCGCGACAGGGTGAACCCAATTCATCAGGTTTCCAATCGCCTTTGGCTCGGGCAGGCTTCCTGCATCAATTCACCTGGGGATTGCTGTTAATCGGCAGTATTTCTGACGTGGCGAGATACAAAACTCTCGCGATTCTCCGGCGTCGAGCGTACGACCAGAGTCAGATCGTATTTCCCTGGTCTTTAATCGCTCAATAACAATTCGACCTCGCAAATCAACTTGAGGATCGATTTTAGTTTTGTAGAGCGCAATAGCGGTCTGCGAAGAGTAGCTGGCTACCCACTGCTGCGTGCGATGCTTTCGCTGAAATTTTTCCGACTAGTTGCTGAATTTCCTGATCGCTGATCCCGATGGGCATTTGTCGAAGTGGGAAGTAGAAAAATTTGGTGTCTGTTTGGTGTCTATTACGAGAGAGCACCAGTGAGAATAGAGAGAATGAGAGAGACTAAAAAGAAATTTGACAAGGGAAAGAAAACGAAGCCAATCCGCAGATTTTGGGAATTTCCTAGCAATTTTGATGATTTCAGTCCTAAATGAATTCGTATCCCCCCTTCGGCACCAGGAATCTTAAAAATCCTCAGTAAAAAGGCAGATTTTCGCGGTTTAGGAACAACTAAGGTACAACACCTTTCGTTTGCGAGTATTGCGCCTGTCCGTCCCTCCCACTGTCATTTCGCACGCCGCGCCGAATACTCGGTGAGTGTCTTCGCGAATGTTCGCACTTCTATCGGAGCCCGATCATTGCTGACGGCCAAAACTGTCTGCGCAGTCACACCCTCTCCGTAGGTCCCTTTCATATCGCTCTTCTCGGGGGAAATCACTGAGCCCTTCAAAGAAACTCCTGCAAACAATCCTTTGCTGCGAGAGTAAGACAGGATCTGCGCATCCATCTTGATGTCGGTAGTGGCGCTGGTGGTTCGCCCGACCGGCCCCGCCGCCACTGAGGCGTCACCGCCAAGTTCAAACTTGTCAGAGAGCAGGCTTTGCATCCCGCCTTCGTTCATGAAAAGCAAAACGAAATCAGTTGCCTGACCACCAATTTGCAAACCAACGCTGCCCCCCTTGATTTCAAAAAAGGCGGGCGCGGACCAACCGGCCGATGTTCGGCAACTCGCAACGCCTCGGCCTCCCTGACCGGCTAGTATGAAACCCGCCTTCACGACCTTGGGGAAGACGGCCACGCATTCCGCTTTCGCTAACAGGTCGCCTGGAATTCCTTTGTCGGGCGCGCCCATGATTTCTTTGAGCACCTGTGCGGATTTGTTCGCCTGACTAGCACCCTCCTTTGTGTTTGATCCTCGTAGCAGGGGCTCAGCCGGCGCCACTTTGGTTTTTGGTTTGCTTTTTTGCGCGGTTGCAATTGCGGTAGTTGCCAGGACGATAAAAAGGATCGCGAGTTTTCGAATGTGGTTTTTCCTCATGTGATCACCTCCCAAGATCTTGATTGCTAATGCGCGTGGCGCATTACTTCTGCTGACCGGAGTCTGATAACTCCGGAGTGCTTTTCATTTCCAACTGCAAACTCACTAATGGCGTTTGGGGAATCGAGATAAACCTGCTTAACGGATGATCGAGCGCGGCAATCAATGCAATAACCAGCGAGAATGATATCGCCAGGACTGCTGTCACGCGGGAGCGGCAGGAGTCTGCGATTGCAGTTTGATAGCCGACGGCGATCATGCCCAGCAACAGCAGCGCGTAAAGCACAAACCAGATGCCGGACGGAACCCGCGCCTGTAACCCTTGATTCACGCGCAAAGCATGAAGATCAGCCATTTGGTTTATGGAGTCGAGATACATCGCTCCAATATCCGAATTCATAAATGGATCTGTCTTTGCACTCAGGACGCCGGTGGCCCATATCTCATGCTGAATCCGAGTAGCGTCACTAATAGAAGTTTCGGCTCTGTCCGGATTTGATAACTGAACAAAGGCGAGGCGATTGTCCAAATAATCGCGAAGCAGCGCCTTCGTTTTTTCCCGAGCCGGATCCTGAAGAAAATCAGAACGTTGCCAGGCCGCACGTAACACATTCGCCTCTTCCCGCACGAGACTCTTCTTCGTGTCATACCTCTCGGATGCAATGCTGAATGTGAAGGCAAGCATAAACGCGAGCAAGCCAAGGATGGCCCCGGCAATTGCCGAGACTGGCGATTCTCGCTCTCCCGACGATCGGCGGCGAACTATTTTCCCCAGGCGGAAGCCGATCTCGACTGCCAACACGACAAGTGCAGCCGTCACCAAAAATAGTATCCAAATGGGTAATGCATCGATCAGCATGCGGGGCTCCTGTTAAGCTTTACATTCGCAAACTTCACTGCCGGAAAACTACGGTCACAAACGCGATAATTCCCAGAATCGACAGCAACCCCGCGAGCACCGTCGAGAGCGAATAAGGCATGCTCGGATACAACTCTCTTATCCGCACCATATCTCGACGGTGCTGCACCGTCGCCAGGACTAAAGCCGTAAACCCAATTCCAATCATTACCAAGGCAAATTCCCTGGGCCCAAAGATCCGGTCTTCTCGTGCCTGACTCTTCTCCTGCAAATACTGAAAAAACTTGTAGATTGTGAACCCAAAACTTATCAACGACGTGGCTGTTCGTACCCAGGCCATAAGAGTTCTGTCGTGCGCCAGACGAGTCCGGTCGACTGCCATCTGATTTGAATTGAGACGAGTATTAGTTTCCATCCAGGTTACTCCTGTGCAACGACTGGAAACGACGCTGTGACCGTGCGGCTGTCTTCGACCTGCTCCATGATGTCCTTCGCAAGAAAGTAATTAAGGACGGTGCGGATGGCGGCAATGGCTGCTAGCTGCCCAATGTCTGTCCAGTTTGGACTGATGGCGCTGCGTATGACGTCCGCGGCCAACTCAAATTGAAGTCCTAACATGAGCCATACGCCGAACCGGACGAAGATTTCCCGGTACTTGGCAAATGGAGCGGTCCTTCCAAACTTTGACTTTGGCATAACGAGTCGCACCAATGCCTCTACCGCGCCGATTCCGATTATGAGAGCCGCGACGACCTCGATACCCAACGCAACATGACCGGCGATTTCTTTGAACATTTCTTCCATAATGAATCCTTTACCTCCTGGCGAAATGCTTAAGTAGCTCGGACAATGCAACGAAAGCCAAGATGACAGGTCGACGTGTCAACTGGTTGGGCCATTCGCGCTGCCGGACGATATCGTTTGCAATAGTTGGGTGCGCAGAGAAACGATCCGCCCTTCATCACTTTGCGCGGGATCGCCACGTCAGGCTGGTACTGGTCAAAACTCTCATCGCGTTTGCCACCGCGTGGATTGAAGCTGCCACAGCATGTCTGCTGGATCTTGTTGTGCTCCTGATACCAATCGGTGGTCCATTCCCAAACATTTCCCGCCATGTCGTAAAGACCGTAACCGTTCGCCGGATATGAACCCACGGGCGCGGTCCATTCGAAACCGTCTTCGAGCAGATTCTCGTTAGGAAAATCTCCCTGCCAGGAATTTGCCATGTGCTTTTCGCCGGGCATGAACTCATCTCCCCAGGTAAACTCCGCGCCTTCCAATCCACCGCGTGCGGCAAATTCCCACTCGGCTTCGGTCGGTAGTTCCTTGCCCGCCCAGCGTGCATAAGCTTCGGCGTCTTCAAAAGCGACGTGAACGACGGGGTGCTTGTGCAAACCCTTGAGCGAACTTCCCGGCCCAAGTGGATGACGCCAGTTTGCGCCCGGCACATACGTCCACCAGTTGTAGTGATTGCTAAGATCAACTTTGAAGCCTGGCCGGCGAAACATCACCGAAGCCGCTACGAGCATTTCCGGCAATGCTCCGGGATAATCCGCGGCGTTGGGGGCACGCTCGGCCGAGGTGACATAGCCGGTCTCTTCGACAAAACGACTGAACTTGGCGTTGGTGACGGTGTACTGATCGATCCAGAAACTTCCGACTGTGACGTTATGCGCTGGCGCTTCTTCGGGATAGTGGTTGTCCGACCCCATTCGAAACGTGCCGCCGTGAATTAAGACCATTCCCTCAGCTGGAGCTTTGTATCGCCGTACAGAGGTCAACCTCGTGGGCGACTTGTCGGCTGCTGATAGTGGAATTTCTTCATTCATAGCGACCCCTTTCGATCGAATTCAGGGATTCAAAACTCGCCGGGAGGACACGCGACAACCAGAGAAACCCTGGCCGCGCGTGCCACTCCGCTAGTCACTGTTCAACGCCCGCGGCTTGTCGCAACGCAAATCAATTACAAACCGACCGAGCCTCACCTGCTGCCGCCTGCTGCGCCCTCCGCCAGCTTTTTCATCACCAGATCCAAGCTGAAGCTACCGGCCTCCTGGCTTGGCGGGAATTCCTTAAAGGTTGCGAGGAACTCGCCAACGATGTGCTGCGCTGGCACACAAATAAAGGCATGGTCGAACCACCAGTCGTAATACGTATTCGAAGTGATATCAGCTCGTTCATACGGATCGGTTCGTAGATTGAAGAGCTTCGGAAACCGCAGCGTCACGAACGGCTCGCCCCAGATTTTCAGCGTTCCCGTCGCCCGCTGTTCCTCGAACACAAACTTCCAGTTGTCGTAGCGTAAGCCGACCAGTTCGGAGTCGTCGTTGAAGTAGTAGAACTCCTTGCGCGGACACTCCGTCGTCTGGCCGGTCAGGAGCGGCAGCAGGTTGTAGCCATCGAGATGCACTTTGAAAGTCTTATCGCCGACCTTCATGCCTTTGAGCAGCTGCTCCTTCACGTCGGGAACGCCTGCCGCCGCCAGGAGCGTCGGCGCCCAGTCAAGGTGCGACACAATCTCGTTGGAGATTGTTCCAGGCTTGATGTGGCCGGGCCATCTGACCATGCAGGGCACGCGATAGGCGCCTTCCCAATTCGAGTTCTTCTCGTTGCGGAAGGGCGTCATGGCGCCATCGGGCCATGTGTTCATGTGCGGACCGTTGTCGGTGGAATACATGACAATGGTGTCGTCCGCCATGCCCAGGTCGTCCAGCGCTTTGAGCACCGTGCCGACGTTCTTGTCGTGATCGATCATGGTGTCGTGGTAGGGACTTTGCCAGCGACCGGACTGCCCGATGCTCTCGGGCTTGGTATGGGTGCGCAGGTGCATGTGGGTAAAGTTCACCCAGAGAAAGACGGGCTTGCCGGCGGCCTTCTGCCGCTTCAGAAAGTCCACTGAACGATCGGCGAAGTCGTCGTCACAGGTCTCCATTCGCTTCTTGGTCAGCGGGCCAGTGTCCTTGATCCTCTGCTTGCCGACCTTGCCAAAACGTGGATCAACGGTTTCGTCGTCGACGTCCGTGGCCTTGCAATCCAGCACGCCACGCGGTCCGTAGTTCGCGAAGAAGTTCGGGAAATCATTAGGATTCGGGTAGTCTGGCAGTTCAGGTTCCTCGGAAGCGTTCAGGTGATAGAGCGCACCGTAGAACTCGTCGAAGCCGTGGACGGTCGGAAGATGCTCATTCCGGTCTCCCAAGTGGTTCTTGCCGAACTGGGCGGTAGCGTAGCCTTGGGCCTTGAGTAGCTGTGCGATCGTCACGTCGCGATGCTGTAAGCCTTGTGCGGCGCCAGGCATGCCGACCTTGGTGTTGCCAGTGCGGAAGCCGCATTGGCCGGTGATGAAGGATGATCGGCCGGCCGTGCAGCTCTGCTCGGCGTAAGAGTCTGTGAACCGTATGCCTTCGTTAGCGATGCGGTCGATGTTGGGCGTCCTATATCCCATTAGTCCGTCAGAGTAGGCGCTGACATTGGACTGCCCAATGTCATCGCCCCAAATGATCACAATGTTTGGCTTTTTATCTGCCATGGTTTTTCTCCTCTGTTTTGCTTAAAGCTTTCCCTCGCGATCGCAGCCAAGCGAACGCCTTCCAGTCTGCTCAGGGAGTCCGGGTCTAACTTTTTCCAGGACGTCCGTAATGCGCCGATCGACGAGAGATCGGTCATGCCTTAACCTCTGTCACAACCTCCTGGGTCTTACGTTTGGTCAAGATGTGATAAGGAATCGAAACTAAAATGTTGACGAGCAGGTACAAGAGCACTGCCGAGATCGCGAGTTTCTCCTCCGGAAAGTTGGCAACGGCCAGGGCGATCGCGATTCCCGGATGGCGCGAAGCAGTAGCCATGGCCAGCCCCGTGCGATTCTCTGGTTT
>Ga0207670_10000827_pt1 | contig 16206 bp, 12 predicted proteins | sample KBSS23HmetaG_FD_184339 | JGI IMG/M metagenome (GOLD analysis project Ga0207670, IMG submission 184339) | Switchgrass rhizosphere microbial communities from Kellogg Biological Station, Michigan, USA - KBS S2-3H metaG (SPAdes) (version 2) | ecosystem: Host-associated > Plants > Roots >... | reverse complement strand
AGAGTGGTGGCGGCACCGGACTCGGTCTCGCGATCACCGAACGCGCAGTGCGCATGCACGGCGGCTCGGTCCAGGCAACGAACGCCGCGGACGGCGGCCTCGCGATCGAGATGCGTTTAGATCTGAATCCGCATTTATCCGTGTAAATCTGCGGCTTTTCTTCTTTTTCTCCGCGCTAACTCCATCTCGACGAATCTCACCACCAGGATCCAGATCAATGCCGCGGCAAATCCTGCGATCACGTCCGTCGTGTGATGCACGCCCAGATAGATTCTTGAGAAACCAATTAGGAGGAACATCGCCGAACAGACGATCCACACGATCGCGCGCGCGCGTCTCGACTTGATTCGCGCCGTCCAGATGGCGGCGAGCGCGCCGAAGAAGACGGCACTGGTCAGTGAATGTCCACTGGGGAAGCTGTACGTCTCCGGTGGTGTCAGATCGAAAAAGGGCACCGGACGCGCGCGTTTGAACGTGAGCTTGAGCGTCATGTTCAGCAGTGCCGCTCCGATCATCGTGATCGCGAAAAGTTTTGCTTCACGCCCCAGCTTCTTCATTGCGAGCTGCACGATGACGAGGGTTGTGAGCACAGCCAGTGCGAGCGTGGACCCGACGAAGGAGAAGCCGCGCATGATCATCGTGAGCGCCGGCGAGGCGAGTTGATGGACAGCGGCCCTCGTGACCTCGTCGAACTGTACTGAATCACCTTCCAGCACTTCGCCGGTTAGCCAGCCAAAGAAGATCAGCGTCCCGATCGCGGCTGTGAGACCAAGCAAAAGTGATAGACTGAGAAACTCGTACCAACGTTTTTCGCTCGTGCTAGTGTCTGACATGAACACGTATCATAAATCAGTTCTATGTCTGTTCGGCCTTCTTTTGGTCCTGGAATTTGGGTCGAGTGCGCAATCGACAACGAAGACCAATCAGTGGCGACTGGTTTGGGCAGACGAGTTTGACTACAACGGCCTGCCCGATCCCGCGAAGTGGGGCTACGACGTTGGCGGGCACGGCTGGGGTAACAAGGAGTTGCAGTACTACACGGGAGGGCGCAAGGAGAACGCGCGTGTCGAGGGCGGTGTGCTGATTATCGAAGCGCGCAAAGACGGGTGGGAAGGTCATGAATACACCTCGGCGCGGCTGGTCAGCAAAGGCAAAGGTGACTGGACTTACGGTCGCTTCGAAGTGAAGGCAAAGTTACCTTCCGGGCGCGGCACCTGGCCCGCGATCTGGATGCTTCCGACTGGTTGGGAATACGGCAGTTGGCCCAACAGCGGCGAGATCGACATCATGGAACATGTCGGCTATGAACCGGACATGGTTCATGCTTCAGTGCACACAAAAGCCTACCACCACACGATCAAGACCGAGAAGACAGCACAGCTTGACGTGAGGACTGCCCGCAGCGAATTCAATGTGTATGCAGTTGAATGGACGCCTGAAGAGATTCGCGGCTACGTCAACCAACAGCACTATTTCACCTTCAAAAACGAACGCCTCACAAACCCTGCCGCTGACTTTCGCCAGTGGCCATTCGACAAACCCTTTCATTTTCTTCTCAACATCGCGGTCGGCGGCACCTGGGGCGGCGCGGAAGGCGTCGATGAGCGTGTCTGGCCGCAGCGAATGGAAATCGATTACGTCCGCGTCTACCAACGCTAAAATTTAACTTTGTGTCTTGGTGCCTTAGTGGTTAAGTTTTTTGTATTATCCGCGGCATGACAAAAACCCTGCTCCCGCTTCTCGTTCTCTGTCTCTGCATCGCTAGCGCAACCGCGCAAACACCTTCCGCTGACGATTACAACACCATTTTCAAACCGTTGAAGTGGCGCTCGATTGGTCCATTTCGCGGCGGGCGTTCGGTGTGCGGAACGGGCGTGGTCGGCGATCCGAAAACCTACTACATGGGAACCACCGGAGGCGGTCTCTGGAAAACCGACGACATGGGCGTAAGTTGGCGCAACATCTCCGACGGTTATTTCAAGACTGGTTCTGTCGGCGCTATCGCCGTCGCCGAAAGCGATTCGAACGTGGTTTACGTCGGCATGGGCGAACATGCAGTACGCGGTGTGATGACGCACCACGGCGACGGTGTCTACAAATCAACTGACGCCGGCAAAACGTGGAAGCGAGTCGGACTCGAATCGACGCAGCACATCTCGCGCATCGTCATCGATCCGAAAAACCCGAACATCGTTATCGTCGCCGCCCAGGGCGCGCTGTACAGCAGATCGAAAGAACGCGGTCTCTACAAATCCATCGACGGCGGCGCGACGTGGAAAAATGTTTTGTATGTGGACGAGAAGACTGGAGCCGCGGAACTGTCGATGGACATGACCAACCCGCGCATACTTTACGCGGCGATGTGGGAGCACGGACGGCTTCCGTGGAAAGTGATCAGCGGCGGCCCAGGCAGCGGTCTCTACAAATCGACTGACAGCGGCGAGACGTGGGAAAAACTCAAAGAAGGTTTGCCTGAAGAAATGGGCAAGATGTCGATCGCTGTTAGTCGTTCAAATCCTGAAAAGGTCTATGCGCTGATCGAGAGTGAGTCGGATAAAGAAGCGGGCGGGTTATTTGTGTCGAACGACGGCGGCAAGAAGTGGAGCCGCATTACCAACGATCATCGCCTGGTGCAACGCGCGTGGTATTACATTGAGCTCTTCATCGATCCGAAGAATGAGAATACGATTTACGTGCTGAGCGCGCCCGCATTGCGTTCGACCGACGCGGGCAAGACGTGGGAAACCCTCTCAGGCACACACGGCGATTACCACGACCTTTGGATCAATCCTGACAACCCGGACAATTTCATCATCTCGAACGATGGCGGCTCAGCGATCACTTTCAACGGCGGCAAGATTTTCAGCCCGCAAAGCACGATGCCGACGGCGCAGTTTTATCGCATCAACGTCGACAATCAGTTTCCGTATCGCATTTATGCCGGGCAGCAGGACAACACGTCCGTTTCGATCGCGAGCCGTGAGTTGGGCAGTGGCGGGATCACGACTGCGAGCTGGTCGCCTTCCGCGGGTGGTGAGAGTGCTTTTCTCGCGTTCGATCCGGACAATCCGAAGTTTGTGTTGGGCGGCAGTTATCAGGGCACGATCGAGGTGCTCGACATAAACGCGAAAGCCAGTACGAATGTCATGGCGGCGCCGATTCAGTACCTCGGCATGGACGCGAAAGACATAAAGTATCGTTTCAACTGGAACGCTCCGATCGTCTGGAGCAAATACGAGCCCAACACCTATTTCCACGGCGCGCAATACGTGCTGAAGACGAGCGACATGGGCCGGACGTGGAAAGAGATCTCGCCGGACCTGACGCGTAACGACAAAGAGAAGCAGGGCAAGGGCGGTGGGCCATACACGAACGAAGCCGTCGGCGCGGAGAATTACGGCACGCTGGCTTACATCGTCGAATCGCCGCATGAAAAAGGCGTCATCTGGACGGGCAGCGATGACGGGTTTGTTTATGTGACTCGCGATGGTGGCGCAAACTGGAAGAACGTCACGCCGCGCGGTTTGGCGGAGTGTTTGATCAATGCGATCGAAGTCTCGCCGCACGACAAGGCAACTGCTTACATCGCGACGACTCGTTACAAGTTCAACGACCACACGCCGGGTTTGTACAAGACCACCGATTACGGAAACACCTGGACGAAGATCAACAACGGTCTGCCTGCAAATGCGTTCACGCGCGTCGTTCGTGAAGATGATGTGCGCCGCGATCTGCTGTTTGCCGGAACTGAGCTCGGACTGTTCTTGTCGTGGGACGGCGGTCGAGACTGGTCGCCGTTTCAGTTGAACCTTCCGATCACTCCGATTACCGATCTACGCGTACACAAAGGCAACTTGATCGCCGCTACTTCGGGCCGAGCGTTTTGGATACTCGACGATTTGAGCGTGCTGCGGCAGTACAAGAAAGACGCGCCGTCGTTCGCGATCTATCGTCCTGATGGTACTTACTTTGTGAACGGTTCGAGCGAGCTGGATCGAACGGAGGAAGAGTTTAAAGGTGCTGACACGTTCAGAGGTGTGAATCCCGCGACTGGCGTCGTGCTGTATTACCAGTTGCCTGAGTTGAAGAAGACTGATGAGATCACGATGGAGATCAAGGACGCCGCGGGAAACGTGGTTCGTAGTTTTTCTTCGAAGGCGGATGAGAAGTTTGTCACGTATGACAGTGGTCCAAGGCCGGACCCAGTGCTGCCGAAGGCGAAGGGATTGAACAGGTTTGTGTGGGACATGCGTTATCCAACCATGGCAGGCGTGCCCGGCGTGCGGATCGAAGGCAATTTCGCGGCGCACAAGGCGCCGCCCGGCAAATACACTGTCGTATTGAAGATGTCAGGACAGACCGTCTCAACAGACGCCGAGATCCTGGCCAATCCGCTCTATCCGACGACTGCGCCCGTCTACACCGAATACCACCAGACGATGTCGAGCATGGAGAATGAACTGACCGCGATGCACCGCATGGTCAACAGTCTCTACGAAAAGCAGAAACAACTGGAATCGCTGCTTGGTTCGCTGCCGGCGGCCATGAAGTACGCGGCGATCAAGAAAGATGGCGACGCGCTGTTGCAGAAGATGAAGGCGTGGGACGAAGACATGGTCCAGCGCAAGTCAAAAGCGTACGACGACGTCGAAAACTTCCCGAACAAGTTCACCGCGAATTATCTATTCCTGATCAATCAAACAGAAAGCGACATCCCACGCGTAAATCAACCATCGCTGGATCGCATGCGCGAGCTAAACGCACAATGGGCCACATTAAAAGCCCGCGGCACCGAACTCCTGGACCGCGACATCCCAGCCTTCAACAAGCGCCTCTGGGACGCCGGCCTCGGCGCCATCTGGAAAGACACGGACTAAATCCGCGTTTTTAATCCGCGTTCATCTGCGTTACTCAGTCCGTAGCGCAATGATCGGATCGACTCGCGTCGCTCGTCGCGCGGGAACGTAGCAGGCCAACAAAGCCGCCAGTGACAAAAGCGCGGGAGTTACCATGAATGTCAAAGGATCCGTGGCGCTGGTTTCAAACAACAGGCTTGAAAACAGTCGCGCGCAGATGAAGGAAACGCCTAGTCCAATCGCAATCCCGACCACAAGCAAAAGTGCTCCCTGCCCGAGCACCAGTCGAAAGATGTCACGCTGACGGGCACCCAGAGCCATGCGTACGCCAATCTCGTGTGTGCGTTGACTGACCAGATAAGACAACAAACTAAACAAACCCGTGGTAGCAAGTGCCAGCGCAAGGGAAGCTAAAACTCCAAGCAACCACATCGAGAAACGATTGGTCGCAACGGAACGAGATACCAGTGTCTCCATCGTTCTGATGTTGCTGACGGCTTGCGTCGGATCCATTTCTCTTACCTGCGCCTTGATCGTTTCCACCATTCGATTCGGATCGGAGGCAGTTCGCACGACAAGATTCATCGGCAGGTAGGCGTTCTGCGCGTGCGGAATAAAAACTTCCGGGCGCGGGTCTGTCTTGAGTCCGTAATACCTGATGCCGCCGGTTACGCCAACAACCTCGTAAGCGTACTTGCCCCGGTTGTAGTCAAGCATCAATCGCTTACCGATAGGATTCTCGTTGGGCCATACTTTGTCAGCCATCCTTTGATTCACGATTATCACGGCCATAGTGTCTCGTCGATCCTGCTCGGTAAAATTGCGGCCCTGCAAAAGTGAAATCCCCATTGTTTTGAAGTAACCCGGAGTAGCCATGCGTACCGCCACTTTGTCTCCGTCGCCCACCGGTTCCGCGTCACCCTGGCGCCAATATGGCCGGGCGAAGTCAACGCCGACGTCACTCATCGGAAGAGTTGTGACTGCTGCGGCGGAAGTCACGTCAGGGAGAGACTTGATGCGCTCGATAAGTTGACGGTAATACTCTGCTGCCCGGCGATCGTATGTCGCACCGTCGAGCGTGATGTGCATCGTGAGCAGGTTCTCGGAATTAAAACCTGGATCGACTGAAATCAGTTGCACAAAGCTGCGCACAAACAAACCTGCGCACGTGACCAGTACCAACGCGAGCGAGACCTCCGCAATAACCACTGCGTTGCGCAACCGATGGTTTGAAAGTCTTCCAGTAAGACCTTTGGCGCCGGCGTCTTTGAGTGTGGTGAAGAGTTCAGTCTTTGAACTCTTTAGTGCCGGCAGTAAACCAAAGATAACAGCGGTTGCGATTGAGATTGCGAGGGCAAACAGCAGCACTCGTGCATCAATTGCGACTTCGCTGATCCGGGGCGTGTCAACGGGTGCCAGCGAGAGCAGGAGATCAAGCCCCAACCACGCGAGGCCGATGCCGGCAATACCGCTAGCGAGCGCAAGCACGAAACTTTCTGTGAGCTGTTGCCGGACGACTCGAGCGCGAGAAGCACCGAGTGCGAGACGCAGAGCGAACTCGCGTTTGCGACCCGCTGATTGGGCCAACACCAAACCGGCAACGTTCGCACACGCCAGCAATAGCGCCATGACAACGGCTCCGGACAACACCAGCAGGATCAGCCGGCTGGAGCTCACCACTTCCTCGTGAAGCGCAACGACGGTCGCGGTCCAACCGCGATTTGTTTCCGGGAATCGATCCGCCAGTCCTGCGAAGAACAACGACAACCGGTTTTCTGTTTCTTCAGTGGTAGTGCCCGGTTTGATTCGGCCCACAATGTTGAGAAAACGCCAATCTCGCGGTGGCCCTTTCGGAAATCTTTGCGCGTTGTAAGTGCGCGCGATGTCCCATGGCAGCCACAGGTCAGTCGCCCTGCTCGGCACGCTAAAACCGGCGGGCATCACTCCCGTAACTTCCCAGTCGCTACCATTGATCGTGATCTTCTTCCCTATGATCGAAGGATCAGAGGCATAGCGGCGTTTCCAGAGACCATCACTTATAACGACCATGCGGTCGCCACTCATAAAGCGTCCTACTTCAAATGCAGCGCCACTGATCCCCTCGGGAAGAGGTTGGCCCAGAGCAGGCCTGACGCCAAGAGTTTTAAAGAACTCAACGGAGACTTGCGCCGTCGCTACTTGCTCGGTGTCCTGTGTTCCCTGAAGCGTTGTCGCAGTTTCATAGAATGCCGTGACGGAGTCGAACAGTTGTGCCTGCTGCAAATCCAGAAAATTGCCAGGCGACACGCTGTTTCGTTCGACGGATTTAGCAGGATTCGTTTCCTTTACGACTACGAGACTATCTGGATCGGCATATGGCAGCGGCGCCAGTAAGACTGAATTCACGACTGAGAAAATCGCAGTATTGGCGGCGATTCCGAGCGCCAGGATCAAGACCACAACAATCGTGAATCCGGGTTTATGCTTCAACCGTCGCAACGCATAGCGCAGATCCTGTCGCAGTGTATTCATGGCGCCTCCTCGATGAGCATAAAACGCGCCACCGTTATAAGCAGTAATCGTGAAGTCATTGCCTTCTCCTGGCTTTGCCTCAAAAGTCCCGGGATCGCGTGTTGGTGTCGAATTCTGAAGTCTTTTGTTTCTTTTGAAACGCAAAGGAAGCGCGCAGGGTTTCGACGAATATATGTTTGAGGAAATGGATTATCTATTAAACGGGACTTCGTTTATCCAATGGAAACCGCGATCAATCAGCAGAAACTTACGCTCTTCAGATCGGCGCAACCGCGCAGTCATTTCTGATCCGTTGAGTGCGCCGGCAAGTGTGATGACTTCGGGACTCACTTGTTCGTACGTTAGAACCGTATTCCAGCTCGGGTCTTCCCTCTTGCGCAAAGTGAGCGTTCGTTTTTCCTGGTCCAACTGTAATCCAAAACGTTCATGTGGATTTATCGATGTTTGCACGGTTATCCGACCAGGTGAGTCAAAAATTATGCGCTGCCAACGTTGAGCAGACGCTGTTGATTGTCCCAGGTTAAATTCCTCAACCTCCCAGATCCCATACAGCGGCGAACGCAGGGTAATGAAGTTCCGGCGCTGATCGTACGATTGATATAAAGACGTACCAACGACGGCAATCAGGAAGAGACTCGCAACCACTAGCGCACCGCGATGCCAGGCTGTGCGGCGAAACAACGGTTGCTCTCTGACGCACTCAGCCGGCCGGTTCAAAATGAAGAAGTTCGCAAGACGACGTACATCCGGCAACAGCAGAAAAATCGCCATGGCCAATAGATGCATGGAATAAAGTTTGACGGGAACGTCGTAACTAAAGTTAAGAGCGACGACATTGCTCAAAACGCCAACCGACATCAGCGCTCCAAGTGTTGACGTCTTGCGCGGGAACAACAAGATGCCGGAAATCATCTCAGCAAAACCGACAAACATAGTATAAGGTTCGGAAGCCCCCATAAATGTCCACAGCAATCCCATCGGTGAGGAGTCGCCATAGGATTGCATCAATCGATCCAGGCTCGGCGGTGGAAATTGACTGCTGATCACCTTGAATGCGCCATAACCAATCATCGTTGCTCCCAAAGAGAAACGCACGTAAAGGTTCAACCACCGGTAAAGCGTGGGATAACTAAGTCGCTTGCGATCGAAAAGCGTCCAAATAACGGTGATGACCAACGATATGAGAAGCAGACATGCCACCAAAAGGAAATCAAAAGTTCGATCTCCACTGCCGTTGAATACGGAAGAAACCTCTCGATTGAAAGCAGCCCGTGCGAGGCGTGGCACGAGCCAGGTCCAAAGCGAGTTGTACAACTCGGCTGACTGGTCGACGTAGGGAATTGCGCTCAACGGAAAGGGCAGGTTGTAAAGCAAGAGGTACACAAAGGCGAATCGAAACGCTGTGCGAACAAACGGATGCCAACGCCGCTGAAGCTGTTCATTGATTGTTTCGGACATTAGTTGTACCTCCGTGAGACGGGATACGACGATTATCAAAGGTAAGTATCGAAGATTGGTGGAGCCGAGGGGGATCGAACCCCTGACCTCATGACTGTCGTACGGTCAAGAGTAGCGTCAGTTACGGCTCTTACAATTTACTAACATTTACTACAGGTTGCAGCCGCATCGACTCCACCTATTATCACAAATTCACATTGGTATCTGTGTAGTGTTGTCACAAGTTGTCTCCAATCGCATGACTTCTAAATGTATTATCACGCGATGCTAAAGACTTGCCTGGTCCCACTTTGTGCCGAGAGCGGATGACTCGACCTCACGTCGCGACTGCAACCTACAGTAATGGAGGATTACTTTGCCACCAAGTTGAAAGTCCGCTCGAATTCGCGAACTGTGCTAATGACCTTATCGAAAGGAGGAACCTCACCAAAGAACATCTCTTCCGACATCGCCTGGTAGTCGAGTCGCCAGTCTCTGAATTGATCTTCCGGTGGAACTAATCGGAGCGTGCCTTGGCGCAGCGTGGCGTAGTCCACCCATCTGATGCGGAAAAAACTTTGACGATGCGCGGCACATAAGGTGAACAGATTAAGGTCGGCCGCTGCTTCGTCGGCTGTACCTTTATTGATTAGAGACCACAGGTCGTAGTAATGCCGGGCCATACGTGGCTTGCGTGGCAATCTATCCTCGGGCCTGAAGGTCTCCTCGTGCAGAAGCATAGCTTTTTCCCAGAATGTACGCCGCGCAGCAATCGTTCGCACCGCAAAAGAACTCTCGCCAAGAATCTCGGGAAACGCTTCTGCAAGGTATGGCTGAATCTGCGGCGACTCCGCTGGTTCGATATCTGACCGGGCTCCCATTTCTATTCTTACCCTTCCCTCAACATAACCAGCCTGCGCTCCAAAGGCTGATGGATATTCGAAGAAGAGAGTTTGCTCGTCAGGATCTTCATCCTTTGAAGCGACGGTGAGCGCCCAGCCCGCAGGCAGTAACTGACGCATTCGTTCCTCCAACGCCGGTTTCAGTTGTTGATGTATACGTTGGCTGCACGTCTTCACGAGCCTCTTTCGCTGATTGTTGCTGAGCTCTTCTCCCTGAAAACCCAAGAAGGTTCGTTCGATCACCACGTCAATGTCTTCAGAGAATCGATCAATCAGCTTCCACGCCTTTGATAAGGAGGTGCCCCCTTTGAAGGTCAGGTGCTCACCCCATTCAGCCAGATTGGTGAGTTCGCGCAAGGTCCAGCAAACCCAATAGTCTTTTTCTATACTTCCGGCTCGCAGACCGAGCTTCGTCTCGGCCTGTTCGCAGAGCAAGCGGCGCTCATCAGTTGGCATTTGCAGAAAGGCGTCCATTAAGTTATTGGGCCGGAGCGGCAATTCTGCGCATCACTTCAGCAATCCATGCAGGAGCATATCGCAGATCTTTAATTAGTTGTTCTTTGTCGTCGTCGCTGAGTTTCTTCTTGAGTGCACGCACAACGGTATCATCGACGTTCCGACGACCGAGATCACGAAGGGCCTGGATTACCAATCCGCTCGCTTTGCCGGCCGTGGCCATGTTTCGTGGAGTGGTTCGTTTCAGTATGAGTTCCTGTTTGCCAATTGCCACCCGGCGCGATGGTCCGTCGGTCAGAAATACGACCTTTACCGGAACCTGCTGGGAAAGGCCAAGCAAGTTCGCCGCGTACGCGCCTGATGGTTGCAACCTAATGGCTTCACTGCCCTTCAACGCGTCAGCGACTGCGTCGGGTGAAGGTGCTAGTAAGCCCAGTTTTGGGTGGCGGCGGGGATAGTCATAAAGCCCACGAGCCAACTGACGGATCTTACCGGTGCGCTTCTGCCGCATAAGCGCGAGATCGACGGCATTCCGGCTCCCCAGATCTGCGAAGGCCGAGGGGGTAAATACCCAACCCTCACCTTTCTGGTTTATCCGTTTAAGCACTTGGCTATCAATAGAATGCGAGTGTTTGGGCATGATCCTTGTTTGAAAGAAAAAGGTATCAGAATTTCTTTCAAAACAAAAGCGATATGCATGGAAGTTTAATTAATGAATTTATACATTGCGCCCTGCACGAATCTTTGGGGGAAGGTCAGGAAATACATCCGATCATGAACCTCGGGAGAAATACATTTGGAATGTGTCTTTGTAAATCCTGACGGGAACGCGGTATACCGAGGTTGAGAAATCCTTTGATACGCCATGCCGCGAAGCTAATATCACTGATTTCAGGTTTCAAGATTTACGCCACACGTTCGGCATTCGTTTAGCCGATGCCGGCGTTGATGTAGTGAAGATCAAAGAGTTGATGGAACACGCTTCGATTGTGACGACGATGCGGTACATCCACGCGACCGACCAAGGGAAGCGTGGAGCGATTGTGGTGTTGTCAGAGTATAGGCAACAGCATTGTCGCAAGTTTGTCACAAGCGAACAGCGTGAATCTCTTCAACCCGCTTTAAGTCGTTGAAATGATTGGTGGAGCCGAGGGGGATCGAACCCCTGACCTCATGACTGCCAGTCATGCGCTCTCCCAGCTGAGCTACGGCCCCATCTCGTGTGGACGATGGCTGGTAAATAACTGATGCAGACTAGCCTAGCGTTTTGCGTTGAGTCAAGCAACGGCGTGGTTTGCGTGATTGCATTTACTTGGACTGAACCCCTGGATTGATACACTCGAAGTAGGCACACTTAGCACAGAAAATAGTTGCAAGTGGCCAAAAGACGAGTCTCAATCCAGTGATTCCGTCCACCTCCGCGTAGTCAAATGGTGGGCACTTTCCAAGTGCGGTCGCAAAAGTAGACCTACGGTTGACCACCACATCACCATTCACCAGAACGGATGTGCTTCCGTTTTTCAAAATCAATCTGGTGACTGATGCTTTATTGTCGCAAAACACTATTCGGCGCGAAGCCGAGTTGTCGGATGTGTCTCAAGTATGCTCGCATGTGAAACTCAGATATAGTGTGTCTGCTCAAAGTTTCTTTCCTACCTTCGTTATTTGAGCTGGCGGTTACTTACCCGCGTAAGCAACTAGAAAAGAATAATAATTCTCTCAAGCGGTCCGTTGAGATCGTTTACTGTCCGTATACCTGAAAGGATCGATGATGGACCTGAATAAATTCCGTGTCAGCAGAATCGGGTATCTGATTTTCCTGGTCCTAGCTTCGTGTACACCAGCGATCGCGCAAGGCACGAGCGGTCTCGGCGGTAGCTTTAATGATCCTGTGGGCGAGATAGTTACCAGAACCATCGTGGATCGAGTGACACGTCGCCGGCTCAAGAACACGCGAGCCGTGATGCCCGCCAGCAATGATGCTGCGGTCCATTTTCGTTCGACTGGCACCCAACTGAAGACCCGTGAAATTGCCAACATCATAGATGCCGGCAACGCACAGGTATTTAACATCATGAGCACCATCCTGACGGAATACGAAAAGGGTGCGCGGGCCGCAGGACATCCTAACGATCTCGCTCTCGCTCTGAGTTTTTTCTTCGCCACCAACGCCAGCATCTACCACAACACCGGTGAGCCGGCTGACCCGGCGATGATGGAGTTGCGCGACGCCATCACAGAGGCCTTGGTCGAAGGCAAGGCACTGAACGGAGTCACTGATCGGCAGAAGCAGGAGATGTATGAAACGCTCGTCATCTTCACCGGATTCACGCTCGCGACTTATCAGGAAGGAAAGCAAGGCGGTAATGCTGAAACCGTGAAAGTCAGCCGGCAACTTGCCGGGCAGAATCTGCTGGCAGTTACAGGCATATCGCCGGACAAGATCAGCTTTAGCGCCCAGGGCTTGAGCATCGACAGCAGCGCCGCGGCCGCCAATGATTCAAGTAACACCTCGAACTCTTCGTCTGATCAAGTATCAACGATTAAAAGGGATCCATTTCCGGATCGCCCGGGATACGCTCCGCAGAAACCGTTGTCGGGTACTTTGAAAAACTCAATCACGATGGATGATTTGGTCGGCAGATGGGACCATGGCGCAGGTAGCGTACAGACTTATGTTGACTCAAACACGGGTAACTATGCTGGTACGACAACCTCCTTCTACGGCGAGCAGCTTGTCATTAAGTCCAACGGGACCTTCGAATACAGGTTCGTTGGCCGAGCTAATAACACTACCGTACGCGAAACTGACCGCGGCACAATCATCCTGTCGGGTGGTTACGTAACGGCTACGTTTGAAGGGCGGACGACAAAGAAGTATCAGTTCATCGCTTTCAATATCCAGCCAACCGGCGCGGCGATTCTCTCGCTGGTTGAAGTTCACGACAATTTTCAGGGATACGATGCGGCAGGGCTGGCTCTGGAGTGCGGCCATGGCGACGGCTTCATTCACTGTGTCGGTGGCGAAGAATGGGCGCGTCTTGGCAATAGGTCGGCAGAGCCCGCCGCAAAATTATCCAATGCCGACTTTCTCGACTTTGATCCGTTTCCTGACAAGCCCTACATCCAGCCTCAGAAACCGCTGATCGGCCGTTTGCGAAAGACGATAACGACAGACGATCTCGCCGGCACGTGGGAAATCGGTGGCGCCGCCGTCACGACGTATGTCAGCTCCGGCACCGGCACGTACACGGACGCGTCGTTCTTTGGCAAGAAATATTTCATTCGCGCCGACGGCACGTACGATTCGAAGTTCCAGGGCCGGGCCAGCAACACGACGATACGTGAATCGGACAGCGGCACAGTGGTTCTGTCTGGCGGCTTCATCATCATGAAGTCCAGGCAGAACCCGGCGATGCGATATCAGTTCGTAGCTTTCATGAGCCAGCCAAACGGAGCGGCGGTTCTTTCACTGATATTTATCGGCGCCAACGCGCCGCTGGATGGCGAAGCACTCCGCGCCAACTGCGGTCATGCTAACGGCTACGTCTCTTGTCTGAATGGAGAAGAATGGGTGCGAATACCGTAACCGAAGCCTTAACTGGACCGCCGAGTAACTTGCCAAAAGGAAGAGGGCGTCCCAAAAAAATGGGGGTTCATCAGCTACAACTACATCGCGGCAAGGAACGCGGTTTCTGCATGGGCGAGTGGGACGGTATTCGAACGAGTTTCGGCGGATGTGCGTCGAGCGGATGAAGCAGTGCGACGACATCGTGGCGCTAAGAATTGGATATCCATCGGCGGTTGTTGTACCGGTGGCACGATCAACTCGATCCGGTCGATAAGAGTGAGTACACAAGAATTTGTTACTAAGAAAATGCCTGGCTTTCCTGGAGTAGTTGAGCGAACTGCTGTAGCTCGGCCAGGTTAAGATCGGATACAACCCAGTAAGTCATGCCGGTGTTGGTCCAACGAATCAGATTGTAGCCCTGATGCACTGAGGCTTTTTCATTAACTGGCGCTGCCCCACTCGACGGCCAAACGAACACGTTGATCGAATGCTTCCCGCGTTGATAGACCAACGCGGCGACGCGACGGTTGCCGATGTAATCGAGCCGGCCGCCGTTCAGGTTGAACCCTTGTTGACTCAGATCCTTAACGGGCGGCGAAAAATCAAGTTTGCCATCGAACCATGGCTTAACTGTGTGCCGATCGGAAGACGGGACGTCGGTTAAGTGATCGGCCATCAAGGAGCGCACGTGGCTCGAAACTATCTCCTCAGCAACCAGGTCGCCCGTCGATTGTCGACCAAAGATTCCCGCAACGACCCAGATAACGATCACCGCAGCGATCAACGACGTTCCGACCAAAACCCATCGCCAGCGAAGAATTATCGATCTCCGTTGCGGTTCGCTTTCGCGACGCAGAGTAGATCGCAAACGTCGTTCAAAATTGGCGGGAGGGTCAAATCGGAGAGCGCCATCGCCTATAACAGAACGCAAACTACGAATCCCTTTGTAGCTTTGCGTGCAGGCGTGGCAGTCTCTCAGGTGTCCTTCGATTTCCATGCTCCTGACGAGGTCTAGCTCGCCGTCGACATAGCCGTGAATCAACTCACGCGTTTCGTGGCAACTCAATGCGTGCCTCCTTTCCCATGTGTTTGGCGAGCAGCGCTTGCAGTCGTTTGCGCCCGCGCGCCAATCGCGACATGACGGTGCCAATGGGAACGTCGACGATGTCAGCGATCTCTTTGTAAGAGAGGTCTTCCATCTCGCGAAGCACCATAACTTCCCGAAACTCAACGGGTAACTCTTGCAACGCTTGTCGCACCACTTGCGAATCCGCACTCTGCAAGAGGATCATTTCGGGATCCGCAAAGTCCAGACCCACTTCGTCAAGCTTTTCTTCGATCGGATCTGACAACCGAAGCGCCCGGTTCTTTTGCAGCCACGTGTAACAGGTATTGCGCACGATGGTCATCAGCCACGATCGGCTATCCCCACCGTAATAACCGCTGAAGGACTTAAGGGCGCGCAAGTAGGCTTCCTGGACTACGTCCTCCGCGTCATGTTCGTTATGTAACAACCAGCGCGCCAAGTTGTAGGCGGCGCCCAGATGCGGCAAAGCAATCTCTTCAAAACGAACGGCTTTGCTTTGATCTGGCAACGAAGCTCCCTCGCTAGTTCCGGTCTCCAGCCTTCTAAGTGAAGACTGAAGTACGTGCTTTTTTATTCCCGCCAAATGATTAGCAGAATAGCAGGAATATTCAAACGCAGATTCGAGTCTGTACAGGTGATGGCAATACTAATGAAGAGGAAGAAAGAAAATGAACAAACTAAGTAACTGGCTGCTCAATCCCCCAATAGATGGTCCAAGGGCGACTCTTTTGATCCGAGTAATGGCCGGGTCTGTTTTCGTATGGGAGGGCATCCTCAAATTCGTCTATCCGAATCAGGGCATCGGACGTTTTACAAAGCTCGGATTTCCCGTGCCTCATTTCACCGCAACTGCCGATGGCTGGCTCGAGATTATCGGCGGCATTCTGCTGCTAACGGGTTTGCTGACGCGGCTAATCGCCGTGCCATTCATCATTGAGATGGTTGTCGCCATGGCCTCGACAAAGATCCCCTTGTATCTTGGGACGTCTCCGTTGCCGCTGCCGCCGGTACCACCGCAAATCGGTTTCTGGGCGGTGCTGCACGAGATACGCTCGGAATACGCGCAACTCTTAAACTGTGCTTTCCTGCTGCTGGTGGGACCGGGTCCTTGGTCTATTGATGCGCTTTTAGCACGAAGGCGCGAAGTCAGACCAATTAGACCAATGAAAGGAGCTAAGCTTCAGGAACTACAGGTGTGAGAAACATTCCGCGTAACAAAATATCCACATTTCGTCATACGTTGCAGGCACTCGAAATTACCTGTTGCCTCACCTAAAAACCCACTCGAAATAGCATTCGTTGCCTCATTTAAAAACCCACTCCAAATGTGAGTGCAAAAATCACGCTGATTTGCTGCCTCATTAGCGCACTGTGTTAGAGTCACAG
>Ga0207670_10000825_pt1 | contig 16217 bp, 15 predicted proteins | sample KBSS23HmetaG_FD_184339 | JGI IMG/M metagenome (GOLD analysis project Ga0207670, IMG submission 184339) | Switchgrass rhizosphere microbial communities from Kellogg Biological Station, Michigan, USA - KBS S2-3H metaG (SPAdes) (version 2) | ecosystem: Host-associated > Plants > Roots >... | reverse complement strand
CGTTTCGCGTGCTCTCCGCACTTCCTGTCGATCTGTTCCTCGGCGCGCACGGCAGCTACTACGGAATGGAAAAGAAGCATGCGCTTTTGAAGCCTAGCGGCCGCAATCCCTTCATCGAAGTGACGGTGCCCGAAGCCACGCGATTGCTCACGCAGTATTGCGGCCGCCTGATCCGCACCGAAACCGACCGTGGCCGCATCGTGCTGCTCGACCGTCGCGTGGTACTCAAGCGGTACGGCGAACGCATGCTGCGGGCGCTGCCTCCCTTCACCCGGGTGATCGAGAAAGTCGCATGAGCCGCATCATTCGCGCCATCGACATGCCGCCCCAGCCTTGGAAGAACGGCATGGGCGTCACGCGCGAAATCGCGCGTTTTCCGGCCGACGCCAGCGACGATTTCGTCTGGCGCATCAGCGTGGCCGAAGTGAACAGCGCCTCGCCGTTCTCCACGTTTCCCGGCATCGATCGCCAGATCGTGTTGATCGACGGCGCCGGTTTCATCATGACGCTCGACGGCAAGCAGCGGCACGCGCTCACCATGCCGCTGGTGCCGTTCGCCTTCGCGGGCGAAGCCTGGGTGGATGTGGAAATGGCCGGTGGCGGCACGCGCGATTTCAACCTGATGGTGCGGCGTACCCAGGCCACTGGTCAGGTCGAGCTGTTGACCGGGCCGGGCAGTCACCTGGTGCCTGCGGACTGCGTGCTGCTCTATCTCGCCCAGGGCACCGCCGATACGCTTGCCGGGCCGCTCAGCGCAGGCGATGCGTGGCAACCGGATGGCAACCCGGTCGAGCTGCACGAAGGCGCCAAGGCCCTGCTTGCCTGCGTGACTCCGCACGGCTGAGAGCCTGTTGGCGCGAGGCATGCCATGATCGGCACACCCTGCCCACCAAGGTGACCTCATGGCGCTCCTCCTGCTTGGCCTGGTGCTGTTCCTCGGCGTTCATTCCATCCGCATCTTCGACAACGACTGGCGCACGCAGCAGCGCGCACGTCTCGGTGAGATGCGCTGGAAAGGGCTTTATTCGCTCCTGTCCATCGCCGGCTTCGTGCTGATCGTCTACGGCTTCGGACTCGCCCGCCAGCAGCCGGTGGTGTTGTACGTGCCGCCGCTGGGATTGCGCCATCTCAACGCCCTCTTCACGTTGCTGGCGTTCGTGCTGGTGGCGGCGGCGTATGTGCCCGCCAATCATCTCAAGGCCAAGCTCGGCCATCCCATGCTCGCGGGGGTGAAGGTGTGGGCGTTCGGCCATCTGCTGGCCACCGGCATGCTGCATGACGTCGTGCTGTTCGGCGCATTCCTGCTGTGGGCCACGGTGGATTTCGTCAGCGCGCGTCGCCGTGATCGCGCCGACGGCGTGGTCTATCCGGCCGGCACCGTGAAGGGCGATGTCATCGCCGTGGCGGCCGGCGCGGTGGGCTGGGTGGTATTCGCCTGGTGGCTGCACGCATGGCTGATCGGCGTGAACCCGATGGGGTGAAATCAGTCATCTACGCCCGTAACCTGGGCTGCGCTAGAGTGGCGCCATTTCCGGCATGAGGATCTCGCGATGGTCGGCTTCCTGCTCTGGTTGTTGCTGCTGGTGTTCTGCTGGCCGCTCGCGCTGCTTGCGCTGGTGCTGTACCCGATCGTGTGGCTGCTGATGCTGCCGTTCCGGCTGGTGGGTATCACCGTGAGCGCGGTGTTCGCGTTCCTCGGCGCCATGCTGATGTTGCCTGCGCGCGTATTGCGCGGCCGCCCGGCTTGAGTGGATAAGCCCAGCGCCCCGTCCTGCGAGCGCAACCGCGATCCGATCCTGGAGGTGTTGCGCAATCACTTTGCCGATCGCCGGCAGGTGCTGGAGATCGGCAGCGGCACGGGGCAACACGCGGTGCATTTCGCGGCGGCCATGCCGCATCTGCAGTGGCAGTGCACCGATCGCCCGGAATACCTGCCGGGCATCCGCCAATGGCTGGATGAGTCCGCGCTTCCCAATACGCCGGCGCCGTTCGTGCTGGACGTGAGCGGCCCGTGGCCGGCCGGCGGCCACGATGCCGTGTTCAGCGCCAACACCTTGCACATCATGAGCTGGGGCGAGGTGGAACGACTGTTCCAGCAGCTCGGACGGGTGACCACGGCCGACGCGAAGCTCGCCATCTATGGCCCGTTCAACTACGACGGCCGCTACACCAGCGAGAGCAATGCCGCGTTCGACGACTGGCTGCAGGCGCGCGGCGAGCACATGCGCATCCGCGATGCCGAGGCAGTGGATGCGCTGGCCGAAGCGGCCGGTTTTGAGCTGATCGACGACGTGACCATGCCCGCCAACAATCGCCTGCGGATCTGGCAGCGGACTCGCTGAAGCGGGCCATCCCAACATTGGCATTTTCGGCGCGATGGCGTCAGGATGCGCATCAGAGGGCGCCCCTGCCGCGCCCGCGACCTGCCATGCGCCCTTACGTTCAAGCCATCGACACGCTCACTCCCTGCCCGTGCGGCAACAACGACGGCTACGCCCGCTGCTGCGGCCTGCTGCACGAGGGCGCGGCAGCCGCCACGGCCGAGCAACTGATGCGCTCCCGTTACAGTGCGTACGTGCTCAAGCGCGAAGATTACCTGCTGGCCAGTTGGCACCACAGCACACGGCCGGCACACCTGAAGCTGGGCGCGCAGCAACCCGCGCCGACCTGGCTCGGCCTCACGGTGAAGCGGCATGAGAGCGACGGCGACCACGCCGTGGTCGAGTTCGTGGCCCGCCTTCGCCTCGGTGGCGGCAAGGCGCAGCGCATGCATGAGGTCAGCCGCTTCGTGCGCGAGGACGGCCGCTGGTTCTATGTGGACGGCGAGTTTCCCGAGAAGTCCGGGGAATAACCGCTCCCTTGTGGGAGCGCACTTGTGCGCGACTGCGCCGATTGGGAATTCCGCTCCGTCAGGTTGTCGCGCGCAAGCGCGCTCCCACAGGGGTGTGCGCCGGTCACACGGGCAGGAACGGCATCGCCGTTTCGCCGTCTTCATGGCCGTTGGGCCCAAAGCGCCGCTCTACCACCACCCCGCGACCGTCATGGCCGATGGCGACCACCGTGCTCGCACGCGTGCCATAGCGCTCGCCGCGAATGAAGGCGGACGACAGCGAGCGCTCGCGCTCCAGCCCGACGCCCGTATCCGGCAGCTGATCGTCGGGATAGCCGTGGGGATCGGCGAGCGCGGCGAACAGTGGTGCGAATTCGTCGTCATGCCCCGCCTCGATCCAGTCGCGCAGATGTCCCATCAGCGCCCGCGTTTTCGGCCACGGTGTGTTGAAGTCCGCGTTGGAGAGACCGTGCACGCCCGCCTCCACCAGTTGCGCGCGCGCATCGGGGCGATTGCCGATGTAGAACGCGTGCGTCGCGTCGAACGTCAGCAGGTTGAACGGGCGATAGTCGGCCGCGGTGCGCAGCAGCGTTTCGGCATGCGTCACCGCATCCTCGTCGCCCGCCAGGTAATCGAGCGACAACAGCCCGCGCGACCGTCCCAGCTGGGGATCGCGCGGATCGCGCACGTTGGTCACGACGCTGCAGCGGCCATCATCGGTGACGCCCAGCCAGGTGCCGCCCGCTTCCAGATCCTTGCCCGCGATGATCGCGGGCTGGTCCCAGCGTTCGAGCGGAAGGCTGGGCCGCGCGTGGAACTCGTCGCGGTTGCCGATCAAGACCAGCCGCCAGCGCGGGTGCGCATGCCAGGCAAAAGCAATCACACACATGGATGGGTGTTCTCCACTACGGCAGGCGCACAGTATGCACCCGCCTTCGTCGCTCAGGCCTTGGCGCGCAACACCACGGCGGCGGCCCAGCGCGCGGCGACCTTGGGCGTGGTCATGCACACGGCGTGATCGGTACGCGTGGTCACCGCGCGTTCGAGCAGCTGGATGTCGGCTTCATGCTGACGCGCCACGTGCGGGTCCTCGAAGAAGATCGCGCGCTGGCAGCGGCGTTCGAGCACCAGGTCGGCGATCTGCGCGTCGCCTCCCATCGGGCCGCTCTGGTAGCGCTCCACCCACGGCGTATCCAAAGGCCAGCCGCGGCTCCACGCCAGTTCGTTGAGGCGCTGGCCGGTGGTGCCGGTACCCACGCGATGGGCAAAGCGCGACAGCACATCGAAGTGCTCTGCCGCGTAGGCCAGCATCTGCGGCTTCATGGCATCGTGCGCGATCAACGCCAGCGTCTGCGCTTCGAGATCGTGGAAGACATTGGCACCCGAATCCGGCGCGAGGCCCGCGTGGATACGCTCCATTTCGATCCAGTCGCGCGCGGTGGCCACGGTGGAGATGAAGGGCTTGCCGTGGATCACGCACTGGCGCTTGAGCGCGATCGCCTCGGGAAAGATCGAGGACGGATCGACCGGATCGATGAGATAGATGGCGCCGTCGAGCACGCGGTCATCGCCCAGCCCCACCACTTCGGCCACCAGCTTCATCAGGCCGCCCTCGCGGCCGTAGGGATAGCGGCGCAGTGGCAGATAGCGATCGAGATAGCCCGCGCGATGAATTGCGTCGTACGTGCGCCCCACCGCATGCAGCCCAAGCTCGAGTTCGCGGATGCCCACCTCGCACTCGTGCAGCCAACGGAACAAGGCCGCGTTGGCATGGGCGTGGTGAAGCTGGTTGGCGGCAAGGCCGAGACGCATGGGTGGTGCTCCGTAACGACGTCGGCGCGCAGTGTCGCATTGCCTCGTTACGCCGCGCTACATCGGTCTATCACTGTGGGAGCGCACCCTGTGCGCGATTGCCCGGACCTCGGGGCAAACGGCGTCGCGCACAGGGTGCGCTCCCACAAATGCGGCTACACGGTCAGGCGTGCGCCAAGGCTGGCGAATCCACTTCCTGCAACATGCGCACGATGGATGCCGCCGCTTCGCGACCGTCATAGACGGCACGCACCACCAGGTCCGCACCGCGCACGTTGTCGCCACCGGCAAAAATCTGCGGATGGCTGGTCTGCAGCGGAAGCGCGCCTTTAGCGCCGGTAATCACGCGCCCCGTCTTGTCCAGGGTCACGCCGTGCGATCGCAGCCAATCCGGCGGACTGGGCAGGAAGCCGAATGCCTGGATCACCACGTCGGCATCGATCACATATTCCGTACCGGGCACGTTCTGCGGACGCAGGCGTCCGGTGCCGTCGTCGACCAGCGCCGTCTCCATCACCCGTACGCCGCGCACGTTGCCGCGCGCGCCGCCGAGGATTTCCAGCGGTTGCCGCTGAAAGAGGAAGTTCACCCCCTCTTCGCGGCTGTAGCCCACTTCGCGCGCCGAGCCCGGCATGTTCGCCTCGTCGCGGCGATACACGCAGGTGACACTGGCGGCGCCGAGCCGGATGGCGGTGCGGTTGCAGTCCATGCCGGTGTCGCCGCCGCCCAGCACCACCACGTGTTTGCCGCGGAAATCGAACGACGGCGAGATGGCGGCATCGCGCAGCAGGCGCTCGGTGTTGGCGATGAGGAACGGCAACGCGTCGTGCACGCCGTGCAGCTCGCGCCCCGGCAACTGCGCATCGACATAGGTGTAGGCACCCGTGCCCACGAACACCGCATCGTATTCGTCCAGCAACTGGCCGAATTCGATGTCGCGACCGACCTCGCGATTGAGCAGGAAGCGCACACCCATGCCTTCCAGCAACTGGCGGCGCGTGCGCACCACGCCTTTGTCGAGCTTGAACGGTGGAATGCCGAAGGTGAGCAGGCCGCCGATCTCGCTTTGACGGTCATAGACATCGGCGGCAATGCCCGCGCGGCGCAGCCGATCCGCACAGGCCAGGCCGGCAGGGCCCGCACCAATGATGGCCACGCGCTTGCCCGTCTCGTGCACGGCGGAAAGGTCGGGCTTCCAGCCCAGGCGCAAGGCCTCGTCGGTCACCCAGCGCTCGATGCTGCCGATGGTCACCGCACCGAATGCGGTCTGCTCCAAGGTGCACGCGCCTTCGCACAGTCGATCCTGCGGACAGACGCGCCCACAGATCTCGGGCAAAGGATTGGTTTCGTGCATCAGGGTGGCCGCTTCCATCAGGCGGCCGTCCTGCACCAGCTTCAGCCAGTTCGGAATGTAGTTGTGCACGGGGCACTCGTGCTCGCAATACGGATTGCCGCAATCGATGCAGCGCTCCGCCTGCGTGCCTGCCTGCTGCGCGCCGAAATCGCCGGAGATCTCGCCATAGCCAAGCACGCGGATCGACACGGGCACGGTGCGCGGCGTCTGCCGCTGCACGTTGAGGAACTGGAAGGTCTTGGAGTCTGCGCTCATGCGGCGCTCCTGAGTTCTTCCGCCAGCGCGGAAAGACTCGCGGCCTTCGGCTTCACCAGCCAGAACTTGTATTGCAGGCCGCGGAAATCCGCGAGGATGCGGCGCCCCCAGTCGCTGCCCGTCAGTTCCACATGGCGCACCACCAGCGAGCGCAGATGCTGCATGTAGTGCTCCATGCCCTCGGGCGAGATGCGCAGGATGTCCACCAGTTCGTGGTTGTAGCAGTCCACGAAGCTGCGTTCGATATCGAGCACGTAGGCGAAGCCACCGGTCATGCCAGCACCGAAGTTCAGGCCCACCTTGCCGAGCACGGCGACGACGCCGCCGGTCATGTATTCGCAGCAGTGGTCGCCGGCACCCTCGACCACGGCCAGCGCACCGGAGTTGCGCACGGCAAAACGCTCGCCCGCGCGGCCCGCGGCAAACAGTTCGCCATCGGTGGCGCCATACAGACAGGTGTTGCCGATGATCGACGCCTCGTGACTGGCGAACGGCGAATCGCCCGGCGGACGCACCACGATGCGGCCACCCGCCATGCCCTTGCCGACCCCGTCGTTGGCCTCGCCGACCAGGTCGATGTGTACGCCGCCCGCGTTCCACGCACCAAGGCTCTGGCCAGCGGCACCGCTGAGCCTGAGCAGGATGGGATGTTCATCCATGCCGTGGTCGCCGTGACGACGCGCCACTTCACCGGAGAGGCGCGCACCGATGGCGCGGTCGGTATTGGCGATCTCGAAGGCGAATTCGCCACCGGTCTTGCCAGCGACGGCATCGCGCGTCGCCTCGTCGATGCGCGTCGCCAGTGCGGCGTCATCGCGCATCGGATTGCGCGGCAGCGTGCAAGCGAAGTCGACATCGTTGGCCAGCGCGCCGGACCCCAGCAGCGGCGCAAGATCCAGTTTGTGCTGCACCGGCGTGGTGCCCTGCACCTGCTCCAGCAGATCGGCGCGGCCGATGATCTCATCCAGGCTGCGCGCACCGAGTGTGGCCAGATGGGCGCGCACATCCTCGGCGAGGAAACCGAAATAGTTCATCACCATTTCGGGCAGGCCGATGAAGTGCTCCTTGCGCAGCACGGCATGCTGCGTGGCCACGCCGGTGGCGCAATTGTTGAGGTGGCAGATGCGCAGGTACTTGCAGCCGAGCGCCACCATCGGGCCGGTGCCGAAGCCAAAGCTCTCGGCGCCCAGCATCGCTGCCTTGATCACATCCAGGCCGGTCTTCAAACCGCCGTCGGTCTGCAGGCGCACGCGGCCGCGCAGGTCGTTGCGACGCAGCGTCTGCTGCGTTTCGGCCAGGCCCAGCTCCCACGGCGTGCCCGCGTACTTGATCGAAGTCAGCGGACTGGCGCCGGTGCCGCCGTCGTGGCCGCTGACGGTGATCAGATCCGCTCCCGCCTTCACCACGCCGGCCGCCACCGTGCCCACGCCCGCGTGACTGACCAGCTTCACCGAAACCAGCGCGTCGGGATTCACTTCCTTGAGGTCGTGGATCAACTCGGCCAGGTCTTCGATGGAATAGATGTCATGGTGAGGCGGCGGGGAGATCAGGCCGATGCCGGGCTTGGCGTAACGCAACCGCGCGATGGTGCTGTCCACCTTGTGACCTGGCAGCTGGCCGCCTTCGCCGGGCTTGGCGCCCTGCGCGATCTTGATCTGCAGCACTTCGGCGTTGACCAGGTAGTGCGGCGTGACGCCGAAGCGGCCGGAGGCGACCTGCTTGATCTTCGACATCTTCTCGGTGCCGTAGCGGGCGGGATCTTCACCGCCTTCGCCGGAATTGCTGCGCGCGCCGAGCCGGTTCATCGCGATCGCCAGCGCCTCGTGCGCTTCGGGCGACAACGCGCCCAGCGACATGCCGGCCGAATCGAAGCGACGCAGGATGTCCTGCGCCGACTCCACCTGCTCGATGGGAATCGCATCGCCCAGCGAACGCGGCGCCAGCAGATCGCGCAGCGCCGACGGCGGACGGTGGTCGACGGCATTCGCGTAGGCGCGGTAGTCGCCGGGGTTACCCGTGCGCACGGCTTTCTGCAGCGTGCCGATCACGTCCGGGTTGTACATGTGGTATTCGCCGCCGTAGACGAACTTGTACAGACCGCCCGCGCGCAGCGGCAACGCATCGCTCCACGCTTCCGCTGCCAGCAGCTGCTGGTCGTGCTCGAGTTCGGCGAACGCCGCGCCGCCGATGCGCGACGGCGTGCCCGGGAAACACAGCTCCACCACGCTGGGCGCCAGTCCCACGATCTCGAACAGCTGCGCACCGCGATAACCCGCCACGGTGGAGATGCCCATCTTCGACAGGATCTTCAGCAGGCCTTTGCGGATGCCGCGGCGGTAGCTGCGTCCGATCTCGAAACGGTCGCTGGCGATATGGCCTTCGCGCCCCAGCTCGAACAGGCTCTGATAGGCCAGCCAGGGATAGATCGCGGTGGCGCCGAAGCCGAGCAGACAGGCAAACTGATGCGGATCGCGCGGCGTGGCGGTCTCCACCAGGATGTTGCACTGGCAGCGCAAGGCCTTGTCGATCAGGTGCGCATGCACCGCGCCCACCGCCAGCAACGAGTGGATCGGCAGCAGGTCCTTGTGCGGATAGCGGTCGCTGAGGAAGACCAGCTGGCAGCCTTCGCGCACCGCTTTTTCCACGTCGCTGCAGAGACGGCGCAGCGCCGCTTCGAGGCCTTCGTCAGGCGCATACATCAGGTCGAAGCGCGGCGTGCCGACGAACTGCGGCAAGCCGAGCAGCTGGCGCAACTTGCGCTGGGAGAGCACCGGCGAGTTGATCAGGATCTGCTTCGCATTTTCCGGCGTGAGATCGAACACGTTGCTTTCAGGACCGATCTGGGTCACCAGCGACATCACCAGCTTCTCGCGCAGCGGATCGATCGGCGGGTTGGTCACCTGCGCGAAGCCCTGGCGGAAGCGGTCGAACAACGGGCGCACCTGGCGCGACATGGCCGCGATGGGCGTGTCGTCGCCCATCGATCCGGTCGCTTCCTGTTCCAGTTCCACGATCGCCTTGAGCACGGTCTCGCGTTCTTCGCGCGAGAGCCCGTACAGCTTCTGGTAGCGGTGCAGTTCGTCCGCCGGCAGCGGCTCGGCGGCCAGCGACGGATCGATCAGGTCCGATTCCAGGTAACTCACGCCGGCGCGCAGCCAGTCGCGGAACGGCGCGCGCTTGCGGTTGATGTCGTCGATGTCGGCATCGCGCAACAGACGGTGCTGCTGCAGATCCACGGCGATCATTTCGCCCGGTGCCAGCCGGCCCTTGGCGATGACCTGCGACGACGGCACATCCCACAATCCCGCTTCGGAAGCGACGATCAGATGGTTGTCGGCCGAGAGCGCCCAGCGTGCGGGACGCAGGCCGTTGCGGTCGAGCGTGCAGGCGGCATAGCGGCCATCGCACATCACCAGACCGGCCGGACCGTCCCAGGGTTCGCTGTGCAGCGCGTAATACTCGTAGAACGCCGCGAGGTCTTCGTCGATGCCCTCGCGCGCGGCGAAGGCCGGCGGCACCAGCACGCGCATCGCCGCCAGCAGATCGAGACCGCCGGCGATCAGCACCTCCAGCGCGTTGTCGAGGCTTTCGGAATCCGAACCCGTCTGGCGTACCAGCGGACCGATGTCGGAAAGATCGAGCAACGGCGAATGCAGGATCGATTCGCGCGACTGCATCCAGCGGCGATTGGCGCGAATGGTGTTGATCTCGCCGTTGTGCGCCAGCAGGCGGAACGGCTGGGCCAGCCGCCACTGCGGCGTGGTGTTGGTCGAAAAACGTTGATGGAACACCACTGCATCGGCGCTCAATGCCGGATGCGTGAGATCGGCGAACACCTCGCGCAGGCGGCCGGGCGCCGCCATCGCCTTGTAGCCGACCACTTGCGCGGACAGCGTGACCACATAGAAATGCTCGTCGGCTACCAACGCCGTTTCGGCGCGACGACGCGCGCGAAACAGTGCGCGCTCGAACGCGCCATCGTCCATCGATGCTGTGGGTTCCACGAACACCTGGCGCACGCGCGGCCGGGCCGCCGCGGCGAGCGGGCCGCAGGCCTCGGCGTTCACGGCGACATCGCGCCAGCCGGCGACGCGCAGGCCTTCTTCGCGCAGATGGTCTTCCAAGGTCGATGCCGCGGCGTCATCGCCGTGCGGATCGAGAAACACCACGCCAGCGGCAAAACGCTCGCCCACGGTGATGCTTGCTTCTTCAGCGAGTGCTTTCAGCCAGACCCGCGGACGATGGAACAGCACGCCGCAGCCGTCGCCGCTGACGCCGTCGGCATTCACGCCGCCACGATGGGAAAGTTTGGCCAACGCTGCGAATGCGGTGTCCACTACCCATGCGCTCGCGCGCCCGTCGATCTGTGCGACCAGACCGAAACCGCAGCTGTCGTGCTCGAACGCAGCGTCGTAAAGCGTCGCTGGACCTGCCTGCGCCATCTTGCCTCCCCGGCCGATGGTTGCGGACGCGTCGTCCCAACGGTGCCAACAAGCACCGCTGCCACGCGTCCATAGTGTGGTTCGACTAAAACACATATTGGTGCGTCGCGTCAAAGACATCTTTACGTCCAAATGAAAGTTTCAGATGGAAGCGTTTTGCACGCAGAAGATTCTTGTGGGAGCGCACTTGTGCGCGACTCGGTGCACCGATGCGCTTGTCACGCACAAGTGCGCTCCGACAGAAGGGCGTTGTCACGGGCATACCAGTGATCGCACGACCGCTGCGATGAAGAGCACATGACCGGATTGAACGGGCGACGCAGACCCGCTCGCGCGCCATCACCGCGCTCTGTGATAATTGGCCGATGCCCATACCACTCCGTCGTGCCCGCCCCGTTGCCTGCGCCCTGACCGGCGCGCTCGCCCTCGCCATCGCGGCCCAGCCGGCCTGGGCGCTGCAGGACAGCAAGACCAAGGCCGAGCAGGCCGAGGCGCAGAAAAAGCTCTCGGACGTGCGCAGCAAGATGGAGGCGCTGGCCAAGGAGCAGGCCGAGACGGCCGCCAAGCGCGACAGCGCCACCGCCGAGCTGGCCAAGCAGGCCAATGCGGTGGCCAGCGCGGCCAAGGCCGTGCGCGAGACCGACAGCCAGCTTTCGGCCAAGCAGAAGGAGCTGGCCGACCTGCAGGCCCAGCGCGCCGAACTGCAGAAGAACCTGGAAGGCCAGCGCGCCGCCATCGCCGACCTGCTGCGCGCCACCTATGCGCTGGGCCAGGGCTCGGACCTGCGCCTGCTGATGGGCGACGACGACGTGGCCCGCATCGCCCAGGCGCTGGCCTATTCGAAGTATTTCCAGGAAGACCGGGTGGCCCGCGTACAGCAGCTGATGGGCGACCTGGCCAAGCTGCAGGACTTGGAAACCCAGATCACCGCCCAGCAGCAGGCCTTGCAGGCGGCCCGCGCCGAGCGCGCGAACCAGGCCAAGGCGCTGGAACAGCAGCGCGCCAGCCAGGCCCGGCTGGTGGCCGACACCGACGCCCAGTACAAGGACCAGGCCAGCAAGCTGGCCGCCCTCAAGCAGAACGAAGCCTCGCTGAACTCGCTGGTGGCCACGCTGCAGAAAGCCATCGACGAAGCCGCCCGCGAAGCCGAGCGCGCCGCCAAGGCCAGCGAAGGCAAGGTCGCCCCGCCGGCAGGCAAGGGCCTGGCCAATATCCGCGGCAACCTGCCCTGGCCGGCCGCCGGCGTGGTCAACAGCTACGGCAGCGGCGTGCTGATCAAGGCGCCGGGCGGCAGCGAAGTGCGCGCGGTGGCGCCGGGACGGGTGGTCTACGCGGCCTTCCTGCGCGGCTACGGCATGCTGGTCATCGTGAGCCACGGCGGTGGCTGGATGAGCATGTACGGCAACAACGAGACGGTCCTGCACGGCGTGGGCGACCAGATCACGGCTGGCGAGGCCGTGGGCACGGCCAGCGCGCCCACCGGCGTCAATACCGGCGTGTACTTCGAGCTGCGCCAGAACAACCAGCCGGTGGACCCGCGTACCTGGCTGGGCAAGAAAGGTTGATCCGATTGACGCCACCTACGCAGCGTCGCAGGCTAACCTACGTATTGTGTTGAATTTTGGCGACATCCGGCGGTCAAAGCGGCAACGCAGCCCGCCGCCGGGCACGCCCCCACCGCTACACCGGAGTTCCCCATCCATGCGGTTTTCCACTTTGAGCCTGGCCGTCCTGCTGCTGGCGGCACCGCTGGCGCAGGCGCAGACCACGCCCGCGCAGAGCGCCGCCAAGAAGCCGGCCGACAGCGCACCTGCCGCGGCCTCCTCCGTGCCCGACCGCGTGGACCTGGACGATGTGCGCAACTTCAGCCGCGTCTACGAGATCGTCCGCCAGGCCTATGTGGAGCCGGTGGACAACAAGACCATCATGAAGGCCGCCATCAGCGGCATGCTCAGCGGCCTGGATCCGCATAGCGAATACCTCGACAAGGACGGCCTGGCCGAACTCAACGAGGACACCACCGGCCAGTACGGCGGCCTGGGCATCGAAGTGCTGCAGGTGGACGGCACGCTGCGCATAATCGCGCCGATCGACGACACGCCTGCCTCGCGCGCCGGCATCAAGCCGGGCGACACCATCGTGAAGATCGACGGCAAGGTGGTGGACCCGGAGAACATCGACGACATGTTCAAGGCCCTGCGCGGCGACGCCGGCAGCAAGGTCACGCTGACCATCCTGCACGAGAAGAGCGACAAGCCGATCGACATGCCGCTGGTGCGTGAGAAGATTTCGGTCACCAGCGTGAAGACGCGCGAGATCGAACCGGGCTACGCCTATATCCGCCTCAGCCAGTTTCAGGACGACACCGCGCCGGACCTGGAAAAGAAGCTGGGCGAACTGATCCGCAAGAACGGCCCGCAGAAGGGCGCCATCCTGGACCTGCGTTCCAACCCGGGCGGCCTGCTCACCGCCGCGGTGGGCGTGAGCGACGATTTCCTCAACTCCGGCACCATCGTCACCACGCGCGGGCGCCTGCAGGATTCCAACCTCAGCTTCGAGGCGCACTCCGGCGATCTGCTCAACGGCGCGCCGATGGTGGTGCTGGTGGACAACGGCACGGCCTCGGCGGCGGAAATCGTCGCTGGCGCGCTGAAGGACAACCGCCGTGCGCTGATCGTCGGCCGCCGCACGTTCGGCAAGGGCGTGGTGCAAACGGTGCTGCCGCTGGACAACGACCACGCGGTGAAGATCACCACGGCGCGCTACTACACGCCCAACGGCACCTCGATCCAGGCCGAGGGCATCAAGCCGGACATCGCGCTGGCGGACCTCGCCGTCAACAAGGCCGACAGCGCGGCGGTGCTGGTGAGTTCGGAAGCGGACCTGCCGAACCACCTTGCCAATGAGGACACCAAGCTGGGCAAGGACATCGACAACGACGGCAGCGCGGAAAACGCCAAGCTGGCGACGCAGGACTATGCGTTGTCGCAGGCGTTGAATGTGTTGAAGGGGTTGGCGTTGAATCGCTCGCCGGCGGTGGCGCCGGTGCCGGCGGCGCCCAGCAAGCACTGAGAGGTACCATCCGCTGCTGAAGCAGTGACTCGGATATCCGGGAAAAAGCCGCCTTTTGGGGCGGCTTTTTCTTTGGCGTCAAGTGAGGTGCATCGTATTTCGTGTCGCGACGTGCGCGGCGTTGCGTCCTCTGCTCGTACGGGACTTCACATCCGCAGCCCCTCGAAGAAGTTCCAGCTGTCCTGGCCCTTCACTTCTTTCAGGTAGTAGGCGTAGTTGGCGGTGCCGGCGTAGATCAGCGTCACCGCCAGTCCCAGCATGCGGCTGATGAAGTCGGCGCTTCGATTCTCCGGACCCAACACGGCGTAGAGGATGAAGGCGATGACGAAGCTTGCAACCGTGAGCGCGAGCCCCACCGCCTTGCGCCACAAGCCGAGAATGAAGAAGTAGATCGGGCCAAACAAGAACGCCAGGATGCTGCTGCCGATCCTGATGCGCTGCATGAAGGGGAGCGCCTTGAAGGCTTCCTTGTAGGTCGACGTGCCGGGAGCGCCATGGGCATCCAGGAACGCGAAACGCTCTTGCCACTTCACCGGGTACTTGCTGTAAACCTGGGCATCCATGTTGAAACTGCCGTCCTGATGGGAAAAGTCCCCAATCATCGGGCGGCTCATCGACGCAGACCATCAGTACGTTCTGAAAACTCGCTCTTCTGGCAGCCCTCGCCCAAAGGGGCCAAGCGCTCAGGGCGCCGGGATCTCCGGCGCGAGGCCCGCGAGGTGCCTGGCCAGGGGCGCGTCTTCTTCGAGCATTTCGAAGCCGTCATAGGTGAATGCCGGCGCCACCATGCAGGTCACCAGCGCGTAACGGCCCAGCGGCCGCGCCGCCTGCCAGGCGCGGGCCGGCACGATCACCATGGCATCCACGTCCGTGGCCAACGGCCCCAGGCAGTGGCGCCTCAGGCTCTTGTGGTCGGCGTCGTAGATCAGCAGTTCCAGCGGCTCGCCTTCCACGAAATGCCAGGCTTCTTCTGCGTCCACGCGATGCCAGCTGCTGCACTGGCCGGCTTCGAGCAGGTAGTGGATCGCGCTCATCGCCTGGCGGACGCCGCCGTTATCCGTGCCCTTGGACGGATGAAAGCGACGGTAGTGGCCACCCTCGACATGCGGCTGCAGTTGCAGCGAGGTCTTCAGTTCCTCGATGCGGGCAGCCGGGTCGCTCATGCCGTCGCGTCCTTCGGATGCAACAGCCATCGCACGGCCAGGATGCCCAGCTCGTACAGCAGGCACATCGGCACGGCCAGCATGATCATCGAGGTGATGTCCGGCGGCGTGATGAAGGCGGCGATGGCGAACGCACCGACGACGGCATAGCGCCGGCTGCTGCGCAACTGGTCCAGGCTCACCACGCCGATGGCCGCGAGGATCACCACTGCCACCGGCACCTCGAAACACAGGCCGAAGGCGAAGAACATCAGCATCACGAAATCGAGGTAATGCGTGATGTCGGTCATCATCTCCACGCCCTGCGGCGTCACCGCCGTGAGGAAGCGGAAGGCGGCCGGCAGCACCAGGAAATAAGCGAACGCACAGCCGAGGTAGAACAGGAACAACGCCGCCACCAGCAACGGACGCGCGAGGCGCTTCTCGTTGCGGTACAGGCCGGGACTCACGAACGCCCACAGCTGGTAGACGATCATCGGCATGCTGATGAACAGCGCCGCGTAGAACGCGAGCTTCAGCGGCGTCACGAACGGGCTGGCCACTTCGGTGGCGATCAGGTGCGCGCCCTGCGGCAGCCGCGACACCAGCGGCGCCGCCAGTTCGGTATAGAGGCGGTTGGCGAACGGGATGAGCGCGCCCAGCACCACCAGCACGGTGACGATGGCGCGCAGCAGGCGCGTACGCAGCTCCATCAGATGCGAGAACAGGCCCTGTTCGAGCTCCTCGGCCCCCGGGCCTTCCAGCTCAGGCGTTGCCATGCGGAACGTCCTTGGTTTCAACGGTGGCGGCAACGGCCTCGGTCGCCGGCTCCGGCGCCGCCGGCGCGGGTGCGGGTGCCGGCGGATTTGACGGCGCGCCGCCCTGCGGACGCATCTTGCGCAGCGTTTCGTCCAGCTCGGCCTGGGCGGCTTCGGCCCTGGACGCGGCCTCGCGTGCCTGGCGGCGGATTTCCTCCACCTGCAGCTCGCGCTCCACTTCGGCGCGCACGCTGTCCCAGCCGGTGCGCACGCGGCGCATGAACACGCCGGCCGTACGTGCGGCGTGCGGCAGCTTTTCCGGGCCGAGCACGATCAGCGCGACAAGCGCGAGCAATACCAGCTTGCCGAAGCTGATCTCGATCATGACGCTGCCGTGACCTTACTTCGGTTCGGTGGTGTCGTGCTGGTTCTGGGTCTGCGTGGGGCCGGCGGGCGGCGGATCGGCGCGCAGGCTCGCGTTCGGATCGGTCGGCTTGGGGGCTTCTTCGCCGCCGTCCAGACCTTTCTTGAAGTCGCGGACGGCGCCACCCA
>Ga0207670_10000823_pt1 | contig 16240 bp, 8 predicted proteins | sample KBSS23HmetaG_FD_184339 | JGI IMG/M metagenome (GOLD analysis project Ga0207670, IMG submission 184339) | Switchgrass rhizosphere microbial communities from Kellogg Biological Station, Michigan, USA - KBS S2-3H metaG (SPAdes) (version 2) | ecosystem: Host-associated > Plants > Roots > Rhizosphere... | reverse complement strand
CACGCTGTTTGTGTGGGAGACACAATCTGCCGGGTTGATCTATACCAATAGCGCCCGTAATTCGTTTGTCTCGATCAGTCCCGACGGTCACAGGGTCGCCTATCGGGATGCGGTGAGTTCTGCCTTCAGTGTTGCGGACATAATCGCGAATACCAATTGGGTGATTAGTGTCGGGCCGATCCCGGATCGCCTGGCAGCACAATTCAGCGGTGATGGACGGTTTCTGGCCTACGCAACCAGTGCCGCCGATTCGCCGTCCGACACGAACGCGACGCAGGACGTTTATCTATATGATTTTCAGACCGGAACCAATTCTCTCCTCAGCCGCAGCTTTAACTCTTCGGCCACATCGAATGGCCCCGCCGATTCTCCCGCCATTAGCCCCGATGGCCGTTTTGTGGCCTATCGCAGTTCCGCAAGCGACAACGTCCCCGGCGATTTCAACGGTGTGCCGGACCTGGAGGTTTATGATCGATTGAACAGAGCGACAATCCTCGTCACCGTGAACCAGTCTACCTATTCGACCGCGAACAATCGGTCGCTCAGTCCAGTCTTCAGTGGCGACGGCACGACCCTCGTATTCCTGAGCTGGGCTTCGGACCTGCTCGACAATGATTTCAACCACGCCAGCGATCTGTTCACATTCAACCTCGCCTCACCGCGCCTGACGGATTCGGACGGCGACCGCATGGATGACCCATGGGAACTCGATCACTTCGTCACGCTGACACGTGACGGCACGGGGGATTTTGACGGCGATGGCGCTGCCGACTTGTTTGAATTTCAGACCGGCACGGACCCAGGCGATCCGGCATCATCGTTCCGACTGGAGGTTGTCCCTCCGACACCGGAACAAAGCCCCGCGCTAACCTGGCCTCTGGCGCCAGGCAAATCCTACCGCGTGCAATTCAAGAACGACCTCAATGACCCGGATTGGCAGGAGCTGAACGGCAACGTAACCCTCCTCCGCGACAAAGGATTCGTGAACGACCTGGACACTGCTTCCGGCCTAAGGTTTTACCGCGTTCTCCTGGCTAATTAGTCATGCAAATCAGGATATCCAACCTTGAATGCGGAGCCGATTGGGGCGGAGCGCCGACCTCCGGCAGACCCAGAGGTTTCCCTTTATGATTATAAATATTACGTGGAAAAAATCAGGCTGGCTCCCCCAGAGGGCACAGTCGGATGCCGCGGCTTTTACTTGCACCGAGCTATTCGCGGTGATCGCTACAGTTGCGCTTGTGGTGGTGACGTTGTTGCCGGCGTTTGCCCACTCACGACCTGACGCACAGACGTTTCAATGCTTGAATAATCACAAGCAACTGATGCTGGCCTGGCAGGTGTACGCGGCTGACCATGCTGACCGTGTGCCCAACAACTTCACGATTCCCGACACGCTGAATGCCATAACCAGCGGGAAGTTGGATAACTGGGCAAACAATGTCATGACGTGGGGAGCAACCACGTCGACCGAGGACAGGAGCAACACCAATGAGCTCTGGATCAAGAATGGCGTCTTCGGAAAATACACCGGAAGCTCGGTGAGGATTTACAAATGCCCGTCCGACTTGTACTTGGGCCTGGCGCAGAGTAGGGCTGGGTGGATCCAACGGAACCGGAGTATCTCGATGAATAGTTTGTGTGGACGGTCAGATCGCCTCGCGAGTTCCACGACTGGCAGGAGTTGGTCCGAAGGTGGCGCGTACCGGCAATTTCTAAAAACATCGGATGTTGCCTTTCCGGCGATGACATGGGTTACAGTTGACGAGCACCCTGATTCGATCAACGAAGGCTTTTTCGTTGTGCCCTTCAACACAAGCACGTGGGGTGATCTGCCGGCTTCCCTTCACGACGGCGCCTGTAGTTTCTCGTTCGCCGACGGCCACGTCGAAGTCCACAAGTGGTTGAGCGGCACTTCAAAGTATCCTGTACGATTCTCTTTTGGTCCGATAAGAACATTTGATGCCGCTGGCAGGCAGGATTTTCAATGGTACAAAGACCGGACCGGTTACATCTTGTTTCGTTAGCGAACGGGCCTTTGGGTGGCGCGGACCGGTCTAAAGCATGTCAACCTTGTAGCAGCGGACCCGAGTCTGCTCTAATTGAATTGAAAGGCTCGAACATCACAGCCGACTCACGTCGGCTGCTACTGGGGCGGGAGGCGGGGCGCGACATCCTTAAGGATCGTTCCGGCGTGGACAGCCGGAACATCAGAGTTGAATGACAGTCTGGCTTTGCTCGCGCATGAATTGGGCGACGTAGTAAGGCCCGAGCGCGCTCTTGCCACTGGAGCCCGACCCTTTCCAGCCGCCAAATGACTGCACACCGGGCCAGGCGCCGGTAGTGGCGCCGCCGCGCCGATTGCAGTAGGTCACACCGGCTTCGATTTCCTGGAAGAACTTTTGCTGCTCGCCCTGTTCGTTGGTGAAAATACCGGCGGTAAGTCCATATTCGCTGTCGTTGGCCAGTTCGATGGCTTCGTCGAGCGATTTGACTTCCGCCACGGCGAGCACAGGCGCGAAATATTCGTCCTGAAAAAGCCGCGAATCTTTCGGAATGCGATCCACAATGGCTGGTTCGACAAAGAAGCCGCGCGGAAAATCGCCTTCTACCAACGTACCACCGCCATAGACGAGCCGGCCGTGCTTTTTCCCTAGGCGAACGGCACCGCTGTATTTCTTTACCGCCGCCGCGTTGATGAGCGGTCCAAGAAACGTCTCCCGCGCGGTCGGGTCGCCGATTTTGAGTGATTTGGTTTTTTCGACAAGTTGTTCCATGAACGGTTTGGCGATGTCTCTGTGGAGGTACAGCCGCGAGCAGGCGGAACATTTCTGACCGCCCATGCCAAAGGCCGACCGCAAGACGCCCTCGGTAGCGTCGTCGAGATTCGCCGAGGGCATGACAATGGCTGGATTTTTGCCGCCCATTTCCGCGATGCACGGCTTTGGAATCGTTTGCGCGAAGTGATGATAAATTTTCAGCCCGACTTCTTTGGAGCCGGTGAAAATGAAACCGTCCACGTCCGAGTTGGTGATGAGTTCGTTGCCGGCGGTGTGGCCGGGACCGGTGATAAAGTTGAACACGCCTGGCGGCACTCCAGCATCGCGCAGCACCTCATAGAGGCGGAGGCCGGACCAGGGTGTGTCACTGGCCGGCTTGAAAACGATTGTGTTGCCAGCGACCAGAGCCCCCGCAGCCATGCCTGTGGCCAGGGCGAGCGGGAAGTTGAACGGCGCGACCACGGCCCAGACCCCATACGGCTTGAGCACGCTCAACGTCCTCTCAGCGCCGGTGCCGCCCATCGGCATTTCGTAACCGTCGTGCCCTTCGATCTGCTGGCAGTAATAGAGAATAAGATCGATGGCTTCGGACACTTCCGCGATGGCCTCGAAGCGGTTCTTGCCCACTTCCATGCCGACCAGTGCGGCGAATTCAAACTGACGCTGCGTCATCAACTCGGCGGCCTTGCGCAAGAGCGCGACCCGTTGCCGCCAGCCGACATCGCGCCAGGCAGGAAACACGGCCTTGGCCGAGGCAACAGCCTTGCGCGTCTCTTCGCGGCCGCCCAGTTGAAATTTGCCGAGCAAGACGCGGGTGTCGGCGGGCGCCGTGTCCGTGAACATGCCAGCTTTCGCTTTGATCGCTTTGCCTTCGATGAACAGGGGATGGGCAGCGCCGAGCCTCGCCCGGAGCTGCTTGAGCGCAGCCTCGAACGATTGATGAAAATCCTCTCCCAGCGAACCGAGGGTAGCGTAAGTGATCTTTTCCATAACCCAGAACAAGTTTGAACCGCAGAATTAAGATACGCGCCGGAAGCCACCCGGCAAGAGCGGGGAGAGTCAGAGACCTGCGGCAAAGCCGGAGGCATGAAATCGTGAATCCCGACAAGTTGGGATGTGAGGCACTGGCCGTGCGTCAAGTCGAAGACATTCGTGCCGCGCGGTTCACTAGTTTCTTTCCCCTCACCCCTGCCCACTCCCTTGTATGTGTTTAGCGCCGAGCGCAGCACACTGTAGCGCAGGCGTCCTCGCCTGTGAGTTCGGGCGGCGTCTCGCCGCCGGATGTGCGAATAGGGCGAGGACGCCCTCTTAACTCGCAGCCGAGACGGCTGCGCTACGCTAAACACATACTCTCCCTTGGGGAGAGGGTGAACCAGAGTCTCCGCGGGGTACAATCAGACCCTTTGGCTCTCGGCTGCGCGATGCTCGCTGTTCCCTCTCCCTGAGGGAGAGGGTCAGGGTGAGGGGAAACGGCGCGCCGACCATCCTTTCAGTCTTGAGTTGAGTCGCCCGTTGACCACAATCAGGTTTGAATCACAACCATGAATTTCTCCTTCACCACGGAGAGCGGCTCAAGCCGCTTGTTCCATCCCTTGGCGGCAAGCCTGCTGCTTGCTGTTGCCGCGAGTGCCGCTGAGAAAGGGACTGTTCCGAGCCTCGACGATTACTTGCAGCGCGTTGGATACCTGCCGGTGGCGCTGAAGCGAGGCGAGGACGACAAATTCCTCGCGGAGGGTGTGCTCGCCGGAAAGAAGCGCGTGTTTTTCGTCGATACGGGTTGGGGAAAAACAACGCTGAGTGAAGATGCGGCGCGCGGGCTGAAGTCGCTGGGCGAACTCGGCGTCACGTTGGAGGACAGTTTTTTAGGTAAATTGTCCGATCCATCGATCGTGCTGATGGAGAATTTGAAGCTGGATCGCGCACAGTTTTTGAATCAGCCGGCGAAGGTGAGGAATCTCCGCATGGACTTCATCGTTACGGGATTCGATGGCGTCCTCGGCTGCGACTTTTTCTTTCGCAACTACTGCCTCATCGACTGCTTCAGCAGGCGACTCTATGTCCGAGGCTCCAAACCCTCGGACGAGACTACCCTGGCCATAGAAGCGACTCTGCGAAACAGCGGTTTTACGGGTGTTCCATTCGCTTTGAAATATGGACCGGCCGTTGAAGCGAAAGTGAACGATGAAGCGTTCAAGCTGTTGATCGATACCGGCAGCACGTTCAGCCTGTTGGACACAGCGCTGGCCGAACGCCTTGGGCTCACTTCCGAGAAGCATACCCAAACCGAATTGGGAAGCTTGATCAAAAGGGAATTGAGCACCACCGTGGTTGGCGTTGGAGAAATTGGAGCGCATAAGATGTGGGTCACCACCTTGAAATCAATGGAAGTCGGATCGCTTCGGTGGACGAATGTTCACTTTGGCGTGACGGACCTGAAGAGTTGGGGTTTGGCTAAACCCGGCAGCCAAACTGAAGAATTGCAGGCTCTGCTGGGGCGTGAACTCCTTAAGGAGCGAGGCGCGCGCGTTGATTTCCACAGCCGTAAGCTTTGGTTGCGGCCGGTAAAGTAGGCTGAGCCGCCTGCCAAGGGGCGCATCTTGACACTTCCACCCGAGCGCGGGCGGTCCCCGCCCGCAGCACGTCGCCCGGTCGAGGTGGTCTGGAGCATTGCAGAGCCTTCCCACGAGCCATGCCGCTGCGGACCGGGACGGCCCGCGGTCCGGCGATGCAGTTTCATGCGCCCCCTGCCAAGCGAAGCATTGCGTCAGTCTTGCCACAAGCCGGCGAGCACGATACTTTCATCACATGAGCACACGGGAAATCTTGCTCGAAGAGATCAAGCATCAGCCCGAAACGGTTTTGCGTGAACTCTGGGGTTACGTCAATTCCTCACCCGCCTGTCCGAAGAGGAGAAATGGGCTGATGTACTCCCCACCCTCGAAGTCGAACAGGAAGTCTTGGACATTCTCGACGCCAAATGAGTCCCCGCCACGGAGAGGTCTGGCTCGTGGACATGGGCACGGTGGCCAAGACCCGTCCCGACGTGGTTCTCATCGCCGACAACCTCAATGCGCCTCGCTCGCTTATCATTCAGATTCCCATCAGCGAACAGAATCGCGGGAGTGAGCCGGAGGTGCCGCTTGGACATCTGCCTTTTCTCGACAAGGAATCCGTCGCCAACGTGCAAGCAATCGGCTCGCTGGCGTCCGTTCGGTATGAAAAACGTTTGGGCGTCTTGCCCGCCGGAGATTTGGAGGTCGTGAAGAAGGCTCTCGTGAAGGCTCGTGCCTTGTAGGAATTCCAGATTCATCCGCAAAGGTGCCAAGGTGCAACAAATAATCTCCTGACATGAAGGCGAATCGGTTGAAATTGCTTCTGGTATTTCTTTGTGTAAACACATTTTTCCAGCTACCCGCGCAGCAAAGCGAGGCTGACCGCAAACTGCTGGCCGACATCCGCGCCAAGGCGGAAAAAGGCGATGCCCAATCCCAGTTTCAATTGGGGACTTCATTCGGCTTTGGCAATCTTGGCGTGGCAAAGGATGAGGTGGAAGCGGTGAAGTGGTATCGCAAAGCCGCTGAACAAAACTATGCCGAAGCGCAATGCGATCTGGGTGTTTGCTACGAAAGAGGCGAAGGTGTAGAGCGGGATTATCCGGAGGCGGTGAAGTGGTTTCTCAAAGCAGCAGGGCAAAATAACGCCTCGGCTCAATTCAATCTGGGCGACTGCTTCGGCGGGGGTAAAGGTGTAAAGAAAGATCACGTGGAGGCGGTGAAGTGGTATCGCAAAGCTGCCGAACATGATTTTGCCCTCGCTCAATACAATTCGGGCGTTTGCTACCGCGATGGCCGAGGAGTGGAGAGTGATCCTGTGGAGGCGGCAAAGTGGTTTCGGAAAGCCGCCGAACATAATTTTGCGAATGCTCAATACAATCTAGGCGTCTGTTATGAAAGGGGCCAAGGAGTGGCGAAGGATGAGGCGGAAGCGGTGAAATGGTATCGCAAGGCCGCCGAGCAGAATGATGACGATGCTCAATATAATCTTGGCGTCTGCTATGCCAAGGGCCAAGGAATTGCGAAGGATTACGTAGAGGGTTACAAGTGGCTTCTTTTGGCGGCGGCGCAAGGTGATGAGAATAAGAAGAAAGCCGTGACCTTGCTGGAAACCAGAATGTCACAGGAGCAAATTGCAGAGGGACAAGAGCTGGCGCACAATTTCAAGCCGCACAAGGCATTGAATTCCGACAAGGGTGTTGCCCGTTAAAGTCCAGCAGCCAGCCGTATGGGATTTTACATTACGAATAATGGATTTCTCGTTACCAACGAGCATGTGTCTAAAGACGCGACGCAAGTTTGTTTGCTCACGAGCGCCAGAATTATTCCCGCAAGTATTGTGAAGGTGGTTGAGGCCAATGATCTGGCGTTGCCGGTGGCGGCGATTCGCGGGGTGAAGTTGGGCGGCACGGTGGCCACGGCGCGGAAATTTGACGAACTTGTCAAATCTGCCGAACAAGCCCCTGTCATGGTGCTGGTTTACTGAATTTGAACCGCGGAATACGCGGAATACGCAGACATGGGTTGAAGAAATTCTTCCGCGTATTTTGCGTATTCCGCGGTTAATAATGATTACAGGGAGCGAAACTGGTTTTCCCGTTGCGCATTCCACGGGAGCATTTCCTCGACTTTCCTGTCTAACCAACCATGAAACGCTGGATTTGCTCGTTGCTGCTGGTGCTCGGAACGGCCGGTTCCGCATGGTCGGCCGGTCTGATTATCGTCGATGAAGCGCATTGGAAACATCATCTCCCGCCCGACGGAATTGTGCCTCCGCCCTGGCCGTCCCCACGCCCCAGACCTGAACCCTGGCCGCGCCCGTGGCCGGTTCCGCCGCCGCGCGTTTACCAGTTCTCCCCGCTCGAAGTGACGCGGCATCAGGCCAGCATCCGTATCACCGACCAACTGGCGGCCACGTCCATCGAGCAGGAGTTCTACAATCCAAACGATCAGCGCATCGAAGGCACGTTCCTGTTTCCGATACCCAAAGGCGCGCAGATCAAGAAGTTCACCATGGAGATCGACGGCAAGCCGGTTGAAGCCGAGTTGATGAGCGCGGACAAGGCGCGTGGCATTTACGAGGATATCGTACGCAAGTTGCGCGATCCGGCGCTGCTCGAATACGCCGGACAGGACGTCTTCAAGGTGCGCATTTTTCCCATCGAGCCACGGACGAAGAAACGCGTGTCGCTCGCCTACAGCCAATTGCTCAAGGCTGATTCGGGCCTGATCGGCTACAGCTACCCGCTCAACACGGAGAAGTTTTCGGCCAAACCGATTCCGGATGTGAGCCTCAAAGTCGAAGTCGAAACCAAACGGCCGCTCAAATCCATTTATTCACCCAGCCACAGCGTGGAGATCAAGCGTCACGGAGCGAACCAAGCCACGTTGGGCTACGAAGCCAGGAACGTGAAGCCCGATACGGATTTCCAAATATTCTTTGCTCCGGAGGCTGACGAAATCGGCGTGAACCTGATGACCTACCGGACCGGCGCGGACGACGGCTACTTTCTGCTGCTCGCGTCGCCGGGTATCGACACCAGAGACCAAAGGGTAATTCCGAAGGATGTCGCGTTCGTGCTCGACACGTCAGGTTCGATGGCTGGCAAGAAGCTCGAGCAGGCGAAGAAAGCGCTGTTGTTCTGCGTCGAGAACCTCAACGAGGGCGACCGGTTCGAAATAATCCGTTTCTCGACCGAGACCGAGCCGCTGTTCGATAAACTCACCGCGGCATCGAAGGAGAATCGTTCCCGCGCGACTGAATTCATCAAGGACCTCAAGCCCATCGGCGGCACGGCGATCGACGATGCGTTGCAGAAGGCGCTCTCTCTGCGCTCAGGTAGCAGCCGACGTGAGGCGGCTCATTCTCCCAACGCAGAACCAGGACCGCAGACCACGGATCGGAAAAATCAGAGCCTCGTAACCTCGGCTGCGACGAGCGACCGCCCATTCGTGGTGATATTCCTGACCGACGGCCTGCCGACGATTGGCGCGACGGACGAAAACCAGATCGTCGCGAATGCACAGAAGAACACCGGCGGCAACATCCGCGTCTTCTGCTTCGGGATCGGGAACGACGTGAACACGCATCTGCTCGACAAAATCACCGAGGAGACGCGGGCTTTCAGTCAGTATGTGCTGCCCGAGGAGGACATCGAAGTGAAAGTGTCGAATTTCTTCGCCAAAATTAAGGACCCGGTGCTGACGAGCCCGGCACTAGCCTTCACCGGGGACATTCGCACGATGAAGCTCTATCCAACGCCGCTGCCCGATTTGTTCAGAGGCGAACAACTCGTGCTCGTCGGGCGCTACAGCGGCAGAGGCGCCTCGGCGGCCGTTCTGGAGGGAACGATCAACGGCGCCAGGAAGAAGTTCACGTACGACGTGAGTTTTTCCGACGAAACAACCGAACATGATTTTATTCCGCGGCTCTGGGCGACGCGCCGCGTGGGCTATCTGCTCGAGGAAATCCGCTTGCACGGCGAGAACGCGGAACTGAAAGAAGAAGTCAGCGAACTTGCGCGCAAATACAGCATCGTGACGCCTTACACGGCCTACCTGATCGTGGAAGACGAGGCCCGACGGGGCGTGCCGCTCCTGTCACAATCGATGCCGCGGCTACAGGAAGACACGGCCGCGCGGAATTCCGTTGGCGAGTATTACAAGGACTCCACGTTGCAACGGCATGGCGAGGGCTCGGTAACGCGGTCGCGCAGTGAACTGGCGTTCAAATCGGCCAATGCGCCGGCCGACGCTTTGTCCCTCGGCGCCGCTGAGGCCCAACGTGGATTTGCTGCTCCTGCAGCAAACCCGACCGCAGGCGGAGTCGGCGGCGCTGTTGCAGTCCGAAGCGTCGCCGTGGAGCGGGTCGCCCAATACACACAACAAACGCAGTTCGCCGGTGGGCGGAGTTTTTATCAGAACGCCAATCAATGGATTGATGCCTCGATTCAAAAATTGAAAAACCCGAAACGCATGCGGATTCAATTCAGCTCAAAGGAGTATTTCGAGCTGGTGGCGAATAAACCTGAAACTCGACCGTGGCTGGCGCTCGGACAAAACGTGCAGTTCGCGCTCAACGACGTCGTTTACGAGGTCTTCGATGCGGAATCAACCAGCGGAGGAAAACCATGAGAACGGGAGCACGGAGACGCGATCCATTAGACCGTGTCGCGATGAATGCGAATGTCTCGTATCATACAAGCGTTGTGTTCCCCTCACCCCTGCCCTCTCCCGATGGGAGAGGGGGAACCATTCACCGCACCCGGACGACACCACACCATTCTGCCGGTCACATGCCGTCTGGCTTGGTCGACAAGAAACCGACAACCGGCGGCGAGCCACTTGCACCTTGCCGGAGCGAGGCCTGCTGTTCCCTCTCCCCGAGGGAGAGGGTAAGCGGAAACCACGCCATCGCCACACTACTGACAGGGATGTTGCTCTTCGCTGCAAGTGCCCTGGCCAAAGAGGAAGGTTCGCAGAAAAACGACAAACTAAAGATCGACGTCTGTTTTGTGCTCGATACGACTGGGTCGATGTCGGGCCTCATCGAAGGCGCCAAGCAAAAGATCTGGTCCATCGCGAATGAAATCACCAGGGCCAGGCCGGCGCCGGACATTCGCATCGGTTTGATCGGCTATCGCGACCGGGGTGACGAGTATGTGACCAAAGCCTTCGATCTGACCAATGACATCGATGCCGTTTATGCGAATTTGCAGGCGTTCCGCGCCGCCGGTGGAGGCGACCCGCCCGAATCCGTCAACGAGGCGCTCCATGAGGCCGTAAACAAAATGGCCTGGAGCCAGGACCGGAAAGTTCTCAAGATCATCTTTCTCGTGGGCGACGCACCGCCGCACATGGATTATTCGGGCGCGCCGAAGTATCCCGAAGTCTGCCAGGAGGCGATGAAGCGCGATCTCATCATCAATACCGTTCAGTGCGGCGCCTTGGCTGAGACAACGCCGATTTGGAAGGAAATCGCGAACTTATCGGAGGGGAGCTACACCGCCATTGCCCAGTCCGGTGGAATGATCGCCGTCGCGACGCCCCTGGACAGCGAACTGGCCGAACTCAATCGGAAGCTTGGCGCAACGATGGTCGCTTACGGGGACGAGGCCGCGCGCCGGAAAGTGGTTTCCAAGCAGGCCTTGTCGGAAGTGGCGCCGGCGAGCGTCGCAGCAGACCGATTGTCGTTCAACACGCGCTATAGCAAGGTTGTGCAGGGCGAGGGCGAACTGCTGGATGCGCTGAGCGAGGGCAAGGTCAAATTGGAGTCGATCCGCAAGGACCAACTGCCGAAGGAATGGCAGGCCCTGGACGCGGCCGCGCTCCAGGCTGAAATCGAGAAGAAACAGAAAACGCGCGTTGAATTGCAGGGGCGCATTCAGAAGTTGAACAAGGAACGGGAGGATTACATCGCGCAGGAACGCAAACGTCTCGTCGAGAAAGGCAAATCCGATTCATTCGACGAAACCGTCGCGCAGACCATCCGCAAGCAGGCGGCGCGCAAGGGAATCGATTACGGGAAATAGGCGATGTTCTGATATGATGCAATCCATGAAGAGATTCTCAACGGCGCTTTCTCTGCTCCTTTTTGTGACCTGGAGCGCGCCGGTGGTAGAGGCCGCCTCGCGCGAGGCATTGTGGAAGGAAGTCGAGGCGGCGGTTGCAAAAGGTTTGCCCAAAACGGCCATTGAAAAGCTGGAGCCCATCATTCAAGGCGCGCTGAGGGACAAAGCTTGGGGCGAGGCAACCAAGGCCATCGCGCGGAGAGTTGTTCTGGAAGGAAACATTCAGGGCAACAAGCCCGAGGAAAAAATCACGCGGATGGAAGCCGAGCTGGCCCGGGCGCCGAAGGAAATCCAGCCGCTGCTCGATACGATCCTGGCGAACTGGTATTGGCATTATTACCTCAACAATCGCTGGCGGTTCATGCGGCGCACCCAGACAGCCCAGGCTCCGGGCAAGGACTTCACGACTTGGGACCTGCCACGGCTGTTTGCCGAGATCGACAAACAATTCCAGAAAGCGCTCGCCAATGCCGCCGCTCTCAAGAAAACGCCCGTGTCGGCATTCGACGATTTATTGGCCAAAGGCGCGTTGCCGGACATCTATCGACCCACGCTCTACGACTTCATCGCGCACGAAGCTTTAAAGTTTTATACGAGCGGCGAACAAGCCGCCGCAAAGCCCGAGGACGCCTTCGAGCTTTCGGCCGACAGCCCGATTTTCGACAACGCCGCGCGGTTTATGGCGTGGGACTGGCAACGTGCTGCGGCCACCTTGCGGGAGGCCGAATCGAATCCAACTGCTGGACGCCGGCCGAACTCCGAAGCGGAGTCGCCCGTTCTCAAGGCGCTCCGGTTCTATCAAGACCTGCTCCAGTTTCATCAAAACGACACGAACCCCGACGCCTTCGTCGATGCTGATATCGCGCGGCTGGCCTACGGTTACAATGCTGCTTTCGGTGAAGAGAAGAACACGCGCTACAAATCCGCGCTCAAAGTACTGGTGGAACAATGGGCGGATCACGAATTGTCGGCTCTGGCATTGCATAACTGGGCGCGCGTCCTGCGCGACGAAGGCGATCTGGTCGAGGCGCGCAACCTGGCCTTGCGTGGCGCGAATGCGTTTCCGGCCAGCGCCGGAGGCAAGCTGTGCCGGAACCTCGTCTCGGAGATCGAGGCCAAGTCAGTCGCGCTCACCACCGAGCGTGTTTGGAACTGTCAAAAAGATACAGTCGTCCCACCTGTCGCGGGACAAATTCCAAGAGACACCTGTCCTACAATTGAAATCCGCTACCGCAACCTCACGAACGTCCATTTCCGCGCTGTGGCTTACGATTGGAACTTGTTTCTACAGAAAAATCATACACGCCCGGAATACCTCAATGACGCTGAGCGCCAGGAATTGATCGCCAAGGCGCCGGCCTTCGAATGGTCCGCCGAGCTGCCGCCGACGTCCGATTTCAAGGAGCGGATTGAAAAATTACCCGCGCCCGACCAGCTCAAAGCAGGGTTTTATTTCCTCATCGCAAGTCACAAGCCGGATTTCAGCGAGACGAACAATCAGGTCTCGTTCACCGACTTTTGGGTCAGCAGCCTCGCGCTGGTCGTTCGTCCGCGGGGTGGCGAAATTGAGGGATTCGTGCTCGAAGCGAACTCGGGCGAGCCGGTGACCGGCGCTGAAGTGATGTCCTGGCACCTGGACAATCAGGGGAATCGCATTCCGCGGTCCCCCTTGCCGACCGACTTGAACGGCTTTTTCTCCTTCAAATCCGAACCGAACCGCACCTATCTGCTCCGCGTCCGCCACGAGGGTCGCGAACTGGGTTCGCAACAGGAATACAACTCTTATCGCTACGAACCCACCCTCGAGCGCGGTCAAACCGTGTTCTTCATGGACCGCGCGATTTATCGGCCGGGCCAGACCATCCAATACAAGGGCATCTGTCTGCGCGCAGACACGGAAAAAGACGATTACCAGGTACTGCCCGGCCAGGAGGTGACCGTTATTTTCGCGGACCCGAACAACAAGGAAATCTCGCGGCAAAAGCATCGCTGCAATGATTACGGGTCGTTTAGCGGCAGCGTTACCGCGCCTCGGGACCGCCTGATGGGTCGGATGCAGATTTATGTCACGGTAGGCCCCAATGGCCAGGTGAATTTCAACGTCGAGGAATACAAGCGCCCGAAATTTCAGGTGACCCTCGACGCACCCAAGACCGCCGTGAAGCTGAAGGACAAAGTGCCGCTCGCAGGACACGCGACCAGCTATACTGGCGCTGCAGTGGATGGGGCGCAGGTGAAGTATCGCGTGGCGCGCGAGGTGCGCTACCCCTACTGGTGGGGTTGGTATTCCTGGCGCCGGCAGCAGCCGCAAGGCAGCCAGGAAATTGCCCATGGCACAACGCGCACCGAGCCAGACGGCTCATTCAAAATCGAATTCGTCGCCAAGCCCGACCTTTCCGTTTCGGAAAATGACGAGCCGACCTTTGTTTACAGCATTTACACCGATGTCACGGACAGCTCGGGCGAAACTCGGTCAGCGCAGCGCAGCATCAACGTAGGCTATACCGCGCTGCAAGCCACGGTGGGCGCCGCCGCCTGGCAAATCGGCAGCGAGCCAGTCGAACTAACCATCTCAACCACGACGCTCGACGGCGAACCCCAGGTCGCTGAAGGCTCTTTGAAAATTCATCGACTCGAAGCACCCGCCCAGGTTCAGCGAGCGAACCTGGGTGGCATTTATTATGGAAGCGTTAGTTTCGGGGCCGAGAAACCGGATTTATCGAACCCGAACAATTGGCCGCTTGGGGAAGTCCTTGCCGAGCACGGTTTCACAACGGATGCGGAGGGCCATGCGAAATGGCAGGTTAATCTAGGACCGGGCGTTTATCGGGCGACGCTGGAAACTCAGGATCGTTTCGGCAAAAAGGTGACGGCGCGGTGGCCGATCCAGGTGTTGAATCCCGGAGACACCAGGCTGACCATCAAAATTCCGCACCTGCTCGACTCGCCGTCGTGGTCGTTGGAACCGGGCGGAGAATTCATGGCGCTGTGGGGCACGGGTTACGACTTGGGGCGCGCGTTTATTGAGATCGAGCATCGAAACAAAATGATCCAGCGGTACTGGACTCGGGCCGGCCAGACACAAGAACAGATCAAACAGGCCGTGACCGAGGCGATGCGCGGCGGCTTCACGCTGCACGTCACGCAGGTGCATGACAACCGCGCTTATCTCGACTCCCGCCACGTCGATGTGCCATGGAGCAACAAGGATCTCGACATCAAATGGGAACATTTCACCTCGAAACTGGAGCCCAATCAGAAGGAGACTTGGACCGCGGTGGTTCAGATCGGAAAGCCCAAAACCGAAGGCCAGAATGCAGAACGGGCCGTTGCGGAAATGGTGGCCACCCTCTACGACTCGTCACTCGACCAGTTCACGCCTTTCTACTGGCAGCAGCGTTTTGGTTTCTTTCGCCAGGATTACTCCGCTGCCAGCGCCGTGTTTGAAAACAGCCCCAAGCAATTCCAATGGCTTAGAGGGCCTCGCGGATCCGGCGGCTCGTGGGGATCGAGTTATGAAAGCGTGAGCCTGAGCTACCGAGAGTTCCCCGCGGATTTGGTCGCGAACCACTGGGGTTACGCGGCGGTCGAGTCCAAAGCCGGCGGGATCCTTCAGGACGGCCGACACAGAATGCAAAGGTATGCTTTGGCTGAGACGATGGCTCCGGCCATGGAGGTCAACTCGCCAGCCGAAGCCGGCGCAAAACTGAAACGCGAAGAGGAGTTTTTTGCGGCGGACTCTCGCGGAATCGCGGGCGATGTGATTCCGTCGTCCGCGCCGTCCAAGGGTCTGGACCTCTCGCAGGTCACCGCCCGTAAGAACATGAATGAAACGGCGTTCTTTTTCCCACAACTGGTTTCCGACAGCAACGGCGTCGTGCGGATGACATTCGCGATGCCCGAAGCGCTTACCGAATGGAAATTCATGGGCTTCGCTCACGACCGCAATGTTCGGTCGGGTTATCTGGAAGGAAAAGCGGTGAGTTCAAAGGATTTGATGGTGCAACCCAACCCGCCTCGATTCGTGCGTGAAGGCGACCTGATTGAATTCACGGTTAAAGTGTCGAATCAGTCAACCAATCGCCAGGTCGGCAAGGTGCGGCTCACGTTCGATGACTTGCGCCAAAGCAGCGCGGGCGTCTCGCCTGCAAATCCAGCGAAAGGGCAGGCGGGCCGCCGGCCCAACCCTGACGGCACGACCACCGACAGAGTGCTCGGCAACCATTCGCCTGAACTCGACTGCGACATTCCCGCAAAGGAATCGCGCAGTTTCTCGTGGCGCATTCGCGTGCCGGACGGACTGGGTTTTCTCACTTATAAAGCGGTTGGCTCGACTGGAAAAGTGTCCGACGGCGAGGAAGGCTTTTTGCCCGTGCTGTCGCGTCGCATTCTGGTGACCGAATCGCTGCCGCTGCCGATCCGCGGTCCGGGAACGAAGAAGTTTGAGTTCGGGAAACTGTTGAAGTCCGGCACATCCGGCACATTACAAAACCAGAGCCTCACGGTGCAGATGGTGTCGAACCCGGCCTGGTATGCGGTGATGGCGCTGCCTTATCTGATGGAGTTTCCGCATGAGTGCACCGAGCAGACCTTCAACCGCCATTACGCGAACGCCCTTGCGCGTTTCATCGCCCGCTCCGACCCGAAGGTTCACGGCGTGTTCGAGCAGTGGCGCAACACGCCGGCTCTCGACAGTCCTTTGGAAAAGCACCAGGACCTCAAGAGCCTGATGCTCGAGGAAACACCGTGGCTGCAGCAGGCCCAAAGCGAAAGCCAGGCGCGGCGTAACGTCGGGATTCTGTTCGATGACAACCGCCTCGATTACGAAACCGAAAAC
>Ga0207670_10000821_pt1 | contig 16259 bp, 8 predicted proteins | sample KBSS23HmetaG_FD_184339 | JGI IMG/M metagenome (GOLD analysis project Ga0207670, IMG submission 184339) | Switchgrass rhizosphere microbial communities from Kellogg Biological Station, Michigan, USA - KBS S2-3H metaG (SPAdes) (version 2) | ecosystem: Host-associated > Plants > Roots > Rhizosphere... | reverse complement strand
TTCCGGGAATCGAGTCGAAGTTCCCCCGTGAAGAAAAAAACATCTCCGCCCCCACCAGGTTGGTCTCCCCCACCGAGCCGGACGCCGGCAGGTCCGAGGTGGAAACCACCGCGATCACCGTGTCGGTTGTCAAATCCACCACCGACACGTTGCGCGACACAAAGTTCGCCACATACGCCCTGGTGCCGTCGCTGGTGACCGCGATGCCTTGCGGGTTCTTGCCCGCGTTGGCCCCCGCCGTCGCCGGGTTGTCCGCATCGTTCAGATCGATGTAGCGCGTCGTGTCCGCGTCCACCGTGAAGTCCAGCCGCCCGTCCGCCCCCACCTTCACCTTGACCAACAGATCGCTGGCCGCAGACGCCACGTAGGCAAAGCCTTCGCCCACCTGACTATTGAATCCGATCGCCCACGGGTTGGCGAAAAATACTCGACGTTTGCCCGCCTCCGGGTTGCGCGCTCCCAGGTGCAGGTTCAGCGCCCCGAAATCCACCGGCGAACTGCTGTTCACTCCGCCGATCACATTCACAAACGCGTGCGTGTCCAGGTTGAAACGCAACGGGCCGGTCGGCGACGCCGCCACGTTCGGCATATAGGCCGATTCCCCGCGAATCACCACGCTCTGCAGTTGGTTGGGGAACGCGAAGGTGTCCGGCGCCGGCGGGTTGGTCAGTCCGGGGAACTTGAACCCGGTGATCTGTGGCGCCAGCGCAATCGTGCGCACCGGCGCGTAGGCGCTCATATTGGTCGAGCCGGTGTCGATGTTCAATACCGCCACCACGCCTTCCTTACCCAGATCATCGCCCTGCCGCCCGCCCGCTTTGGTGAACGACAGGAAGCGCGTCACGTACAGCTTGCTGCTGTCCGCCGTCACCGCCAACCCCCGCGGCTGAAAGTGCCGGCCCCGGTCCGGATCGTTGGCCAGGCTGTTGCGCAGATCCACCTGGCCCAGGATCGTCCGCGTGGCCGTGTCGATCACCGTGATTGTGTCCTGCCCGCTGTTGGCCACGAACACTCGCCGCCCGTCTGGCGTGCACACCACGTTCCAGGGCTCAGCCCCGGTGCTCAACTGGCCTTCCACCGTCGCCGAGAAGGTCCCCCACGCCGGGTCGTTGATCTTGATCACCGTCACCGAGTTGCCCGCCGCGTTCGCCACGTAGGCATACTGATTGTCCGGCGTCAGCGCCACGCTTTGCGGCTCGTCCCCTACCCCAATCTTCGCCAGCCGCGTGTTGTTGTCCGGCCGGATCACGCTCACGCTGTCGTCCGCAGGGTTCACCACCCAGATCAACCGGTCCGTCGCGTTGATCGCTATCGGGCTGGACTGCGTCGGCCGCTCGCCCAACGGTTGCACAGGCACCGTCGCCACATCCACCGACTCGAGGAACTTCACCACCAGCGCCTGGTCCGCTGCGTTGCTCAACCGGTCCGGCAGCCGGCCGTTGTCGGTGCGATGCTTCACGTCCGCCAGCACCGCCGCCAGTGTCTCCGCCGCGCCGTTGTGCAGATACGGCGGCAACGCCTGCAGTCCCAGCAACGAGGGCACGTTGAAGCCCGCCCCCTTGCCGTCGTTGTTGTAGTCGATGCCCAGCGCGTCCTGCGCCGGTTGCAGCGCCCCGCCCGTCACCGCCGCCGCCGCCTTCTCGTCAGCGCCGATGTTGTTGCCCAGCTCGTTGCCCTGCCCGGGAACGCCCAAGTTGAACGAGCCGATGTCCCGCAGAAACCGATTCAGATATTGCGCCCCCACCGGGTTCCCCGTGAATGTCCCTGTCCGTTCGGTGAAGAGTTCCCCAGCCACCGGCGGCGAGATGAAGTCCTTCAGGCTCACCGTCCAGTTCCCGCCGCCATGGCACTGCGCGCAGCCAGCCTGCGCGAACAGCGCCCGGCCCTGCGCCAGTTCCGTCGTCCCCGGCCCGTTGGGCAAGCCCGCCACTGGCGCGTTGGGTGTGCGCACCGCGTTGCGAACCCACTCCCGCAACGCTGTCAATGCCGGCACCTTGTTGGTGCTGCCGGACAGGGTCACAGTCACTTGCGCCCGGTCCGCATTGGCTCGGGCGAAGGCATTGAGCACGCTCGGCGCCACGTTCAGGTCTCCGTTGTCCCCGATCAACAGACCGTGATTGGGATCCAGTGCCCCGCCCGCCAGCGGTCCCGGCCCCGACACGTTCCGGATGTTGATCTCGAAATCTTCGATCTCATCGAAGATCGCCGAGTAGTTCAACACCCGTTGCTCGCTTCGTTGGTGCGGATTGAAACTCCCGTTCAACGGCACACTCTTCCGCGGGCCGGCCGCAAACTGCCAGATCACCCCGTCGGTCAACCCCTTGAAGTGACAGCTCGCGCAGCTCTGCCACCCTTCGCTGGACAACCGGTCCCGCAACGAGTTGGTTCCGGGAATCGAGTCGAAGTTCCCCCGTGAAGAAAAAAACATCTCCGCCCCCACCAGGTTGGTCTCCCCCACCGAGCCGGACGCCGGCAGGTCCGAGGTGGAAACCACCGCGATCACCGTGTCGGTCGTCAAATCCACCACCGACACGTTGCGCGACACAAAGTTCGCCACATACGCGCGCGTCCCGTCGTCGGTAATCGCCATCCCTTGCGGGTTCTTACCCGCATTGACACCGGCGGTCGCCGGGTTGGCCGGATCGTTCAGGTCGATGTAACGCGTCGTGTCGGCGTCTCCGGTGAAACTCAATGTTCCGTCCTCCGCGACGTTCAGCTTCACGAGCAGATCGCTCGCAGCCGACACTACATACGCCGAGCCCGCCCCACTCCAGCTGGTGAAGTCCATCGCCCAGACGTTGGCGAAAAACAACCGACGCTTGCCCGCCTCCGGATCACGCGCACCCAACTGCAGGTTCAGCACTCCGAGATCCGTCGGTGTCGTGCTGTTCACGCCACCGACCACATTCACAAACGCGTGCGTGTCCAGGTTGAAGCGCAACGGGCCGGTCGGCGACGCCGCGATATTCGGCAGATACGCCCGATCTCCCCGAATCACCACGCTCTGCAATTGATTGGGGAACGCGAAGGTGTCCGGCGCCGGCGGATTGGTCAACCCGGGGAACTTGAACCCGGTGATCTGGGGCGCCAACGCGATCGTGCGCACCGGCGCGTAGGCGCTGATATTGGTTAAGCCGGTGTCGATGTTCAACACCGCCACAAGCCCTTCCTTGCCCAGATCATCGCCCTGCCGCCCGCCCGCTTTGGTGAACGACAGGAAGCGCGTCACGTACAGCATGCTGCTGTCCGCCGTTACTGCGAGGCCACGCGGTTGAAAGTGCCGGTTCCGGTCCGGATCGTTGGCCAGGCTGTCGCGCAGGTCCACCTGGCCCAGGATCGAGCGCGTGCTCGTGTCGATCACGCTGATCGTGTCCTGCGCGCTGTTGGCCACGAAGACGCGCTCCCCGTCCGGCGATACCACGATGTTCCACGGCTCCGCACCCGTGGTCAGCTGGCCCTCCACCACCGCGCTGAAGGCCCCCCACGCCGGGTTGTTGATCTTGATCACCGTCACGCTGTTACCCGCCGCGTTCGCCACGTAGGCATAGAGTCCGTCGGGTGTCACCGCCACACTTTGCGGCTCGTCACCCACCGCGATCTTCGCCAGCACCTGGTACGGCTCCGGCCGCAGCACGCTCACGCTGTCGTCACTCGGATTCACTACCCAAATCAATCTGTTGTCCTGGGACAATGCGATCGGACTCGAATGAGTTGCGTGGCCATAGACCTGGGCCAAAGCCGGATTTGGAAGAGCGACGAACAGAGCGATGCCGGTGAGAGGCGCCGCGCCGAACGCGATCACTGATCGAAGATTATTGGGCGATTTCATAAGAAGCTAAGACAGTCGACGTTTTGAATTACCCATGCAAAACGAGCCTCCACGCGCTCGTGCCTTACGGTATGCCATCCAGGATGAGGCGAGTAGAACAAAAACGCCTCTGTTCGTCAAGCCGTGCATCCACAAGTTGTCGGTGCCCAGTGGCGCCCGGTGGGGCACCGGGCCTACCGACCGGGTTCTCTCCGCTGTAGGCCGCGTCGCCCCACGCGGCGCTGGTTCCGCAGCAGCCGACAACTTCGGGATGCACCGTTCGTCAAGCCTAGTGTACCCGCAGGTTGCATTTGGAGATACGCCCAGGTTATCGCATTTCGTACGGGCGACGTTGACCGCTTGTTTCATTCCTTGCTAAGCTCGAGCCATGGTCCAAACTCTCTCGTCAATTGCGGCCAGATCGGGTCGCGATTTCCTCTCCACCATACTGCTCTCGATCGGACTGCTGTGGGCGGTCGGCGAACCGGTCTTTGGCGCCGAACCGCAGAACAAAAAGCCGTTTCGCATCCTGCTCATCACTGGCGGATGCTGCCACAACTACACGTTTCAAACCCAGGCATTGAAGGAGGCTGTGGCGAAATTGGCGCAGGCGGAATGGACTGTGGTTAATGAAGGCGGGACCGGCACCAAGGCGCAAATTTCGCTATACGAAAATCCCGATTGGTCCAAAAGCTTTGAGGTGGTGGTGCACAACGAATGTTTCGCCGACACGACCGATCACGAGTACATCCGTAAGATCACTCAGGCACATAAGGCCGGTGTGCCGGCGGTGGTGATTCACTGCGCCATGCACACGTATCGGGCGACCGACATCGATGACTGGCGCGAGTTTCTCGGCGTCACCAGCCGGCGGCACGATCACCAAAGCCGGTATCCGGTCAGAAAAACCGAGCTGGAGCATTCCATCGTCAAAGGCATGCCCGACAAATGGGTAACGCCCATGGACGAACTGTACGTCATTGAAAAGTTGTGGCCCAATGCGAAGGGGCTGGCGACCTCCGTGAGCGAGCAAGACGGAAAGACCTATCCGATTGCCTGGATCAACCAGTATGGCAAGGCGCGTGTTTTCGGCACCACCTTCGGCCACTCAGATGACACCTTTCGGGATCCAGTCTTCCTTACTTATGTCTCCCGGGGGATACTTTGGGCTGCCGGCCGGCTCGATGACTGAACCCTAACTTTGCATAAAATGCGCATGCCCCCTCACCCTTGATCCCTCTACTTCCCTGACGATCAAAGTGGTAAGACAACATTCTCTTCCCCTCTCGAAGCGCCAGGTGTTGTTACAAGCGCGAAGATAGTTTGCGGTAAAGTTCGCGGTAAAGTCGAGTCGTCAAAATGCCCAAAGTCAACGCGCCACTGAAGCGGCGTAAACGCCGCGCTCCGATGCCGACAACTTGGGGATCACGGTGTAACGTGTCGATCGCTGATTTTTGGTGGCATTGCCGGTTGCATTCCGCTAGCCTCCCACAAATCCAACGACTTTGAACGACAGACCATGATGAATAGCGCACTTGATTTCCGTACGCTTGCGAAACTGGCTCCCTTGTGTGCCGCCTTCGCAGTGGCCAGTTGTTCATCCACCAGCGATAAATCGTCGGGCGGCAACCCTTCCAGCCATACGGCATCCAAGGTCAAGGCGGACGACGGAAGGACCGTGGAAATTGGCAAAGCCTCACCGTCGCCAGGTGGCGGCGTGAATTACAAGAATCCGCACATGGGAAAATGTTGGGTGGCGGACGGATTCGACTTCAACGGTTACGACACGCTTTACATCGCTCCGACGCTTTCGACCGCCAAGTTCGACCCGAAAAACACGGAGGAGTTCAAAGTGCACGAACTGGCCAAGGAAAACCTGGTGAAGGAATTGGTCAACATGATCAGTGCGCGGAAAATCTTCGCCAACGTCGTGACCCACGATTCCGATCTCAAACCGGAGGCCAAGACACTCAAGTTGGAAAACACCATCACAGAGTTCTCCAAGGGAGGCGGCGCTGCCCGTTATTTTGTCGGCCTCTACGGAGGTGGCCAACCCGTGATTCGCGTCCAAGGCAGGATGGCCGAAGGAGAAAAAGCCCTCTTCGCCTTTGAAGCCCGCCGCAGCGGCGTCTCCGCCGGCGCGCGGATGACCGGCGTGCTCATGAAAGATCAGGACATTCAGCTCCAGGACATTCACAGCCTGGTCCTGGACCTGGCGGATTTTATGTCCGTCATCGCGGGGAAATATCCGCGTCGTCCGTGAGCCCGTGCATCCAGAGAGCAGCGATCAGATTCGCTCGAAGTATCGGACCCGCTCCCAGTCGGTCACCGCATCGTTGAATGCCTGAACCTCAAGCCGCGCGGTGTGCGCGTAAAAATCAACGACCTGATCGCCAAAAGCGCGTCGCGCCAGTTTACTTCGGTCGAACAAGTCAGCCGCTTCGCGCAGCGATTTCGGCAGTGCGAGCAAAGACGAATCCACGTAGGCGTTGCCGTGGTAGTTCTCGCCGCAATCGAGTTGCTCCTCAACGCCTGCCATGCCGGCGGCGAGCATGGCCGCAAATGCGAGATACGGATTCGCGTCCGCCCCCGGCATGCGGTTCTCGATGCGAAAGGACTCGCCGTGACCCACCACTCGAAAGCCCACCGTCCGATTGTCGTGCGACCAGGCCATCCGAGTCGGCGCCCAACTGGCGGCTCGATAGCGTTTGTAGGAATTGATTGTCGGGGCGAAAAAGCAGCAAAGTTCCGGCGAGTACTTCATCAACCCGCCCAGGAACTGTCGAAAGAGCCTGGAACCCGTCTCTGTTTTCCCGCGGGTTCCGTGACGAGCAGGGGTCCAGAACCGATTTTTCCCGCCACCCCAAATGCTGAGATGAATGTGACAGCTGCTGCCCACTTCATTGGCCCAGGGTTTGGCCATGAACGTAATCGACTTGCAATGCTGGGCAGCGATTTCCTTAACGCCTTGCTTGAAGACCGCGTGCATGTCGGCCATCGGCAGCGGCTGGTCATACACGAAGTTGACTTCATGCTGGCCGCGGCCCCATTCGCCCTTGCTGCTTTCCACCGGCACGCGCGCCTCGCTCAACCAGTTCCGCACCGCGCGCATCGTGAACTCGTCCCGCGCGGGTTGCATGGTGTGGTAGTCGATCCGATAATCGCTGGACGGCGTCAGGTTCCGGTACTCGCCGACAAACGCGTCGTGATAACTCTCGTTGAACAGAAAGAATTCCAGCTCGCTCGCGGTGTAACAGGTCAATTGCTTGCGCGCCAGGGCTTGAACCTGTTTGCGCAGAACAGACCGCGGCGCTTCATCCACCAACTGTCCGTCGTGATGAAAGAGATCGCACAGGACCAGCGCCTCACCGGACTGCCAGGGCAAAAGGCGCACCGTGGAGAAATCGGGCCGCATGGCGAAATCGCCGAAACCCTTCTCCCAGTTGGCGAGCTTGAAACCGTCCTGCGGATCCATTTCGATGTTCACCGTCAATAGATAACTGCACCCGTGCGTGCCGTGTTTGGCGACCTGGTCGAGGAAGAATTTACCGGTGAACCGTTTGCCAACCAGCCGGCCGACCACGTCCGGACAGGCGACGATGACGGTGTCGATGTAGCCGCTGTTGATTTTGGTCCTGAGAGTTTGGAGATTCATAATGTCGCTGGCTATGTGACAAGTCGCGCTGTGCGTTGGCACGTCAACTTTCAGGCTCCGATCCAAAGTCTGCAGCGATTTTTCAAGGTCTGCTCCCGAACGAAGACCTCAAAGCGCGGCCCTGTAGGATCACCAGTCGACGCGCAGGTGCCTCTTCTACTCTACTCCGCCACATACACATTCTTCAACTCCGTGTATCCTTCCATCGCCGCCATGCCAAGGTCGCGGCCGAGGCCGCTTTGTTTGAACCCGCCGAACGGCGCTTCCGCATGAACGCTGGAATGGGAGTTGACGCTCAACACGCCGCTCTCAATCCGTCGCGCTACGCGCAAAGCGCGGCGCAAGTCATTGGTCCACAGCGAGCCGCTCAGACCGTAAGGCGAGGCGTTCACGTCGCGGAGCATCTGGGTTTCGTCGTCGAACGGAGTGATGCAAACGACCGGGCCGAAAATCTCTTCGCGCCAACAACGGTCGTCTTTGTCCACATCGAGCAACACGGTTGGCTCGAGGTAATAGCCTTTCGCCTGCGGGCGACCACCGCCGCAGGCAAACCGGCTGCCGCGTTTGCGGGCGTCGGCGAGGAACTCCTCGACCGTACCGCGTTGACCCGATGAAACGAGCGGGCCAAGTTGCGTTTCGCCTTTAGCCGGGTCGCCGACGATGAGTTTCTTCGTCGCCTCGACGAACTGCTCCACGAACGGTTCGTAAATGCCTCGTTCGACGAACATCCGGCTGCGCGCGCAACAGTCCTGACCGGTGTTCGCAAAGACGCTCATGGGAGAGGTCTCAGCGGCGCGCTGCCAATCGGCATCAGCGAAAACGATGTTGGGCGATTTGCCCCCGAGTTCGAGCGAGAGGCGTTTGAGATCCCGTGAGGCGAGCTCCATTATCCGCCGGCCAATCGCGGTTGAGCCGGTGAACGAGATTTTTCGAACCAACGGATGCGTGACCAGTGTGTCGCCGATGGCCGAACCGGAGCCGGGCAGCACCTGAAGCACACCGGCGGGCACACCGGCGGCGTGAGCCAGTTCGCCGAGTTTCAGCGCGGTCAGCGGCGAGAGTGACGCGGGTTTGAGCACGACGGAATTGCCCGCGGCCAGCGCGGGCGCCGCTTTCCAGCAGGCGAGGGGAATGGAAAATTCCACGGCACAATCGCCGCCACCACACCCATCGGCTGACGCAGAGTGAAATCGAACCCGCCCCGCGCGACCGGAATGGTCTCGCCGCAGAACTTGGTTATCGCGCCGGCGTAATACTCGAACACGCGCGCGCCGAGCGCGCCTTCATCCCGGGCGTCGCCAATCGGCTTGCCGATTTGGAGCGATTCAAGTTGCGCGATCTCTTCAATGTGTTCGCGCAGCAAACGGGCGACGTTGAAGAGGATCTCGCTTCGTTTCCCCGGAGCCAGGTCGCGCCAGCCGGTTTCCCACGCGCGCTGGGCGGACTCGATTGCGGTCTCGATGTCAACACCACCCGCGACGGCGACCTCGACGAACGGCTCTTCCGTGGCAGGATTGATCAGTGCGGTTCGTTGGCCGGAGGAAGAGTCGCGGAATAGACCATTCAAAAAGAGTTGGGACGGCAGATTCATGCGCGCGACAGACTCCTATGCGAAAACGCGCTGGAAACAAGTCGCAAATAAATCACTCCGACGAACTGTGTTTTGACGCCCGGCTTACAAGCCACCGGCAAACGCATTGCACAGGGAATGCAAACGAAGCAGTTTCTGCATTCCACGGAGGAAAGACCGCAGACTCATTCACTCGAACGAGGCGTCCAAAAGGCTTCGGACCTGGCAGCGATCACCTGAGCTCTGACATAACGACGGTGATTAAGAGATCTCCCGGCGGAGGACTTCCAACTTCTGGCCTTGCGACGGACAGAATGTCCTGGTCTGAGCGATGCGAACGCTACACTTCTTTCGTTTCGCTCAGCCACGCCTGCTACTTGTTTTTTACGGATTTCGTTCATCGCATCTAATTCCTGCCAGTAAATTGGTCGCAGCTGCCGGACTCACAGGACCGTTTGTCACAGTTGCAAATATATGTGAAGCATTAGCGATGCCGGATAAATATCCGATCGGCCAGAGAATTGTCAGGCGAGATTCCCAATGATGTCAGAAACCCAACCGGAGATCGATCCAGGATCTTACAAACCCTAATTGAAAGAAATATGAATCAAAACCTGCCATGCTCCGCGGGCAGCCGTCATGAGGTGGTGATAGACTTCGCCTGTTTCATGGCACAGTAAGAAAAAGCCCGCGTAGAAAAGTCCTGGCGACGCTTTAAGCAGGCGCAAGGCTGGGCTCAAAGTGAACGTCCGCAAGGCGGGCCATTTGACCGAGTAACTAAGCGCGATCCCGAACAGTGCTCCGACCAAGATGTCCGAAAGATAATGCATGCCCAGAAAAAGGCGGGGCAAGACGACAACCAAAACCGTATGAGCGTATAGCAGGATCCCACATTTACGGTCCGCGAGAAACATCCCTGTCGCCAAGGCAAAGAACAGCGCTGCGTGATCGCTTGGAAAACAGCTCCAATGCCAGAGCGAGTCCGGCTCGAAACCGTAGCCCACAGTTAACGACAAATCAGGATCAAGAATTGGACGTGCGCGGAACGGCAGAACCCAGGCAATGGCCCGAGTGAACACCAAACCCGGAACACAAAGCAGCAATGTGTAAAGCAGGGTCTGACGTTTGTTGGTGGGTTCGATGCTGCTGACAGGTTCGCCGGTCCCAAACCAAACCAAAAAATACACCGTTAAGACGACGCCACCCTTGACCAGCTCATTGGAAGCCAGGAACTCAATGATCCGGTCCAGCAGCCACCACCGACGGGCCAAGCCATTGGCGAACCGAGATATGTTTTCGTCGAAGGGAACGATCAAGGCTAACAAGGCGCAGCAGATCAAAGCTCCTGCTATCCGCCGGTTCGATATCCCGCCAAACGAAAACTCTCGATGTCTCGATTCAAGAGGGCTATAGGCGTCCACTGATTGATTCATGGGAAATCCCTCGGGAGCTGCCAACCATTTGACGTTTCAATAAGATACGGATAAGAAATCGCCTCCTAATCCCCCGCTTTGTTGGCTTCGCCGCGCGGGTGAGGCACAACTGATTGCTTGTTTCCATCCTGAAAATTATAAATTAATGAGTATCGGGCTCAGCTATCTTGTTAATCGGTTTTAACTAAGCATTTCCTGGGCCGATCTTGCGCCCGCATGCCGAAAGATTTGTCCCCTGCCGAGAAGTGAGACTGTGTTCCGTCGCATCCGGAGCGATTTGGAATTTGATGGGTGTCGATTGTCAGCCGTCCGGGACGGTCGCGGTCCCTGCTTCCACCTGCGGCCCCGAACGGCGTCCGGGTTCGGATTTCTTTCGTCATTTGGTATTCGTCATTCGGATTTGCCACAGGGGCGTCCAAATCACTTGCGCCGTGCTGCGGGGAACGATAACCATTGCCCATGACAATGCTTCAGTGGCTGGCCCGTTTATTCGCCCTCTGGACAGTTGTATTCTTCGTATCGTTCCTGGTACGCGCCGCGGAGAAGAGCGCGGAAGAGTTGTTGACGCAAGCCGGCATTTCCTTCGCCCGGAGCCAGCGCGAGGATGCGATTGAGCTGGCGACCAAAGCCATCGAGGTGGAGCCGAAGAACCCCAAAGCTTATTACGTGCGAGGCCGTTTTTATGCTGAGGTTCGGCAACCGCAAAAGGCGGTCAAAGACCTCAATCAGGCGCTGGCCCTTGATCCGACTTCCGCGCCCGCGTATTACCATCGCGGTGAAGAGGGCTTCAAGCTCGGGCACATCAAGGAATCGACCGCGGATTTCGACAAGTTCGTTGATCTGTCGCCCGATCAGGCGCCAAAACTCTGGCAGCGCGGGATATCGCTTTACTACGCGGGCCGTTACCAGGACGGCCAGCGGCAGTTCGAACTACACCAGACCATCAACAGCAACGACGTCGAGAATGCCGTCTGGCATTTCCTCTGCGTGGCACGACGCGCCGGAATCGACAAGGCGCGAGCCACTTTGCTGAAAATCAAGAACGATCCGCGCGTGCCGATGATGCAAATTTACGCGCTCTATGCGGGCCAAGGTTCCGCCGAAGACGTGATGAAAGCTGCGACGACGGGCAAACCGTTGCCCAACGAGCTGAACGAGCGGCTTTTCAATGCGCACCTGTATCTCGGGCTCTATTTCGACGTTGCCGCAAACGAGAGAATGGCGCGCGAGCACATCGTGCAAGCGGCGGAATTGTTCAAAGTGGAACATTACATGGGCGACGTGGCACGGATCCACGCAGAGTTGATGCGGCAGCAAGGTCATTGATAAGTGGGGCGTCCGCGGCCTACAGCTCAGCCGTGAGTCGGCCGCCCATCACCATGATCTTCTGGCCAGCCCAGCGTCAGTTCATGGAAAGCCCCCTACGGCTTCGATGCCGTGCATTGGGACCATGAACCGGTTGTCGAATGACGAATGACAAATGACTAAAGAATTCCAAAGCCCGAATGTCGAAGGGCGCTCGGGTGTGCGGTCGCCGGGTTCGTAATTGGGATTTCGGGATTCCTTCGGATTTCGTCATTCGTCATTCGGATTTGGAGACCGCGGTTCATGCAAAGGGTTAAGGCAATATTCTCATTGCGGTGCAAAATTCGGACCTTCGTTAGCATTGCCGTCGCAGCCGGAGCCATTGCAACCGCAACGGCATTTCCCTCCTCAACATTCCAGGTGGCGAAGGATTTGGTCATCGAACAAGCCGCGGGCAAGGAACAGGTCGTCTTCCCAATGTTCGGCGCGTTTGATGACCGCGGGCGTCTATTCGTCGCCGAATCATCCGGGTTGGATTTGTACGCCGAAATCTCCGCCGGCACGCGAAGGTGCCGAGTGAAAGCACTTGAAGACAGAGACGGCGACGGGCGTTTCGAAAGCTCGCGCGTCTTCGCCGACGAATTGGTCTTCCCAATGGGCCTGGTCTGGCACAAGGGAGCGCTCTTCGTGGCCGACCCGCCGGATGTTGTAGCCTTCGAAGACACCGATGGCGATGGCCGCGCCGACAGGCGCAGGGTGATCCTCGGCGGTTTTGGCCACAGCGATAACGGGAGTTTGCACGGTTTGACTTTTGGCCCCGACGGCCTGCTCTACCTGACGATGGGCAGTCCCGACGGCTATCACCTGAAGCGTGACGACGGCACGATCGTCGAAGGCCGGAGCGGTGCACTGATCCGCTGCCGTGAAGATGGCTCCGGGGTGGAAGTCGTCTGCCGGGGTTTTGTGAATTTGGTGGAAGTCATCTTCACCAATGGCGGCGAGGTCATTGGGACTGACAACTGGTATCAGCAACCCGCCGGAGGCATACGCGACGCGTTGGTGCACCTGGTCGAAGGCGGTTTGTATCCCTACGAGCCGGACGTCGGGACGCGGCAACCCGTGACGGGTGACCCATTGCCCGCTCTGACGCTTTACCCGGCGGCAGCGTTGAGCGGACTGGCCACCTATCAGAGCCACGTTTTCCCGGAGGAGATGCGTGGTAATCTGTTCTCAGCGCAGCACAACTCAAGGAAAGTCGCGCGCCATGTCCTGACGCGATTCGGTTCGACTTTCAAAACGCAGGATTTCAACTTCGTTGTAAGCGACGATCCCGACTTCCATCCTTCCGATGTATTGGAAGATGCCGACGGCAGTCTGTTGGTGGTCGATACCGGTGGCTGGTATGTCCAGCATTGCCCGACTGGCAGAATCCGCGACTCGCGTGCGCCGGGAGGCATCTACCGCGTCCGTCACGCCAAAACGCCGTCGCCGAGCGACCCGTGGGGCCTCAAGGAAAATTGGAGCCGAACTTCAATCGAACGATTGCTCCAACTGCTGGATGACGTCCGGCCCGCCGTGCGCGCCCGCGCCCAGGAGCGCCTGATTTCGATGGGAACCACCGCCGTTCAGTCCCTCGCCTCGGTTCTGGGCAACCCTGCGAGCGGCGCGAACGCCAGGCTCGGGGCAGTTTGGGCGCTCGCGGCCATCCCTGGCGACGAATCGCTGGTGCCATTGCGGGGGGCGCTGCGCGACGCAAACCCCGACGTGGTCATCGCGGCCGCACGGTCGGCGGCTCTTCGGAACGACACACGCAGTGCGGCGGACTTGTGTCGTTTGTTGGCCGCGGAGAATTCCGCCATCCGCCGCCTTGGCGCAGAGGCACTGGCTCGATGTGGCGAGGCAAATTCTTTGCCTGCATTGTGGGATTGCCTGGCGGGCGAGCCGGACCGATTTCTGGAGCACGCGTTGATTTACGCGGTTCATCACATCGCCGCAGCGCCCGATCTTCAAGCCGCGTTGCAGAACCCACATCCGCGAATACAGAAGGCCGCGCTGCTCTTGCTCGATCAATTACCGCGTTCGCTCGGCGCTCTCTCGCCTGAGGAGGTTAACCGGCGTGTCACGGACCGGGATGTTGAACTGCGGCAAACCGCGTTGCGACTCTTCCAGAATCATCCGGAATGGGTGGAGCAAGCCACCGCGTTGATCGAACGATGGCTCGGCCGGCCGGAACTTACGGCAGAGGAACAATCCGGATTGCGCGGCCTGTTGTTCGCATTTCAAAACGACGCCCGGGTGCAGCAAGTCATTGGCGCCGCGATTGCCTCGGAACAAATCCCCGTTGCCGTGCGCCTGTTCCTGCTCGAGACATTGCCTGAGTGCGGTTTGACCCGATTGCCGCCGTCGTGGCTTGAGGGTTTTGCGCGAGCGATTGAATCACCGGTCACGCGACGCCGTGCGGTGCAAACGGTCGCCTCCCTCCAGGCGCCATCGTTGGACGACCGGTTGGCGCGTTTGGCGGAAGACAAAAGCGAGCCCGCGGACCTGCGCGTCGAAGCGTTGCGCGCCATTGTCGGTCGCAAGCCCAAATTATCGAAGAGCGCATTCGAACTGTTGATCAGCGAACTGGGTGCACGCACAAACCCGGTCGCCCGACTCGCTGCGTCCGAAGTAATGCGGCGTTCGCGCCTTACGGATGCCCAGGTCTTGAGCGCGCTCAAGATGGTTCGCGGCGATGCATTGATTTCGCCAGCCACTCTGTTGGTGGCTTTTCAGGAATCAACCCGTGCCGACGACACTTCCGCATTGGTTGATCATGTCGCTGGCCTCATGCGCGCAGGCTGGCAGCCGGGAAGGCAGGAGCTGGAGAGCCTACTGGGGCGATGGCCCGCTGACGCTCGCGCTGAAGCCGGTGTTTTGCTCGGGACGCTCAAAACTCGCGATGACGCCAGCGAAAGGATCGCCAGGTTCAAGCCGTTGCTGGCAGGTGGCGATCCGCAAGGCGGTCGCGCCGTATTCTTCGGCGTCAAAGCGGCCTGTTCGACTTGCCACGCCATCGGCAACCTTGGCGGGAAGGTCGGACCCGATTTGACCAAGGTTGGCGCCGCCCGCTCCGGCGACGACATCCTGGAGTCGGTCCTTTTGCCGAGCGCGAGTCTTGCGCAGGGTTACGAAAGCTATCGCGTAACGCTAGCGGACGGCGAAGAGCTCAACGGAATCGTTGTGCGCCAGACGTCCGACACCGTGCTCTTGCGGGGTGCCGCTGGCGCCGAAGTGCAACTGCGCCGAAATCAGATTCAGGCTTTGAGGAATTCGGCCACTTCGCTGATGCCTGACGGACTGGAGCAGGCAATGACGCAGGAGGAATTTCGTGATCTGCTCGCCTTCCTTCAGAGTCTGAAATAAGGCCTTCTCCAAGGGAGAGTATGCGGTTAGCGCATAGCATGAGTGGGCCAGGAGCGCGGGATTTATCCCGCACTGGAGATTGGACAATTTGCAGGGCTGAAGGCCCGCGATGTGACAGCCTGGGGTGAAGCGCAAGGCGCGAGGCCCCAGGTGACGATGCCCAAACAATCCTCTCTGCCCTGTAAGGGCGGGACACTGGGTGGGAATGGGTGCTTTGTTCCAGCCTTTCAGGCCTCGGGCATAAACGTGCGATCTGTTTCCTGGGCCTCCGCTCGCGATGCTCGCTACAGCCCAGGCTGTCATATTGTGGGCTTTCAGCCCACAGGCCCACGGTTTGCCATGGTTACTCGCTTCACGAGACGGGCAGAAAATGTCCAAACTCCAGCACGGGATTTATCCCGCAGGAACACCGGCACTGCAACTCGGCGCTTTGAGATTTGAAGGTTCCTTCGCTTCCCATCCTTCCTGCGGACTGAAGTCCGCGCCCCGTTCGCTCGCGCAACGACCGCGCTAATCGGCCAATTTTTTTATGGCTTCAATGGCGGCGTCGGAAATTCGGCATCGTTGTCCGTAAGCCAGGGTTTCGACGCCTGATGCGGAAACTCTGGCTTGAAAGACCAAAGGCGGCGTGAGCTGGCGGGTTGACCCGGTGGTTCCGATAGTCTGTTTGCCAGTAGAGCGGATGCGCGCCCAGGCCGAAGCGCTCGAATTCGTTCCGGACGGGGTCGTGAATCGCAACGGCCCCGTTACGATTTCATAATAAAGAGCGGAACCGGGGGTGAGGCTGAGTTCCAGTGTTGCCGGCGCGGATTTCATGCGCGGGAGGTTGAACAGGACGTGAGCAGGCGAATTAGTGGTGGGCAAGGTGGCCAGTCCGCCCATGAGACCTGGCGACGCCTCGAAAGCCAGTTTTAGTACCTCCTCAGGATACACCGGGTAATCGCTTCGCAGCTTTCCGTTGCGCTTTTTCAATTCGAACTTGTCGATCGAAACTCCATTTGTCGTGAACGTCCTGCCGTTCATTTTCGTCGGCGTGGCTTCGATCACGACAAAGTGATTGGTGGTTGCTTGCGCGCTCAATGC
>Ga0207670_10000819_pt1 | contig 16275 bp, 14 predicted proteins | sample KBSS23HmetaG_FD_184339 | JGI IMG/M metagenome (GOLD analysis project Ga0207670, IMG submission 184339) | Switchgrass rhizosphere microbial communities from Kellogg Biological Station, Michigan, USA - KBS S2-3H metaG (SPAdes) (version 2) | ecosystem: Host-associated > Plants > Roots >... | reverse complement strand
TGTCATCAGCGGATATCTGGTGACGATGCTGCTGATGCGGGAAGAGCAAAGCCAGGGGCGCGTGGCGTTCGGGCCATTCCTGGTCAAACGTTTCTTCCGGATCGTGCCGAGCTACTGGATGGCGATCCTGGTCTATTGGCTGGCGTGCTTTGCGCTGCTGCCAGACGATTATGAATCGTTCACGGAAAGGCTGCCGTATTTCCTCAGCTTCAACCCGGAATATGCCAACGCGAACGGCTACAGCATTTTCACCCACTCATGGACGGTCGGGGTTGAGCTGAAGTTTTATCTGCTGTTGCCGCCGGTTGTGTTCCTGATGATCAAGAACGCGAACGGACGGTTTGCCGTAACGGCGGTAATGGCGGCGGTGTTGACCGTGATCGGATCGTTCAATGCGCAGTCCTATTGCGCGATTCTGTGCGGCGTGATGCTGGCGTTCGCGCTCGAGCGGCCGCGTGGCTACGCGGCTATCGCAATGCTGACACGCGTTCCCGTCGTCGTCCCGCTGGCCTTTGTCATCGCGGTATTCGTCATGCTGCGTTACACCGAGCAGCTGACCGTGGTCGCCGTCGTGGCGACCTACCTGGTCGCGTACTGCATTTTGCAACCAGCCGCGGTGTTGCGGGTGCTGGCCTGGCAACCGCTGGTTTATCTCGGCCAGCGATCTTATGGCGCCTACCTGCTTCACTTTCTGGCGATCCGCATCGGATATTTGATCTTCGGCAACGACACGGCGATCGGCGGTCTTCTGACAGCCTGCTTCTGTCTTGCCGTCACCGTGCCGGCGGCGGAGTTGATGTATCGGGCGATCGAGAAGCCCGGCGTGGATTTCGGCCGCCGCCTCATAAGCAGAATGGGATCGCCCGTGGTTCGTTAGGGAATTGGCGTCTCTCGGCTTCGCCCCGCTTGCTCGATGTCAGCAAGGGATGCGACAACTCTGGCAAATTCATCGGAGGCAGTCGTCCATGCGTGTCGTTGCGCTCGAAGAGCATTTCACGGTTCCGGCCCTGGTCAAGCGCATCGATCCCGGCGCTATCAACCGCCGCGGCTACAAGCCCAGGAAGGCGCCCGCCGACCGCCCCAATCCGCTCGAGAACCTGCCGGAGATCGGCGAGAAGCGTCTCAAGTCGATGGACGACGCCGGCATCACGATGGGCGTGCTGTCGAACGCCGGCCCCGGCGCCGATCTGGTGCCCGGTCCGGACGGCGTCGCCATCGCCCGCGAAATGAACGATCATCTGGCGGCGGCGGTCGCTCGTCACCCCAGCCGTTTCGCCGGTTTCGCCGCATTGCCGATGCAAAGTCCCGACGCCTGCGCGACCGAGTTGGTCCGCGCGGTGAAGGATTTGCGCTTCGCCGGCGCGCTGATCAACGGCACGACCGAAGGTCGCTTCCTCGATCACCCGAGCTATGACGGATTGCTCACGGCTGCGGTGCAACTCGATGTGCCGATCTACATCCACCCGCATCTTCCGCCCGAGCCGGTGCGGCAGGCCTATTACTCCGATCTCCTGCCCGGAGCGACCCGCGTGCTCGAAAGCGCCGCCTGGGGCTGGCATTCTGAGACCGCAATCCATGTGCTTCGCATGGTGCTGGCCGGCACGCTCGACAAGCATCCGAAGCTCAAGCTCATCATCGGCCATATGGGCGAAATGCTGCCGGTCATGCTGGCCCGTATCGACGAGGTCTCGGCGCTCGACGCTGATCACCTGAAGCGGCCGATCAGCCGGCAGATTCTCGATCAGGTTTGGATCACGACCAGCGGCATTTTCAGTCAGCCGCCGTTCATCGCGGCGCTACAGACGTTCGGTATCGACCGCATCATGTTCTCTGTCGACTACCCCTTTGCCCCCGATGCGAAGGGCCGAAAATTCCTCAACGAAGTGTCACTCGCCCCGGACGACATGGCCAAGCTCACCCATCGCAACGCCGATGCGTTGTTGAAGTTGAAGGCATGAGCATGATTGTCGTGCGCGCACTGGCGCTGATCGCCGGCCTCGTCTTGACCGCAGGACCGCTAGCACACGCGCAGGATTACCCCGCCCGCCCGGTCACGATCGTAGTGCCGACCGGTCCGGGCGGCGGCATGGAAATGGTTGCGCGCCTGCTGGCGCCGAAACTGGAACAGCGGCTCGGCAAGCCATTCGTTATCGAGAACAGGCCAGGAGCGGGCACCAACATCGGCGCGGCTGCGGTCGCCCGTTCGGCGCCTGATGGCTACACGCTGCTGATGGCGACATCGTCCACCATGGCGATCAACTCCAGCATCTACAAAAGCCTGCCGTTCGATCCACTGAAGGATCTGATGCCGGTTGTGCTCTACGCGCGTGTGCCGTTCGTGCTGGTGGTTAATCCGTCATTGCCGGCGCAGACCGCCGCCGACCTCGTCAAGCTCGCCAAGGAAAAGCCCGGCACGTTGAGTTTCGGTACCTCGGGCACCGGTACGGCGTCGCACCTGTTCGCCGAGTTGTTCAAGATGCAAACCGGCGTTGCGGTCACGCATGTGCCCTACAAGAGCATGGTGCAGCCCCTGAACGACGTGCTGGGCGGTCATCTCAACTACATGTTCAGCGATCTGTCCCCCGCATTGCCACTCGTTCGCGACGGCAAGCTCCGTGCGCTCGGCGTGACGTCATCCACACGCGTGGCAACGGCAAGCGAGATTCCGACGCTCGCGGAGGCTGGGGTGCCGGGTTACGAGGCGGTGGCCTGGTTGATGATCGCGACGCGCGCCGGTACGCCACCCGACATCATCAATAAACTGCACGGCGAAATGAAAATGATCCTGGCGCAGCCCGAGGTCCGCGAGCAGATCGCGCGGTTGGGCATGATCCCGCAGGACAGTGCGTCGCCGGAAGAACTGCATCGCTACGTCGCCTCAGAGATCCTTCGTTGGGGCAAGATCGTGCAGCAGGCCGGCGCGACGGGGATCGAATAGCTGCTCGGTTGCTGCTCCGACCGAGCGGATTTAGTTTGTGCCGTCCGCCAAATTCCACGTTAATATACATGCGGATGATACGTCGCCGATTGCCGACGAATATTGATCGGGTATCCGCGAAGGATGCAACGAACGGAGCCGGCTGATGGCTGAGGTCGACCAGAACGGCGCGATATTCGTTGGTAAGGGCGAAACAACCGCGCTGCTGTCGCTCGCCTTCTCCAACCGTCACGGGCTTGTCACGGGCGCAACCGGCACCGGCAAGACCGTTACCTTGCAGGTTCTCGCCGAGGGTCTGTCGCGCGCCGGCGTTCCGGTTTTCGCCGCCGACATCAAGGGCGATCTATCGGGCATTTCCGCGGTCGGCGAGGCCAAGGAGGCTCTGGTGACGCGCGCCAAGGGTCTTGGCTTCGACTACCAGCCCGACGAATTCCCGACAGTGTTCTGGGACGTGTTCGGCGCGCAGGGCCACCCGGTGCGCGCCACCATCTCGGAGATGGGACCGTTGCTGCTGTCGCGCATGATGGACCTCAACGATGTGCAGGAAGGCGTGCTCAACATCGCGTTCCGCGTCGCTGACGAGCAGGGGCTGCTGCTGCTCGATCTGAAGGATCTTCGCGCGATACTCGGCTATCTGGCGGAGCACGCCGCCGAGCTCACCACGCAATACGGCAACGTGACGAAGGCGACGATCGGCACCATCCAGCGCCAGCTCCTTGTTCTGGACAACCAGGGCGGCACTAAATTTTTTGGCGAGCCGGCGCTGGCGTTACAGGATCTGATGAAGAAGAGCAGCGACGGCCGCGGCTACGTCAATATCCTCGTCGCCGATAAGCTGATGGAGAACCCGCGGCTCTATGCGACGTTCCTACTGTGGCTATTGTCCGAGCTGTTCGAGCAGATGCCCGAGGTCGGCGATCTCGACAAGCCGAAGCTGGTGTTCTTCTTCGACGAGGCGCACCTTTTGTTCAACGATGCGCCGAAGGCGCTGCTCGACCGGATCGAGCAGGTGGTGCGCTTGATCCGCTCCAAGGGTGTCGGCGTGTTCTTCGTCACGCAAAACCCGATCGACGTTCCGGACAAGGTGCTGGGTCAGCTCGGCAATCGCGTGCAGCATGCGCTCCGCGCCTTCACGCCGCGTGACCAGAAGGCGGTCGCGGCGGCCGCGCAGACATTCCGCCCCAATCCCAAGCTCAACACCGCCCAGGTGATCACGGAATTGGCCAAGGGCGAGGCGCTGGTGTCGTTCCTCGAAGGCAACGGCACGCCCGCAATGGTCGAGCGCGTCATGGTCCGCCCGCCGTCGGCCCGCATCGGCCCGATCACGGTGGAGGAGCGCGCCAAGATCCAGAGCAACAGCCCGGTGAAGGGCAAATACGATGTCACGGTCGACGCCGAGTCAGCGTACGAGGTATTGCAGAAGCGCGTTGGGCAGACCGCCCAACCGGGTGCACCTGGTGCCCCACAGGGCGAAGCGCCGTCCGGCGGCGGCTGGTTGAGTAGTATCGGTGGATTGGTCGGTGGCATCTTCGGCACCAATAGGCCGCGTGGCACGCGGCTGACGCCAGGCCAGGCGGTCGCCCGCGACGTCACACGCTCAGTCACCAACCGGATCGCCGGGCAGATTGCCGGCAACCTCGGCAAGTCGATCGGCGGCTCGATGGGCAATACGGTGGGCCGAGCGATCGTGCGCGGCGCGCTCGGTGGCATCCTGCGCCGTTGAGCTTGAACTCCGGCTTATTTTTCCAGCGCCTTGAAGCGGAAGATGGTCGCGAGCGTGATCCAATTGGCGCGCTCGCCCGCGAGATTGCGGCCATAGATCAGATCGATGTTGAATTGATCGACCGGCCGATAGCGGAGCCCCAGCTGAAAGCGCGGCTCGACCAGACCCGGTTGATCCAAAGCGGCGCCGGCTTGCCCGAACACTTCGCCGGTGAGGGTCCAGATGTTGTCGGGAGTGCGCCAGTCGAAACCCGCGCCATAGGTCAAATAGTTGCGGTCGGTGGTGCGGTCGAGCTGCCAACCGACGTTGAGGTTGATCCGCACGACGTTCGACATCCGCAGCGTGGTCGGGACGGTCACGGCCAATGCGGTGTTCTCCTTGGTGATCAGGTCATAAGCCGCCGTCGCCGAAATCGCGAAGCCCCACGATCCGATCGCGGTCGGCACAATGTTGGTTTTCACCTTGGGCGTCACGCCGGTGCCCCATTCCCCGTCGGCGCGCGAGCGCGTGAACTGCGCGCTCACCTCGACCGGCCGGAACATGTCGACCACGCAGGCCGGGGACACCGACGCGATAAAATCGTGATTGGCGGCCGACGAAATCCAGGATTCGACCTTGCACGATCCGACCTCGGACACCTCCGCGGTATCGACCTGATAAGCGGCGCCGGCGGCGCGGGCTTCATTGGAAATGCCGGCCGCAACGGTACACACCGCCGTTGCGACAGCCCACCAGTGACTGGCCGGACACGTCATGGAATGTTCTCTGGCACGCACCCCTCGTGGGGTTCAGGCTAGATGAGACGCCCCGGCGATACCAGTCGCCTGCGTCGCTCTGCGATTGTGCGCTAAGCTGCCGGTGGCTCGGCAGACGGACGGTTCAGCGATGACACCTCATCACCACTGGAAATTCGGCGCCTCGACGATGCAGCGCATCATCGAGTCCGAAACTCCGATGCTGTCGCCGTTCGAGATTTTCACCGACTGCACGCAGGCCCATCTCGATGCCAATCGCGGCTGGCTGCAGCCGCGTTTCCAGGATCCCAATAGCGGCCTTCTTACCATTACCATCCAGAGCTTTCTCATCCGCCAGAACGGCCTGACGATCCTGGTCGATTCCTGTTCCGGCAATGACAAGGCGACCCGCGAGCGGCCGGTGTTTCGAAACGCGCAGTGGCCTTGGCTACAACGGCTGGCCGAGGCCGGCGCCAAGCCGGAAGACATCGACATCGTGCTGTGCTCGCATCTGCACGTTGATCATGTCGGCTGGAACACGCGGCTCGACAACGGCCGCTGGGTGCCGACGTTTCCGAACGCGCGTTATCTGATCTCGCGGCGTGAATGGGATCATTGGCAGGCGGCCGGGATGGCGGCGCTCGCGCGCACCGGCGACTACATCACCGACAGCGTGTTGCCAGTGTTTGCAGCCGGCCAAGCCGATCTGGTTGGTGACGAGCATGCGATCGCCAGCGAAATTTCAGTCGAACTCGCGCCCGGTCATACACCGGGGCAGATGATGGTGCGGCTTGGCTCTGGCCACGACCAGGCAATCTTGAGCGCGGATCTGATGCATCATCCGTTGCAGGTGCGCTATCCTGAATGGAGCACGCGCTTCTGCACGGACCCGGCGCAAGCACGCACCACCCGCATCAATTTTTTTAACGAGCAGGCCAACACCGGGAGGCTCATCTTCCCGGCGCACTTCCCGAGCCCGACCGGCGGCACCATCGAGCGCAACGGCAAAGGCTTCCGCTTCATCTTCGATGGGGAAATTTAACTGTTCCTTATAATCGTTCTAAGATACTGACATTCCTAGCTGTTTATCTTGACCCCGATCAGTGATTAGCCCAGTTGAATTGACATTATGAGCCTTGTTTTGGATCTGGGCATGACCGACAGCATCCCGTCGGCAACGGCAAAAGAAAGCGTGCCATTGGGGCTGGCGCGGCAGGGGTTCTGTGGCCACATCCATGCCATCCATGTTGGAGATGGCGCGCACGGGTTGAGCGCCATGGAGCTCGAACGGCGCCTGCTCGAACTCGGGTTTGTCGAAGGCGCCGCAGTCGAAGTCCTTCACGAGGCACCACTCGGAGGCGACCCGATTGCCGTGCGCGTCAACGACAACACGATCGCACTCCGACGCCGGGAGGCGATGGCCATCCTCGTGATCTGATCGGAACACGAATGACGACGGCGACCGAAAACACCGCATGGCGCTTCGCTCTGGTCGGCACGCCGAACAGCGGCAAGACCGCGCTGTTCAACGCGCTGACCGGCAGCCGGCAGAAGGTCGCGAACTATCCGGGCGTCACCGTCGAGCGCAAAGCGGGCGTGTTCCAAACAGCGTCCGGGCACACCGTCAATCTGCTCGATCTGCCGGGCACCTATTCGCTGCGCGGAAGAAGCCCCGACGAGGAGATCACCCGCGACGTCGTGCTTGGCAGGCTTGCCAGCGAGACCGCCCCCGATCTGCTGCTCTGCGTGGCCGACGCCACCAACCTGCGCGTTGCGCTCCGGCTTGTGATCGAGCTGAAGCAGGTCGGCCGGCCGATCCTGCTCGTGCTCAATATGATCGACATCGCACGGCGGCGCGGCATCGACATCAATTTAGAAAAGCTTGCGGCCGAGCTCGGCGTGCCGGTGGTCACATCGACCGCGGTGCGCCGCGGCGGCATCGAGGAGCTGTTGCGCCGCATCGACGAGATCGCCGCGAGCGCGGCAGGCAAGTCGGCCGAAAGCACCTGGCAGACGCCGACCACGTCCGACCTTCGGGCCTCGCAGCGTGAGGCCGACCGCGTCATCAAGGCCGCGGTCGGCCTGCCGTCGCGGCCCGACACCATAACCGGGCGGGTGGATGCCGTGCTGCTGCACCCGGTCGCCGGCCTGCTCATCCTGCTGGCTCTTCTGTTCGTCATGTTTCAGGCCGTGTTCGCTTGGGCGAAGCCGTTGATGGACCAGATCGCGGCGGGCTTCGACTGGCTCGGCGTACTGGCCCATGACGCGCTGCCTGATGGCCTCCTGCAAAGCTTCATTCAGAACGGCGTGCTCTCCGGCGTCGGCAGCGTGCTGGTGTTCCTGCCGCAGATCCTGATCCTGTTCCTGTTCATCCTGTTGCTGGAAGACCTCGGCTACATGGCGCGCGCGGCGTTCCTGATGGATCGCATCATGGGCGGCGCGGGCCTCCACGGCCGCGCCTTCATTCCGCTGCTGTCGAGCTTCGCCTGCGCGATTCCAGGCATCATGGCGACGCGCGTGATCGACAACAAGCGTGACCGGCTGACCACCATCCTGGTGGCGCCGCTGATGACCTGCTCGGCGCGCATCCCGGTCTATACGCTGATCATCTCGGCGTTCATTCCGGACCGGCAGGTCTGGGGCTTCGTCGGATTGCAGGGGCTCGTCATGTTCGGCCTCTACGCCGCCGGCATCGTCAGCGCGCTCGGGGTATCGTTCATCGCCAATCATTTTTTCTGGCGCGAGAACACCACCCCGCCGTTCATGCTCGAACTGCCGGATTACAAGCTGCCGCGCGTCCGCAGCGTCGCCATCGGGCTCTACACCCGCGCCATGATGTTCCTGAAGCGTGCCGGCACCACGATCTTCTCGATGATGGTGATGATCTGGTTCCTGGCGTCGTTCCCGCGGCCGCCGGAGGGCGCGGCGGGACCGGCGATCGATTACAGCTTCGCCGCCGTTATCGGCAAATGGCTGGAGCCGCTTACGGCGCCGGTCGGGTTCAACTGGCAGATCAACGTTGCGCTCATTCCCGGCATGGCCGCTCGCGAGGTCGCGGTGGCGTCGCTCGGCACGGTCTATGCGATCGAGGGCGGCAAGGAAGCGGCCGAGCAGATCGGCCAGGCGCTCGCCAACAAGTGGAGCCTCGCCACCGCGCTGGCGTTGCTGGTCTGGTACATTTTTGCGCCGCAGTGCGCATCCACGCTCGCCGTCATCAAGCGCGAGACTGGAAGCTGGAAGTGGATGTTCGTCACCTTTGCCTACATGCTGACGCTGGCCTACATCGGGGCGTTCATCACCTACCAACTCGCGGTCGCGCTCGGCGCCGGCTGATCATTCCGGCTGCAAGCCAATCTCCCGCACCAGCGTTCCCCACGCCAAGTGCTGCCCCTGCACGAAGTCGTCCACCTCTTTCAAGGTGCCGCCGCCTCGGGTCTTGAAGCCCGCGGTCTCCAACCGGCCGACCACCTCTGGGTCCTTCATGATGCCGTTCATCTCGCGGTTCACCCGCGCGACGATATCGGCCGGCACTCCGGTTGGCGCCGCCAGCACCCACCAGCCTGCAAAATCGAATCCCGGAAAGGTCTCGGCCACCGCCGGCACATCCGGAAGCTCCGGCATCCGGTTCGGGGACGTCACCGCCAGCGCGCGAAGCTTGCCCGATGCGATATGTCCCTTGGCCGCCGGGTAGGCGAGGATCAGGAGTTGCACCCGGCCGGCGATCACGTCCTGCAGGCCCTGGGTCATCTGCGTGTACGGTACGTAGGAAATGTTGGTGCCGCCGAGCTTGTTGAGCCAGGCGGCGATCATGCCGGAGAAGCGCCGCGGACCGTCAGTGGCGATTGCCAGTTTTTCGGGGTTGGCCTTGGCATAGGCCAACAGCTCCGACAGATTTTTGGCCGGCACGTCCGGATGCGCCAGTACGGTGAAGGTGACCTCGGCGATCCGCGAGATCAAGACGAAGTCCTTCATCGGATTGTAGGGCAGCGATTTGAACGTATAGGGGTCCGTCACCAGCGCTGCGGCGCTTGCAAAGAAGAAGGTATAGCCGTCGGGCGCCGAACGGGCCGCCGCCTGGGTGCCGATGACGTTGCCGCCGCCGGGACGGTTCTCGAACACGATGGGCTGGCCGAGGCGGGCAGAGAGTTGGTCGGCGACGAGGCGGCCGATGACGTCGGTTCCGCCGCCGGCGGCCTGCGAGCTGATGAACTTGATCGGCCGGTCGGGCCAGCTTGGCGCCTGGGCTTGGCCCTGCACTTGGGTCGCAGCCAGCATCAGCGCAGGCAGCAGCATCCGTCGAGCGGTCCTGATCATATTGGTTCTCCCATCGCCCGTGCGGGTCTACTTGTCGCCCGCTTTTATCCTCTGAGTTTATGGCGGGGGCCGGGAAACCGATAGTCAGCGCCCTCGCGCGGCGTGGCCCCCACGGCTATTGTGGGAGGCGCCAGATTCGCCCGGGACCATCATCGCCATGAACCCTCTCAATCTGCCGCGTCCTGCCTGGATGACGGAGGAGCTTGTCCTCCTTGAGGACCAGGCCGACCGCTTCCTTAAAAACGAATTCGTGCCGCACATCGAGAAGTGGCACGAGGAGAAGATCTTTCCGCGCGAGGTCTGGACCAAGGCCGGGCAGGCGGGCCTGCTTTGCTCGATGATTCCCGAGGAATACGGTGGCGCCGGCGGCACATTCGCCCATGAGGCGATCATCAGCCGCGCCTATAGCCTCGCCGGCATGGACGCCTTCGGCGCGCCGCTGCATTCCGGTATTGTCGCGCCGTACATCTGGCGCTTCGGCACCGAGGAGCAGAAGAAGCGCTGGCTGCCGAAGCTCGCCAGCGGCGAGATGATCGGCGCCATCGCCATGAGCGAGCCCGGTGCCGGATCGGACCTGCAACGAATCCGCACCACGGCCGTAAAGAAGGGCAATCGCTACGTCCTCAACGGTTCGAAAACCTTCATCACCAACGGCCAGCGCGCTGACCTGATTGTCGTCGTCGCCAAGACCGACCCCAAGGAAGGCGCCAAGGGCGTGTCGCTCGTGGTGGTGGAGGCCGCCGATGCACCGGGCTTCCGCCGCGGCCGGAGACTCAAGAAGCTCGGCTACGACGAGGCCGACACGTCGGAGCTGTTCTTCGACGACGTTTCGCTGCCGACCGAGAATCTGCTCGGCCTGGAAGAAGGGCAGGGCTTCAAGCAGCTCATGAAGGAATTGCCGCAGGAGCGGATGATCGTCGCCTATCACGCGGTGGCGATGATGGAGCGGGCGGTCGCGCTGACCATCGATTATGTCCGGCAGCGCGAGGCGTTCGGCAAGAAGATCATCGAGTTCCAGAACACCCAGTTCGAGCTTGCCGCTTGTAAGACCGAGGCGACCGTCGCCAAGGTGTTCTGCGACGAATGCATCCAGCGCGGATTGAAGGGCGAGCTCGACAACGCCACCGCTGCGATGGCCAAGTACTGGGCCTCCGATGCGCTCGGCAAGGTCGCTGACCGCTGCCTGCAGTTGTTCGGCGGCTATGGCTATATGGACGAATATCCGATCTCGCGGATCTACCGCGACGCTCGGGTGATGCGCATCTATGCGGGTACGAACGAGATCATGAAGCTGGTGATCGCGCGCAGCCTATAGCTGGCGCTCTGGAGAAGCACGATGACCGACACCTTCATCTACGACGCCGTCCGCACCCCGCGCGGTCGCGGCAAGGCCGACGGCTCGCTGCACGAGGTGACGGCGCTCAATCTGGCGAGCCAGGCACTTGCCGCGATCAAGGACCGCCACGATCTCGATCCGGTGCTGCTCGACGACGTGGTGCTGGGCTGCGTCGATCCGGTCGGCGAAGCAGGCGGCGATATTGCCCGCGTCGCTGCGATCATGGCGGGCTTCGGCAATGAAGTGCCGGGCATCCAGATCAACCGTTTCTGTGCCTCGGGCCTCGACGCCGTGAACTTCGCCGCGGCCGAGATCATGTCCGGCCAGCACGACATGACGATCGGCGGCGGCGTTGAATCCATGAGCCGGGTCGGCATCGGCGCCTCCGGCGGGGCCTGGCCGGTCGATCCGTCGATCGCGCTAAAGTCCTATTTCGTGCCGCAGGGCATCTCAGCCGACCTGATCGCAACCAAGTACGGCTTCTCGCGCGCCGACGTCGACGCCTACGCGGTCGAGAGCCAGAAGCGCACGGCGAAATCCTGGGAGGACGGCCGCTTCAAGAATTCGGTGATCGCGGTGAAGGACGTCAACGGGCTGACGCTGCTCGATAAGGACGAGCACATGCGGCCGACCACGACCATGCAGACCCTGGCGCAGCTCAACCCCTCGTTCGTGCAGATGGGCGACATGGCGGGCTTCGACGCCGTCGCGATCCAACGCTATCCCGAGATCGAGGCGATCAATCACGTTCACACGCCGGGGAATTCATCAGGCATCGTTGACGGCGCTGCGGCCGTGCTGATCGGCAACAAGAACGCCGGCACCGCTGCAGGCTTGAAGCCGCGCGCGCGAATCCGGCAGTTCGCCAACATCGGCTCCGAGCCCTCGATCATGCTGACCGGCCCGGTGCCGGTGACCGAGAAGGTGCTCAAGAAGGCCGGCATGACCGTCAAGGACATCGACCTGTTCGAATTGAACGAGGCGTTCGCCTCGGTCGTGCTGCACTACATGAAGGAGCTCGACATCGATCACGAGAAGATCAACGTCAATGGCGGCGCCATCGCCATGGGCCATCCACTCGGCGCCACCGGCGCAATGATCCTCGGCACCGTGCTCGACGAACTGGAGCGGCGCAATCTTTCGACCGCGCTGGTGACGCTGTGCATCGGCGTCGGCATGGGCACCGCGACGATCATCGAGCGGGTGTGACGCAATGCCGAAGATCGATATCGCCAAAATTCCGGTCGATACCGTCTGCATGTATCCCGAGCCGTTTTGGCAGCCGATCGTCGGGCGTGAGCGCAAGCGCCTCGGTAACGCCGTGGGCCTCAGCCAATTCGGCGTCAATCTGGTCACGCTCAAGGCAGGCGCCTGGTCGTCGCAGCGGCACTGGCACAGGAACGAGGACGAATTCATCTATGTGCTCGAAGGCGAAATCACGTTGCGCGAGGACCACGGCGTGACTGTGCTCAAACCGGGTGACGCCGCCGGCTGGAAGGCGGACAGCCGGATCGGTCATTGCCTGGTCAACAGTACGCAGAAAGACGCCGTGTATATCGAGGTCGGCACTCGCGCCCCGCATGAGACTGCTGTGTACCCCGACATCGACATGCGCGCGGAGCGCGACAAGACCGGCCAGCGCTATGTGAGGAAGACTGGCGAGCCCTATCCGGTACGGAAGGCTTGATCGGATGCCGAAGATCGACCGTTCCAAAATCCCGTTCGCCAATAATCCGTCCTATCCGAAGGAATTCGCGGGCGCGATCGCCGGTCGCGAAAAGCAGAAGCTCGGCGATGCGGTGGGGCTGACGCAGTTCGGCGTCAACGTCTCGCGCATCAAGGCCAACTCCAAGTCGGCGCTCCGCCACTGGCACGAGAGCGAAGACGAATTCATCTACATGCTCGAAGGCGAGCTGGTGCTCCACGAGGACTCTGGCGAGACCGTGCTTAGGCCGGGCGACGCCGTCGGCTGGCGCGCCAACGGCGGCATTGGCCACTGCCTGATCAACCGCACCGACAAGGATGCGCTCTATCTCGAAGTCGGCACCCGTTCGAAAGCCGAGCGCGTGCACTATCCCGACGTCGATTTCCGCATGGAGCGCGACGATAAGGGCCGGCGCTGGATGCGCAAGTCCGGCGAACCGATCAAGGACTAAGGCGGCGCTGCCGCGGGGAGAGAAGCGATGGCCGACAATTTCAAGCTCGACGTCGATGCGGACGGCATCGCGCTCGTCACGTGGGACATGCCCGGGCGCCCGATGAACGTCATCGATCTCGCCACGATCGAGGAGTTGTCGAAGATCGTCGAGAAGATCGCGGCCGACGCTGCGATCAAAGGCGCGGTCGTCACCTCGGGCAAGGAGACGTTCTGCGCCGGCGCCGATCTGACGCTGCTCGATACGCTCGCGCGCACATTCAAGGATCTCGCCAAGGCCAAAGGCGAAGAAGCGGCGGCTACGGTGCTGTTCGCCGACAGCCGCAAACTCTCGCAGCTCTACCGGCGCATCGAGACCTGCGGCAAGCCGTTCGCCGCGGCCATCAACGGCACGGCGCTGGGCGGCGGCTTCGAGCTCTGCCTGGCCTGCCACCAGCGCATCGCCGCCGACAACGCCAAGACGCGTCTCGGCCTGCCCGAGGTCAAGATCGGGCTGTTCCCCGGCGCCGGCGGCACCCAGCGTATCGCGCGCATGATGGCGCCGGCCGACGCGCTGCAATTCCTGCTCAAGGGCGACCAGCTCAATCTCACCCGTGCGAAAGCGATGAAGCTCGTCGACGCGGTCGTGCCGGCCGCCGATCTCATCAAAACGGCCAAGGACTGGGTCAAGGCCAACGGCAAGGCCAAGGCGCCGTGGGACGTCGATGGCTTCCGCTTGCCGGGCGGGCAGGTTTATTCCCGCGCGGGGATGATGACGTTCCCGGCGGCCAACGCGATCTACCGGCGCGAGACCTTCGACAATTACCCGGCCGCCCGCGCGATCATGCAGGTGGTGTACGAAGGCCTGCTGCTGCCGATGGACCGCGCGCTCACTGTGGAGTCGCGCCACTTCACCAAGGTGCTCCGCTCGCCGGAGGCCGCGGCGATGATCCGCTCGCTGTTCGTCTCCCTGCAAGATCTCAGCAAGGGCGCGCGGCGGCCCGCCAACGTGCCTCAGGTACAGATCAAGAAGGTCGGCATCCTCGGCGCGGGCTTCATGGGCGCTGGCATCGCTTCGGTGAGTGCACAGGCCGGGCTCGAAGTCGTGCTGATCGACCGCGATCAGGAGAGCGCCGACAAGGGCAAGGCCCATGTTCACAAGGGCATGACCGACCAGATCAACCGCGGGCGCGGCACCGCGGCGCAGCGCGACGCCGTTCTGGCTCGCATCACCGCGACCGCAGATTACGCCGCGCTCGCCGGCGTTGACCTCGTCGTCGAGGCGGTGTTCGAGGACCGCAAGGTGAAGGCCGAGGCCACCGCCAAGGCCCAGGCCGTGGTACCGGACGTCATCTTCGGCTCCAACACCTCTACGTTGCCGATCACGTCGCTTGCGGAAAGCGCCAAAGACCCGGCGAAGTTCGTCGGCATTCACTTCTTTTCGCCGGTCGAGCGCATGATGCTGGTCGAGCTCATCGTCGGCAAGAAAACCGGCGACGCGGCGCTGGCGACGGCGCTCGATTTCGTCCGCGCCATTCGCAAGACGCCGATCGTGGTCAACGATTCGCGCGGCTTCTACACCTCGCGCGTGGTCGGCACTTACCTGCGCGAAGGCCATCTGATGCTGGCCGAGGGCGTGCCGGCGGCGATGATCGAGAACGTCGGGCGCATGGCGGGCATGCCGGTCGGCCCGTTGTCGCTGAACGACGAGGTCGCGGTCGACCTCGCCTGGAAGATCGTCAAGGCGACCGAGGCCGATCTGGGCGCCAGCGCCATCGATCCGCGGCAGAAGGCGCTGCTGGAGGAGATGGTTGAGAAGCGCGGCCGGCTCGGCCGCAAGAACGGCAAGGGCTTCTACGACTATCCGGAGAAGGGCCCGAAGAAACTGTGGCCCGGCCTCGCCGAGATGCAACCCAAGAAGCTCGATCCCGACCAGATCGACGTGCAGGAGATCAAGGACCGGTTTTTGGCGATGCAGGCGCTGGAGACGGCGCGCTGCTTCGAGGAGGGCGTGCTGACCGACGTTCGCGAGGCCGACGTCGGCTCGATTCTTGGTTTTGGTTTTGCGCCGTTTTCCGGCGGCACGCTGTCCTACATCGACATGATGGGCATCAAGGGCTTCGTCGAGCTCTGTCAGCGCCTGGAGAAAAAATACGGCGCGCGCTTTGCGCCATCCAAGCTCTTGCTCGACATGGCGCAGAAAGGCGAGAGTTTTTATGGGCGTTTTGCGCCCGGAAAGAAGGCGGCGTGATGAAACGCATGACCCCGTTCGTTCTGGCATTCGTCGCAGCGCTATTCGCGGCGGCGGCTGTGCCATCGTTGGCGCAGGACTACGCCGCCATCGTCGCCGCGCCCGATCGCGCCGATGCCAATCGGCAGACCGACCAGCGCCGCGATCCGGTGAAGCTTTTGGCGTTCACCGGTGTGAAGACGGGAATGACGGCGCTCGATATGGGCGCCGGCGGCGGCTACAGCACCGAATTGTTGGCGCGCGCGGTTGGATCAAGCGGTAAGGTCTACGGCCAGGACTACGAGACCGGCGCCCGCGCCAAGGAGCGCTTCGAAGCGCGGATGAAGACTGACGCGATGAAGAACGTCGTGGCGCTGGCCCGCCCGTTCGACGATCCGCTGCCGGCCGAGGTGAGCAATCTCGATCTCATCACGTTCTTTTTCTTCTATCACGACACCACCTACATGGCGGTCGATCGTGCCGCGATGAACAAGAAGCTGTTCGGCGCGCTCAAGCCGGGTGGGTTCCTGATCATCGCCGATCATTCGGCCAAGCCGGGCGCCGGCACCTCGGTCGGCAAGACTTTGCATCGGATCGAGGAGAGCGTGCTGCGGAGCGAGGTCGAGGCGGCCGGCTTCAAGCTTGCCGCCAGCGCCGATTTCCTGCGCCATCCGGAAGACCCACGTGACGAGCGGATCTTCCAGCCCAAGGTGCCTGTGGACGAGTTCGTGCTGAAATTCCAGAAGCCGAATTGATTTTGGCGGGACATTTTTTTACCCGCCCCGTTTCAACACGCTCTGCCGTCATTATCCGCGAAAGCGGATGATCCGGTAAGCACTGACGTTGCCTTTGTGATTACTGGATGC
>Ga0207670_10000818_pt1 | contig 16280 bp, 14 predicted proteins | sample KBSS23HmetaG_FD_184339 | JGI IMG/M metagenome (GOLD analysis project Ga0207670, IMG submission 184339) | Switchgrass rhizosphere microbial communities from Kellogg Biological Station, Michigan, USA - KBS S2-3H metaG (SPAdes) (version 2) | ecosystem: Host-associated > Plants > Roots >... | reverse complement strand
CCATGCTCAGGAGGCCGCCGCGGTCGTGCTTCACCCCGGGCGCGAACTCGCCGTCGAAACGGTAGCCGGGGCCGCCGGTGCCGCTGCCGAGCGGGCAGCCGCCCTGCGCCATGAACTGCGGGATGACGCGGTGGAACGTGAGGCCGTCGAAGAAGCCAAGCCGCGCCAGGTAGGCGAAGCTGGTGACGTGCATCGGCGCCGTCTCGGGCAGGAGCTTGATCGAGATCTCGCCCTTGGTCGTGACCATGCGCGCGCGCATCCGCGTGCCCGCGGGGAACGTCAGCATCTGCGGCTTGTTGAGCCGCGTGCGCCAGCCGGACTGCGTGGTGTCCACCTTGGCGTCGGCAACCAGCTTCTCGAGCATCTGCATGGGGGATCTCCGTCGTGGAGGGGGATGGCGTATCAGCGCATGCCGAGCGCGCGGACCACGACCAGGAACACGGACGCGAGCAGCGCCGCCGCCGGCATGGTGACGACCCAAGCCCACACGATACGCGAAGCGACGCCCCACTTCACGGCGGACAGTCGCCGCGACGCCGACACGCCCGAACCGACGATGGCGCCGGTGATGGTGTGCGTCGTGGAGACCGGCACGCCGAGGGCGCTGGCGCCGAACAGCGCCAGCGCCCCCGAGGTCTCGGCGCAGAATCCGCCCACCGGCTGCAGCTTCGTGATGCGCATGCCCATGGTCTCGACGATGCGCCAGCCGCCCGAGAGCGTCCCCAGCCCGATCGCGCCGTAGCTCGACACCACCACCCAGAGCGGGACGTGGAACTCGCCGGTGAGATTCCCCGTCGAGTAGAGCAGCGCAGTGATGATGCCCGCCGTCTTCTGCGCGTCGTTGGACCCGTGCCCGAGGCTGAACATCGCCGCGGAGCCGATCTGCAGCCGGCGGAACAGGGCGTCCACGCCCCGCGGCGTCGAACGGCGGAAGATCCACGACACCGCCAGCATGCTCAGGGCTCCGAGCACGAGCCCGACGAGCGGCGAGACGACGATGAACACCACCGTCTTCAGGACCCCGCCCACGACCACGGCGCGCGGACCCGCCGAGACCACCGCGGCGCCGACGAACCCGCCGATCAGCGCGTGCGACGACGATGTCGGCAGCCCCCACCACCACGTGAGCAGGTTCCACACCAGCGCCGCGAGCAGCGCGGCGAGCACGATGCCGGGCGTCACCACCGCGGGATCCACCGTGCCCTTGGCGATCGTCTTCGCCACGTGCACGCCGAACACCGCGAACGCCACGAAGTTGAAGAACGCGGCCCAGACCACGGCCCACCGCGGCGACAGCACGCGCGTGCTGACCACGGTGGCGATCGAGTTCGCGGCGTCGTGGAACCCGTTCGTGAAGTCGAAGACCAGCGCCAGCGTGATGATCAGCAGCAGGTCGATCGGCAGCGGCAGGGACATGATCAGCGGCTCTTCACCACGATCGACTCGATGGCGTTCGCCACGTCCTCGCACTTGTCCGCCGCGCCCTCGAGCCGGCCGTAGATCTCCTTCCAGCGCATCACGTCGAGCAGGTCGTGCTTGCCGCTGAACAGGTCGGCGGTGACCTGGCGCGAGATGCCGTCGGCCTCGTTCTCGAGCCGGTTGATCTCCATCGTGAACGAGATCAGGTTGTTCATCTGCTTCAGGTTGTCGACCGCCTGCTCGATCTGGACCGCGCACTCGGTGAGGATCGTCGCCATACGCACGGCCTCGGCCGGGGGCTTGCCGACCTGGAACAGCAACACGCGCGAGCCGATGGCCTCGACCGCGTCGAGCACGTCGTCGAGGTTGCTCGCGAGCTGGTGGATGTCCTCGCGCTCGAGCGGCGTGATGAACGTGCGATTCAGCCGCTCGAAGATCTCGTGCGTGACCACGTCGGCGCGGTGCTCGACCTCCTTGAGTTGCCTGGCCCGCTCCTCGAGCCGGTCGAACGCCGTGACCATCTCGAGGAGTTGGCTGCAGCCCTCGCGCACGAGGGCCGCCTGCTTGCGGAACAGCACGAAGAAATCCTCTTCGCGGGGAAAGAGCGAGAACATGCAGGGGCCTCCGGGCGCGCTACGAGGACGGTGGGTGCGCTGCAATCAGGGAAGGCGAAGCTACGGATAGCACGCCGTTTGTATTCCGGCAACGCATGAAAGTCGGGGCTGCGTGAGAGGATTCCGGCAACCCCAGTCCGGGCGAACCCGGTTCACTCCGGGCGAACGGGCCGGGCCAGCGCCAGCGACACGACGCGCTGGAGCAGCTGGCGGTAGGAGAGTCCCGCCGCCAGCGCGGCGCTCGCGAACTCCTCCGTCTCGGCGATCTCCGGGTTCGGGTTCGCCTCCAGCAGGTAGATCTCGCCCGCCGCGGTGAGCCGGTAGTCCACGCGCGCGTAGCCGTCCAGCTCGAGCATGCGGTAGACGCGGCGCGTGGTGCGCTCGAGCGCACGCTGGACGAGCGGCTCGAGGTTCTCCGCCCGGCGCGCGTCGATGCCATGCTTCTTCTGGTAGTCGAGGCTGTGCTTCACGCGCTCGGTGGCGATCGGCTCGCCGGTCTCGGTGAGCTTGCCGAAGTCCAGCTCCCACACCGGCAGCGTGCGCACGCGCTCGTTGCCGATCGCCGCCACGTACAGCTCGCGGCCCTCGATGTACTGCTCCACGAGCGCGTCGGTGCCCACCGACTCGTGGACGAAGCGGACGCGCTCGGCGAGCTTCTCGTCGCCGTCGACCAGGCTCGCCTGGGCGATGCCGAGCGAGGATTCCTCGCTCGCGCTCTTCACGAACAGCGGGAAGCGAAGCGACCCGGGACGCTTGGGCTTGCGCCCCCGGCCGACGACGAAGAACGCCGGCACGCGCACGCGATGGTAGGTGGCGATCTTCTTGGTGATCGCCTTGCTGCGCGCGAGGAACAGCCCGCGCGGGTTGCAGCCCGTGTACGGAAGCTTCAGCAGCTCGAGATAGCTCACCACGTGCGAGTCGAAGTCGGAAAGGCTGTAAAACTCCTCGAGCAGGTTGAACACCACGTCCGGCTTCCACTCCTCGGCGGCGACGCGGATCGGGTTCAGCTCGTCCTGCACGCCGAGCGCCCGCACCTCGTGGCCGATCTTCCTGAGCGTGCTCACCACGCCGTACTCGGTCTTCCACCGGTGCACCTCCTCGGGCGGCTGGCCTTTCAGCGAGTCCGGCGGCACGAGCGAGGGGTGCATGAGCACGAGGATGCGGAGCGGCTTCTTCACAGCGCCACCCAGTTCCGGCGCGAGTAATGAAAATGCACGGTGCGCACGGTCAGGAGCAGCGCGAAGTCGACGCGCAGCCGGCGGTCGTTGCGCGGCGCGCGCAGCTCGAGCGCGCCGCAGCGGGTGATGACGTCGTCCAGCACGCGCTCGAGCGTGTACTGCGACTCGCCGGTGAAGCGCGCCACCATGCGCCGGAGCTCGCCGCGGTGGCGGCGGAGGACGGCCGCGGCGGGCAGCCCCGGCCGCCCCGGCTCGGCCGCGAACAACCGCTGCAGGTCGCGGTCGGGGATCGTGGGGCGATCGCTCGCCTGGTGTGCCTGCTTCGCCAGGTAGTGCTCGCGCAGCGTCTGCGGCAGGCTCGACAACGGCTCCACCGTGCGCCGCGTGCGCACCGCCGGCGCCCTGCCGCGCAGCTCGCGGAGCAGCTCGTCCACGAACTCCAGCTTCTTCAACACCGGCCAGCCGGCGTAGCGCCGCCGCCACTGCGAGCGGGGCGCCAGCCACACCGCGAACGTCTCCGCGAAGTCCTCGTGCGGGTGGGCCTGCGCGTAGTACTGGCGCAGGTGCTGGACGAAGCGCTGGCTCGCGGGGTTCGGCCGGTAGGTGGTGGGGTAGGGGCGCGACGGATCGCCGAACGTCCGCCGCCAGCCTTCACGCCGCTGCAGGTGCCAGGCGTGCTGCACCGCGTGGCCCGCCTCGTGCCGCAGGATCATCAGGCACTCCTCGCGCGAGCTGCCCTCGGCCTCGATCATCATCGCGCGCTCGAGCTTCAAGAGTCGCGGGTGCACCAGGTAGAACGGCACCGCGATCCCGGGCACGCCGTCGGGCGAGAACCACTCCGTGCTCGGCCACACGTGCGGCTTCAGGCGCAGGCCGCGCTCCGCGAGCTCGTCCCACATCGTGTGCACGAGTGGCTCGAGCACGCTGCCGTCCACCTGGACGTCGAGATCGCGGAAGCGCAGGTCCAGGAGCCGCTCGTCGTCGAGCGCGGCCCAGCCGCGGACACCCCGCCTGCGACCCGGCATCCGGCCTCCGTGCGAATCGTTTGACGCGTGCGCGCCGGCGACGCGAGTATGCCCAGCCCACGTCGCGAGGCGGTGGTCTAGAGAAGCGGCCGCGCATCCTACTCAACGAACGAGCGATGAAGAAACCGGTCCCCCACGTCCCCAGCGCGAACGGTGCAAGGTCCAAGGTCGCGGTCTCCGCCACCGATCCGCACGCGCTCTACGAGGTGGCGGTGCAGGGCGTGGAGTGGGACCTCGACTTCCTCGAGCGCGTGTGGCGCTACCGCCACCCGGGGCGCGAGCCGAAGCTCTTCCGCGAGGACTTCTGCAGCACCGCGGCGCTGTCGGTGGAGTGGGCGCGCCGCGGGCGCGACCGGCACGCCTGGGGCGTGGACCTCGACCGCGAGCCGCTGGCGTGGGCACGGCGATACCGGCTGCCGTGGGCGCGCGAGGCGGCGAAGCGGGTCACGCTCGTGCGCGGCGACGTGCGCGTGCCGCGGCGGCCGCTGGTCGACGTGGCGTGCGCGCTCAACTTCTCGTGGTGGGTGTTCCGCGAGCGGCACCAGCTGCTCGGCTACCTGCGCGCCGCGCGCGCGGGGTTGAAGCCCGGCGGCGTGCTGGTGCTGAACCTCTACGGCGGTCTCGGCGCCGAGAAGCTCCTGGTCGAGCGTTCCGCCAAGCCCGCGGAGAACGCGCCCGACGGCACGATGCTGCCGCGCTTCACCTACGTCTGGGAGCAGAAGGAGTTCGATCCCATCAACCGCCACCTCCTCGCGTACATCCACTTCGAGCTCAAGGACGGCCGTCGCGTGCGCAAGGCGTTCACGTACGACTGGCGCATGTACACCGTGCCCGAGCTCACCGACGCGCTCGAGGAGGTGGGCTTCCGCCATCACGAGGTGTGGAGCGAGGGCTGGGACAAGACCGGCCGCCGCGGCAACGGCACGCTCTACAAGCGCACGCGATTGGACCACTCGGACACCTGGATCGCGTACGTCGTCGCGACGCGGTGAGGTGGCGCTCGAAGACTCGTCTTCGAGCGCCTTTCAAGGCGACGTGCTGTGCCCGAGGTGACAGCCGCTGCAGCGTGACTTGGAGCCATGCGCGCCGGTGTTGAAGCCACGCACCTGCGCCGGCCCGTGGGTGGTCATGAGCGCACGGCCGGAGGTGTCCACGAGCATCTCGAAGAGCGGTGCGTCCGCCGGCAGCATCAGGTCCACGCGGCCGGTGCGCGGTACCGGCGCCTGGCGGATGAGCAGCAGCGTTCCGGAGGGATCGAGCCGGTAGACGTTCAGTATCGCGCCCTCGGTCCGCTGCGGGTCGCCCTTGCTGCCGAACACGTCGGCGTTGAAGTAGCGGAACGTCCTCACCTCGCCCGTCTGCGAGATGACGTCGCGCGAGTCGTCGCGCTTGGGTTTCGCCGGCATCTCGCGCTGGCGCGGGTGCGAGGGCACCGGCGCGGGATCCAGCTCGGAGGCGCCCGCCGAGTCGGCGAGCGTGCCCACGCGCTCGCCGCGCGCATCCAGCAGCCAGAGCCCGAAGTCGCCGCGGCCGCCCGGATCCAGCGCGCACACGATGCGCCCGTCTTCGAGCGCCGCGGGTGCGCACGCGGCCGGCGCGCGCAGGTTCGCGGCCTCCGCATAGGGATCGCCGCCGTCGTCGCCGATCGCGGCGCCGGCGAGCCTTCGCCCCGCGGACGGCGGGTCGCCGTAGCGAACGAGCGCGATCGTGCCGGGACGCGGCGCGAGCCCCATGTTGTGGCTCGCCACCGCGAGCACGCCGCCGCCAGGCACCGGCTCGGGCTGGATCCCCATGCCACCGCGCCTCGGCACCGTGCCGCCCGCCGCGAGCCGCAGGTCGTCGAGGCAGAGCCGGCCGTCGACGCCGCGCACGAGCCGCGCCGAGACCACCTGCCACAGGTTCACGCTGTCGGCGGGCGCGATCGTGGCGCGGGTGACGCCACCCGCGGGATCGGCGTGCCAGGGGTTGAACCACCAGCGCGAGAACAGCAGCCGGCGCCGGCCGGGATCGGCGACCGGGTCCAGCACGCCGTTCGGCTCGTGCGTCAGCATCGCGCGCTTGCCGTCGCGCGTGCGCACCCAGAGCTGTGTCACCGGCGTGCGGTCGTAGAGCGAGCGCGATCTTTCGCTGCCGCGCGTGCTCACATAGAGAAGAGTGTCGCCCCACCACGTCGGATCGGCGTCGTCGCCATCGTCGCTCGCGTCGTCGCACGTGGCGCACGCGAGCGGCTCCTCGCCCACGCGAACCGCGAGCGAGCGCCGGACGATCCAGATCCGCCACGGCGACTCGGCGTGCTCGCGCGCGGTGAACGCGACGCGCGTGCCGTCGTCGGAGACCGAGGGGTCGGCGACGTCGAACAGCCGGCCCGACGGCACCAGCTCGCGCACGCGGCCGTCGCCTCCGCGCTCCCACAGCCGGCCGCCCGCGCCGGCGAACGTGCCGTGCGGACCCAGCCCCGGCACCTGGCCGCGCAGCGAGTCGGGAAGGGGTGAGCGCGACACGAACACGATCGCCTGCAGGCCGGGGCCCGACGACTTCGAGGACTTGGCAGCGGCCGGGAACGGGGTCAGCGGCAGCGCTGCCGCCAGCAGCACGAGCGGCGCCCACGCACGGTTCCGGACCATGGGCGCAATGCTACACTCGCCGGTCCACCACCGCCGCAGCCGTCCCGGAGTCTGACATGACCGAAGCGCTCATCGTCTTCACCACGTTCGCCAACGAGGCCGACGCCGCGCGGGTGGCGCGCGCGCTGGTCGAGGAGCGGCTGGTGGCGTGCGCCAACCTGGTTCCCGGCGCGCGCTCGATCTACCGCTGGAAACAGGGCGTGCAGGACGAGCGCGAAGTGGTGGTGCTGATGAAGACGCGCAAGCAGGACTGGACGGCGCTGCTCTCGCGCCTGCACGAGCTGCACCCTTACGAAACGCCCGAGTGCGTCGCCGTGCGCATCGCGGCCGGCGCGCCGAAGTACATGGCGTGGCTCGACGAGGCGCTGGCGCCGGAGGGGGCATGAGCCAGTCGCTGCCCGGCTCCGGCCCCGCCACCGGCGGGGTGGGTCTGGAAAAGAGTCTCATCCTCGCCATCGAGACCTCGTGCGACGACACGTCGGTCGCCGTGCTCGAGCGCGGCGTCACGCTGCGCTCGCACCTGATCGCGGCGCAGGACGTGCACCGCCTCTACGGCGGCGTGGTGCCCGAGCTGGCCTCGCGCGCGCACCTGGAGCTGCTGCCGCCGCTGGTCGAGAAGGCGCTCGCCGAGGCCGGCGTGAAGCCCGGCGAGCTGACCGGTGTCGCGGTCACGAACGCGCCCGGCCTCGTGGGCTCGCTCGTCGTGGGCGTGGCGTTCGCCAAGGCGTACGCGGGCGCGCTGGGCTTGGCCGTCGTGGGCGTCAACCACATCGAGGCGCACCTCCACTCGGCGTCGATCGAGCACGGCGACAGCCCGCTTCCCGCGGTGGCGCTCGTGGTCTCGGGCGGTCACACCGAGTTGGTGGAAGTGCGGGGCCTGGGCGAGTACCGCTGGCTCGGCGCAACGCTCGACGACGCGGCGGGCGAGGCGTATGACAAGGTCGCCAAGCGCCTCGGCCTCGGCTTCCCCGGCGGCCCGATCCTCGACCGGCTCGCGTCCGAGGGCCGCGCCGACGCGTACGACTTCCCGCGCCCCATGCTCGACCGGCCGGGCCTGGACCTGTCGTTCTCGGGGTTGAAGACCGCGGTCTCGAACGTGCTCCGAGCGCACGGCGAGCCGCCTTACGCGGACGCGCTCGTGCGCGACGTCGCGGCCTCGTTCCAGGCCGCGGTGGTGGAGACGCTGGTGGCGAAGTGCGAGCGCGCGCTCGATACCACCGGCGCCCGGGCGCTCAACCTGGGCGGCGGCGTGGCCTGCAACCGCGCGCTTCGCGCCGGGCTCGCAGCGATGTGCGCGGGCCGCGAGCCGGCGTGCGCGCTGCGGATCCCGTCGCCGCGGCTCTGCGCCGACAACGCGGCGATGATCGCGTGGGTGGGCGCGCGCCGCCTGGCGCGCGGCGAACGCTCGGGGAGCGACCTCGACGCCTCGGCGTCGCTCGAAGCCTCGGGACTTCTCACCCGCCAAGCCGCTGCCAAGGTAGCCGGATAGACGGCGCCAAAGCACCCAGCGCCCAGGGCCCGCGCGGGCGGAAATCCCGCAAGCCCAAGAACGGTCAAGCCGATACCGCTGCTGGACCCGGCTTCGCCGGGTACCCCGCGCGCCTCCCGCCGGCGAAAGCCGATGGGTGACGTGCGCTTCCCGGTGTGCCCGAGGCCCAGACGCAGCGGAGACCAGTGGTGGCGAACCAGCGCATCCTGATCGCGGACGACGAACCCGATATCCGGCTCGTGCTGCGCACCCGGCTGGAAAACGACGGTTACTCCGTGCTGGAAGCGCGCGACGGCGCCGAGGCCGTGGCCATGGCGCGATCGGAGATGCCCGACCTCATCGTGCTCGACGTGATGATGCCGGAGATGGACGGGGTCGAAGTGTGCAACCGGCTGCGCGCGTCGTTCACCACGCGCGGCATCCCGGTGATCATGCTCACCGCCAAGGCGGGCAAGGACGACCGCATGACGGGGCTGGAGAAGGGCGCGAACGACTACATCACGAAGCCGTTCGACCTGGGCGAGGTGGCGCAGCGCGTGCGTAACACGCTCGACTGGAGCCGCCAGCAGCGCTCGGCGAGCCCGCTCACCGGGCTGCCCGGCAACCACTCGATCAACGACGAGATCCGCCACCGGTTGAACGCCTCCGAGCCGTTCGCGCTGCTGCAGATCGACATCGATCACTTCAAGGCGTTCAACGACTACTACGGCTACGGCCGCGGTGACGAGGCCATCCAGATGCTGGCGCGCCTGCTCTCCGAGACCGTGGCGCGCACCGGCGGCGAGCACGGCTTCATCGGCCACATCGGCGGCGACGACTTCGTCGTGCTCACCTCCTGCGACGCGGCGGAGACGATCGGCGAAGAGATCGTCGAGGCCTTCAACAAGGCGGCGTTGGGCCTTTACGATGAAGAAGACCGCTCGCGCGGCCACGTCGACGTCCTGAATCGCCGCCACGTCGTCGAGCGCTTCCCGCTCATGAGCCTCACCATCGCCATGGTGAGCACCGATCGCGTGCCGGTCACTCACCTGGCGCAGCTGATCGACATCGCCCAGGAGCTGAAGGCCCACGGCAAGGGCATCCCGGGCAGCGTGGTGGTGGGCGAGCGTCGTCGCCGTCAGGATCCGCCCGCGCAGAACCAGCGCGTGGCCTGAAGGTCCTCACGGCCATGGACGCGCCGCTCCATCCCGACCGCCGCGAGCTTCCGCGCGAGACGCTCACGCTCCTCGCCGAGGCGGTGCTGGCGCTGCGCGCCACCAGCGAGCTGGACGTGTCGTGGGACCTGGCGCAGAACCACCTGCGCGAGGCGCTGTCCGCAGCCCATGCCTGCCTGTTGCGGGTCGACCGCCGGAGCGGCGCGCTGTTCCTGCGCGAGGAATCCGGCGTCGAGACGCCCTACCTGGCCGAGAACGGCGGCCCGGTGGAGTGGGTGATGCGCAACGACCGCGCGCGCTTCGACGAATCGTTCGACCCCGACACCTCGCGCGAGACCTTGTTGTGGCACCAGCCGCCCGAGGCGCTGGCGACGCTGCCGCTCGTCGCGGGCAGCACCACGTACGGCTTCCTGCTCGTGGGCTTTTCCGCCACGCACGGCTTCGGCGCCCAGGAGCGGCTGCTGCTCCAGACGCTCGCCGACGCGCTGGCGCTGGCGCTCGAGCGCTCGCACCTCCACCGCGAGCTCGAGGATGCGCGCACGCAGGCGGGCGCACTCGAGCGCCGGCTGGGCTCGGCGCAGGAGTTCTCCGCGCGGCTCCTGAACCTCGTCACCACCGAGCTCCGGAGCCCGCTCGCCTCCCTCAAGGCATACGGCGAGTCGCTGGCACTCGTGCCCGAGAACCAGCGCGACACGCGCCGGCGCTTCCTCGAGGTCATCCAGCAGGAGTGCGATCGCATGGCGCAGCTGCTCGGCGACGTCGCCGACCTGTCGCGTATCGAGGGTGGGGAGTGCACGCTGCGGCTCGCCGCGCTGACGTTGAACGACCTCGGCCGGCTCACCCACGAGAGCCTGGCGGCGCTGGCCGGCACGCGTGGCGTACGCCTGGAGCTCAAGGCCGACGACGCGCGCATCGAGGTGGACCTCGAGCTCATGCGCCGCGCCATCGAGAACCTGGTGCAGAGCGCCATCGAGGCCTCGCCCGAGGGCGGCCGCGTGCGGCTCTCGCTCACGAGCCGCGCCGAGGACTGGACCTGCACCGTCCTGGACGACGGCCCGCCCTCGCCCGACGCCGCCGCGACGCGGCTCGGGCTCGCCATCGCCCGCGGCATCGTGGAGCTGCACGCGGGCCGGCTGTCGGCCGAGCACCCCCCGGCGGGGCCGCGGTTCTCGTTCACCGCGCCGCTCAAGCCCACCGCGTCGGCGCGCGCGCGCCGCGTCGCGCGCCAGGCGCTCGGTCGCCCGGACCTGCAGCCGCTGTTCGACGCCATCGTGGAGATGGTGAGCGTGACGCTCGAGAGCGCGCTGGTCTCGCTCGTGCTCGTGGATCCAGACCGCGGTGACCTGTTCGTGGCCGCGAGCACCGGACGCGAGGGCGCGATCGTCGGCCGGCGCACCGCCATCCGCAGCGGCGTCGCGGGCGCGGTGGCGGCGTGGGGCCACCCCATCCTCGTCGACGACATCGAGACCGATCGCCGCTTCCGCCGCCTGAACCACCCGCAGTACAGCACCAAGTCGCTGCTCTGCGTGCCGCTGCGCGTGGAGGGCGAGGTGATCGGAGTGGTGAACGCGAACAACAAGCAGAACGGCGAGTCGTTCGACGCGGACGACCTCGGGCTCCTGGTCATGCTCGCCGAGAGGATAGGCAGCGCCGTCGAGCGCGCCTGCGCCTATCCCGACAGCGAGCGCGTGGTGGACGACGCCCTCGCCGCGGTGCAGGCGATGACGCAGTTGAAGCGCGAGTTCGCTCTCGGCGGGCGGCGCACGGTGAAGCGCGCGCGCGCGCTGGCGCGGGTCATGGGACTCACGCCCGCCGAGATCGACGTCATCGGCTACGTGGCGAGCATCCACGACCTGGGCATGGTGCGCTTCGGCCCGCACGCGGTGCATCCGCATCGCCTGGACGATCACCAGCGGAAGGCGCTGCGCGCGCACCCGGCGGTGAGCGTGGAGATCCTGCGGCCGCTCGAGTACCTCGGGCTGGTGCGCGAGATCGTGCTCGGCCACCACGAGCGCTGGGACGGGACCGGCTACCCGAACGGGCTCGGGGGCGACCGCATCCCGATCGGGAGCCGCATCCTCGCCGTGGTCGACGCCTGGGAGAGCATGACCACCTCGCGGCCCTGGCGTCCGGCCATGCCCCGGGAGGAGGCGCTTTCCGAGCTCCAGGAAGGCGCGGGAGGGCAGTTCGACCCGGACGTGGTGGCGGCGTTCGTGCAGCTGCTGGAGGGCGGCGAGGGGGAAGGGGAACAGGAGCTCCGGAACGCGGCCTGAAGGCCTGCCGCCGGGGCCCGGGGCCCGTCGAGAACGACGGACGAAACTCTCAAGCCGCGGTTCGGGAGCGCCGATACAGATTCGGAAGCTTCGCGGGCCGCGTCTCGGGCTCGCTCCGCGCGGTATTGGCCGCGCGGCTGGCCGGCGGTGCGGTTCAAGGATGAATGCGTCGCAAGGAGGTGAGCGGCATGGCGAAGGGTCGGATCCTGGTGGTGGACGACGAGATCTACATCGTCCATATCCTGGATTTCAGCCTCGGCATGGAGGGCTACGAGGTGCTGACGGCGCTCGACGGCGAGCAGGCGCTGGAGAAGGCGCGCGCCGAGAAGCCCGACTTGATCGTGCTCGACATCATGATGCCGAAGCTCGACGGCTACGAGACGTGCAAGCGCCTGAAGGCCGACCCCGAGGTGAAGGACGTGCCGGTCATCCTGCTCTCCGCGAAGGGCCGCAACGTCGACCAGAAGGTGGGCTTCGAGGTGGGCGCCGACGACTACATCACCAAGCCGTTCAGCCCCCGGAAGCTCGTCGAGCGCATCAACGCCATCCTCGGCCACGGGACGTCGCAGCAGAGGATGCAGGCTTAAGGCAAACCCCCCGCTCCATCAGGACGTGCCACGAGGGCCCGCGACCGAAGGTCGCGGGCCTTCGATGTTGCGCAAGCACGCCGCGCCGTAAAGACGCTGGCCCTGCGAACGCTCCGGGCCGCCTCCCGCCCGCGGGCACTGACGGGTTCTTGATGCGGGCGCCCGGGTCCTTACGCACTCCTGAGGCCCCTCGCTGCTCTAATCCCTCGGAGCGACGGGACCCAGGCTCGGGAGGCCGCAATGGACGCACGGCGGATCGATTTCTCGGTGGCACTCGCGCTGGCGCTCATCCTCACCATCGGGGATGCACGCGCGGACAGCCCGAGCGCGGACAGCGCGAAGGCGACGCCGGCCGCGCCGTTCGCGTTCGCCGATTTCTCCTGGGTGCCGGGCAACGCCGGCGCCAGCGACCGGCCACTGACGATCGGACCGTTCACCGGCGAGTTCCGGCTCGATGACGCCTTCCATTACGACCTCGCCAACCCGCAGGACAACACGATCTCGGGCTCGAGCGAGGTGTTCCGCCACGGCGAGTTCCAGGTGACGCAGCTGGGGATCGGCGGCGACATCTTCTACAAGAATGTCATGGGCCGTGTGATGACCCAGTTCGGCATGTACTCCACGACCACGCCGCGCAACGACGCGAGCCCGGGGCGCGGCCAGTGGCAGCTCGACAACGCCTACCGCTACCTCTCCGAGGCCTACGGCGGCTACCACTGGGACCGGATGCACGGCATCAACCTGCAGGCCGGCATCTTCATGTCGTACATCGGCCTCTGGAGCTACTACAACGCGGACAACTGGACGTACCAGCCGTCGTACGTGTCGTCGAACACGCCGTGGTTCTTCAACGGCCTGCGCGCGCAGTTCTTCCCCTCGGACAAGTTGAAGATCGAGCCGTGGCTGATCAACGGCTGGCAGTCCTACGGCCGGTTCAATGACGCGCCCGGCGGCGGCGGCCAGATCCTGTGGCGGCCGAACGGATCGTTCTCGATCGTCGGCAACCAGTACATCGGCAAGGACGCGCTCGGGAACAACAAGCGCATGCGGCTCCACACCGACGACAGCATCATGGGCAAGTATCTCGATCGCCCGGGCAGCATGCTGGACAAGGCGGCGTGGTCGCTGACGGTGGACGCGGGCGGCGAGTCGGGCGGACCGGACGGCACCGGCGGCACCCTCAGCCTCTCGGAGCAGTACTTCGTCGGCTTCATGGCCTATAACCGCTTCTGGTTCGACAAGGACCGCCTCGGGCTCACGTTCGGCGGCGGCGCCATCAACAACCCCGGCCGCTACCTCGTGCTCATGCCGCCGATCAACGGCGCCACCGCGTTCTCGGGGACGTCCTATTTCACCGAGAACCCGGGCGACAAGTTCAAGGCCTGGGACGTGCAGCTCGCCACCGACTACGCGCCGGCGCCGTACGTGACGTTCCGGCTCGAGTACAACTACCGCGAGGCCAACGTCCCCTACTTCGCGGGCAAGGGCGGCGTCACGCCGCCGGGCGGCAACCAGGGTTCCCCGGGCTCGATCGTGGACACGAACAACGACAGCGTCCCGGACTGGGCTCCCGACCTGGTCAAGGTCGAGCGCCGGCTGACGTTCGCGCTGATGGTGAAGATGTAGAGGCGCGGGTGCCGGGCCGCACCGGCTCCGGCACCGCGGCAGGGGGAGACTCGAGAATGCTCGACCTCATCTGTATCGGCCTCGTGTTGCTGTTCTTCGCGCTCTCGGCGTGGCTCGTGCGCGGCTGCGAGGCGTTGGAGAAGGAGGAGGACTGACATGAACCAGTATGCCTTCGTCGGTGTCGTCGTCGTGCTCCTCCTCGTCTACCTCACCTACGTGCTCTTGAAGCCGCAGAAGTTCTAGGAGAGGTGATGACCGGCAACGGATTCCTCCAGCTCGCCCTGTTCTTCGGCCTGATCCTGCTGCTGACGAAGCCGATGGGGAGTTACATGGCCCGCGTCTTCGCCGGCGAGCGCACGTTCCTGTCCCCCGTGCTGGCGCCGGTCGAGCGGCTGCTCTACCGCGCGCTCGGCGTGCGACCGGACGAGGACATGCGGTGGACGACGTACGCGATCGCCCTGCTGGCGTTCAGCGTGCTCGGAGGGCTCCTGAGCTACGCCCTGCTGCGGCTGCAGGCGTTCCTGCCCTTCAATCCTCAGCATTTCGGCGGCAGGCAGATGCCCGCCGACCTGGCGTTCAACACGGCGATGTCGTTCACCACGAACACGAACTGGCAGAACTACGTGCCGGAGGCCGTGGTGAGCTACTTCTCGAACATGGTGGCGCTCGCGAGCCACAACTGGATGTCCGCCGCTGCCGGCATCGCGGTCGCGATCGCGGTCGTGCGCGGGTTCGCCCGCCACTCTGCAGACGGCCTCGGCAACTTCTGGGCCGACCTCGTGCGCGCCCATCTCTACGTGCTGCTCCCGCTCAGCCTGATCGCGGCGCTCGTGCTCGTGCAGCAGGGCGTGCCGCAGAACCTGGCTCCCTACACGCAGGCGACCACACTCGAGGGTGCCAGGCAGACGATCGCGCAGGGCCCCGTGGCGTCGCAGGAAGCGATCAAGATGCTGGGGACGAACGGCGGCGGGTTCTTCAACGCGAACTCGGCGCACCCGTTCGAGAACCCGACCCCGCTCACGAACCTCTTGCAGATGCTGCTCATCTTCATCATCCCGGCCGGCCTCACCTACACGTTCGGCCGCATGGTGGGCAGCACGCGGCAGGGCTGGGCGATCTTCGCCGCGATGACGATCATGTTCGTGGGGGGCTTGAGCCTCTGCTACTGGTCCGAAGCGCACGGCAATCCCAACGTCGCGAAGCTCGGCGTCATGACGCAGCCCACCGCCGGGCAGCCGGGCGGCAACATGGAGGGCAAGGAGGTCCGCTTCGGCATCGCCAACTCGGCGCTGTTCGCCACGGTGACGACGGACGCCTCCTGCGGCGCGGTCAACTCCATGCACGACAGCTATACGCCCTTGGGCGGCATGGTGCCGCTCGTCAACATCATGTGCGACGAGACGATCTTCGGCGGCGTCGGAGCCGGGCTCTTCGGCATGCTGATGTACGCCGTGATCGCCGTGTTCATCGGCGGCCTCATGGTGGGGCGCACGCCCGAGTACGTGGGCAAGAGGATCGAGAAGTACGAGGTGCGCATGGCGGTCCTGGCCGTGCTCATCCTGTTCGCGAACGTGATGTTGTGGACCGCGCCCGCCCTGAACTTGGCACTCCCCCCGGGCGGCACGTCCCGGTCGTTCACGGACGCCCAGGCCGCCGACGAGCAGGCGCTCTTGAAGGCGCATCCCACCGCGGCGTGGAACCACGTCAACACCAGCAGCCCGAGCCTCTACTACGGCTCGACCTGGAACAACGTCAACAACGGCGGCGCGCACGGGCTCTCGGAGATCCTCTACCAGTACGTCTCGCAGACCGGGAACAACGGCTCGGCGTTCGCGGGCTTCACCGGGAACACGCCCTGGTACAACGTCACCGGCGGACTCGCCATGCTGATCGGCCGGTTCCTGATGATCGTGCCCTTGCTCGCCATGGCCGGGAGCCTCGCGCGCAAGAAGATCGTGCCCGCCTCGGCCGGCACGCTGGCCACGGGCTCGGCCACGTTCGCGATCCTGCTCGCCTCGGTCGTCTTGATCGTGGGCGCGCTCGAGTACTTCCCGGCGCTGGCGCTGGGCCCGATCGTCGAGCACTTCCAGATGCTCGCCGGGAACCTGCACTAGGGAAGAGGGAGATCCGTCGATGACCACCCAGCCCCGGCCCCTGATGCCGGCCGCCGCGCCGCCGCACGAGACGTCCAGCTACCGGAAGCCGAAGCACGCGCCGAAGCGGCTGTTCGATCCGCCGATCGTGCGCCGGGCGCTCGCGGACGCGCTCCGCAAGCTGGACCCGCGGCACAT
>Ga0207670_10000817_pt1 | contig 16282 bp, 12 predicted proteins | sample KBSS23HmetaG_FD_184339 | JGI IMG/M metagenome (GOLD analysis project Ga0207670, IMG submission 184339) | Switchgrass rhizosphere microbial communities from Kellogg Biological Station, Michigan, USA - KBS S2-3H metaG (SPAdes) (version 2) | ecosystem: Host-associated > Plants > Roots >... | reverse complement strand
TCACCGCTGCGCAGGTACGCGAGCAAGCGCCAGGCGTCGTGGCCGCGGACTTGCGTGGCGCACTGCTGAGCACCGATGAGATGGTGGTCGATCCGCGCGAAGCCATCCGCAAAATGCCTGCGTGGCTGGCGGAGCGTTACGGCGTCGAGTTCCACTGGCGACAGGCGATTACCCGTATCGAGCATCCTTACGTGTGGAGCGGTCATCGACGCTACACCGCCGACGTGATCTATGTCGCCAGCGGCACGGATTTCGAAACCCTGTATCCGGAATTGTTCGAACGTCTCGCCATCACCAAGTGCAAGCTGCAGATGCTGCGGCTGGAAGCCCAGCCGGTGCCGTTCAAGCTGGGCCCGGTCGTGTGCGGCGGCCTCACCATGGCGCACTACAGCGGCTTCCATGCCACGCCCAGCATTGACCGCCTGCGCGAGCGCCTCAGCGATCAGTACGCCGACTTGCTGGCGCTCGGTATCCACGTCATGGCGGCGCAGAACGGGCTGGGCGAGATCACCGTGGGCGACTCGCACGAATACGGGCATACGTACGAACCGTTCGACGAAAGCGCCATCAACCAGAAGATCGTCGACTATCTGCGCAGCGTGCTGGTTCTGCCGAGCTGGCAGGTGAAGCAGAGCTGGAACGGCAGCTACGCCAAGCTCACCGACGGGCAGCGCAGCGAGCTGGTGGTCGAGGCGGAGCCGGGCGTCACCATCGTCAACGGCGTGGGCGGCGGCGGTCTGGGTATGACGCTGTCGTTCGGCCTGGCCGAGGAAGTGGTCAGCGGGCGCTTGCGCGCCGAGCAGGTTGGACCCGCACCGGCCGAGGCGCGCTGATCTTCAGCGCTCGGCGGTGGACATCACCAGCTGCACGCGTTCCGCCGCGAAACAGGTCAGCCCGTATTGCACGGGCTGGTTCTTGTCGTCGACGTTGAGCGATTCCACCACCAGTACCGGCAGCTCGGGCGATTGTTCCAGCACACGTGCGGTGGACGTTCCAGCCAGCCGCGCGGTCACGCGCGTGTAGCTGCGGAAATAATCGGCAATGCCGAACTCCGCCAGCGTGAGGCTGACCGAGCCGGTGCGCTGGAATACGTCGCCCAGCTTTGGAAAACGTGCTGCCGGGAACCATGCCTGACCATGATCGAGCACGCGGCCTTCCGCATGCGCCGAGGACTCGATCCACCACGCGCGTTCGCCGCGCGCCAGGGCCAGCGACTCGGCCACGCGCTGCGGCGGCATCACCAGCGCCGTGCCCAACACCTTGTTGCCCGAGCTGACATTGAGGTTGTGCATGTTGCGGCTGAAGCTGGTGCGCCGGCCGATCGGATAGTCGTAGCACTCCTCGCGCACGCGCAGGCCGCGATTCGGGTCCGCAAGAATGGCGCCGCGCTGCTCGAGCGAATCGAGTGCCCGGCGAACCGTGTGCCGGTTCACGTTGAGGCGCCGCGCCAGTTCCAGCGCCGAGGGAAGCTTGGCGCCACCGCGAAGTTCGCCGTTGCGGATCTGTTGCAGCACCTGCTGTTCGATCTGGCGCCAAACGGGCACATCGCACGACCGATCGAGCGGCTCGAAGAGGTTTGCCATCATTCCTGCATGTTCCCGACACAGACTGCATGGGTGGCGATTGAGACCAGACGGGAAGTATGGACGGCCCAGTTTTCGCAGACATGACATCGCGGCAAGGCCGCCCATGGCGCATTGCACGCGCACGCCTGGTGCTGCCAGACCGGGTGTTCGTCGGTGGCGCGGTGATTGAAGGCAAACGTATCAAACAGATCCGGGCCGGCGAGGAGTGCCCGCCGGACGCCATCGATTTCCAGGGCGACTTCCTGTTGCCCGGCCTGATCGAACTGCATACCGACAACCTCGAGAAGCACTTGCTGCCACGCGCCGGCGCGGCGTGGCCCGCCCTGCCGGCCATGCTGGCGCACGATGCCCAATTGGTGGCCGCCGGCATCACCACCGTATTGGACGCGATGTCGTTGGGCGATCTGGAGGAGGACGGCGGCCGCATCGACACGCTGCACCGCGCACTTGCCGCGCTCGATGAAACGCGCAGTCACCACCTGCTGCGTTGCGAGCACTACCTTCACCTGCGCTGCGAACTGAGCTGGCCTGGCCTGCTTGAACTCGCCGCGCCGCTGGTGGATCGCAAGGATTTGCGATTGCTGTCGTTGATGGATCACACGCCCGGCCAGCGCCAGTATCACGACGTGCGCCAATACCGCACGTACTACAGCCGCAGCGGCATCACCTGGAGCGACGAGGAATTCACCGCCGTTCTCGAACAGCGCCGCCAGCAGCAGAGCCTCCACCGCAACCTGCAGCTGGCCGGCGTGATGATGCTGGCACGCCGCCACGGCGTACTGGTCGCCAGCCACGACGACACCGACATGGCACACGTCGAGGAAGCCGTGCTGATCGGTGCGCGAATCTGCGAGTTTCCCACGACACTGACGGCGGCACGGGCCGCCCGCGACCACGGCCTCACCGTGGTCGCGGGCGCCAGCAACCTGGTGCGTGGCGGCTCGCATGCCGGCAATGTCGCCGCCATGACGCTGGCGCGGGCGGGATGTCTGGACGTCCTTTCGTCCGACTACATGCCAACCAGCCTGCTTCCCGGGGCCTTCATCCTGCACCAGCAGGCGGGATGGGCCTTGCCCGACGCCATCGCCACGGTCACCACGACGCCCGCGGCCGCGCTGGGTTTCGATGACCGGGGCCGTCTCGCCGAAGGCTTGCGTGCCGACCTGCTGCGCGTACGCATGCACAGGGACGAGCCGGTGGTGCACTCGGCGTGGGTGGCCGGCAGGCAGCGGTTGTGACGGTCGTCACGCTTCGACCGGCGCAAGGAAGCCGCGGCCGATAGCCGTCCATTCGAAAGCATAGACAGCAGCCGTTCGTTGCCTAGTCCGAGTCACGGGCATTTCATCGCCTCTCCCTAGCCTGCCGGCCCGAGCAGCCATAAGCCTGCCGACGCTGATCGGCGACATCAAACCTCGGGGAGTGCGTCTTGAAGATCAATGCCATCACTTGCGCGGTGCTTGCCGCGCTTGCGGTCACTCGCGTGTCTTATGCCGACGATGCGGCACCGGCAGGACCTGCGCCGGCGGCGCAAAATTCTTCGGTGTCCACGCTGGGCGCCATCACGGTCACCGCCCAGCATGCCAACGAGGACATGCAGGACGTGCCGATCACCATGCAGGCGTTCACCGGAACGACGCTGCAGCAGCTCAACGTCAGCACGTTCGACGACATCATCAAGTACCTGCCCAATGTCACCTTCGCCGAGAACGGCCCGGGCCAGGGCAACATCTACATGCGTGGACTGACCACCGGCTTCCTCGGCAACCAGTCGAGCGCCTCGATCGCGCCCTTCCCGAACGTGGCGGTGTATCTCGACGACCAGTCGATGCAGTTCCCCGCGCGCAACCTCGACATCTACATGGTCGACATGGAACGCGTCGAAGTGCTGGAAGGTCCGCAGGGCACGCTGTTCGGCGGCGGCGCGCAGGCGGGTGCGGTGCGTTACATCACCAACAAGCCCAACCTCACCAAGGTCAGCGGCAACGTGGAGGCCAGCACGGGCGTCACCGCCGGTGGCGGTCCGAACAACTCGGCCAGCGCGGTGTTGAACCTGCCGATCATCCCCGGCACCTTCGCGCTGCGCGGCGTGATCTACAACGACCACCGCGGCGGCTACATCGACAACGTGCCGAGCACGTTCACGCGCAACAACAGCGACGGCGGCAACTTCTACGCCAACATCAAGCCCACCGGTGGCCTGTGCCCGAACGGCCTGCCCAGCAGCACCGGCTATTGCACCGTGCCGGGCAGCCCGGTCGCCAACAACAACGCGGTGGCCAGGAAGGATTGGAACCCGGTCGATTATCAGGGCGGGCGCGTGTCCGGCCTCTACAAGATCAACGACGACTGGGACGTGCTGATCGCGCAGAGCTACCAGGAGATGGATGCGGAAGGCCAGTCCTCGACCTATCCGATCAGTTCGGATGGCCAGCAGCTGCAACCCCTGCAGACCAGCGTGTTCGTACCGGCGTGGGACAAGGACCGCTACTCCAACACGGCATGGACGGTGAACGGCAAGATCGGCGATCTCTCCGTCGTCTATACCGGCGGCTACACCGACCGCCACATCAGCGAACAGCAGGATTACACCAACTATGCGCGCGCCGTGGGCGGCTGGTACTACAGCTGCACCGGCGGCACGGGTCTTGGCGCTGGCACCACGCCGCGTTGCTACTCGCCGATCGGCTACTGGAACGACCAGGTCAAGAGCACCCACCAGAGCCACGAGCTGCGCTTCAGCACGCCGGAAGACAGCCGCCTGCGCGCCATCGGCGGCCTGTACTTCGAGGACTTCAAGATCCTCGACGACATGAACTTCAACTACAAGACGATCCCGTCGTGCACGCCGGTCAATCTTTCCAACGCGCTTGCCGGCGGCGCGCCGTGCGTGGCGAACGTGGTGCCTTATCCCGGCACGGCGCAGATGGATCCGGGCCAGCGCAGCGACAGCACCGCCTTCGGCGAAGACGAGCAGCGTGGTTACCGCCAGGTCGCGGCATTCGGTTCGTTGTCGTACGACATCATTCCCGAAGTGCTTACCGCCACGGCGGGTACGCGTTACTACCACTACTCCGAATACCAGCGGGGTTCGCAATACGGCACCGGCTCCAACTGCGTGAACGTGCCCAATGGGCAGTGCACGGGCGGCGATGCCACCAACATGACGGCGGAAGGCCTCAACGGTTCGTATCACGGCTTCAAGAGCCGCGCGAACCTGGTGTGGCATATCTCGCCCGATGCGATGGTCTACTACACCTTCTCGCAGGGCTTCCGTCCCGGCGCCTACAACCGCACCACCAAGGGCGTCGCGGTCGGCCCGGATGGCGCGCAGTACAAGAAGCCGCTCAGCTACGCGCCCGACTCGCTGACCAACAACGAGATCGGCTTCAAGACGGAATTCTTCGACAACCACCTGCTGCTCAATGGCTCGCTGTACCACATGCAGTGGAACAACGTGCAGATGCAGTTCTTCAATCCACTGGTGCTCGGCAACACCACGTTCGGCGTCAACGGTCCCAACTACAAGGTCGACGGCGCCGAGCTGCAGTTCGACGCCCGCATTACCGACGGCTTCTCGCTGATGGGTTCGGGTTCGTTCAACCGCTCCAAGCAGACCACGTCGCCGTGCCTGGTGGGCAATATTCCCAATACACCGGCCTACGGCGCGTGCATCACCGAGGTGATCATCGCCGGCCAGGGCCTGCAGCCGTTCGCCAACCCGTTCGGCCAGGAGGGCAGCGAACCGGCCTTTTCGCCGCGCTCGCAGTTCAACCTGCGCGCCCGATACGACTGGTCCTTCAACGGCGGCTACAAGGCGTTCGTCATGGCGGGCGCCAGCCATATGGGCTCGATGTACAACCAGCCGGCGACCTACCCCAACGGCGAAGGCGTGATCTACCCGACCACGGTGGACCTGCGCTACCTGCAGGAAGGCTATACCACCTACGACGCCTCGCTGGGCATCGCCAAGGACGCCTGGGACTTGTCGCTCTACGGCAGCAACCTGAGCAACAGCCACGCCAGCGTGTTCACCTCGTCGGCGCAGTTCATCAAGTCGGAAGTGCCGCTGCGCCCCCGCGTGGTCGGCGTCAAGTTCGGCTACAAGTTCTGACATCTGCCCGTCGCGAATGCGTCGTTAGCATGGGGTGGGCGCAAGCCCACCCCACTCTTTTCGCAGGCCCGGCATGAATGCAGCGCTCACCGATCCGATCACGATGTCCGTCGAACAGCAGGTAGCGCAGCTGCGCCAGCTGCAGAAAGAGGGACAGCATCCGCAAGCCTTGCAGCTGGCCCTGGGCTTGGCGCGCGAGCTGCCGGAAAACCGCGACGTGATGTATCTGCTCGCCCGCAGCCAACGCCACCTGGGACAGGTCGACGACGCCCTGCAGACCCTGCTCGTGCTCGAGCAACACCATCCCGCCTTCAGTCGGCTGCACGAAGAACGCGGCCACTGCCATGTCGTACGACGCGATGCGACGCAGGCGATCGATGCCCTGCTGCGCGCGGTCAATATCAACCCTGCCCTGCCCTCGAGCTGGAATCTGCTCGAGGGCCTCTACCGCATGACCGGTGACCATGCGAATGCGCAGCTGGCCGCCGATCATGTGGCGACGCTCAAGCACCTCGCTCCCGAAGTGGTGCACGCCACCAGCCTGTTTTCCGATGGTGAGCTGGTACAGGCCGAGCATGTCATTCGCGGCCATTTGCAGCGCGTAGGCGACGATGTCGAAGGTATGCGCTTGCTGGCACGTGTTGCCGTGGCGCGCGATGTGCTGGACGACGCGGACCTCCTGCTGGAAGCCGTACTGCATCTTGCGCCCGATCACCACGCCGCACGCTTCGATTACGCCAAGGTGCTGTTCGAGCGGCATCGGTACAAGGAGGCTTGCGCGCAGATGGAGCAGCTTCTTGCCATCGACCCGGACCACCTCGACTACCGCGCGCTGCATGCCAGTGCCAACGTCGGCCTGGGCGAACACGATCGCGCCATCGGGCTGTATCGCGAACTCCTGCAAATCGTGCCCGAGGCGGCAGACCTGCATCTGTCGCTCGCCCACTCGCTGAAGACCCAGGGACGCCAGGCCGAAGCCATCGACGCCTACCGCGCCGCCATCGCCGCGCGGCCCGACTTCGGGGACGCCTACTGGAGCATGGCGAACCTCAAGACCTACCGTTTCACCGACGGTGAAATCGACGGCATGCTCGCGCAGGTAGCAATGCCGTCGACATCGCTGGTGGACGGTTATCACCTGAACTTTGCGCTCGGCAAGGCATTCGAAGACCGCGGCGATTTCGCCGCCTCCTGGCAGCACTACGCTACCGGCAACGCGCTCAAGCGATCGGAAAGCCGCTACCGGCCGGAGATCATCGAAACCAATACGCACCGGCAGATCGAGGTGTGTACGCGCGAGTTCTTCACCGAACGCGCCGGTGCGGGAGATCCCAGCGCCGATCCCATCTTCATCGTGGGCCTGCCGCGCTCGGGCTCCACGCTGCTGGAGCAAATCCTCGCCTCGCATCCGCTGGTGGACGGCACGCAGGAACTGGCGGATATCCCGCGCATCGTGCTGGAGCTGCAAGGCCGCGAGCCCGATCTCGACGATCCGCGCTATCCGGGCATCCTGGCGCAGATGCCGATGGAGCAGTTTCGCAGTATCGGTGAGGCTTACCTGCGCGATACGCGCAGCTATCGCGGCGCGGCACCGCATTTCATCGACAAGATGCCCAACAACTTCCGGCACCTTGGGTTGATCCACCTGATGTTTCCCAACGCGACGATCATCGATGCGCGGCGCGAGCCGATGGCCTGCTGCTTCAGCAACCTCAAACAGCTGTTCGCCACGGGCCAGGAGTTCACCTACAGCATCGAGGACATCGCGCGTTACTACCGCACCTACCTCGATGTGATGGAGCACTGGGACCGCGTTCTGCCCGGCCGCGTGCTGCGTGTGCATCACGAAGAGGTGGTGGACGATCTTGAAGGCAATGTGCGGCGCATCCTGGAGTTCTGCGGACTGCCGTTCGATCCCGCGTGCCTGGCGTTCCACGAAACGCGGCGCAGCGTGCGCACGGCAAGCTCCGAGCAGGTGCGCCAGCCGATCTTCCGCGATGGCATCGACCAGTGGACGCATTACGCGCCGTATCTGGCACCGCTGCAGGAGCAGCTTGGCGACGCGCTCGAACGTTACCGCGCGATTCGCTGACTATTTGTGCGGTGCGCGCGGCTTGCCGACGAATACCACCAGGATGGTGGCCGGTGCTGATGTGCTGGCGTTGGCGCTGACGAGGTGCCGCGCCCCCGCAGGCTCGAACCAGTTTTCGCCCGCCGCGTAAGCGCGTAGCGCCTGCCCTTCCACCTGGCTGCGCACTTCGCCGTTCAAGACATACACATAGGCATCGCGGTCGTGCGAGTGGGGCTTGGATGCTTCGCCCGGGGCGTAGCTAACTCGCAACGCTTCCAGTGCCCGGCCGGGTGCCTGCGTCAGCGCTGCCGTCAGCAGGGTATCGTCCTGCGTCGCCTTGGCGGGTCCGACGGCAGCGAGCATCAACAGTGCGGCGAGAAGAAGAGTCGTCCGCATGATCAGCGCCTCGTGACCGCGGCCGATGGCGGCAGCGCGGCATCCACCTCTTCCGTACGGCGAATCACTTTGCCCTGTGCATCCAGCACGATCAGCGTGGGCACATGCATCACGCGGAAGCGGCGGAACAGGGCGCCTGAGTCGTCCAACGCCAGCGGAATGTCGATGTGGTGTTCGCGCTGGTAGTCGGCCAGTTCGTCATGGCTGGCCCACAGACCCGAAGCGATGCCGAGCCAGCGTGCATGGCTGTCGCGGGCCAGCACGTCGGCGCGCTCACGCGCGCTTCGGCAACTCTGTGCGATGGCGGGCCGGCTCTTGGCCAGATACGACTCGCACCAGGGCGACAGGAATAGCAGCACCGTCGGTCGTGCCGCTTCGAACGCCGGCAGGAATTTTCCATCGAGCGTATGCAGGTCGAAGGCGGGCACGCGATCGCCGACGTCGTAATGCGGCTCGTCCTTGGGCGCGATGGCCGATGCGACGTTGGCAGTCGATGGACGGCGGGCCTGCGCCAGCGCCGCATCGAGCTTTTCATCGGCCATGTGGCCCACGTAGGCAATGCGTCCGTCGCGACCGATCACCACGTGCTGCGGCGTCACGCGCAGGTGGAAGGCTTCGCCCAGCGAACCATCGTCGAACACGATCGGCATACCGAGTCCCAGCTGCTTCTGCACTTTGCGCACTTCCTCGACGCTGTCATCGAAACCGACGTCGATGGCGATCGCCGCCATGTCAGGCCCGGCCTGTTCGTAGGTGCGTTCGAAATGCGGCATCTGCTCGCGGCAGGGCACGCACCAGGTGGCCCAGAACTTCAGATAGACGGCTTTCTTGCCGTAGAGCGCGCCCAGGTCGATGGTCTGGCCGTCGATGGTCTTCACCACCATGCGCGGCGCCGGCTGGCCGACCAGGCTGCGGCCGGCCGCTTCCGCGCGCGATTGGCCGGACTCGGAGGCATGCGTCGAGGCACAGGCCAGGAACAGGCAAAGCAGGATCAGATAGCGCATGGCGACAAGCCCCAGGAATGATGGGGCCATGTTCCGCCGGTCGCTGGACCTTAAACAGATCCAGTTTTCGCGGAAATGAGAGAACCAGTGCTAACCCGGGCGATGCGCCTGAAGCAGCTGAGCCAGCACACGCGCAGCCTCGTCCATACGCGTCGCCGGCATGCCGCCTAGGCCGAACACCAGACCGTTCGGCCGCGAATCGCCGATGGCGTAATCGCCCAGTGCTTCGATACGCATGTTCACCGCCTGGGCATCCTTGACCAGTTGGCTCGCCGGCACCGGCCAGCGCAGTTGCACGGCGATGTGCAGTCCGGCGTCCGAGGCCAATGGTTGCAGAGCGTCGCCGGAATGCCGCGATAGCGCTTCAAGCAACGCCTCGCGACGCTCCGCATAGATGCGCCGCATCTTGCGCACATGCCGCGCCAGATGGCCTTCGTTGATGAACAGCGCCAGCGTGTCCTGCGCCAGCACGTCGCTGTGCCGGTCGCCAAGCTGGCGCACGCAGGCCAGCGCGGGCATCGCCCAGGCGGGCGCCACCAGGTAGCCCAGGCGCAGCGAAGGAAACAGGCTCTTGGAAAACGTGCCGATGTAGAACACCGAGCCGTCGCGATCCAAGGTCTGCAAGGCATCGAGGGGGCGCCCGCCATAGCGGAATTCGCCGTCGTAGTCGTCTTCGACGATCACCGCCTGGTTGCGTCGCGCGAAATCCAGCAAGGCTGCGCGGCGCGCGGGCGACATCGCCATGCCGGACGGGAACTGGTGCGACGGCGTTACATAAATCACGCGTGCGTTGGGTGGAATCTGCTCGACCACCAGGCCTTCGTCGTCGACCGGCACAGGCACGATCAGTGCGCCGGTGGCTTCGAAGGTCTGGCGCAGCGGCGGATAACCGGGATCCTCCACCGCCACCACGGTATGCCCCGGCGTGACGAGAATGCGCGCCAGCAGATCGAACGCCTGCTGCGCACCGCCAACCACCATGATGTCCGCGGCACTGCAGGTAACGGCGCGAGTGAACGAGACATGCCCGGCAATCGCCTCGCGCAAGGCCTCACGCCCGGTGGCCGCGTCATAGAACGAAGGCGTACGCGACAGCGAGCGCAGCGCGCGAGCGGACAATTTTCGCCATGCCTCGAACGGAAAGCGCGAGGCATCGGGCAGGCCCACGCGCAGGTCATAGCGCGCGGGCGGCAAGGCGTTCATCGGCGCGGGAAAGATCGCGTCGCGCCATTGCGGTTGCAGGCGTCTTTCTTCGCCCGTGGTCGAACGCGACGGGCTGGCTTGCGTGGGTCCCGCGTGGGCGACCACATAACCCGCTCCCTGGCGCGAGACGATATAGCCTTCGCTGAGCAGGCGGTCGTAGGCCGCCACGATGGTGTTGCGCGACAGGCCCAGCGAGGTGGCGAGCGAACGCGTGGACGGCAGCGGCTGGCCCGTGCGAAGGCGGCCGTCCAGAATCGCCGACCGCAACTGTCCGTGCAGCGCCTGCAGGCGGCCGCGTACGGGAATATCCAGCGGGAAGGCCAGCGGTTGTTCCATGGCTGCGTCCGGGCAAGTCGACTGGTACTAAAGATTTCCTTTGTTCTGGATCTTTTTCAAGACCAGTGAACCCCCGACACTGCAACCATCCACTCACCGGAGCCTTGCCATGATCGAGCTGTACTTCGCCGCCACGCCCAACGGCCTGAAGCTGAAGCTGTTCCTGGAAGAGGCGGGGCTGCCCTACTTCATCACCCCGGTGAGCCTGAGCAAGGGTGAGCAGTTCAAACCCGAGTTCCTGGCCATTTCCCCCAACAACAAGATCCCGGCCATCGTGGACCACGCGCCGGCCGGCGGCGGCGCGCCGGTGACGGTGTTCGAATCGGGGGCGATCCTGCTCTATCTCGCGGAGAAGATCGGCCAGTTCCTTCCCAGGGACACGGCCGGCCGGGTGGAGGTGCTGGAGTGGCTGTTCTGGCAGGTGGCGGGGCTGGGACCGATGGCCGGCCAGGCCGGGCATTTCAAGGTCTATGCGCCCGAACCGGTGCCCTACGCGATCGACCGCTATACGCGCGAAGTGGCGCGGCTGTATGGCGTGCTCGATCGCCGGCTGGCCGGGCGCGAGTTCATCGCGGGGGCGTTCTCGCTTGCCGATATCGCCTGCTATCCGTGGATCGTGCCGCACGAGGCGCACGGCCAGAATCTGGCCGATTTTCCGAACCTGGAGCGCTGGTTCATCGCCGTCTCGCAGCGGCCGGCCACGGTGCGTACCTATGAGGGCGTCGAGAACGCGTACACCCCGAAGCAGCCGCTGTCCGATGAAGAACGCCGCGTGTTGTTTGGTCAGGGCGCGGCTCCGAAGGGCTGAAGACTGCTGACAGGTTCTGACGCAATGGGCGGCTAGACTTCCAAATTGACAGCCACTTCTCACCCCCATCATTCCGGCGCAGGCCGGAATCCAGGAGCGATGAGCAGGGCTTTCGCAGCAGGATCGGGTGTGCGCACTCGCGACAACCAGACCTAATCGCTACTGGATTTCGGCCTGCGCCGGAATGACGAGCAAAGAGCAGCCATGAAAACCTCCGACGTCACCGCACTGATCTTGCTGGGAGCCCTCTGGGGCGCCTCGTTCCTGTTCATGCGCATGGGCGCGAACGAGTTCGGCGGCATGGCACTGGCCGGCATGCGGGCCATCGGCGCGGCCATTTGCTCGATTCCGCTGCTGACACGCACGCGGCTGACCGAGATGCGTACGCACTGGCGCGACATCGCCATCGTCGGCATCGCCAATTCGGCGTTGCCGTTCGTGCTGTTTTCGTTCGCGGCGCAGAGCCTGCCGGCCGGCGTTTCGGCCATCTCCGATGCCATTGCACCGCTGCTGGTCGCGCTGTCGGGCTGGATGCTGCTGGGCGAGAAGCTGAACCCCATGCAGGCCAGCGGCCTGGTGATCGGCTTTACCGGCGTGGTGTGGCTGGTAGCCGGCACGGTCGGTTTCGGTGGCGGCACGCATGCCATGGGCTGGGCGATGGCCGCCTGCCTGGGCGCCAATGTCTGCTACACCTTTGGCGCGCACTACAGCCATCGCCGCCTGCGCAGCGGCGTCACGCCGCTCAGCGTGGCCACCGGCAGCCAGCTCGCCGCCGCCGTGTTGCTGCTGCCTTTTACCGTCTGGATGTGGCCCACCCGCACCCCGGGATGGTCGGCCTGGCTGGCCGTGCTGGGCCTGGCGGCCCTCTGCACGTCGCTGGCCTATGTCCTGTTCTACGGCTTGATGGCCCGCGTCGGGGCCTCGCGCAGCATGGTGGTGATGTTCTTGATCCCGGTGTTCGGGGTGGTCTGGGGGCTGGTGTTCCTGCATGAACCGGTGACCCTGGCGATGGCGGGCGGATGCATCGTGATCCTGCTCGGCGTGGCACTCACCACCGGACTGGTGCGCCTGCGCCGTAACCGCGGGCCGGTGCCGAACGAAGTAGCTGTAGAACACCCTTGAGTTCCGGCGGGCTGTCCCCGGCCCGCCGAGATTCCCAAGCTGAGCCATAATCCCGCTTCACCCGCGCCACGGCGCGGGTCTCTCCATGCTGGAGCTGCAATGCGTCTGATCCACCCTGGCCGATTGGCCGCCCGCTTTCTCAGCCTGCTCTGCCTGTTGTGGCTCGCGCTGCCCGCGTTGGCGCAGGACGATCTGGACGGCCTGTTGCCGGTCACCGAGGCCTATAAGCTCAGCGCCGATGCCTCCACGCCGGGCGTGGTGAAGCTGCACTGGACCATCGCGCCGGACTACTACCTCTACCGCGGTCGCATGAAGTTCAAGGCGGCGGACGGGGCCACGCTGGGCGAGGCGCAACTGCCCGACGGCGAGAAGCACCACGATGAATATCTCGGCGACGTCGAGACCTATCACCATGGCGTCGACGCCACCGTGCCTTACACCGTCGCGGCCGGCACGACCGAGCTCAAGCTCAGCGTGCAATACCAGGGCTGCCACGAGGTGGACCCCAAGATCTGCTATCCGCCGCATACCGAGCAGTTGACGTTGCCGGTGCCGGCGGGTGCGGGTGCCGCCGCCGGTGGCGATGCCATGGGCGCGGCACTGGGCAAACTCGGCGCGTCCAAGAGCGGCGACAGCGCCGCCCTGCCGGCCGAACAGGCCTTCCACCTGGAAGCGCTGGCCAAGGACCGCCAGCACCTGCTGCTGCGCTGGACGATGCCCAAGGGCTATTACCTTTACCGCGACCAGACCGCGCTCAAGCTGAAAGATGCCAACGGCCTCACCCTGGCCAAGCCCGAGTGGCCGGCCGGGGTGGAACACCAGGACGCGCACTTCGGCAAGACCACGGTGTATTTCGACCAGATCGATGTGCCGGTGGCCATCGAGGGCGATACCGCCGCGCTCAAGACGGTGAATCTGGAAGCCAGCTTCCAGGGGTGCCAGGACGGTGGCCTCTGCTATCCGTTGATGACCCGCGCGCTCACCATCGACCTCAGCGCTGCCACGCCCACCAGCGGTGTCGTCGCCGAGCCCGCGCCGGAAATGCCGCCGGCCGGCCTGGCCACGGGTGCGCTGCAGGTGAGCCTGCTCTCGGCCTTGCTGCTCGCCCTGGGTGGCGGCCTGGTGCTCAACCTGATGCCGTGCGTGCTGCCGGTGTTGTCGATCAAGGCGGTAGGCCTGCTGGAAAGCGGCGAGAGCCACGGCAAGGCGCGTTCGCACGCACTGTTCTATACGGCCGGCGTGCTGAGCACGTTCGCGCTGATCGGCATCGCCATCGTCGCGCTGCGCTCGGCCGGCCATGCGCTGGGCTGGGGCGCGCAATTGCAGCAACCGCTGGTGGTTGGCGTGCTCGCCTGTGTGATGGTGGCGGTGGGCCTGTCGATGTCGGGCGTGGTGCAGTTCGGCACCTCGCTGGGCAACGTGGGCTCGGGCCTGGCCTCGCGTTCGGGCCATGCGGGCGACTTCTTTACCGGCGTGCTCGCGGTGGCGGTAGCCAGCCCCTGCACGGCGCCGTTCATGGGCAGCGCGCTGGCCTATGCCTTCGCTGCGCCGATGATCAATGCGCTGCTGGTGTTCCTGATGCTGGGCATCGGCCTGGCGCTGCCGTTCCTGGCGATCGGTTTCATCCCCGCGCTGGCGCGCCTGCTGCCCCGCCCTGGCGCCTGGATGGAAACGCTGAAGCAGGTGCTGGCGTTCCCGATGTATCTCACCGCCGTGTGGCTGATCTGGGTGCTGGCGCACCAGCGCGGCGCCGATGCGGTGGGCCTGGTGCTGGTGGCGGTGGTGCTGATGTCCGCCACGCTGTGGTGGTTCGAGCGCAGCCGTTCGCGCGGTGCGTTCAGCCGCGTGGCCGTGGTCGTCCTGCTCGCACTCACTGTGTTGCCGCTGTTCTACCTCTCGAAGGTGCAGGCCCCGACGCAGGTCGCGCAGACCGCGGACGGCGTGGTCGCCTATTCGCCGGAGAAGCTCGCCGAACTGCGCAAGGCCGGCACGCCGGTGTTCGTGGACATGACCGCCGACTGGTGCGTCACCTGCAAGGCCAATGAGCACGCCGTGCTCGACACCGACGCCTTCCGCGAACTGCTCAAGAAAACCGGTGCCGTCTATATGAAGGGCGACTGGACCGACGTGAATCCGACCATCGCCGCCTTCCTTCAGCAGTACCACTCGCCGGGCGTGCCGCTGTACGTGGTATTCCCCAAGGACGGTGGCGAAGGTCGCATGCTGCCGACGGTGCTCACCTCTTCCCTGGTGGAAGATGCGCTGACCAAGGCCGCGGGCACCCCGGTGGCTGCCAACCCATGATGACCCGCAGCAACTGGATCATCCTTGGCGCGGCGGTCGCGGTGGCCGCGGCGGGCGGCTGGTTGCAGCACGCGAGCCAGCGGGCCCACGCACCGAACGGCGCGCAGGTGGCGCAAACCGGCGACGCCGCGCCCGATCTCACCCTGCCCGACCTCGACGGCAAACCGCATCACCTCTCCGACTACCGCGGCCGGCGCGTACTGATCAACTTCTGGGCGAGCTGGTGCGGGCCCTGCCTGAAAGAAATGCCGATGCTGGTGCAGGCTCAGGCCAACGTCGGCGAAAAGGGGCCGATCATCCTTGGCGTCGCCATGGATGATCCGGCGCCGGTGCGCGCCTATCTGGCAGCCCACCCAGTGAACTACCCGATCCTGATCGGCAGCCTGGACAACCCCAGCATCTCGCTTAACCTGGGGAACGTCGGCGAAGTACTGCCATTTAGCGTGTTACTGGATGAGAACGGCCGCGTGCTGTTCAGCCGGCGCGGCGTGCTGGACGCGGACGACCTGAAGGCCTGGGCCGCCCCAGCCGCGCCCTGATGCGGTTTGCGCTGCCATACGTCGCCGCACGGTTTAACATTAACTTCTCCTTCAAACATCGCCGAACTGCGCCGAACTGGACAACATCGGCCGGGACGCGCACACTCCGCGCCGGACGTCGGCTACCACCGGCGCGTTCAAGGTAAGGGCGTGGCGAAGATCCTGGTCCTGCACGGACCCAATCTCAATCTGCTGGGCGTACGCGAGCCGGAGGTTTATGGCCGCGAGACCCTGGCCGATATCGACGCCCTGCTGGCGCAGCGCGCCCAAGCCGCCGGACATGGCCTGGAGGCGTTCCAGACGAATGCCGAGCACGCCCTGATCGACCGTATCCACCAGGCCCGCCTGGACGGCACGGCGATCATCCTGATCAACCCGGGCGCCCTCACCCACACCAGCATCGCCCTGCGCGACGCGCTGGCGGGCGTGGCGATCCCGTTCATCGAGTTGCACCTGTCGAACGTGCACGCCCGCGAGGCGTTCCGTCGGCATTCGTATCTGTCGGACATCGCCGTGGGCGTGATCTGCGGCTTCGGCGCCGACAGCTACCGGCTGGCATTGGATGCCGCCCTGCATCGGCTGGACCGCGCTGGCGCATCCGCCTCCTGAAAGCCAAGGGCCTGTTGCCCACCGTATTCCCATATCGGCTGCCACCGCGGCCTCAACGAAAAGGTTTGAACCATGGACCTGCGCAAGATCAAGAAGCTCATTGACCTGCTTGAGGAATCCAACCTCGCGGAACTTGAGATCAAGGAAGGCGAAGAAGTCGTCCGCCTGTCGCGCGTGCCCAAGGGCACCGTGA
>Ga0207670_10000815_pt1 | contig 16292 bp, 7 predicted proteins | sample KBSS23HmetaG_FD_184339 | JGI IMG/M metagenome (GOLD analysis project Ga0207670, IMG submission 184339) | Switchgrass rhizosphere microbial communities from Kellogg Biological Station, Michigan, USA - KBS S2-3H metaG (SPAdes) (version 2) | ecosystem: Host-associated > Plants > Roots > Rhizosphere... | reverse complement strand
CGTCCACGACCGCCACTTTGATCTGGCCCAAGCCACTGTCTTTCGAGGAAGGGCCAAAAGCGAGGCCGATCAGCCCGGTGATGCAGAGCGGCAGCGCGAGATTGATCAGATACGGCCAGGGATTGCGCCGCGCGCGCTTGAGATCCTTGATGAGCAGCGTCCAGAGCATGGTCCTGGCTCTCACTCATCTCTCGCCATCTCTTTTCCGCGGATCTCGCGGAATTGTTTGCTGCGAACGATCGTCTCGATGGCAGCGCCCATGCGGTACTCGTGGGACTTAAGTTGATCGCGCATCTCGGATATGAGCGGGCCGTCGGAGAGCAGCACGCCGCGACCCAGTGAATAGCCGAGCAGTTTTCGGCAGAATTGATTGAGGAATGCATCGAGCCGAGTCGTGAGCAGGTACGCGCGCAGGCCGTCCAGGCCGGCGAACTCCGCGCCGTCCATAGTCTTCGCCCGAGTTTCGACAGCGCGACCGCCAAGATCGCGATCGCGGAATCGGCCGATAGCGTCGAAGGCTTCGAGCGAATAACCGTAAGGATCGATGCGGCGATGGCAGGCGTAGCACTTGGGATCGGTGGTGTGTTTCTCGGTCAGTTCACGGACGGTCAGCGTTTCGGTCGCCTCGTCTTCGGGCAGGCGCGGCACGTCCTTGGGCGGGCGCGGGATTTTCTCGCCGAGGAGCACTTCGGCCACCCAGTCTCCGCGCAAGATCGGGCTGGTGCGCGACGCGCCGGATTGCTTCGCAAGCGTTGTCGCCTGGCCGAGAATGCCGCCCCGTGAATACCGTTTCACGCCATCCACACGCCGCCAGCCATCGTCCGATTTTGTAGCAGCCGAGGTAACGAGGCTCTGATTATTCCGGGTTTCGGGTTTCGGGTTTTGAGTTTGAGCAAGAGCCTCCTCACGTCGGCTGCTACGGAAGACGGACTCCTGGATGCCGTAATGCTTCGCGAGGTCCTCGTTGAGAAATGTGTAATCGGCGTCGAGAATGTCCAGCACCGAGCCGTCGCGTTGGAAGAGGTCGGTGAAAAAACGAATCGTCTCCTCATACATCGCGCCGCGAAGACCGGCGAAGGTCGGGAAGTGGCGTTCACTCTTTTCACCCAGTTGGTCAAAGTCGTAAATGTGCAGCCAGGCGCACGCGAATTCAGTCGCCAGCCGGCGCACGCGCGGGTCGTGGAGCATCCGGCGACTTTGTGCGGCGAGCACACCGCTATGGCGGAGCTTGCCGCTGGCCGCGACCGCACGAAGCTCGGCATCCGGCGCGGACGACCAAACGAAATAACTCAGGCGCGTGGCCAGTTCCCAATCGTTCACCGGTCCGGGCTGGTCACCCGGCCCGGGATGCTCTGCGCGATAGAGGAAGGCCGGAGCGATGAGCACGCGCGCGAGCGTGAGCCGTATCGCTTCTTCGTGCGAAATCTCCTCCGCGCGCAGTTTGCGATACAACCCGCGCAGTTCGTCCTTTTCCGAGCCGGTGAGAGGACGACGATACGCGCCATCGGCGAACTTCAACACTGCGTCCAGATGCGCCGGTTGCGTGTCCAGCAGGCGTTGGCGGAACGCGGCGGCACGTTGCTTGATCGGCTCGCGCATCGGCTCGAAGACACTTGGGTCCGCGTCCTGAGTCGCATACTGCCAAAGCTGCTCGAAGACATCGACGAGCTTGAGCGCGTCATTGGCCACGTAATGCAACTCGTTCCAAAGCCGGTCGAGCCGGGCGGCCTGGGTGTCGTCGAGCATGAGGCGCTGGAAGTGTTCGTCCTCGCGATAATAGAGCGTGAGCGTGACAACTTCATCGACGGGCACGATCTTCGTGTAGCAAAGCGCCGCCGGGAAAACCCGGCGGAATTCGTCGAAGGCGGCCTCGATGCGCTTGCGCGCCGCGCTGCGGTCATTCACGACGATGGGGGTGTTATGCGAAGTCGTACGGTTGTTTGAGTACCAAGGCCCTTCGCCATCCTTGGTCGTGGCCTCGATGGTCAACAGCCCCAAACTGCCCGCTGGCTTGTTCGTCAGAAGTTGGAACTGAACGCTGCCTTCGGCGCCCGTGGTGTTATCGAGCACACCCGTCGTGACGAATTCGTATCCCGCCACGAGGTCGGATGGCAGGCGGATCTCGATGACCGCCGGCGCGCGGGCGCACAGGCTGGCGGGCTCGATGGCCGATCCGTTCGGGTGTTTGCCGAATTGAGCGGGGTCGAGGCCGACCATACCCGTAGCAGCCGACGTGAGGAGGCTCTGATTATTGCGGGCTGCGGGTTGCGGGTTGTGGATGTCAGTGAGAGCCTCCTTACGTCGGCTGCCACTCATCTGACTGCTGAACAGCGGCCCGCCGAGCGACGTGAGCTGGCGATACAATACGGCATCGGGCGTATCTTTTTGCGCCAGCGCACCAGACGTGAGGAGTTGCTGCACGTCGTCCGCGAGTTTTGCTTTCTCCTCCGCGCTCGCGCTCGCCTGCCATTTTGCCAGCAGCGAACCGGCGGGAATCACCGGGCCGAGCGGGCCGCCCTTCTCGGGTTCCGTATAGAAATGCCAGACAGCCTCATTGCCGAAACGGTCGGCGTGCGGATTGCCCGCGAGCACGTCGGGTGAAACATCCTTCGCCAGATCCCACTCGCGCCCACCCTCGCCGAGGCTGGCCAGGCTGAGATCCACCGCGGTGAGATCGCAAGAGTGATTCGCATCCCGCGGGCCGATGAGCAACGACACCAGGTCGCCCGGTTGCACGGCAACATTCTCGATGGGCGCCGGGTTGACTTCCTTCGCCCCCTGCGCGATGCCGTTGGCGAGGCGCTGACGATTCGAGCCGCGGCGGAGTTCCAACGACCACGTCACGCCGTTGCCACACTCGGGATGCGCGTGCTGAATTGAGGCGCGCACGTTGACTCTGCCTGCCACCGGGCTGCGCCAGCCCACCGCCGCGGCGAGCGTCGGGGATGGGTGCACCGCCACGCTGTGCGGTTTCATGTTGCCCGGAATCCGCACGTGTTGGTCGGAGGAGTTGGCGACGAGATTGGGCGTTGCGCTTTTGCCCCAGCCATTGATGAAAGCGTAGCCGGAGCCGTTTGTGAACGTTTCTGTGAAGTGGCCCTCGATTTTCACCGGGTTGGCGGAATGGAGGCCGAGATAATCGAGCCAGGCCATCAGCGCGTCGGCATCGACCCCGGCGTGCAGTGCGAGTTCCGCGACGTTTGTTTTACCCGCCTCCGCCTGAGCGGCGGCAGCCAGATATTTCGAAGTAGCGGACAAGGTGCGATCCCGCAAAGCCGAGAGTTCCAGGCTTAGCCCACGCACATCGCGCAGCAACAACGTCGTCCGGCCGGTTGCGGCGAGACGCGGCTGTTCCCAAATCACGTAGTCGCCCTGGTTGCCATCTCCTGCATCCGAAGCGCTCAGATAAAGTGTGATTTCCTTCGTTTCCGGCGACACGGGAAATTTGAACCGCAGTTCCTGCCTGGACTGAATTGGAGTGAGCGGCTCCATCCACGCCTTCGGCCCGTCACGTTTCCCGATATGGCCGACCGAATTGAACTTCCAGAGCGCGTGTTGCCATTGGGAAATCTCCTTCGCAAGAACCACCGCGTCGCCGGGCTTGGCCGAACGCCAGCGCGCGCGAATAGGGTCGAGCAGCAGCGAAGGTTCGCTGGCATTGAGGGTGTTCCACAGCGTAACGAGGTATTTCGGAGACAATCCTCTTTCGACGGCAATGGCCTTGAGGCGTTGCATTGTGGCGGCGGGCGTCCCGCCTGCCGTCGAGGGCAGTATCTTGCCGCCCGGCCTCGCGCTCGATTTTGAAGCGCGCTCGGAACCACCGACGCTTCTACCGCCGGCCAAGAGGCCCGGCTCCACAGCAGGCGAGACGCCTGCCGCCACCTCCAGTGTCGCCGCGAGATACTTGTCCAGCGGCAGCACGCCTCCGTCTTTCGTGTCGAAGCGTATGCCCTGCAGGTTCACCGATGTGCCGCCTCCGTTGTCCGTGAATTCGCGATAGGTCGCGCGAATCTCGGCCAGTAATTCTTCGGTCCAATCGCGGCCGGTGCTTTTCGGCGAAAATCGGAATCCATCCGGCAACAGCACCGCGTGACTGGCAATCTCCTTTGCGGCATCGAAATATTTAGTGACCAGCGCCGGCGACATTACGAGCGAATTGCCAACGTTCATAAAACCCTCGCCCGAGGCCGAATCGGTTGGGAATTCCTTCGCCGGGTCCAGGGACTCGACGCCTGTTAGATCGCGAATCGTGTAGGTGTATTCCGCATTCGAGAGCCGTCGCAGCACGACCGGACCAGGGTCGCCGGCGCGGGCGCGGGCGATTTCGTCCAGCACACGGTTAGCCCAACCCAGCAACCGGTCTCGCTGCGCCTGTGCCGGCTGCGGCTTCTCCTTCGGCGGCATTTCGCCCAGGGAAATCTGTTCGACCACGCTTTGCCAGACCTTGGGATGCTTCATGACTTCGCTCGCCGAAGTGAAGCGCTCGAGGTCGAGGTCGCCCTTGTGTTTCTCCGTCGAGTGGCACCCGAGGCAATACTCCTTGAACAACGGGCGGATTTCCTTTTCGAAGTTCGCCGCGCTGCAGGGCAAGGCGGAAGCGATGATAAGGCTAAAGGCTAAAGGCTGAAGGCTAAAAGGCATTCTTCGATTGGTTGCTGATTTGTTTTAACCTGTGGCCTGTTTGCCGAAGGCTAACGGGAATCTTTTGGTTACTCAACCGATGAGTTTGGCATTTAGCCGTTATCCTTTCGACTCCATGGTCGCGGGGCAACGGCTAAATTCTAAAGGCCGAAGGCCTGTCCTTTCGACCACGGATTGCACGGATAACACGGATAACGCGACAATGTTTGGACCATCCGTGGCATCCGTGGTCAAATTCTCCATCGACTTTCCACCGACACGGTGCGCGACTGGCCGAAGCCACAGGATGTGGGACAGCTGAGGCCGTTGACATCCGTCGGTGGCGCCGTGATACTCTCGGACAAGTCAGCCACGATGTGAGCGTTCGAAATTCCAAGACGTTTCTGGCACACCGCGTCTGGCGTTTGGGCTGGTTAGTGTGTCTGACATCCACCTCATGGCTATCGGCCACACCGGCCAACAAGGCCGCCCTGGAGCGGGAGTTCGACCGGTTCCTCGGCAAGGGATTGGCCCGCTGCACGACCTGCCATTTGCCGAGCGAGAACAAGGCACCGGAAAATCTCGATGAATTTCCCCACAATCCCTTCGGCCAGCGGCTGCGTGAGCTTGGCATTGAATTGGCGAAATCCGGCGCGCCGAGAACCATTCCCGCCCGTCTGAGAGCGATCGCGAGGGAAGACGCCGATGGCGATGGCACAGACAATGAAACGGAACTCCTCCTGGGCCGGAATCCCGGCGATGCCACGGACGTGCCGACGAAGACCGAACTCAGCGCTTCGCGCAAGCTTCGCCGCGAGTTCGCAACGTTTCTCGCGTCGTATCGCTGGCGGCCGTTCGAGCCGGTGCAGCGTCCGCCCGTGCCCAAAAGCGCAGATTCAGCGCGGGGGCGCAATCCCATCGACGCATTCGTTGCCGCCGAGCGAAGCGCGCGAAAGCTGACGCCGCGACCGGAGGCAGCGAAGGAGGTTTTGCTGCGCCGGGTGTATCTCGATTTGATCGGGCTTTCGCCGACGCCCGAAGAACAGCGGGCCTTCGCGGCGGACGCCTCGCGCGATGCCTACGAGAAGGTCGTGGACCGGCTGCTCGATGACCCGCGTTACGGCGAACGATGGGGCCGGCACTGGATGGACATCTGGCGTTACAGCGATTGGGCCGGATGGAGCGGCGGCAACCAGATTCGCGACAGCCAACCGCACATCTGGCGCTGGCGCGGTTGGATCGTGGAGTCGCTTAATCAGGACAAGGGTTATGACCGGATGATTCTGGAGATGCTCGCGGCGGACGAACTCGCTCCGGGAGACACAAACGCCTTGCGCGCCACCGGCTACCTCGTCCGGAATTACAAGATGCTCAGTCGCGAGCAATGGATGGAAGACACGATCAAGCACACCGCCCAGGCTTTTCTTGGCGTCACGATGGGCTGCGCCAAATGCCACGATCACAGGTCCGACCCGGTTTCGCAGGCTGAATACTACCAGTTACGAGCCGTCTTCGATCCGCACCAGGTGCGTACGGACAAGGTTCCCGGCCAGCTCGACACCTCCAAAGACGGGTTGGTGAGGGTGTTTGACACGGCAACCAATCGGCCCACGTATTTCCTGATTCGCGGTGACGAGCGGCGGCCGGACACCAACCGCGTTATGTTGCCAGCCGTCCCCGCCGTGTTCGGCGGGACACTGCGCATCGAACCGGTAAACCTCCCGCGCTCCGCGGCATTCCCCGACAAGCGTCCGTTTGTCATCAAAGACACTATCGACAGGAGCGCTAAGGCGATGGCGGAAGCTCGTGACCAACTGGTCAAACTTCAGCGTGATTCGCCAGCCCAGCTCGACAAACTCGAAGAGCAGGAACTGAACGCAACCGTCGCCGAGGTCAGGCACGCCGCCCTGCTGGCGTCGCTCAAGGCGGAACAACTCGAGGATGAGAACCGGAAGGATTCAGGCGAATGGACCGCGGCCGCCACTGAAGCCGCGGGTGGCCAGCGCCGGGTCGCGGTGTTGGAGGCAAAACTCAAATTGCACGCGGCACGAATCGCAGAGACGGAGGCCGGGCTGAAGACAAATGATCTGGCGAAACCCACTGCCGCTTCGGCATCGACAAACCCGAAAGATACTGAGAAGGCCATCAAGGATCTGGAAGCTGCCAGGAAGAAAACCGCCGAAGCAGAAAAAGCATTGGCCGACGCGGAGAAGAATCTCGAAGGCGTCTCCGCGGATTACACACCGCGCGCAATGGACACCTATCCCGCCAGCAGCACAGGTCGTCGCCTCGCGTTCGCTCGCTGGTTGGCCGACCGGGCGAACCCGTTGACCGCGCGCGTCGCGATGAATCACCTTTGGCTCCGCCATTTCGGCCAGGGTATCGTGCCCACGCCGTCGGATTTTGGCCGCAACGGCCGCCCGCCGTCGCATCCGCAATTGCTGGACTGGCTGGCGGCTGAATTCATGGCGCGCGATTGGAGCCTGAAGGCCATGCACCGGCTCATGGTGACCAGCCGCACCTATCGCATGGCTTCAACGCCCTCCGAAACCAACGCGCGACTGGACCCGGACAATGTTTATTTATGGCGTATGAACTCCCGTCGCATGGAAGCTGAACTCGTGCGGGACAATCTGCTTTACGTTTCCGGCGATCTGGACCCCGCGATGGGCGGACCTGAGATCGACCATCAGCAAGGGCTGGTCTCAAAACGCCGGAGCCTCTATTTGCGAAGCGCAGCCGAGAAGGAAGTGGAGTTCCTGAAGATCTTCGACGGACCCAGCGTGACGGAGTGCTACCTGCGCCGCCCGACGGTCGTGCCCCAGCAGGCGCTCGCGCTGGCCAATAGCGGGCTGACGCAAGCCCAGGCTCGACGCCTCGCGAAAAGCATCACCGCAGAAACCGGCGCACGCGACGAGCAATTCATCGCTGCCGCCTTTCAGCGCATCCTCGCGCGTTCGGCGACCGCGGAAGAAACAAGAACGTGCGGCGACTTTCTCGCGACACAGGCGACGTCGTCAGCGAGCGACCGCTCACGCGAAAACCTGGTGCTCGTGCTTTTCAACCACAACGATTTCGTCACCATCCGATAAGGCTGCCATGAACCGACGTTGCCAAATCCGAATGACGAATGACCAATCACGAAGGAATGACGAAATCCAAATGACGAAATCAGCAAACGGACCTCAGCGAGCCCTCCGACATTCGGGCTTCGGATTTCTTTCGTCATTCGTCATTTGTCATTCGTCATTTCAACGCCTGAGGCTTTCCATGAACCGTCGGACGATCCGCCAGGTTTTGGAGCGCACCGACGCTGCGGCGCTTCGCATTTCCCACGAAGTTCAGGCTCTCAATGCATGCGAAAACGCAAGAGGAGACTTCTCATGAACCACTCGACTCCCCACCGTTGCCCCGGCATCACCCGGCGTTCCTTCCTCGCGGATACCGGCATGGGTTTCACCGGACTCGCGCTCTCGGCAATATTGTTTCGCGACGGCGTCGCTCGAGGGGAATCGCCGGACTCCGGTTGGCGTCCGCCAGATGGCAAGCCGCATTTTTCGCCGCGCGCCAAGTCGGTCATATGGATTTTTCTCTGTGGCGGTGTCAGCCACGTCGAGAGTTTCGACGTGAAGCCGGAGCTGAACCAATACGCGGGCAAGTCCATCGAGGAGACGCCTTTCAAAAACGTTCTGGCCACTGAGGGGAAGGATGTCATCGGCGCGAATCCCAAGCATGGAAACCGCAAAGTGATCATGCCGCTGCAAGCTGGATTCAAGACTTACGGCCAGTGCGGGCTGGTGGTGGGTGACTGGTTTGCGCACCTCGGCGCGTGCGCGGACGACCTCGCCGTCGTGCGGTCGCTCTGGACGATTCACAACGATCACGGCGCACAATTGACGTGGCAGACCGGCCGGCATCCGCGGGAATTGGAGCATCCGACCCTGGGCGCCTGGGTGAGTTATGGGTTGGGCTCGGTGAACGAAAATCTGCCGGAGTATGTGGTGCTCGGCGTGCCTACGGGAGATTGCTGCGGCGGCGCGTTCACCCATGGCGCGGCCTATCTCGGTCCGGAGTACGGCGGCGTGCGGCTCACGGTGGACCCGAAGAAGCCGCTGCCGTTCATCGCCCCGGCAGCGGGCTCCATCACGGCCGCGGAGCAACAGGCAAACCTGAGCCTGCTCGGGAAGTTGAACCATCTCGCCGGCATCGATTATCCGGACGACCAGAATCTCCGGGCACGCATCAAATCCTACGAGCTGGCCTTTCAAATGCAGACCTCGATTCCCGAGACGCTGGAACTCGAGAAAGAGACTGAGTCCACGCGTGCGTTGTATGGGTTGGACCGGCCGGAGAGCAAAGCCTTCGGCGAACAATGCCTGGTGGCGCGGCGGTTGATCGAGCGCGGCGTGCGTTTCGTGCAGTTATTTCACGGCGGCGGCGGCGGTGGCGACTGGGACGCGCATTCGGAAATCAAATCCAACCACGGCAAACTCGCGGCCCAGGTGGACCAGCCCATCGCCGGCCTGCTCCAGGATCTTAAACAACGCGGGATGCTGGATGAGACCTTGGTGGTATTCGGGACCGAGTTCGGCCGTTCTCCCGGAGCCGAAGGCACCGGGCGGGATCATCATCCGCAAGCCTTCTCCGCCTGGCTCGCCGGCGCCGGCGTCCGGGGCGGTATCCAGCATGGTGTCACGGATGAACTGGGTTTCCACGCCGTCGAAGACCGCCATTACGTGACCGATATTCACGCAACCGTCTTGCGATGCCTTGGCTTGGACTCGCGCAAACTCGAACTCCCCGGTCGCAAACGCCTCGAACTCGACCACGGCAAGGTTATCGAGCAGATTCTTTCCTGATTGCCCCCAGTCTCGGTCCCACAATGGGTTCCCACGATGGGGTCACATCTAAATATTTGACAATTATACAACATCCGCGAGCGGCTGACTGGATGGCTAGAACAGCAAGAGCTTTGCAAATCGATATGGCCGGGGCGCCCCATTCCCGTCGCAGCGGTATCACGCGGAAGGCTAGTGATCAAGCGATGGCAGCACAGGCCTGAACCACTTCAGTTCGTGGTGAAACTGAGCCGACAATTGTCAATTGTTTAGATGCGACCCCTGGGTTTTCCCTGGGTTTTTCCCTGGGTTTTTCCCTGGGTTTTCTGCACCCCTGGGTTTCTCTATCATTCCGTGGGCTAAAGCCCGCGGCTATCTTCATATAGTCGCTCCGCGACTCCGCAGAAGATGAGAGGCACCCGGCCATCGAACTGACATGAAATGAAGGTGGAACTCCACGGCCACATCAGGCATCGTAGCAGGATGAACACCTGGCAAGGAATGAGCACGGATGAAGCGAACAATTCAATTAAATACGCCGTCACGAGTCGTCGCCGGGCCTTGCTGATGATGGGTCTGGCGACTGTTGCGGCAGGTGGATGGACCCTGCACAAAACGATCGCGGCAGACGCGACAGCGGCGCAGAACGGACGCGGTGAGGCCGACGACGCTGCGCTTGATGAAGCCCTTCGACTGCTTCAGGAACAGGAACCGCGCAGCAAACAGGGATTGTCCACGCATGCGCCCATGGTGGCCGAGGCTCTCTGCGCGCTTGGGCTCGCCGAACATGCTGTGCCTTGGATCGAAAACTATAGGGCGCCGGTTCGAGAACTGCCTGCTCCGTCCTCGCGCATCGAACGAGACGATTGGCGCTCCGCGCTCGGGCCGCGCGTCGGCGTGGCCTCATGGGAACAATCCAACGCGCGCTGGGGCGATTGGAAGGAATTCTTCACCGCCGAGCTGGCCGAAAATCGCTGGCAAGACGTACTGGATGTATGGGTTGGCCGACTGGCGCCGGGCATGTCTGGCGCCGCGACTCATGGGGTCATCCGCACAGCTCACGCAGTCCGGGCGCTCGCGCGGCGCGAGACGCAGGAGCGGCGCAGCGAATTGGCCCGGGGCCTTGGCTATTGGGCATCCTCCTACGAAGAACTCCCCGTGCGAACCGGGAAACGGGCGCGGTTTGAGGCGTTCGCCGACGCGCTCGCCGAGGTGCCGCTTTATTGGGAAGCCTTCCGCAAATCCCCGGAAGGCCGGAACATCGTCGAGGCACTGCGTCACGTCCGCGAACTCGAACGCTTCGGCGAGGTCCGCGACCTGATGGCGGAGCCGGCCGACCTTTCCAAGGCCGTGTCGGCCCTCACCGCCACGTTCGCCAGGGTCTATCTGCGGCATGGCACGAGGAACGACACGCTTGCGTTCGTCCACGCGGTGACGGGTCCGTGCGCCTTGCGTCGCATGACTCCGCATGTGAAATCCGCAACGGCCAGGGCCGCGTTTCCGTATGCCTGGCAAACGGCCGCAGCCATCTATGCCGCCTACGCGCGTGGACGCGATTTCCTACGCGCCGAAGAAAGCAAACTCGCCCCCAACGAACTTGCTGCGCTGGCCGTCAAAAGCGGCGACGAGCACGCCATCAAATTTACCGAAGTCATGATCGCCGAGCACAAGCTGAACCCCGACCCTGTTTACCTCGCCGCGGCCGAGGATGCGATTAGGCGGCTCTGAGTTTTTGCGGCGAGGTTTTTTGATCGGAAGTTCATTCCACTCGGCGCATTTAGCTAGAGATTGTCCCAGAAATCCGTTTTTCCAGAACTGCGGTTGAAATTCAACGCGAGCTGTCGAAGGAGCGACAGTGAAGCGGCGTAAACGCCGCGTTCCGAAGCCGCAACTTAGGGGTTGCACCGCATTCGTCTGGCTTGCCAGTAGAGCGCAACAGATTAACATCACACGATGCAACCACCCAACGGAGCTGTGCACTTTTCAACCCCTTCAGCATCCCAACAACGGCCAGCAACCTGCCGCATTATTCTCGCCGCCATGGGCTGCCTCATCGCGTTTCTCGCGGCCAGTGGCGCCGACAAATCCGAGGATCCAAAAACGCTCCCCACCCCGAAACGTGTCCTGGTTCCGAAACTGAATGGCCCGGTGACGGTTGACGGTGATTTAAATGAACCGGTGTGGGCCAAGGCCGCGGTGCTCTCCCCGTTCTTGCAGAATGACGGCTCCGGAGCTGAACGCGAGAAGACCGTTGTTCGGCTTTGGTATGACGACACCGCGCTTTACCTCGGCTGGACCTGTACCGATTCTGACATCGAGGCCACTTTCACCGCGCGTGACAGCAAATTTTGGGAGGAGGAAGTCGTGGAGTTTTTCGTCACTTCCAAGACCCTGAATCGCTACTTCGAACTGCAATGGAATCCCCTCGGCGGAGTGTTCGACGCCATCATCGACAACAAGCTGGATCAGCAGGGTGTCTCGACGAACTTCACGGGCGACTGGAATTTCACCGCCAAAGCCATGAAGAGCGCCGTCAAGGTCAAGGGCACGGTTGGCAACGCCAACGACAAGGACGACTCGTGGCAGGTGGAGGTGGTGCTGCCTTTTGCCGACCTCGGCGAACCGGCCCCGAAACCGGCCGCTGTCTGGCGCGCGAACTTTTACCGGTTCAACCGGGCGAAGGATCAATCCCCGGAATTGCTGAGTTGGTCCCCCACGCGATTTCCGAGTTTCCATCAACCGGCGCGCTTCGGGTACCTGGAGTTCGGCAATTAGTCAGGCCGTGAGCGACGTTACATCCATCCTCGACCGCTTGCATCGAGGAGAATCCAAAGCAGCGGAGGAATTGCTACCGCTCGTTTACGATGAGTTACGCAAGCTGGCGGCGCATAAGATGGCGTCTGAGAAACCTGGGCACACTCTTCAGCCCACCGCGCTTGTCCACGAGGCGTGGCTGCGCCTGGGGGGAGGCGATGCGCCCGATTTCCAGAATCGCGCCCACTTCATTGGCGCCGCAGCCGAGGCGATGCGACGGATTCTGATCGAGCGAGCGCGCCGGCGGATGGCCGCGAAGCGCGGAGGCGGCGCCGAACCGGTCGATCTGGACGAGGTCGAAATTCCTTCTCCCGCTTCGAGCGACGACGAACTGTTGGCCGTGAACGAGGCGTTGGAAAAATTGGCCGCCCTCGACCCGCGCAAGGCTGAACTGGTGAAACTGCGTTACTTCGTGGGAATGACCTTCGAGGAGGCCGCCACGACGCTCGGCATCGCGGTGCCGACGGCCAAGCAATGGTGGGCCTACGCCCGCGCCTGGCTCACGGTCGAGATTCGCAGCTCGTTGCCTCGCTGAAGCGCTCCGTGCGTCAGCCTCCGCTGTAAAGCGGCGGCATATGTCGCTGCCAGTAAGTCAGCCGCCGCGTCACCGCGGCAGCTACAGTTCATGGTCCAAAAGCGCGACCCCCAAGGCTTCACCTCTTTCATACGCAATCCGGTCGCGAAAAGTATGTAAGGAATTTTACATACTTTTTATCAGCCGAATGCGCATGTAAGATTGAATGCGCAAATCCCGATTGCCCATGCCATCTCAAGAACGCGAGGAAGCGCTGTTTCGTGCTGCGGTGGAATTGACGCCTGGCGCCACGCGCCAAGCGTTTTTGGCTCAAGCTTGCGTGGGTGACCCCACCCTGCGCCAACGCCTCGAAGCGCTGCTCGCCGCGCACGAGCAGCCGGACGGCGCTTTGCCAACCCAGGCCGAGACCTGCCTTCGCTCAGAAGCTTCGGCGCGGCAAGCCCGGCCCGCCGTTGGGCTCGAGCTCTCTGACGAACTACCGGACGAGGCCGTCGGCCAAACCATTGGACGCTATAAGCTGCTCGAGAAAATCGGCGAAGGCGGTTGCGGCGTGGTTTATGTGGCCGAGCAGACCGAGCCGGTGCGGCGGCGCGTCGCGCTCAAGGTCATCAAGCTGGGCATGGACACCAAGCAGGTCGTCGCGCGGTTTGAAGCGGAGCGCCAAGCGCTGGCGATGATGGATCATCCCAACGTCGCCAAGGTGCTCGATGCGGGGACGACCGACGTGGGCGGGCCCTACTTCGTGATGGAACTGGTGCGCGGCATCCGCATCACCGACTACTGCGATCAGGCCAACCTCACCACGAAGGAACGGCTCGATCTGTTCATCAAGGTCTGCCAAGCCATCCAGCACGCGCATCAGAAAGGCATCATCCATCGCGACATCAAGCCCTCGAACATCCTCGTCACTCTGCATGACGGCGTGCCGGTGCCGAAGGTGATCGACTTCGGCATCGCCAAGGCGACGGAAGGCCGGCTCACCGACGCGACAGTTTACACGCAGTTGCATCAGTTCATCGGCACGCCGGCGTACATGAGCCCCGAGCAGGCGGAGATGAGCGGGCTGGACATTGATACGCGCAGCGACATCTACAGTCTGGGAGTGTTGCTTTACGAGCTGCTGGCCGGCAGCACGCCGTTCGATGCGAAAGAGCTCATGGCCTCGGGCATCGACGCGATGCGGAGGACAATTCGAGAGAAGGAACCGGTGCGCCCGAGCACACGACTGGCAACGCTCAAAGGCGAGGAGTTGACGACCACAGCCAAGCGTCGCTCGGCGGAAGTCCCCAAGCTCATTAACCTGCTGCGCGGTGACCTGGACTGGATCGTGATGAAGTGCCTGGAGAAGGACCGAACGCGCCGCTACGAGACGGCCAATGGACTTGCAGCGGACATCACGCGGCACATCAACAACGAACCCGTTCTCGCTCGCTCGCCCAGCTTCGGCTATCGCTTTCAAAAGGCTTGGCGCCGTAACCGCCTGTTGTATTCCGCCGCTGGAGCCGTCGTCGCAACCTTAATCGTCGGGATGAGTGTCAGCCTCTGGCAGGCCAGGCGGGCGATGAGGGCGAAATCCCAGGCTTTCGACTCTCAGCGTGCCGAACAAGAACAACGACTCACCGCGGAACGCGAACGCGAAAACGCAGTGCGGGCACAGCAGTTGGCCGAAGAAGAGAAGGTGCGGGCCGATCATGAGGCCGCACACGCTCGCCAAAACGCTTATGTTTCCGACATGAACCTGGCCTCGCAGGCCTGGGAGACGGGAAATCTGCTCGGCGCTCGCGAGCTGCTCTCCCGGCACCAGCCGCAACCGGGACAGGCCGATTTGCGAGGGTTTGAGTGGCGCCTTCTTTGGGGGCTGGCTCACGAAGACAAAACGAAGTTCCGCTTTCATGGCGGCTCCAACTCAGTGGCCTCTGTCGCGATATCACGAGACGGCCAATGGTTGGCCTGGTGCGGCAGGCACGGCCGGGTAAGGATCGTGGATGTGGAAGCGCGCTCTGAGGAATTCGTGCTGCCCGGACATTCTCCACAAATTACCAGCCTCGCCTTTTCCGCCGATGGGCACTGGCTGGCGTCCGGCGGCAACGATGGGCTGATTGGCATTTGGGACGTTCCCCTCTGGACGTTAAAGGGATACCTCAAAGGGCATATCGGAAACGTTCAGACCCTATCGTTCCATCCGGACGGGACACGTCTTGTGTCCTCCGCCGCCGACTCGACCGTCCGAATCTGGGATTTGACGAGCTTGGCTCAGGAGCGGGTTTTCCAAAGCCCGGAAAAGAGTCCGCGCCTCAGCGTTTCACCGGACGGCAGATTGCTGGCAACTTTCGGGGGGCTGGACAATTCCGCCCGGTTTTGGAGTCTTGAACCAGAGCTTCGGCAATTGCCAACGCTGCCGCCCCAGCAGGGAATCATTTTGTCCGTGACCTTCGCTTCCGATGCCGAGACCGCCATCATTTCGGCGCACGACAGCCGCGTCACCAACTGGAAACTCAATCCACTCAGCCCGGGCGTCACCTACTGGCAAAAGGTTCTCGTCGGGCATGTCGCTCTTTCCGCGGACGGGAAAATCCTCGCAACGGGAGGTAATGATAACCTGTTGAAGGTCTGGCGGGCCGAGTCCGGCCAGGAACTGCGGCTGCTCCGCGGCCACACTGCCGCCATCTCTCATTTGGCTCTCTCGGCGGATGGCAAAACCCTGATTTCCGCGGATATCAACAACGAGATCAAAGTCTGGGCAACCGACCCTGCGGAAGACGCGAATGTGCTTACCCACGACGGCATCGTTGTCCATACGGCGATTTCGCCTGACGACGAAATGCTGGCGACGAGTGATCCTAATTTTTTCACCGTACGCCTGTGGAACCTTCGAACGCGAGCGGCAACCCCCTTCATTTCAAAGGACAAGGCGCAAGTGGCCTTCTCGCCGGACGGAAAATGGCTGGCAATTGGCCGATTCAACGGGCCGGTTGAACTTTGGGATCGCATGTCGATGCCATATCGGAAGGCCCAAGTTGTTATGGGCCTCAGTGCGATCGGCTATCATCTGAACTTTTCTCCGGATAGTCGAATCCTCGCTTTCCGGGCTGCGGGAGACGTCGTGGAACTCTGGGACGTCGCCGCTCAAAAAAGCCTTGGTCAGTTGCAGAACCATTCGAGTGTCGCCTGCGGGACGGCATTTTCGAGCGATGGAAAACTCATTGCCACAGGTTCAGACAGCCAGGTTCGGATTTTTCAGGTTCGTTCGCAACGGCTCCTGGCGACGATCGGGGCTCAAGACAGCAGTATACGCTCTGTCTGTTTTTCGCCCGATGCAAGCGTGCTGGCTGCCGCCAGCGGCAACGCCCAAGTGAGGCGATGGAATATCAGCGACCCGACGCGCCCTCGACCGCTTCCTCCCCTCACGGGGCACACCGCGTTCGTCCCGCAAATCGCTTTTTCCCCGGACGGCAAGACGTTGGCAACGGCCAGTATGATAGCAC
>Ga0207670_10000812_pt1 | contig 16312 bp, 11 predicted proteins | sample KBSS23HmetaG_FD_184339 | JGI IMG/M metagenome (GOLD analysis project Ga0207670, IMG submission 184339) | Switchgrass rhizosphere microbial communities from Kellogg Biological Station, Michigan, USA - KBS S2-3H metaG (SPAdes) (version 2) | ecosystem: Host-associated > Plants > Roots >... | reverse complement strand
AACGAGGCGATCTATCAAACAGCGCAGCATCTGCAAGCGCACGCGCAACCGCGCACGCGCCGCGTGATTTTGTGGCTGACCGACAATCTGCCGAATAAACCGCCGGCGAGCGCACACACGGAAAACGACGCGTTCGCGCAGCTTTTCGAGCACGACATCGCGGTCTTCGGTCTGATGTTGCAAAGCGGCGAAGGCAAGATACTGAACTTTCTCAACCTATTTATGAAGGGCGCGGGCGACATCTTCAAATATGCCGAGCGCACGGGCGGGGAAGTCATCAAGGTTGAAAAAGAGGATGTCGAAGAGCGAATGGCGGAAATGATTGCACGCGTGCGTGCGCGCTACACGCTGGGTTACGTCTCGACGAACAGCAATCAGGACGGCAAGTTCCGCCGCATCCGCCTGCGCGTAGTCCCGGCGGTTGAAAAGCGTGAGGGCAAAGTCAGCTTGCGCGCTACGTGGCCGTACTGGAAACCCTCGACCGCGGCCACAGACATCCACGACAACACCTCCTTGAAGATCTCGGCCAGCGTCAGATGCGGCTTGGCAACGTCGGCAGGTTTGCAGTGCGTGAACAGACCGAGGACGAGACCGCTAATCCGGTCGAGAATTCCAGCATTGCGGAGCTGCGCGAACATCCGGTCGACGCGATGAAACTCCTCGTTCACGTCTTCGAGCACCAGAATCGCGCCTTCATAGTCAGGGCTGAAGCGCGTGCCCAGACTCGAAATCACCAGCGACAGATTGCCTCCCAGCAGCCGGCCTTGGGCGCGGCCGCCGATCCGCGTGCGCAACGGTTCCTGATTCGGATTGCGCAAGGGCCCGACGCGTCGCGACGAGGTGAGCAGCCGCCAGAAGTGTTCCTCAGTGTAGGGATCGGGTTTCTGCCAGAATTCCACCCCCGGCAGTGGTCCCGAAAATGTGACCAACCCGGTGCGCCGGAAAAGTGCCAGTTGCAACCCCGTGATGTCGCTGAACCCGACGACAATCTTTGGCTGGCGACGCACGGCGTTGTAGTCCACGAACGGTAGCAGGCGCGGTGAGCCGTAGCCGCCGCGGATGGCGAAGATGGCCCTGACCTGCGAGTCGTTCAGCATGGCGTTCAGATCGCTCACACGTTCGGCGTCGGTCCCGGCGAAGTAGCCGTGTTGCGAGGCGGCGTGTTCGCCGACCTTGACCCGGTAGCCAAGCCCTTCGAGGTAACGCGCTCCCTTGTCGATTTTCTCGGCCGGCAACGGAGTGCTCGCGGGTGAAATCAAACCGATAACATCACCGCGTCGCAGCCGGGGAGGTTTCAGGATTGCCATCGGGCCACAGCATGAAAAGTTCGGGAGCCGAAACAAGCGAATTTCCGGGAGGGCTTTGGAAATGACGAAACCCGAATGACGAATGTCGAAGGAATGTCAAAAGCCGAATACCGGGTTCAAGGCCGCGGCACCTGACTCGCCTTTTCGAGTTTCGGGAATTCGGGCTTCTTTCGACATTCGTCATTCGGATTTCTGGTTTCAGCAACGTTTCCCGCTCGCCAGCAATCTTGCGGGAGTCTAAAACGATGCGCGTCCATGCTGAATTACATCTGGCTCGCGCTCATTCTTCTGGCGGTGATGATCGGCGGCTTCAACCACACCCTCAAGGAAGTCGGCGACGGCGCGGTGAAAGGAGCGGAGTCGGCGGTCACGCTGTCGCTTGGTTTGATCGGTGTGATGGCCTTATGGCTGGGGATGATGCGACTCGCTGAAAAGGCGGGCCTGGTCCAGAAGCTGGCGCGGCTGCTGCAACCGGTGCTGCGCCGCCTTTTTCCCGACGTGCCAGTGGATCATCCGGCCATGGGTTCGATGGTGTTGAACATCGCCGCGAACATGTTGGGGCTGGTGAACGCGGCGACGCCTTTGGGCCTCCGGGCCATGAAGGACCTGGAATCGCTGAATCACTCTCCCGGCACGGCGACAAACGCGATGTGCACCTTTCTGGCGATCAATACCGGCTCCGTGCAGTTGATTCCGATTACCGCCATTGCTGTCCTGGCCACAGCCGGATCGAACAATCCGTCGGCCATCGTCGGCACCGCATTGCTGGCGACAATCTGTTCGTCTGCGGCCGGCCTGATAGCCGTTAAGTGGTTGGAGAAGTGGCCGATGTTTCGATTGCCCGATGCGCCCACCGCCGTCAATGAATCCCAAGAGGCGCTCGGACCGGAGGCGCCAGGCCCCAACGCGACTTCGACCCTCGCGCCGATGAACGGCTGGCGGCGGCTTGTCCTGGCCGGTTTCCTGGTTTGTTTTCTCGCGTTCTTGTTTCGACTCGGCTTGTTGGGATCGCCAGAGAGCGGGTCATCGGCGCTGGCGCGATGGGTGAATGCCGTATCGCTTTTGGCCATTCCCTTCCTGCTGGCGTTTTTCCCGCTCTATGCCGCGCTGCGAAGGATCGCGGTTTACGAAGAGTTCGTGGACGGCGCAAAAGAGGGTTTCAATGTTGCGGTGCGCATCATTCCCTATTTGGTCGCCATGCTGGTGGCCATCGGAATGTTTCGCGGAGCGGGCGGGATTGATCTGCTGACCCGCTTGCTAAAGCCGGCACTGGAGCTGGTCCACTTTCCGTCCGAACTGGTGCCGATGGCTTTGATGCGGCCGCTGAGCGGCAGCGGAACGCTGGCGTTGTTCAGCGACCTGGTGAAACAACTCGGCCCGGATAGTCTGGTGGTGCGCATGGCGGGGACGATTTACGGCAGCACGGAGACGACGTTTTATGTGATCGCGGTTTATTTTGGCGCTGTCGGCGTACAGCGCACGCGCCACGCGGTGCCGGCGGGTTTGATTGCCGACGCGGCGGGGGTGGTCGCTTCGGTTGTCGTCTGCCGCATTGTATTTGGCTGAGGCGCTCGGAATTCCCTGCCGATGCGACGGCGTGCATGCACTTTGTTACCTTTCGCGCGAGTAACTCCGTCGAATTCCGCTCAGGCGTCACTATTCAGCTGAAGGGGAGCGCGCCCGCCACGGGCGCAGTGGTTGGCGCCCTCGCCAACCACTTAGTAGGACTCGAGCAAAAACAACTTCGGATTTTGAGAAGGACTCACCCTCACCCCGGCCCTCTCCCATCGGATGGGAGAGGGAGAATCGTCCGCTGTCGGTCGGCCTATCCAAGCGCTCTAGAAGGTGCGAGAAACGCGGCTTTTCCCTCTCCCGTCAGACGGGAGAGGGAAAGGGTAAGGGTCACTCGGAAGTTCACCTGCCGATATTCAAACACACCAACTGATCCTCGCTCCGCAGATAAAGTTTCCGGCGCGACAGCACGGGCGCCGCCCAACAGGCGTAATGCAACTGCGGCACCTGCCAGCGGGAGATTTCTTCAGGTTTTGCTGGATTGACTTTGAAAAGTCCAAGTAAACCGCCTTCGCCGAGCACGATCAATTTCCCTTCTGCCAGGATGGCGGAGCCGCGGCCGTAAACCTTCGGTTGGGGCGTCGAGTAGCCGCTGTGCAACGGCCAGCTTTCGTCGCGGTCCCACATCAATTTTCCAGTTTGAAACTCGACGCAGCGAAAGCGCGCGTCCGGCTCGTTGCGTCCGCTGAACGCGTAGAGGTGACCCTTGTGATAGATCGGCGTGTTCCAATGGATTTCCAACACGGTGCTCCGCCAGACTTCGTCGAAACTGCGATTATCCGGTTTTGCGCGGAGCAGGACGGACCCCACTTTGTAATACGCGGCGGAGATGAAGACCTTGTCGTCCACTACGACCGGGCTGATGGCGTTGACGGAATCCTCGAGGCGGGAGCGAAACCAGAAACTCCAATTGACGGTCCCATTCGTCGGATCGAGTGCAACCAGTCCTTGCCGAGTCAAACAGAAGATCTGGCGCTGACCGTTGATCGTTGCAGCCACGGGCGTCGAGTAACTGGCCTGTTTGTCTCCCCGGCGCCACACCACTTTGGGTTCGCCCGGCCAACCGGTCATCGTCGCGCCTTGCCAGTTTGATTCGCCGACTTTTGCCCAGATCGTTTTGCCTGTATTGGCGTCGAAGGCGACCATCGCGGAGTTGGGCTGGCCGCCGACCATGGCCATCAACAAATCGCCTTCCAGAATGGGCGAACTGCCTACGCCGAAAAAAGCGGGCGGCACCTCCCAATCCTTTGCGGTGTCGCGTTGCCAGATCAATTTTCCAGTCTGGAGCGCGAGGCAGACCAGTTTCCCTTCGGCGCCGAACGTGTAGCAACGCTCGGCCGTGAGCAGTGGAGTGCACCGGGGCCCGTTGTTGTAGCCGTAAGGGTCAACAAACTGGCTCCGGTAGCCGTAGCGCCAGAGCGGTTTGCCAGTGCCGGCCTCGAAGCATTCGACGAGTTCCTCATCAGCGAGGCGGTGGTGCAGGACGAGCCGCTCGCCGAGCACCGACGGCGCGCTGTAGCCAGTGCCAATTTTCTTCTCCCACACGATCGGGACTCCGCTGGTTGGCCAGCGGTCGAGCAGACCGGTTTCATCGGAAGTCCCGTTGCGGTGCGGGCCGAGAAACTGCGGCCAATCCTCGTTGGGCTGGGCAGCGGCTCGGCCGCTGTTCACCCACAGCAAGGCACAGCAGGCGGCAATGGTGATTTTGACTGAATGACGCACGATTCGCGCGGTTCAGATAGGGTTTTTGGTCTCGCGTTGTCAACGTGCATTTGACGGATGACAATTGCCGCAGCGCCCACTAATTTCGCGGCATGAACTCAGCCGAAATCACCAGGGAACTTCCCAGGCACAAAACCAACCGAAGACAGTTTCTCAAGCGCACCGGCGCCGGCGTGGCACTGTTCAACATCCTTCCAGGAGGTTTGTTGGGCGCAGAAAATCCTTCACCGAATGCCAAGCTCAATGTCGCCGGCATCGGCATCGGCAGCCGGGGCGGCGCCGATGTGGGCGAGGTGGCGGGACTGGGCCACAACATCGTCGCGGTGTGCGATGTGGATGAGAAATACGCAGGCAAAGAATTCGCCAAATACCCGGACGCGAAACGGTTCAAGGATTATCGGGTGATGCTCGACCAGATGGGAAAGGAGATCGAGGCGGTGGTCGTCGGCACCCCGGATCACACCCACGCGGTCATCGCGATGGAAGCCATGCGACAGGGCAAGCACGTCTATTGCGAAAAGCCGCTGGCGCACTCGGTGGATGAGGTCCGAAAGCTTGTGGCGGCTTCCCACAAATACAAAGTAGTCACCCAGCTCGGCAATCAAGGGCATTCCAGCGATACCATTCGCCGGGTTTGCGAATGGGTTTGGGCCGGGGCCATCGGCCAGGTTCACACCATTCACGCCGGCTGCGACGCCTTCAAGAATGTCTATTGCCAGATCCCGAATCTGGCCAAAGTGGACGAACCGCATGAGGTCCCCAAAACTCTCGATTACGATCTTTGGGTCGGGCCAGTGCAGTTCCGTCCTTACTCACCGTTGTGGGTGCCCTGGAATTGGCGCGGTTGGATGCATTTCGGCGGCGGGGTGATCGGCGATTGGATCTGTCACGTGTTGGATCCGGCCTACTGGGCGCTGGAATTGGATGCGCCAACCACCGTGCAGGCGGAAGCGACCGACTACGACCTGGTGAAGCACGGTCTGACGTACCCTCCGGGCACAAAGATCACTTTCGAATTTCCGGCGCGGAAGGCGCGGGGTCCGGTCAAGCTCGTCTGGTACGACGGTAATACCACCATTCCGAAACCCAAGGATTTCCCGGCCGACGAAAAGGTTCCCGGCACCGGGGCCATTCTGTTTGGCGACAAGGGAATGATCGTCCACGGCTCACACGGTGGCGCCAACTGCCATCTGCTTCCCGACGGCCTTATGGATCAATACTCGGGCAAAAATGCGCCGGCGGAAAAAATCCCGCGGGTAAAAGGCCACGCCTGGGATTGGATCGAGGCTATCCGCACCGGTCGCCAAGCCGGTTCGAACTTCGATTACGGCGGCCCGCTCACTCAGGTGGCGATGCTCGGCCTGATTGCCATTCGTTTCCCCGGTCAAACGCTCCGTTGGGATGACCAGGCGATGCAGTTCACTAACAACGAGCCGGCCAACGCGCATCTTCGCTCGGCGTATCGCCAGGGTTGGAGTCTCTGAGGATTCACGTTTAGCGCGATAGAACGGCTCATTTGTCGTCGTGCGCCTGGTTCGACGCACCCAGATGCTTCAGATACTCCTCCGCGCCCATGAGGTACTCGCCCATACCCGCCCCACCAAGTACAATTCGCCAGCCGTCGTTGTCACGACGCAAGGTGAATTGAAAATGCCAGCCCCGCGCGCCGCCGCTGCGTTGGGATTCGACAAGGAAGGAGGCCATCTTATCGTGCACATATGCCTGATGAGTCACTTTATACCCGACCAAAGGCTGTTGGAATTCGAAGTGATAACTATAGAGTAATCCGTCCACGGAACCGAACCTTTGACGGACAGACTGGGGTGTCGCCGCTAATAAACGTTCCATTCTGGCCTTGGCATCCGGATCCCAAATCACGGCGTTCGCGAAGACGTTGGTATCCTTTTTAGCCGTGGCCCAAAAAAAAGTCTGAAGGGCGTCCGTCCAGGTTGCGATGCCGACATTCTGCAAACTGTCAATGGGCACGAACGGTGCGTCCGGCGTCTCGGGCTCCTCCACTTTTGGTGCATTGGAGAGAGGGGAGTTCGTTTTCGCCGCTGATTCCGGACGACGGAGACTCTCCGAGGCGGGAGCAAGTTCGCGTGCGTTCACGTTTAAGCTAGCCAAACGCCGGTTCTCTTCGCGAAGGCTGGCAATTTCCTGTGTTTGCTGCTGAAGCCCCTGGCGGAGCTTCCCAATTGCTTGTCGTTGCACAATGATCGACGTCGCGATTCCTGCGGCGACGATCACAGCGCTTACAACGCCGACTTTAAATTTGGAGATGGCCATGAGCTGCAATAGAGTGAACGTGGTTCCCGCCGCTACGCCGGCGAGCGATGCGCTCGTGAGTGCGGCGGCCAACCCGGTCGGCGCGGATTGCACCGCGTTGGCTGCGAGCACGGCCGAGAGCAGTGCGCTCGTGGTTTTGATTCCGCGACGCTCGAGCAGGTCGCGCAGTTTTTCCAGCGCGCGTGTGACTCGCTTCTGCGCCGCGTCGCCGCTCACGCCGAGCGCGCCACCGACGGCCTGCAGGCCTTCGTTTTTGAAAAAGCGCAGCAATAGAGCGTCACGCTCCTTTTCGCCGAGGAGCGCCATTGCTTCATCGAGCACGGAGCCGAGGCGACCCCAATCCGGCGCCGGTTCAGAATACTGATCGAGGAGTTGCATAGCCTCTCTTTCGCGGGTGCAGCGACGGCGTTCCTTGCGGAGGAACGCAAGGGCGGCATACCGCGTACCGCGGTAGAGCCAGCCGACGAGCATCGCGCCCTCCGGTAACCTGCGGCCCAACGAAGGCGCTTTTCGGGCCAGGTCCGTGAAGACACTTTGGGCGATGTCCCGGGCCGAATCGGCTGAGCCCACCTGCCGCAGCGCAGCGGAATAAACCAGATCGGAGTGCCGGCTTACCAATTCGCCAAACGCACCTTCGGAGCCGTGTTCGGCGTATTCGCGCAGAAGTTGCTTGTCGGACTTCGTCTGCATCTCACCCTATAAACAGCCGGCAATAGCCAAATCCGACAAGGATTTTGCATAGAATCGTCACACGCCGCGTGCTCCTCCGCGCCCTCGAATGCACCAACAATCGCACTGAAACCGCCAACGACGCGAATGAAGCCTTTACCGATAAAAGATGCATATGCACGATTCATCGATCAAACGTCACCTCCCTTGCTGAATAGGAACAAATTCATTTCCGGGGAGGGTCGCGGAAGAAGATCAGGAAGACGATGAGCACCGCGGTTGCGCCCAGGGCGGGCGTCATCCAGATTTCGCGCCACTGATGCTGGATAGGGCCGGAAACGTTCGCGAGGGTGTGCATGGCCAGAACTTTGCCGGCCAGCATGGTGCCGACAAACGCGCCGATGCCCCACAGGATAAAGGCAATAAACCCCTGGCAGGCGCCGCGGATTCGTTCGTTCGCTTCGTCGTCCACGTAAAGCTGGCCGGCGATAAAGAGGAAATCGTAGCAGACACCATGGAGAAGGATCGCGGCAAAGATGAGCGGCGTCTGAAGGGCAAGCGCGTTGACGCTGCCGGCCAGCAGGGAGTAACGCGTTGCCCAAGCCAAAATGCCAATGAAGATCGTTTTCTTGTAGCCGAGGTGCTTGAGCATGAGCGGCAGTAGAAACAGGAAAACAACATCGGAGACTTGCGCGAGGGTCATCTTGCCCGCGAGCCCGGTCCACTGCAGTTCCGTCAGGTAGATCGACATCATCACGAAATAGAAATAGAGCGGGATGCAAATGAGGAACAGGCAACCGATGAAAATAGCGAAGGAAGGCTTCTTCATCAGCGCCAGAGCGTCGAGGCCGAGCACCTGCCCGAGGCTGATGTTCTGGCCGACTTTCTTCGGGGGCGTGTGCGGCAGAACGAGCGAGAATGCGCCGAGAAGCATGGACGCCGCGCCGGCGAGATAGAATTGAGCCGGTGATTGTTCGCCTTTCATCAGGCTGAGCGTCACGCCGCCGCCAATCCAGCCGACGGCGGAAAGAATTTTCACGCGCGGGAAATCAGTTTTGGAATCGCGCAGATGATGGAGCGAAAGTGAGTTCCCCAACGCCAGCGTCGGCGCGTAGAGCGCACAATAGAGAATGAGAGTGGGATAAAACGATTTGAATGCGGTCAGGTGTGGCAGCGCGCACAACACCACGCCGCCCAGGATCCCCAGGACGGCGAGCATTTTCTCCGAAGCGCAGTAGCGGTCGGCAATCAGTCCGACGAAGAAGGGTGAAAGCATGGAACCAATGGCGAACGCGCCGTAAGCTGCGCCGATTTCCTGCCCGCTGAATTTCAGGACATTGGCCAGGTAAGTTCCCATGCTCATGTACCAGGAACCCCAGATGAAGTACTGCAGGAACATGAAGATGGAGAGCTTGGTCTTGAGCGCGGTTTGCATGGCGGGTCGGCGGTGAAGCTACGCGATTCGTTCCCGTGAAAGAAGGAGGAATAATGGAGCCATCACCTATGAGCTTTACCGCGAGTTCGTGGAAACCCGCCCGCCGGAAGTTGTGGCCAACATTGCCATCTGCCTGATTCATCAAGCCAATTACCTGATCGACCAGCAACTCCGCGGTTTGGAGAAAGATTTCCTTGAACACGGCGGCCTACGCGAGCGTATGACCCGCGCCCGGCTCGCGTACCGGAGAAATCCCCACCCGCCGCCATCCCATGACTCCCACGAACGCCCGCGCAGCCCCGGCGACCGGCCGTAAGCCATCCCACACAACGTTGCGTCTACGGGGCGGTACCTGGGAGAGCACCACCGGTTTCAGCCTCCTTCGTCAACCACTCGAGCCCGCGGCGGAGCTGCCCATAGACATCCCCGCGCCAGCCGTGCCCGCCTTCGTAAGTCTGGAATTCCACCCGCGCGCCCTCGGCTTGCAATAGATCCCGGGCGGTCTCCGGCATTTTGATGGAGATAAAATCCGTGGGCGAATGAAGCAGATAATAGAACCGACCTTTCCCTGCTGCCAGGTCCGGGAGATTCTCCGGCCTGAAGACGGACATGGCGATGAACGACCCGGTAACCCGTGTTGCCGGATCGAGCGACACCGCATACGCCGCAGGCCCGCCGGACGACCAGCTCAATGTGAATACACAACGAGGGTCGATTGAGTGTTGTTTGCCGATTTCCGCAACGACGGTCGCGACGAATTGCTCGGTCGTAAACCTTGCGGCTGGATAACGGTCTCCAGCCGTTGGCCAGACCAGGTACCTGGCCTGGGCCAAGTTCCACTGCGGCGCGACGAGCTGGGCAATAATCCAATTTTGATCGAGAACGTTTTTGTAGATCCGGCGGACGAAAGGAGAGAAGTTTGCGTCACCTGCACCGCCAGGTAGCACGATCAACAAGCGATAGCCTTCTTTCGACGCTGATTGCCCATCCAGCAGTCCGATGAGCAAAAAGCGCTTCATCTCGTCGTCTCCTGCTCGCAGGTCGCGCATCGGAACGTCGGCGATATCGGCCGGAGTCTCTCCGGCATCGGGCAGCAAGGCGCGCTCCTCAGCTACCCGCTGCGCTTGAGCTCTTGCCTTCTGTGCCTCCGCCATCGCGCGTCTGGCTCGATAGAAGCCGAGCACAGACCAACCAACGAGAACGGCAAGCACTGCTGCTGACATACCAATCCAAGCCCAAGCCCGGTTCCTCGTTTGGGGCGTGTGAGGAGGATTGGAGGCTGGCAGGCTCATCGCCGGATGGACGACGGCTTCCACCTGCGTCCGTAGTTCCGCCGCTGTCTGGAAGCGCAGTTCGGGCGTCTTCTCCAAAGCGCGGAGAACGATTTCGTCGAGACGAACGTCAATCCGCACTCGGCGCGAAGGCGGCTGGAGTTTGTCGGCTGGGAGTTCGCCGGTCAGCATTTCGTAGAACACGACGCCGAGCGAATAGATGTCGGCCCTGCTGTCCACCTTCTCGGGTTCAGACTTCTGTTCCGGGGCCATGTACCCGGGAGTGCCGGCGGGCTGAGTTTCGAGGACACCCACGTTGGAGGCGTCCGCGCCAAGCATTTTTGCGATGCCGAAGTCGGCGATCTTGGTCCGACCTTCCTTGTCGAGCAGCAGGTTCTCCGGCTTGATATCGCGGTGGATGATGCCGCGTTCATGAGCGAACTGCAGCGCTTCGCACAACGGCGGCACGATCGCCAGCGCCTCTTCCGGCGTGAGCTTCCGCGAGCGGAGAAGCTGGCGCAGGTTGACTCCGTCCACGAACTCCATCAGCAGGTAGTAGAATCCGCCGGCTTGCCCAAAGTCGTAAACGGTGACGATGTTGGGATGGTTCAGCCGCGCCAGGGCCTGAGCTTCATTGGCAAAGCGCGCCGCGAACTTTGTGTCCAGCACCCGTTCTGGCGCGAGGAGTTTGAGGGCGACGAGCCGGTCGAGCGACCTTTGGCGCGCCTTGTAAACCACGCCCATGCCACCGCGACCCAGATATTCGAGAATTTCAAGTTGCGGGAAATGCGGAGCGAGTTCGGTCAGCGAGAGGGGCGGTTGCGCGGGCACGGCATTCGCGCCCGTGAATGCGGTCTCAGTCGCCAGATTCATCGCGGCGAGGCAGCGCGGGCACAGCCCCCTGGGCGCATCGATCGGGAGGGCGACGCCGCACCTGGGGCAGGCAGGCAAAGGAGGTGTGTTCATCGCTTGTCCGGGACTGTCCGGCTTGCTGGTAATACGGCTTCGTTCATCACCGGATAAATAAAGAAATACCGACCTTTGTTACAAAGTGTCTATGCTTAGGCCCGGCTCAAGACCGCGACCAAATACCGAAGCTCCGTCTCAACGTCGCTGGCGCAAGCGACGGTTTCGGCAATGGACTGCCGGAACAACTCCCGGAATCGTTTCCGCAGCCGATGCACGGCCACTCGTGCCGCGCCTTCCGTCGTGGCGAGTGTCACCGCGATCTGCGCGTAGGGAATGCTGCCTCTTTCCGCCGCGAGCCATTCCTTGAGGCAGTCGAATTCGTGTTTCCGGCCTGCGTGCTGAAACTCCTCATCGAGCCGCGCAAGGGTTTCGTCAAGCAACGTCATGGCCCAACGACGGTCGTAGAGTTCATCCGGGGCCAGCGGCGGCTCGGCGGCGAAGCGATTCTCCGCCGTATCCAACGATAGCAGCCGTTGTCCCCCGCCGCGTTTCTGCCTCATGCCGCGATGCCACTCGTTGGTCAGGAATCGCTTCATGGCAACGAGGAGGAAGGTACGGAACCGACCTTTTTCCGGCAGAACGACGCGGAGCCAGTCTCGCGCGAGCAGTCGTGCGAAAAACTCTTGCGTCAAATCCTGAGCATCGTCCGGCGCACGTCCCGTTCCGCGCACATACGCGTAGAGCGGATACCAGTAGGCGCGACAAAGCAGGTCCAGCGCCGCCGCCGAATCCGGCGACGACCTGTCCTGCGCTGCCAGCACGACGGACCAACGGGTGGTCACGAACAGCGGTTGCGGCGCGGCCGGTGTCTCTTCCACTTCCGACACGTCGTAGGAATACAGGAATGCACGCGATTGTTACAGCAGAAGCCAGCGGCCATGGTGATCCTCACGCCATATGAAGGCTGAACCTCCGGTTGCTCTGAAGTGCGCGCTCCGCTACGCTGCCGTCCCGAAAACACCATGCCGGAGCAACAACCAAATCAGCCTCCCGCCGACCCATCGGGCCGATCTGACGGATCCAGTCGTCCGCGCTGCCTGCGCCCGAGCAGAGCGTGCCGGAAGCGGGGGTCAGCGTGATGCTACGCCGGGCTGTCGGTTGTTTTGCCGGGGCGGTCCTCGCCTTGGTGTGCCGCCTCGAGGTCCGCGGCGCGGAAGAGCCTCCGATCGATCATGCCGGCATCATCCGGTCGTGGAATGCCGTGAGCCTCGCGCGCGGGGAGAAGCTTTACAACACCGTGTGCATCACCTGCCACGGGAATCTTACCCAGGCTGGATCGCTGCCCACCTCGCGTCCATTCTGGAAGGAGCCGTTCAAGAACGGCAGCGATCCCCTCAGCCTTTACAAAACGCTCAGCCAGGGTCTCGGCCAAATGCCGGCCTGGACGTTTCTCACGCCGGAACAGCGGTACGATGCCATTCACTACATTCGCGAGACATTCGTAAAGCCGCACAACCCGACCGCCTACTTCGACGTGACGGAAAAATTCCTGGATGCCTTGCCCAAAGGCGCCGACCGCGGCGTGAAGACCCCCGAGATGATCGAGTTCGAGAAAGGCCCGAAGTATCTGCGCATGGATTTCGGTCCGGCGCTCTTCTGGACCTTGCAGGTCGAGACGAACAACATTGCCTACAAAGGGATCGCCGTCCGTCTCGACGACGGCCCCGGCGGCGTCTCGAAAGGCCGCGCGTGGATGCTCTACGACCACGACACGATGCGCGTGGCCGCAGCCTGGACCGGCGACCAGTTTGTGGACTGGCGAGGCATCGCGTTCGATGGATCGCACCAGACGCATGCGAGCATCGCCGGGCTAACGGCATTTGTGAATCCCGTCGGACCTGGCTGGGCAAATCCGCAGTCGGCAAGTTTTGCCGACCCGCGTTTTCGCGGACGTGATAATAAGCCTTACGGACCATTGCCGCGCGAGTGGGCCCATTTCCAGGGCGTCTACTTCCACAGCAACAGAGTCGTCGTCGCCTACACGGTCGGTGACGCAAGCGTGCTCGAACTGCCGGGATTCGAGCGCCACGACGAAGCCATCGCCTTCTCCCGCACACTTAACGTGGGCAAGTCTTCGCGCGACCTGCTCATGCGCGTCGCGCCCGAGGCCGTCCCAGTCGTGCTCGCAGGGAAGAGCGGCGCGAGCCTCATCGCGACCAATGGCTTCCATGCACTTCGCATCCCGGCATCCACCACGCCGCTGAGCGCGAAGCTGCTGATCGCCAGTCCAGGACCGGGGGTGAACGCCGCCACGCTGGTTGCGTTTGCGCGCGAGTCTGCGCCCGCGGCAGACCTCCGGCCGCTCGCTCAAGGTGGGCCGCCGCGCTGGGACCCGCCGCTGGCCACGCGGGGCAGATTGGGAAGCGAGGACGGCCCTTTCGCGATCGATGAACTCACGCCGCCGCCCGACGCCGCCAATCCATGGCACACCTGGATGCGCTTCGGCGGCTTCGACTTTTTCAAGGACGGCCAGCGCGCCGCGATTTGCACCTGGAACGGAGATGTATGGATCGTCAGCGGCCTCGAGCGTGACCTGGCGCAATTGACCTGGAAACGCATCGCCTCAGGCCTTTTTCAGCCGCTCGGAGTCAAGATCGTGGATGAAACCGTTTATGTGAGCTGCCGCGACCAGATCGCCCGGCTACGGGACTTGAACGGCGATGGCGAGATCGATTTCATCGAGAACTTCAACAACGACCACCAGGTGACCGAGCACTTCCACGAATTCGCGATGGGGTTGCAGACCGACCGTCAGGGGAACTTCTATTATGCGAAATCCGCCCGTCACGCGCTTCCCGCGCTTGTGCCACATCACGGCACGTTGCTCAAGGTGAGCCGGGACGGCGCGCGCACGGAGATTGTCGCGAACGGATTCCGCGCAGCCAACGGCGTGTGTGTGAACGATGATGGCACCTTTTTCGTCACGGATCAGGAAGGTCATTGGACGCCCAAGAACCGCATCAACTGGGTTCACCCCGGCGGGTTTTACGGCAACATGTTTGGCTACCACGACCGCATCAGCAGCGCGGACAGCGACATGGAACAGCCGCTGGTCTGGATCACCAACGAGATGGACCGCTCACCGGGCGAACTGTTGTGGGTGACGAGCGACAAGTGGGGGCCGCTCAAAGGCTCGTTGCTCAATCTCTCCTACGGAACAGGTCGCATCTTCGTCGTGCCTCACGAAAAGGTTGGCGACCGGCTCCAGGGCGGGGTGGCGCAACTACCGATTCCTGACTTCCCGACCGGCACGATGCGCGGCCGTTTTCATCCCGGCAACGGCCACCTGTACACCTGCGGTTTGTATGCCTGGGCCGGGAACCGCCAGGCGGACGGCGGATTCTATCGCGTGCGGGCCACCGGCAAAGCGTCCTGGTTGCCGATTGGTTTGCACGTCCGCACGAACGGAATGGAAATTCAATTCAGCGATGCGCTCGATCCCGGCTCGGCAAACGATCCGCAGAACTACGCCGTCAAAGTCTGGTCTCTCAGACGCACCGCGGAGTATGGCTCGAAACATATCGACGAACACAGTCTGAGCGTCTCGGCAGCAACGCTGGCCGCGGACAAGAAGACTGTATTTCTGAATATCCCCAATCTCGAGCCGACATGGTGCATGGAGATCAAATGCGACCTGCGCGGCACGGATGGGACGGCCTTCACGCGGACGGTTCATAACACCATTCATCGGAAAGGCTAAACCGGAACAAGGATGGAGTTGTCTTCATAAGCCTTCGGACGGCGACCTGCCCGATGGAGCGGGGGAGTAGGCGCGAAAGGGCTCAGCTCGTCTTGCGGCGTTTGACGGTGTAGCCGGGGCCGCGTTCCTCCACGCGACTGATTTCTTCTTGTCCTTGCGGATAGGCGGCCAGTTCGGCCCCGGCTTCATTCGGGAATCGAAACTGCATCGGGAGCGACAGTCGGTAGCCGTTTCTTTCAATCGCTTCAATCGCGGCCTCGATCGCGTTTTGTGCAAGCGTATGCCTTTTGATTTTGAGCCGCGCGGCGCATTCCTCCAGCCGCTGGTGCAGTTCGGGTGGAAGCCGGAGCGACATCGGATATGGGTCCTTTGGCATGGCGCATACAGCTTGGTGCATCACTCCTAAAACAGCAACAAATTTTGTTGACATTAAAACTATTTCACTACATTATACTACTAATGAATACAAACCAAATTAATCGAATATCGGCGCCAGCTCCTCCGGTGGCGGATGCACAGCGGAAAAAACCGGTTCATGAGCTGCGCTTGGGCTTGATCAAAGCGGCGATCTGGGAAAACACGGTCGGTGACAACCTCCGATACAACGTCACGTTCGCCCGGATTTACAAAACTGAAACCGAATGGAAGACCTCGGATGCCTTTGGCCGAGATGACTTGTTGGTCCTGGCGAAGGTTGCCGACCAGGCGCATAGCTGGATCTGCACTGCCACCAAAGCCGACAGGGAGTTTGCCCGCTGAACGCTCAGATGAGTTCGGGTATCGCGGGCGACTCGCTCGCTCCGGTCGGTGGCTCGCCGAGTATGCGTTTGGCGCCGGCTTGCGGTCGTGGCGGCGGTCATCTTGGCTGCCGTAGAGGGCGGCATCGTATGTGATTAACGTAGCGCAGAGTTGCACTCTATCGCCGAGAATTGTCGCAAGCCGCGCAAATTTTACGGACCGCGGCTGTGTGCGGAGCACCAGCCGCAGCACACCGATATTTCCAGGCGCGACGCGCTGCGGCTGGGTCTTCAACCACAGCCGCGGTCCGTTTTGGTTGCGGCGTCAATCGCGCTGCGCCGAATCGCAGATTCAATTCATTGTCGGACGCCGCCATGCCGGGACGGGAGCGAGCGCAGCGGTCTCGTCCGTGGTTGGCCCGAACTTTTACACTTCCTTAACAATTTTCCACTTTCAACGACATAAAAGCTTTACAGGCCTGGCGTCTAGTAAGGCTAAGATGAACATTGATTCAACCAATACCTACGCGGCGGCCATCCCGACTGGACAGTTCAACCGACGACAATCGCGCGCCCGAGCGTTAACAACTCATTTCGCCTGCGCCCCGGACTTCGTCCGTCGCACCAGCTTTCGCTCTGCT
>Ga0207670_10000811_pt1 | contig 16314 bp, 9 predicted proteins | sample KBSS23HmetaG_FD_184339 | JGI IMG/M metagenome (GOLD analysis project Ga0207670, IMG submission 184339) | Switchgrass rhizosphere microbial communities from Kellogg Biological Station, Michigan, USA - KBS S2-3H metaG (SPAdes) (version 2) | ecosystem: Host-associated > Plants > Roots > Rhizosphere... | reverse complement strand
TAGGAAATCATGTCTATTAAGGCGGTAGTGATTACAGTCAGCGACGCCTGCTCAAGCGGTCACCGAGAGGACACGTCTGGTGCGGCGTTGGTTCAACTGCTCACGAATCTCGGCGCAGAGATCGTGCAGCGCAAGATCCTTTCAGACGATCTCGATCCGCTGGTCCAGTTGTTGAAAGAGTGCGCTGATCGTGATGAGGTAAACCTGATCGTCACCACTGGCGGGACGGGCTTAGGTCCGCGTGATAACACTCCTGAAGCAACTCGACAGGTAATCGAACGCGAAGCGCCCGGGATCGCTGAAGCGATCCGTGCGGAGTCACTTAAAGCGACGGCGATGGCGATGCTCTCGCGAGGTGTTTGTGGTGTTCGCTCAGGAACGTTAATCGTCAATCTTCCCGGCTCGCCCAAGGCGGTAAAAGAGAGTTTCGCCGTAATCGCACCCGTGCTTCCTCACGCCCTCGATTTGTTGGCCGGCAGAACCGCGCACCGGGCATAACTAACATTTCTATGTTCGCCGGAAAAAGTAATTGACTTCATAAGCAAACTGTACTAGAAGTTGCTCACTTCGTTCGCTTAGACAACAAACTAGCAGGTTAGCATTATGCGGACGGTTCTCCTCCCAGAACTCGAAGCGACAACGGAGTGGTGCAATGCATTGCGCACGCTTTGTAATTCGTCCTGACTCTCACTATGTGCGGCGTCAACTAGGACCATCCCTTCAGATCTGTTTACCGGCGAATTCCCCCGACTAAAAGGAGTTAATCATGAGATCTCTACGATTCCAGAAGAAAGTTTCTGTCGGCTTAAGACGAAAGCTTCCACTTCTCGTACTCGCTTTGCTCTTGATAGGGGGACTGTCGTACGAAGCATACGCCCAGGCGGTTTATGGGAGCATCTCCGGAACAATCAGCGATCCCCAGGGGGCCGCGATATCTGCTGCAACCGTCACCGTGACCAATATTGCGCAGAACGTAACCTCAACCGCCAAAACAAACGACTCAGGCTTTTATGAAGTTACACACCTTATCCCTGGCACCTATCAGGTAAAGATTGAACAACAGGGATATAAAACGGCTCTCCAGGAGGTAGTCGTTAAAGCCGATGTGGCAGCAACCGCAGACGTTCGTTTAGAAGTCGGGGCTTTATCCGAGACGGTAACGATAACCAGCGTCGACATGTCTTTAAAGACTGACAAATCAGATGTCGCCACGACTTTCAATCAGCGGCAGGTTCAGGAACTGCCCACCTTCGATCGTAACTTCACCCGGTTCGTCTTGCTGTCACCGGGCACGCAGCAACTTCCCGGTTGGAATCACGCCGCTAGTGAAAACCCACAAGGCTCGCTCCAGACCTTTGTTAACGGACAACATTTCAGCGGCACTTCATTTCAACTTGATGGCACTGACAATCGGGATCCAATCCTTGGCATCATCGTCGTCAACCCAACACTCGAATCTGTGACCGAAACGAAGATTACGACCCAGAATTACGATGCCGAGTTTGGCCAGGCTAATGCTGGCGTGGTGACGGCGCAGACTCGTTCGGGCTCAAACGATCCGCACGGAAGTGCCTTTATGTTCCGTCGCAATGATCTAACGCAAGCTCGCGATCCTTTCACGAACAACGTCCCGGATGTTGTTACCGGAAAGCTTCTTCCTGCCAGTGTGTGGAGTCAGTTTGGAGGCTCGTTCGGATACAAGATAGTGAAGGATAAGAATTTTATTTTTGCTGATTATCAGGGCACACGCAGCAAAGAAGGTGGTTCAGTGCTGACAACGGTGCCGACACTGCTTGCGCGACATGGGAATTTTAGTGAGTACCCGCTTCAGATTTTTGATCCGGCAAGTGGTAACCCTGTAACGGGCCAGGGACGCACAGCGTTTGGCGGGAACATTATTCCCGAAGGTCGCCTATCCCAACAGTCGCTCAATTTGTTGGCAAACATTCCACTTCCCAACCTACCTGGCATAGTTGATAACTTCAGTACGAGTGGCCAGGATGTTTTCAATGGGGATCAGTTTGACGTTCGTGATGACCAGTACGTCGGCCAGAATTTGCACATCTTTGGTCGCTACAGTTTTGCTCGATTCGAAAGAACGAAACCTGGAGCGTTTGGCTTTGAAATCGGTGGACCAGATTTGAGCGGAGCTCGTTTTGCCGGCAGCTCGAAAGTTCGCAACCAGTCGTTGGCCCTGGGCTTTGACTACACATTGAATTCAAATGTGGTCACGGACTTTCGCGTCGGTTACTTCCGCTACAGGGTGAATGTGTTGCCGGGCGGCGTGGGTACCAGTCCCGCCGCTGACGCCGGCATCCCTGGTCTGAACCTTGATGACTTTTTTACTTCCGGGATGCCTGCCTTCGGCATCGAGACACCGGGACATCGAGGTGACTTCGACGATCGGCGAGTATTCAAATTCGGCTTCTCGCTATTTGCGAATGGCTGCAACTGTCCACTATCGCAATTGGAGCGGCAACTTCAACTCGTTAATAACTGGACATTCCTTCGCGGTGATCACAATTACAGGTTTGGTGGAGATCTTCGATTTGCCAGGAATCTACGTGTCCCCTCCGACTCACATCGCGCCGGTCAGTTATTCTTCCGCGATGCAGGGACAGCTTTTGTGAATCCCGATTTGACCACCAGCGGCGGCACCGGGCTGGCGAGCTTCCTGCTCGGCAATGTAAGCGACTTCGGTCGCTTTGTGAGTACGGTCACCGATGCGGAAGAACAGCAGCGACGTTGGTATTTTTATGGGCAGGACACCTGGCGGTGGTCACCAAAGCTCACTCTCAGTTACGGACTCAGGTGGGAATTGGTATTTCCCGAAAGCATTAAGGAAGCGGGAACGGGAAGTTTGCTAAACCTCGAAACAGGTGAACTCTTCGTAGGTGGGGTGGGCGACGTCGACAAGCAGTTCAACGTTCAGACCAGCTATAAGGCATTTGCTCCTCGTCTGGGTATTGCTTATCAGTGGACAGACAAGACGGTTATCCGCGCCGGCTACGGCCGGAGTTTTGACATCGGTGTGTTCGGTTCGATCTTTGGACACGCCGTTACTCAGAATCCGCCTGTGCTTGCCTTCCAGCAACTCGATCAGGAAGATTTCAGAACGGTCTTCAACTTGAGTCAGGGACCACCGGCGCCCGTTTTCCCAGCCGTGCCTTCGAACGGTCGCATACCATTGCCAGACGGCATAAACGCACGCGCTCGCCCGTTCAGAATGCGACTGCCAACGCTTGATGCCTGGAACGTGACCGTTCAACATCAACTCTCAAACAATACTTCTTTCGAAGTGAGTTATGTTGGAAACAAGGGAACTCATGTCTTTGCCGGTGATGGTCCTGCATACAATCCCAACCAACCTGTAGCAGGACCAGGTCCTGAGAATCTCCGCAAACCGTTCTTCACCCGTTTTGGCTGGACTCAAGGTATTAATTATTTTGGCAACGACGCTGATAATCGCTATAACGCGTTGCAGACCAAGTTTGAGCACAGACTTCCAAGTCTGAACATTCTTGCTCACTACACTCTTTCCAAGACCGTAAACAACGAGGACAACTATTTCATCCATAACCGTGAGCTGGGACGTGGGCCAAGCAGTTTTGACCGAACGCATGTGTTCTTTTTCACTGAGGTATGGGATCTGCCAGTTGGTCGTGGAAAGAAATTTCTGACTGATACATCAAACGCGTGGGATTACGCAATTGGTGGATGGCAGGTAAACTCGACCACCACTTGGCAGAGTGGCCTTGCCTTCACACCGACGGTATCCGGCGCAAACTGTTCGGTTAACTCCGGCCCCTGTAGGCCTGATCTGATAGGGGACCCGGACGTAAGCAATCCGGATCAGAATCAGTGGTTCCAGGGGGGAATTGGGCCGGGCACACCATGGGCCAAAGCGGCTGATGGTCAGTTTGGAAATGCGAAACGTGGCAGCTTGCGCGGGCCGACATTCTTCCAGACAGATCTTTCGATTTTCAAGAACTTTAGAATAACCGAAACCGTGAAGGCCGAGTTTCGCGCGGAGATCTTTAACCTGTTCAATAACGTCAACCTCGGTCTACCCACCACGGAAGTAGACAACCCGAACGCAGGAAGGATAACGGGACTACAGTTTCCGAATGCCAGGATGCGTCAGTGGCAGTTCGGCGCGAGAATAAAGTTTTAGCCGAGCATTAACATGAATCGTGGTCAGGAATCACAAGGTTCCTGACCACTTTTTGTGTTTGGCCTTACGATCCCGTATTTGAGCAAGCAAACTCTATTTCTTCGTCTGGTCTATGGAGACTGATTTGTCCGTCTCAGCGAAATACCTTTCTTGCTTGCCTTAGTCCGGATAGCATACGGCGAACGTCCAAGCTTGATGCCGATGATTCTAAGTGGCGTGTTTTCTTTCACCAGCTCCCTAAGTTGAGAGAAGTCATCCTTTGTCCAAACCTTGCCGACGTTCCTTGTTGATTTAGTCATTGGTATTTCCCCGCGAATGATTATAACAGAACCATTTGCTGACACAGATATCACAGCCGATATGCCCGCTTAAGATCTTTCGATAGCTTTCGGAATTCTGAATTAGGAACATAAATTAGTTCGTCTTTAGCAACACCACGAATAGGAATCTTGATGAGCTTAAAATCCCAGCCCTCATACCACCCTATTCCTTCTTCTGGTTCAAATCCTTTTTGGGTGAAAGCAAACGACAAGGCACCATCTGCTAACTTTTGCAACCGAGAAGCAATGTTTATGCACAATCCCACGAAATCTCTTCCATCTGCAATTGATGTTACTTGTCCCTGGGCAATCCCGCAGCGTAGTTTCGGCGGAGGTGTTGATATGTGCTGTTTCAGTAATGGCAGAAACTTAGTTCTGTAATCATTGCGAATGACGTCGAAGGATTCAACGATATTTCTCTTCGCTTCACCATCCATATCGGTAACATCCCAGAGCAGAAGAACTCCATCCCCAAGGAATTTGCCGAAGAACGGCAGATGACTCCAGAGAGCCACATTGTTTCCTGCTTCTTCTATCAATAATTCAGCACGAAGCTTATCAAATAGCCATTCCAGGAATGATTTGACAAATTGAGGAACAACCAAATGAGGATCGCGTTGGTCGCAGAATACGGTGAAATCTTTGAGATCGACTATCACCGCCAGTGCTTCAAACGTTTCTTTGTTAGCGAGAATATTTTCAAGACCCAGAATTGACGGACCGAATTTTTTGAAGGTACTTTTTCGGAGCCAAAAGCGGCCCTTTTCATCGCCCTTCTGCGTATATCTTGGCTCGCGTTTACTCATGCCCCGCAAGAATGCTCCTTCCTCTGCCGTAAGCGCCTTTCGGATTCAAAGGAGATTACTTGCGATACGTCTAGCAACTTGTCTGTTGTATCTAAAAGTGAGCTCTTTGTGCTGGACGATATCCACGATCGTGCCAATCAACATCAGGCCATAAGTGAAGAGGTAGAGAAAACCGACACCGACTTGGCCCAACGCGAAGCGATGCAGTCCTGGAACGCCGACCATTCCAATTACTGCCATTAGCAAAACCGTTTGAGGATCTTTTCGTCCCCGCCGATAAGCGATTGCGAATTGCTGAACGTCCGCGTCAGACATTGTCGCAGTCAACTGACCGAGGAAAGATCGTTCGGGTTCGTCCAATTCAGGTAAGTAGTGAGCGATGATGTGAGGCATCGTGAGTATCTCCTTTGGACCACATTCTATGCTGGAGGCGACATCTTCGTCTAGCAGCGGAAACGCCCGCTTCGGATCACACTTCTCCACGCGGAGAACAAAGCAGGTCTCTACCATCATCTATGTAGTCTGCAGATCTCGATCCGCTTATTTTGGGTGGGTTACGCCACTCTAGCGCGTAGATTTTCGCTTGTCACGGATTAATTAATTTGTCCTATTAAGACGCTACCTTTAATTTTCTTTGCTGCGGCAAGATTTAGCGTGCGTTGCGCTGCGGTACGGCGAGTCCATTTAACTCGAGAACATTCTTTTTCTCTTTTTCAGGCAGTAGCTCGTACAGTTGTAAAAACGCGGCGTTGGTCCAGCCGAAGCCGATTTCGTTGGATTTGTAGCCAAACTTCAGGCCCGCGCTGACTTCCGATTCGCGGCGTTCGACGTCGTATTTCTCTACGATGGTGTTGTGTTGAAGGAACTCTTTCAGGATCAGGGAAAGGAAGTTTGCAGTGATTCGATCGGCCTCGCGGTTGTATCCGTAACGACGCAGGCCCTCGATCGCGATCAGCTCTGTCGGCGCCCAACCAAAGGGAGCGTCCCATTGACTTCCAGTTACCTGGGTGCTTGTTAGCAGCCCGCCCGGCTTCTCAAAGAGGTGAAGGTTAGCGACGATTTTCTCTGCCTGCTGTTTATCGGCGATGCCCACCCAGAGTGGATAGAAAGTTGTGATGAAGGGATATCGTCGCACCTTCTTTTCGGTAAAACTGTAATCGTAGTAAAGACCATCCTTCTCATCCCACATCAATCGATTGACTGTTTGTCGTCGCTGCTGAGCGCGATTGGTCCAGACACGAGTCTCGCGAGTATTGCCAAGTATTTTGAATATCTCGGCAGTATCTGTTTCCATCAGGTATAGCAATGAATTCAGGCAAACGGGATCGTAATTAATTATATCGATGCTGAATGGGCCAAAGCGGTTAGACGGATCGAATCCCGATTCACGCATTGTTCGATCACCCTTGTAGAAGAGATCAGTTAACTGGTCCTTCTCTTTATCGTAATACTGGCCCAGGTCATAATCTTTGACGTCGTGTTTGCGGTAATAGTCCTTTACCAGATCGTAATGATCCCGTCCCTCAGCATCTCGTTCACCCGATAAAACCTCCGGCGCCGGGCCATTCCCCATATCGAAATAGCGAGAAAGTCCCGTCTCTTTAGTCAGATGAGGTTCTTCAGTCCAGAAGCGGTAATACTTCTCGATAGCGGGAATCGTCGATTGCAGCCATACTTTATCCGGCTGCTCGCGGTGGACGTTGAGGATCATCTGAGTCAAAAACGGAGGTTGGGAACGCGACAAATAATAAGTGCGGTTGGCATTTAGTATTCGTCCATAATGCTCGATCTGGTAAAGAAAGTTGTCGACCATGTTTTTGGCCAACGCCATCTCACCATCTCGCACAAGTCCCACCTGAGTAAAATAACTGTCCCAACCGTACATCTCGTTGAATCGTCCGCCAGGTACGACATACGGATAAGGTAAATACAGCAGCCCGTGCTCTCGAATCTGACTCGTATCGTCCGGCAACTGTCGCAGCGCGATCTTCGCAAACTCTTCCGCCGGCATCTGCGAGCGCAAGGATTGTTCGAGCTGCTTGATGTTTTCGCGTTGAGAGACATAAACAGGCCAGCGACCATCAGCCATCGGTTTAAACTTCGGATCTGGAGCGGCTTGTGCAAGCTGCGCGTTAGAGCGCTGTAGCGTATGCCAACTCTGTTTGATATATCTTTGCAGCGCTTGCAGCTGATCCGCGGAGGCCTTTTGCGGCGCAACGGAGAAGGTCAATGTCGGGAAGATCAGTGAAACGATTGATGTGAGTAAGAAAAAGTATTTCGGCCTCGACATTTTGTGGAACCTCCTTGAGCGGGCGCGCTTAAGATTTTCTCGCGCAAAGACGCAAAGGCGTAAAGGAAAACGCAAAGACATGAATCAACTTTGCGCCTTTGCGTCTTTGCGCGAGAATTTCTTTATTCATCTTCGTATGAAGGGTACTGTAACATCCAGTCTTGAATAATCATCGGGGGAACCTTTGAATTCGAGTATCAATTCCTGATCGGAACCATCGCTTTTCCCGACTTTCACGCCCGTTGTCTCACCCACTTGATGAGGACTACGTACAAACAAACTGTAAGTACGCCCGCCTCGACCTTCAAGCAAGAGTCGCAAGCCATTAACTTGCGCGCTTGAGCGCAGCACTCTCAAACCCTTACTTTCCGCGCCTGGCGCTGGAATCTCGGGTTTCACATAAACATCGCTGCCTTCATCATAAACAAATGTGACTTCCACACTCTGTTCGCGCATTTGAAAATTCACTAATGCGTGTTGCCGGTCACCAACTCGCGATGTTTGAAACTCGACATTACGGCCCTGGACTTCCACTGTGCGAACACGTGCATCAAGAGGAAACGAAGGCGCAAGCGTGAGCTCCGATGTATCAGCTCCGGAACGAGTGACATTGATTTTCAGCCGGCCTGTGCTCCGCTCGAGAGTGAGATCATACTTAGATTTCCCGACTGCAACTTTGCGCGCTTCCACACGATCCCAGTCAGCCGGTAACTGCGGCGCAAACCGAAGCTTCTTGCCACCGTCGCTGACGTCAATTCCCAAAAGCCCGCGCATAACTGGCGTAACAACCATTGCTTCAGACCAAACCTGATGGTGCGACGAACGACCAAAGGGCTGATTGAAATCGCCGGACAGCAATTCGGTTACATAACCCAGAGACGACGTGTAAGTCAGCAGGGCATTGGCCATTAGCGCCTGATAGCCTACCTGCGGCCGCCCATAGGCGTAGGCGCCCATACTGGCCCAGCCGGTGAAAAGAGGCCACACCGAACCGTAGTGATAGGCCAACGGATCATACAATTTACTCTGATTTGAAATGATCCTTGTACCCCAGTCGGTCGCCATAAAACCGCTTCCCAGATGGTCCAACTCCGACTGCGCGCGATCGTCTCTCATAGTTCGCCACCAGAGAGGCACAGCGGGAAACACTGTATCCTCATCTATGATGGTGGACCTGGCGAGTTCTTCCATCCTTGCCTGGCGACGCGCGCGGTTTGGTCCAGGGTCTGCTTTGGGAGGATCGTCGGGTGGCCGCTTAGTTGCGAAAGCGTAAAAACCCTTTTTGTCGAGCCAATAGATTTGTTCCATCGCGGCGCGTGTTTGCTCCGCGTTGGTGAGCGCCGTTTTCGCAAGTTTGTTATCACCGATGATCTTTGCCATCTCAGCAAGATTGCGTGAGGCCTCGATCCAGAGACCCTGCATATAAATCTCTTCGTGTGGCGGGTACAGTGCGCCACCCTCAACCCAGCCGTGACCAAACTTTGTTTTCGTGGAATTTTCGATCAATCGATTTCGGTCGGTGTCTGACGCGGCAGAGAAGCGATATGCTTTGACTATTGAGTCCCAATTTCTTCGCAGGAAATCCGCGTCTCCGCTGTTCTGGAAGTAATCGCCGTGAGCAATTACATAAAGCACCGTTGCGTCGGCGCTGTTCCAGGGATACTCGTAGTCTGTAAACCACGGGATGAGCGACGCGCTTTGAGAGATCTCGTGCGGGATCTTGCCATCGGCTCTCTGAAATTTTTTCAGGAATTCGAGCGCTGTTCTTGTAGTTGCAAAATCGCCGTATGAATTTATGGCGAGCGAGGTCCAGAGAGAATCGCGCCCAAAAAACCAGGCAAACCCTGGCCTTTCACTATCACCTGAAGTGCGATAGCCGGCGATAAGTCCCGTACCCAGAAACGGATTGGTTGCGACGCCTTTATCGGTGCCAACCTTCGCCCACTGAAATGCTTTGTTGAGACGTTCGTCAGGCGTGTTAATGCTGGTCGTCTCGTTTTGTAAACGCTGGTAGTAATTCACGTTTTCTTCGTAGAGCGTCTGAACAGAAGCCAGTAAGCGCTGGTAAGTAGCTTTCGCTTTATCTCTTCCTTCAACGCCCCCGGTGATCACGATTGGTATGAAGTTAGATTTGAGTGCATCAGCAGAGGCAGCGACTGAAAACTGCACGGGCACATCTCGTGGCTCTTCCTGGTAGGGCATAACAGAAACGTCACGCGCTGCCGGCGAACCGATCATGCCTACGAACCGTTTTGATTCTTCGGTGATGAAGTAGGCATGCAGCTTCTCGTCCCACTCGAGATTGCCGGTCATCAGCCCCGCGGGCCAGGCAAGTTTGAGGCGCGGTCGAAATGAAATGTTGACGGTCATTGGCAGCACGGTTTGCACGTCGAGCAGCATGATGATTCCAGGCTCATTAACCGGCGCATAAATGATCTGTCTGACAGTGAATGCTGCGTGTGAATAGGTAAGTGTTGTAGCTTCGGGGCGGGCGTTGATCATGACAGCGATGTCTTGCCCGCGAAAAGGGAGTGGATAACCTTCAATCGTGAAATTGCACTCGAAGTCGTCCAGGATCTTGAGAGGATAAACCCAGGCCTCCATTGCTCGGTTTTCATATCCCAACGCAACTGATTTATGGCCAACGACGTCGAAGAACGTTCCCGGCTGCGTCCGGCGCTCAAGTGTGAGCCCGCTTTCTTTTAGCGCAAACTTTTTTAAGAACGACCTGTCCATTCCATCCTGCGCCTGCGTCGTGGTGGCGCCCACGAAAGTAAGAATCAAGTAGAGCAGTAGTTTTTGACTCCTGCGATCCATCATCGTTCCTCTCCAAATGTGGGACTGGGGGCTTGAGCGTCTTGCTTGACGCACTCGGGTGCCGTGATTATAAGCTTGAAACTACATTTTGACTTTGGTCGGGGCAATATTTTGCTGATTTGGATCTGGACAATCGTTATTTGCTTGTTGGTCGCCGGCCCCATGTTTGGCCAAACCAGGACGGATGGAGGCGTGGGGGTGCGGTTTACAAATGTGGCGCAGCAAGCCGGTCTCAACATAAGCACAATCTATGGCGATGAACGCAGGAATCGTTACCTCCTGGAAACGACCGGAAGCGGAGCCGCCTTCATAGATTATGACAATGACGGCTGGCAGGACATCTTTTTAGTCAATGGAACCCGCCTGGATGGCTTGCCGCCGAATCTCAATTTCACAAACCGCCTCTACCACAACACTGGCAATGGCAAGTTTACTGACGTCACCGAGAAAGCGGGACTCGTTCGCACGGGCTGGGGACAAAGTGCGTGCAGCGGAGATTTTGACAACGATGGCTACACAGATCTTTTTGTAAGCAGCTACGGCAAGAACGCACTCTATCGCAACAATCGTAACAGCACCTTCACGGAGCTTGCTGAGAAGGCGGGCGTTGCCAATAACCGTACAAGATGGGGTTCAGGATGCGCCTTCCTCGACTATGACCACGACGGCTTATTAGATCTCTTTGTGGCGAGCTATATCGATCTCGATCTCAAGACTGCGCCCTTGCCTGAAACTGGTCCCTGTCAATACAAGGGCATCATGGTCGCGTGTGGACCACCGGGATTGACCGGCGGATCAAACACTCTCTATCACAACAATGGAAATGGGACGTTTTCGGATGTCTCAGAAAAGTCGGGAATTATTAAGACCAACGGAACCTATGGTCTCGGCGTACTTACTGCCGATTTTGACAATGATGGTTGGACGGATATCTACGTAGCCAACGATTCGGCGCCGGCAGCGCTCTACCACAACAATAAGAATGGAACCTTCACCGACATTGGCATTGAGGCAGGTTGCGCTTTGAGTATCGACGGCAAGCCACAGGCGGGAATGGGAGTAACAGCGGGAGATTACAACCGTGATGGGTGGCTGGATATCTTCAAGACAAACTTCTCCGGTGATACTTCTTCGCTCTATCGAAACACCGGCAAATCGACATTCGATGACGTTACGTTTCCAGCAGGAATGGGACTAAATACGCGCTGGCTTGGTTGGGGATGTGGTTTCATCGATGTAGACAATGACGGATGGACCGATATCTTTCTGGTGAATGGTCATGTTTATCCGGAAGTGGAAAAACTGACCACTGAAGCCGGCTATGCACAACCGAAAGTGCTTTACCGCAATCTGCAAAACGGTAGCTTCGCTGATGTTTCTCAGAAAGCGGGTGAGGCTGTGGTTAGTCCCAATCCTTCTCGCGGCGCCGCCTTTGGCGACTACGATAACGATGGAGATGTAGACATACTGATCAATTCAGTCAACGGGCCTCCCGAGCTACTTCGCGCCGACTCACTGAATCAAAACAACTGGATAAAGATCAAACTCGCCGGCGTTAAGTCCAATCGAGATGGCATCGGAGCGAGGATCAAATGCGTCACTGAGGACGGCACTCAGATCGATGAGGTGCGCAGCGGAGGTAGTTATTACTCGCAAAACGATCTGCGGGTCCATTTCGGACTAGGGAAAAATCAGCGGGTACAGAGCCTCGAGATCAGTTGGCCTGGTGGTAAAGTTGAGACGTTAAAAAACGTGGCTGCGAATCAACTGGTGGTTGTGAAAGAAGGTCAAGGGATCGTTCAAACGACGACGTTCAAAAAATAGATGTACGAGCGTGTAAAACAACTGGGTCTGGCCTCACTCGCTTTTATTCTGCTCTTCTCCGTTACCGTAAACAGCCAGCAACGCACTTCAGCACAGCAGCATTACCAAAATGGTCTGGAACTTCTGAAAAAGGGCGATCTCGATGGTTCTATTGAAGCTTTCAAAAAGGCGATCTTATTAAGACCGAACGAGGCGGAGGCGCATTACTATCTCGGTTACGCGCTCGGTATCAAAGGACAGTTGGCCGACGCAATCGTTGAGTTGCAAAAGGCGATCAGCCTGAATCCCGAGTTGGGAGAAGCTCATTACTATCTTGGGGCGGCGCGTTGGTTTTCCAGGGACGTCGATGGCGCCATTGCAGCGCTGAGAACCGCAGTGCGATTGATGCCGCGGCACGCCAATGCTCATTATCACCTCGGACTCGCTTTGCAAAAAAAAGGAGATTCGCAAGCAGCGATCGCGGAACTAAAAACGGCTGTTGAATTGGCTCCGGAGATGGCCGAGGCGCATCACGCACTCGGTCTGAGCTTGCAACAAGAAGGCGAACTCGATGAAGCAATCGAGGCTTTCCGTGCCGCGATTAAGCTGCGCCCCAATTTGCTTCGCGCTTACAACGATCTCGGCCTGGCGTTGATGCAGAAACGTGATCCGGATGGTGCGATTGCCGCCTTTAGTGAAGCGATCAAATTGGATTCCGGCAATATGGTGGCCCAGCTCAACCTCGGGATGGTACTCATTCAGAAAGGTGATTATGCTGCGGCCGTTGATCAGTACCGGCGGATCATTGTCCAGGCTCCCGACAGTGCCGAAGCTCACTACAATCTCGGATTGGCTCTAAAGCAAAAGGATGAGCTCGCGGGTGCTGAAGTTGAGCTGCGAAAGGCTATTGAACTACAGCCACGCTTACATGAAGCACATTACATGCTCGGCATTTTATTAACGCAGCAATCGAAACTCGAAGATGCCGCGGCTGCTTTAAAAAAAGCGATAGAGGTAAAGCCGGATTACCCGGAGGCGCACTTTGCCCTCGGTACAGTCATGCAACAGCAGGGCAATTTCGCCGGCGCCGTAGCGGCCCTTCGTCAAGCTCTCCGCTACGCTCCTAATGCTCCTGAGATACATAACGCACTCGGCACTGCCTTGCGACAAACGGGAGACATCGAGTCTGCTCGAGTGGAATTTCAGGAAGCGGCTCGACTTAACAAGATCAAGTCGAATCAACAGGCAGCAATGTTTGCGACGAACACCGGCCTCGCCAAATTGAAAGAAGGCAAGGTCGACGAGGCCATTGAAACATTTCAGAGAGCAGTGCAGCTCGACCCGACAAACGCACAAGCCTTCTACAACCTCGCCAGGGCCCTTCAGAGGAAAGGTCAGAGGGAGGAAGCTCGTGCTGCGGAGCGTAAAGCCAGAGAGCTAGACCCTCGACTCAAGCCACTGCCTTAGTTGGGGCAGGCTTGCACGATCGTGACTTTAAAACTAATTGCTGCGGCTTTGCCGCCGGATGTGAGATACCGTCTTAAAGATCCAGAGCCGCCCCTGAAATTTGACTCCCTTAACTCCGGCTTTGCCGCCCGATGTGAGGCGGGGCTCTGCCCCGCCGTTAGTTGATTTCCCGATTGGGCTGTGCCCCTGGTCCGGGCTTTGCCCGACCGTTGAGGGCCAAGCCCGGACCAGGGGCATAGCCCAAGCCAATTAAGAATGCTGACGGCGGGGCGGAGCCCCGCCTCACATCCGGCGGCAAAGCCGGCGTGCATGGTGTCAAGTCCAGTATCGGCTCTTGATTTTTAAGACGGTATCTCACATCCGGCGGCAAAGCCGCGACCTTAACTACCTGATGATCCCGCTGCCTTCCTTGATACTCACAATTTTATTTGCGGGCACGTTATTTAGGACCTCGCGTTCGCCGCTCGGCCAAAGGATCTCGATCGAGTCAGCTTTCTTATTCTGACCCAATCCAAAATGCAGGCGGTGATCATTGTGCGAGTAGTAGCTTGATTGACTGGTGACTTCCTGAAACTGGATCTGTGTACCGGTCTTCAGTACGACTCGAGCACCAATAGCGCTACGGTTTGACTTAGTCCCTACGAGATTCAACATCAGCCAGTTATTAGCTCCGCGGTACTCGTTGCGCAACAACAGCGGAGCTTCATTCATGTTCATTACGAGGACATCTACATCTCCGTCATTGTCGAAATCTCCGAAGGCGCTACCCCGGCTCGATCTCGGTGACAGGATTGCAGGCCCCATCAATGTAGTTACGTCACGAAAGCGCCCGTTACGCAGATTTTGATAAACCAAACGCGGACCGCGGTGCGGATACTCTTTGAAAATCTTCTCGACTTCCGGATACACACTGCCCGTGACGATCAGCACATCACGCCAGCCGTCATTATCAAAGTCGACCATGCCTGCTCCCCACTCAACGTATCGAGTAATGTCAAAGCCCGCGGCTCTCGATGCGTCTTCAAAGAAACCACGACCACTGTTCTTGTAGAGCGCCGGTAAGTCGTCAGAGAAATGAGTTTTGAAAATGTCGACGAGGCCGTCGCCATTGTAGTCGCCGGTAGCCACGCCCATACCAGCCTGAGCCTGTCCATCCTCGTTGTAGGCGCAGCCGGCTTCGACGGCAACATCCGTGAACGTCCCGTCATGGTTGTTGCGGTAAAGTGTGCTCGCGCTTGAATCACAAGCTACGTAGATGTCTGTCCAGCCATCTCGATCGAAATCCAGAGTGGTGGCGGTCATCGAATATCGGCCCTGGACCTTCGCGACACCAGAGGATTCTGAGACGTTCGTAAAAGTTCCATCACCGTTGTTGTGGTAAAGCAGGTTTGTATCGGTAGGAAGTCCTTTTGGACCACAGTTGACCGGTACACCTTTCCAGGTGCAATTTGCTCCCTTGCCCGGCTCGGGAGTGTTGGCGATATCAAACTTCAAATAATTAGCTACGAATAGATCCAGTTTGCCGTCGCGGTCGTAGTCGATGAACGTGCATCCCGAGCCCCAGCGCGTGGCACCGGCTAATAACCCGGCCTTTTGCGTCATGTCACTGAAACTACCGTCGCCGTTATTTTTGTAAAGAACATTCTTGCCCCAATAAGTAATGAAAAGATCCTCATGGCTGTCGTTGTTGTAATCTCCAACGCACACTGACGAAGCCCAGCCGCTGCGTCGTAAGCCTGCTTTGTCAGTCACGTCAACAAAGGTGCCATTCCCTTTGTTTCGATAAAGCTTATTCGTAGGCTCTCGTTTCGCACTGATGCCTGTCAGCCTCGTGCCGCTTAGCGTGAAAAGATCTACCCAACCATCGTTGTCATAATCTACAAATGCAACGCCACAGCCGTTTGTTTCGATGATGTATCGCTTTTTATCAACGTCGCCGTAGACGGTCGGCTCTGACAAGCCAACTGCGCCGGCAACATCGGTGAAACTGACCGGAAATTCTTGTCCAGCGGCCATACGTGTAGCGAACAACAGCACACCGAATAACAGAAAGACACGACAAAGCACTCGAATACGTCTCTTCTTATTAATCATTGCTCAGTAGTAACGCCGAAGGCGTTCGCTAATTTGAGCCCAGGGTTGGAAGCGCATGCGACAACCCGGGGTCACAAAACAAAAAATGCCGTCAACCCTGAAAGGGTTTCTTCCGCATCCGATCATCCGAACTTTTAACCCTTTCAGGGTTGGACCGTGATTTGAATTTAATACCCAGGGTTGTCGCTTGCGCTCTGGGCTTAAATTAGCGAACGCCTTCGGCGTTATTGCCTAAGGCTTCACCCGTTCCTCATGGCTGTGTGTCGCCGGTGCCCCGCAGCTTCTCGGCGGTTTCGAACTCTCTTTTTGCTTCTTCCGCGCGATTGGCGCGTTGGAGTACCTGGGCGAGTAAGTGATGCGCGGAAAAGTTGTTTGGATCCATTTGCGTCGCGCGCCTTAACATGCCTTCTGCGTTTTGCAGGTCTCCCTTTTTCAGGTAAACCTTGCCCAGCACGATGTAGGGACCACTGAAATACGGGTTGAGCCAGATCGACTTTTGCAGTGGAGCTACAGCCTCGTCCCATAAAAGCTTCCTGGTATACG
>Ga0207670_10000809_pt1 | contig 16320 bp, 14 predicted proteins | sample KBSS23HmetaG_FD_184339 | JGI IMG/M metagenome (GOLD analysis project Ga0207670, IMG submission 184339) | Switchgrass rhizosphere microbial communities from Kellogg Biological Station, Michigan, USA - KBS S2-3H metaG (SPAdes) (version 2) | ecosystem: Host-associated > Plants > Roots >... | reverse complement strand
GACGTCGGCGTCCACCACGTCGATGAGCGCGCGGAGGACGCCGAACGTCTCGCCGCCGACCTGCACGAGCGCGAACGGATCCCGCGCCGGCACGAGCCGCCCGAGCGCGTCGCCCGCCCCCTGGCGCCCCGCCGCGTCGAGCCGCGCGAGCCCGTGCGCCGCCTCGGCGCGCTCGGCCGGCGAGAGCGCCGGGTTCTCGACCGCCTTCATGAGGTCGGCCGCGGCCCCGGCGCCCGAGCGCCCGAGCGCGCGCACCGCGAAAATGCGCGACGGCGACGGCGCGCCGAGCGCCGCGCGCGCGGCCTCGATCGTCCGCGGCGCGAACGCGTCGCTCACGCGCGCGAGGCGCCCGATCGGATAGAGGGCCGACGGGACCTGCGGCCCGGCCGCGCCACCGCGCGCCGCGTCGAGGAGGACGGTGAGCGTCTCGTCGGTGAGCCCGCCGTGTCGCGCCGAGAAGTCGCCGAGCGCGTACGCGGCCCGCTCCGACCACGGACCGCGCGCGCGCACCCAGCCGGCGAGGAGCTCCTCGCCGCGCGCGCCGCCGCAGCGCCCGACCGCACGAGCGATCGCCGTCTGTGGATCGATCGGCTCGCTCGCGTCCTCCTTCGGACCGCCGCCGAGCGACGCGGCGCGCGCGGCGAGCGCCGTGACGTGCGCCTCCTCGTGCCCCTTGCACGTCGCGCCGAGCCCGTACGCGCCCCACGCCGTGACCTCGCGGTCCTCGTCGGTGAGCGCGCGGAGGAGCGCGGGGATGCTCGCGTCGTCGGCGATCCGCGCGAACGCGCGCGCCGCCCTTCGGCGGAGGCGCGGATCGCGATCGGTGCGCGCGGCCTCGGGGACGTCGCCCGCGCGGCGCTCGTCCTCCGCGCGCGCGATGGCGAGGAGGTCGGCCGCGACGTCGGCGGTGCTCCTCGGCGGCGCCGCGTCGGCGCTCGCTCCGCTCGGCGGCGCGTTCTTGTGGCACGCGGAGATCGCGGGGAGGGAGACCGCCGACGCGGCGGCGAGGAGCACGATCCCGGGCGCGAGGCGCGCCGCGACGCGCTCGCGGATCGTGCGATAGGTCCGGCGAAGCCACGACGATGGCGGGCTCACCGCCGGCCACGGCACGACGCGGAGCCCCGCCCGCTCGAACGCGGCGCGCGCGCGCGCCATGTGCCAGTCGCACGTGACGACGATGACCTCGTCGATCCCGCGGCGCGCGAGGAGCTCGGCCGTGTACCGCGCGTTGTCGGCGGTCGAATGGGACGCGCGTTCGCGGACGATCGCCCCAGGGTCGACGCCGAGGCGGACGAGCTCGTCGCGGATCGCGTCCGCCTCGACGCGCCCGTCCCACGCGCGCCCGCCCGACGCGACGACGAGGCCCGCGTCCAGGATGGCGCCTCCTCCGCTCGAAGCGCGCCACGCCCGCGCCCCCTCGCAGGTCCGGCGCCCAAAGACGCCGCGCGCCTCCCCGGTCCGCGAAAAACGGACCCGGCAGCCGAGAACAGCGACGCACCGAGGCATGGGATCGGTGCGCGCCGACGTCATCGCACACCTTGGCCTAGAACCGGCGCCCGCTCGTTCGGCTGGGGAGCTCGAGGGGAGCGGCCGCGCTCCCCTCGAAACCAGACCACCGGAGCTCGAGGGGAGCGGCCGCGCTCCCCTCGAAACCAGACCACCGGAGCTCGAGGGGAGCGGCCGCGCTCCCCTCGAAACCAGACCACCGGCGAAGCTCGCATGGTCCGAGCGTACTAGTTGACGAGCCCTCCGGCAGGGGCCTATCAATCATAGATTGCATGCGGATCACGTTCTGGGGTGTGCGCGGCAGCATTCCAACGCCAGGCGCGGATACCGTTCAGATCGGCGGTAACACCAGCTGCATCGAGGTCCGCGCCGGGAAGGCGCTCATCATCTTCGACGGCGGCACCGGCCTCCGCCTCCTCGGCCAGAAGCTCCTGAAGGAGATGCCGCTCACCGCGCACATCTTCTTCAGCCACGTCCACTGGGATCACATCCAGGGCTTCCCGTTCTTCGCGCCGGCGTTCGTCCCCGGGAACACGATCCACCTGTACGGCGGGAACAACGTGTCGCGCACGCTCGAGGAGACGCTCGCGGGGCAGATGGACTACCCGAGCTTCCCCGTGCACCTCCAGGAGATGGGGGCGAAGATGACGTTCGCCGATCTCTTCGAGGGGCAGGTGCTCGAGCTCGACGCGGGCGACGGTGAGAAGTTCCGCATCTCCACCGGGCGCGGCAACCACCCGAACGGCGTGTGGGCGTATCGCTTCGAGCACCGCGGGAAGAGCGCGGTGTACGCGACCGACACCGAGCACTACTCGATCGTCGATCCGAAGCTGACGAAGCTCTCGAAGGGGACCGACGTCCTCATCTACGACGCGATGTACACGCCGGAGGAGTACGCCGGCACGGCGGGAACGGGCGGGCCGAAGGTCGGCTGGGGCCACTCGACGATCGACGAAGCGGCGAAGCTCGCCCACGCGGCGCAGGTGAAGAAGCTCGTCCTCTTCCACCACGATCCGGGACAGAGCGACGCCGCAGTGCGAGAGAAGGAGCGCCGCGCGCGCGAGTGGTTCCCGAACACGGTCGCCGCGTATGAAGGGCTCACCCTCGAGCTTTAGTCGCCAGCCGGACCGGCGAAAGACCGGCACGCGGCGCGGCACGCTCGTCTCGTTCGAGGGGAGCGCGGCCGCTCCCCTCGAGCTCCCCAGCCGAACGAGCGCTGCGTCGGTTTGCAAATACCCCCTGATCGTCGCGGCGGCGGTTCTCGTCGTAGCCGGATGCAACACGTCGCCGCCCGACGCTCCGCAAACCGGCGATCACGTCATCAACGACGCGCCACCGCAACAGAAGCCCCCCGCGGCGCCGCAAGACGACGGCGGCCAACCGGCAGGCCCGTACCGTGACGGAGGCGGCGACGCGCGCGCCGCGATCGCGATCTGCGATCAGTGCAAGTGCGCGGCGAGCAAGGGGGTGTACTGCTTCGGCGGCGCGACCGGCGAGACGTACCGCGGCGCGTGCACGCCCGACGCGGGCGTCACCGAAGACGGAGGCCCGGTCGAGGATGCAGCGCCGCCGACGCGCGGGATCGGCTGCGTGGCGATCCCAGCGGCGTGCGCAAAGAAGCCCGACTGCGCGTGCATCCTGAACGCGCTCGAGTCGCTCCCGTGCTACCCGATCTGCCGCGACACCGCGCAGGGCTTCGAGGTCTACTGTCCCAACCCGTGAGCGACGCCTCGTCGATGAACCCGCGTCGCTGAGCGCTGTCCAGAGCGCGATGAGCGCCCTACGAAGGCGCGGCACCGCCGCGAGGAGCGCGATGGCGTGAGGCGCACACCGGCGACTCGAGTCGCTGGTGGAGCGGAACGGGCGCGACGGAGCCGCGGCGGCGCGGCGGCGGTGAAGGAGCGCGTAATTTGTGCGCCCCGTTTGGGAGCCGTCGGCCCGCGTTGCGCGAACGACGCGCGCCACGAGCGCGGCGGCGCCCAATTTTCGGTGTCTCGACCTGGCACCCGCACTGCAATCGGTGGAGGCGTCCGCGCAGGCATCGGAAGAGGCCGCGCGACCCGAAGGAGGAGACCATGGGCTCCGTGTTCGAATGCGCATCTCTGCGCACTTACCGTGAGGATCTGACGGCTTGCGCGCCGCTCGACCGCAACGTCGAGCGTGACCTGGCCCGCCGGTGGATCGCAGGCGACGAAGACGCCGGCGAGCAGATCGTGCGCGCGTGCCTCCCGTTCGTCGTGTCGATCGCGCTCGAGTATCGCAGGTGGGGGATCCCGCTCGAGGACATCGTCCAGCAAGGGAACCTCGGGCTTCTCCGCGCGGCGCGGAAGTTCGATCCCGACAAAGAGTGCCGCCTGGCGACGTACGCCGCGTACTGGATCCGCGCGGAGATCCGCGAGTACGTCGTCCGCGCGTACCGCGTCGTACGACTAGGCACCACGAAGGGCGAGCGCCGCGCGCTCCGCGCGTACCGCACGACGCACGAGCGCGATCCCGACGTCCTCGCGCGCCTCAGCGGGCTGACGCGCGAGCGGATCGAGCAGCTCTTGCCGCTCCTCGCGGCGCGCGAGGCGAGCCTCGACGCGACGTCGGGCGACGCCACGCCGGCGATCGAGCGGCTCGCGAGCCGCGAACCGTCGCCCGAGGACGCAGCGGGCGCGAACGAGCTCCGCGATCGCGCGCGCGAAGCCGTTTCATCGGCGCTGCGCGAGCTCACCGAGCGGGAGCTCCTCATCGTGCGCGGGCGGATGATGAACGACGAACCGATCACCCTCCAGCGCCTCGGCGAAATGCTCGGCGTGAGCAAGGAACGGGTGAGGCAGCTCGAAGAGCGCGCGAAGGACAAGCTGAAAGGCCGCCTCGGCGTCTTCCGCGAGCACGCGTACGCGCTCTGACGAGATTCGCGCAAGACCTTGCGCGCGATCGGCTCACCTGACGGCGGCGCGCCGCCAGCCGAGGATCAGTCACGACGGAGCTTGTCCCCCCCGGGGACAAGCTCCTAGGCTCATGAGGTGATGGGGCGAGCGACGACACGGACCCTGCGGGCGTGCGCCGCGGTCGCCATCGCCGGAGCGCTCGCGTGGGCGGCGACGCGGCCGAGCCCATCGACGACGGCCGAGCGGCTCGAGCCGGCTGCGAGCCCTGCCGCCGCGCTCGGCCCCGACGCCGCACCCGACGACGACGATGACGACAAGCCGTCGTTCCGCCTCCCTTCCGGAGCGCCCGCCGCGCTCGGCTGCGCCGACGCGAAGCGCGTCATCGTCCAGGTGCGGCAGGGGCTCGCGTATCCGCCGGGACGCGTCCGCGCCGACGCGCTCGCGACGAGCGTCGCCGACTGGCTGGATCCGCACGGGCTGTGGAGCGCGGCACCGTCGACCCCGGTCGCCGCCGCGCTCGAGCGGCGCGCGACGGATCTCCTCCGCGAGCTCGAGTCGCCGCGCGGCGACTGCCCCGCGGCACGCCAGGTCGGCGACGTGCTCGTGCGGTGGGTCGGCGATCTCCGCCGCCAGTTCCGCGCGCGCCGTGCGGCGTCGTCGCCGCTGACGCTCGAAGCGGCGCTCTCCGACGCGATCGTCGACGGCGACGTCGCGAGCCGCGCGGCCCCCGCATTCGCGGCGCTGCTCGGCGAGAGGGTGGGCGCCGCGGAGCGCGGTCTCGGCGCCGCCGCCGCGCCGTTCGTGCAGGCCGCCGAGGACCGCTTCTTCCCCGATCTCGACGGCGAAGGGTGGGCCCGCGCCGTCCTCGCCGCAACGGTGCGCGCGTACGTGCCGCTCGTCGACCCGCACGGCGCGTGGGCGCCCCTCGACGAGGAGGCGAGCGTCTACGAGGTGGACCTCGACGCGCACCCGCCCGTCGAGCTGTGGGAGAAGATCGCGCGGACCGCGCTCGGCGCGCGGATCGAGTCGGGGGCGCTCGCGCCGCTCAAGAACGGCGACGTCGTCCTGTCGCTCGGCGGCGTCGCGACCGCCGGCCTCCCGCTCGAGCAGATGGACCAGCTCGCGATCGCCGTCGCCGACGCGCACGGTCCGAGCGAGGCGATCGTCGTGCGCGACGGCGAGACGTCACCGCGGACGCTGTCGCTCCTCGTCGACGACGGCGAGTCGGCAGGGACGGCGCGCGAAGACCTGCCGGCCGAGCACGTGCCGTACGGGGACGGGCAGGTCGACGTGATCGGGATCCACGAGGTGCGCGACGACCTCGGCGAACAGATGACGCGCGCGATCCTCCACGCGCACGCGAGCGCGACGCGCGTCCGCGGCGTGGTCCTCGATCTGCGCGGGAACGGCGGCGGATCGACCGACGGCGCGATCGCCGCGCTCGGCCTCTTCCTCCCGGGCGCGACGCTCTTCCCGATGAAGCGCCGCGACGGTTCGCTCGAGACGGAGCGCGCGCCCGAGCCCGCCGCAGCCGAGCGCTGGACCGGCCCGGTCGCGGCGCTCGTCGACGGGAACACGGCGAGCGCCGCCGAGATGATCGCGGGCGCGCTCGCCGCGTACAAGCGCGGGGTGCTCGTGGGGCGGCCGACGTACGGCAAGGGTTGCGCGCAGGAGTACCAGGACGACGACGCGCACGCGGGCGTCCTCCGCTTGACCACGCTCCTCTACGCGCTCCCCGACGGCGCGCCAGTCCAGCGCGTCGGCCTCGCGCCGGCGATCCGGATCCCGTTCGCGCCGCTCCCCGGCGAGGACGCGTCGGGGGAGAGCGAGGCCAAGCTCGCCGACGCTCCGCCGACGTGGCGCGGCCCCGACGTCCGCGATCCCGACGTCCTCGCGCAAGCGGAGAACGCGGGCGGCACGGCGTGGCCCGCGCCGGCCGGCGGCGCGATCGGCCCGTGCCGCGACGCCGACGTGTGCCGCGCGATCCACGCGCTCGCCGCGCCGGCGAAGCCCGTCTCGCGGACCGCCGCCGCGAAGGGGCGCTAGCCGAGTCGCGAGCGAGGCTGTGTGGGTGTGCTATGCAGCACACCCACCTGACGCGCGATCAGCCGCGCGCCATGTCGAACGCGAGCTTCGACACGACGCCGGCGACGACGCAGAGGACCACCGCGCGCACGAGGCGATCGCCGCGGCGGAGCGCGAGGCGCGCACCGACGAGCGCGCCGGCCGCGCTCGCCACCGCCATCGGGAGGGAGATCCACCAGAGGACGCGCCCGCGCGCCGCGAAGACGAGGAGCGCCGCGACGTTCGACGCGAGGTTCACGACCTTCGCGTTGCCCGACGCGCGCGTGAGCGAATCGCCGAAGAGGCGCGAGAAGAGGACGATGAGCATCGAGCCCACGCCGGGGCCGAAGAAGCCGTCGTACGCGCCGAGGAAGAACGCGATCGCCGCGAGGGTGGCGCGCGGATGGCGCAGGCGGACGTCCGGAGCCCCGTCGCTGCCGGCATCGGCCGGCGGCTCGCGCCGCGGCGCGACGACGAGCGCCGCGGCGAGGACGAGGAGGACGAGGACGACCGGGCGGAGCGGCTCGGGGCGGAGCGTGAGGAGGAGCGCCGCGCCTGCGATCGAGCCGGCGAACGCGCAGGCGAACGCGAGGGGCGCGCGCCCGCGATCAATCGCGCCGCGCCGCCAGAACGTCAGCGCGGACGACGACGTGGCGAACGTCGCCTGCCCCTTGTTCGTGCCGAACACGGTGTGGATCGGGAGGCCGGTCGCGAGGAGCGCCGGCAGCGTGATGAGCCCGCCGCCGCCCGCGATCGCGTCGATGACGCCCGCGCCGAACCCGGCGGCTCCGAGCATGGCCATGGCCTCGATCTGCATCGCGGATGCGCGTCTATCGCACGGCTCCGCTGGGGACGCCACCGGGCCCCGATCGCGCGAGGCGGCGCCGCCTCTTCTGATAGGCTCGCGTCACATGGCGAACGACGGGAGCACGGCAAGCTGCACGCTCCGGGTCTCGGTGTTCCGCCGCGACCGCCACGTGAACAGCGCCCAGCTCTCGGGGTCGGTGCTCAAGATCGGGACCGACCCACGAAGCCAGCTCACGCTCGACGACCCCGCCGCGAAGCGGATGCACGCCGTCGTCGAGATGGACGCCGCCGGCGCGACGCTCATCGACCTCGGCTCCGACGTGGGGACGTGGGTGAACGGCGCGCGAATCAACCGCGTGCGCCTGCAAGCGGGCGACGAGATCCGCATCGGCACGACGCTCATCCACGTCGACGGGATCGACGCGTCGGCGTAGCTCGCGGGGAGCGGGAGAGAGAAAGAGAAAAAAGAAAAGAGAAGTGGTGCCCCCACTCGCAGGCGCTGCGCGCCTGCGGTCTCCCCCAAATCGCGTGCTCGCCGCCTCCGGCGGCTGCGCGCGCGATGGGGGAGACTCCGAACGCGATCAGGTCGGCGCGGCCGACGCTTCTCGCGGGGCGGCGCGGCGGACGGCGGCGAGGTCGAGCGGCGACGCGATCGCGCCGTCGCGCCACGCGCCCATCGCGGTGCGCACGGCCCGGTGCGGCAGCGGATCGGACGGCGCGAGCACCTCGACGACCTCGGCGATCTTCACCGCGCCGGAGCCGCGGATCTCGACGTCGACGACCAGCGGGACGAGATCGCCGACGATCCCCGCGGCGCGGAGCGCGCGGGCGCCGTCGTCGCGCGCGTCGCCGCCCAGGCGGAGCGCGCGGACGAACGCGCGCACGTCGACCCACTTGCCGACGCCGTCGATCCGCCGGAGGAGGCGGAGCTCCTTCGCGGCTTCGGCGCGCGCCACCTGCTCCTCGAGCCACGCCTCGCCGCCGCGCTCGGCGAGGACGCTCCGCGGGAAGCCGACAACGTACCGCGCGGCGTCGACGACGCGCGACACGGACGCGTCCTGGCCACCGAGACGCGCCGCGCCGAAGAAGCGAAGCCCGTCGGGGGACGACGCGGTGAGCGCGTCGAGGAGCGTCGCCGGATCGACGTCGCACGTGAGCTTCACGTCGACCACCTCGGCGAGGCTCGCGACGCCGAGCGAGAGCGCCGGGCCGAACGTCATGTCCGGCTTCGGATGGAACCCGGTGGAGTAAAAGAGCGGTACGTCGTTCCGGCGGAACGCGCGCGGAAGCGCGCGGATCAAATCGAGGTGCGAGAGGTACGCGCTCGGACCGGTCTTCGCGTAGCCGAATCGACATCGACGCGCCTCGCCCTGCGTGAACGCCGGCGGCCTTTTCGCTCGTTGCACGCGGACGGCTTCGCCGCCGCTGGGTTGCACGCGGACGGCTTCGTCGCCGCTGGGCTGGGCGGCGGTGCCGGCGCCGCCCGTGCGCGGCGAGGGCTCGCGGCGCGATCGGGCGCCGAGCTTCGACAGGTAGACGAGGCGCTCCTCGCGCATCGCGCCGAGGTCGCACGCGACGCCGCAGTCGTAACAAACGAGCTTCCTCGCGTCCTTCTCGGCGTCGTCGAGGTTCGTGTGGTGGATGAACATCCCCACCGCCTTCCCGCACGGCGGCGAGAGGCGCGACGCGAGCGCCTTCCGGTACTCGCGCGCGAGGAAGCCCTCCTCGAGCCCGACGTCGACGTGATCCCACGGGAGGCGCGCGGTCACCGGGATCGTCCCGAGGTAGCGCGCGGGGTCGACGCCCTCCGCGCGGAGCGCCTCCTCCCACACGTCCATCCGGAGCTGGTCCTCCCACGAATCGAAGCGCGCGCCCGCGCGGTACGCGCGCTCGAGCACCGCGGCGAGCGCTCGATCGCCGCGCGCGAAGATCCCCTCGAGCCACGACCCGTCGCTCTCGTGCATCCGGAGCTCGACCTTCGCGCGGCGCGCCTCGTCGCGGAGCCACCCCTGCTTCGTGCGCACGTCGTCCGGGCGGTCCATCGCGCACCACTGGAACGGCGTGTGCGGCTTCGGGACGTGCGTCGAGACGCTCACCGTCACGGTGGGCGCGCCGCCCGCCTTCATCTCGCGCTTGATCCGCTTCCCGACGTGGTGCGCGCGCCCGCCGACGCGCACGATCTCGCGGACGTCGCTCTCCTCCTCGGTGGGGAGGCCGATCATGAAGTAGAGCTTCATGCCCGTCCATCCGCGCGAGAAGACGCGCTCCGCGGTGGTCATGAGCTGCTCTTCGGTGACGTTCTTGTTCACGACGTCGCGCATCCGCTGGCTCCCGGCCTCGGGCGCGAACGTGACACCGGTGGCGCGGACCTTCTGGATGTCGTCGAGCACCGTCTCTTCGAGGCCGTACGCGCGGAGCGACGAGACGCCGAGCGAGACGCGCTCCGGCGAGAGCTTGTCCGTCACCTTCTTGATGAGCGGCGCGATGCACGAGTAGTCGGCGGTCGAGAGCGACGTGAGGCTCACCTCGTCGTAGCCGCTGTTTTTCACGGCGCGGACGACGGTGTCGACGATCTGCTCCGGGTCCCTCTCGCGCACGGGACGGTAGATCATCCCCGCCTGACAAAAGCGGCACCCCTCGGTGCACCCGCGCGCGATCTCGATCGACATGCGATCGAAGATCGCCTCCGGGCCGCCGACCGGGCTGTCGTCGGGGAACGGGAAGCGGTTCAAATCGTCGACCATCGACCGCTGCACCGGGAACGGGAGCCCGCCTTCCCGCGCGCGGCCTTCGTCGATCACCTCGAAGCCGGTGTCCGGATCGACGCGTGTAGAATACAGACTCGGGACGTACACGCCGCGGAGGGCGGCGAGCGCGTGAAGGCGATCTTCGCGCGGCACGCCCTGCGACCGGAGCTCGGTCCAGAGGAGCGCGACCTCGGTCGTCCGCTCTTCGCCGTCGCCGATCACGATCGCGTCGATGAACGGAGCGATCGGCTCCGGGTGCGTCGCGGTCGGACCGCCGGCGATGACGAGCGGGTCGGCCTCGCCGCGATCCGCCGCGCGCAGCGGGACGCCGCCGAGGTCGAGCATCGCGAGGACGTTCGTGTACGTGAGCTCGAACTGGAGCGAGAAGCCGACGACGTCGAAGTCCTTGAGCGGCCGCGCGCTCTCGAGCGACAGGAGCGGGAGGCCGCGAGCGCGGAGCTCCGCCTGCATGTCGACCCACGGCGTGTAACACCGCTCGGCGAGCGTCCGCGGGTCGTCGTTCAAGATCCGGTAGAGGATCTTGAAGCCGAGGTGGCTCATTCCGATGTCGTAGAGATCGGGGAACGCGAGGCAGATGCGCGCCCCTACCGCGTCCCACGCCTTGTCGGTGCGCGCGCCGAACTCGCCGCCGAGGTAGCGCCCCGGTTTCTGGACGAGGTGGACGAACGGCGCGTACGGGTGCTCCTCGGTGGCGGGCATATCGCCCGCGAAAGTAGAGGGAATCGCTGCAAACGCAAGGTGACCCCATGCGCTTTGAGACGGCGCTGCCGGGCGACGGCGTGCGCGCCGCGTCCGTGGTGACTGAAATCGTGCAGATCGCGCCGGCAGCGAAATGAGCCGTGCGCGAATCAGGGGGGGGATCCATGCGCGCGCGTTCCGCCCCAGGCCGGAGGGGACCGCGAGCTCACGGGATGCGCGGATCGTGGCTCTTTTCGCGGGTGCGAGGATCCCCGACTCGCCGGTCCAGACGGTCGGCGCGATTCTTGGTTCTGCGGGCTCCGCTGGATTCGCCAGTTTTCCCCCGGAGACCCCGATGCCCACGTCGCGTTCGTTCAGTCCGTCTCTCGCGAAGGTGCTCTCGCTCACGGTCGCCTGCGCTGCGGCGGTGTCCGCGTGCGGCGGAAGCAGCACGTCGACGTTCGGCGGCGGTCCCGGATCGCAGGGAGGGAACGGCAACGGGAGCGGCGACACGGCGCCCGGTGGAGGCTTCAACGACAACCAGGTGACGACCACCGCGGCGTGCGTGACCGGGCTCGGCGCGGCCGACCTCGCCCCCGCGAACCTCGTCATCATGTACGACAAGAGCGGGAGCATGGGGAACCCGGCCGAGTACGGCGACCCGGCGAAGAAGTGGAACCCGCTCCTCGCCGGGATGAAGGCGTTCCTCTCGGATCCCGCGTCGTCGACGATGGACGCATCGCTCCAGTTCTTCCCGCAGAGCGGGAGCGTCGATCAGATCTGCGCGGCCGACTACGCGACGCCGCTCGTGAAGATGTCGCCGCTCACCGACGCGACGCCGTTCGTGAACGCGATCCAGGCGGCGACACCGCACGGCGGGACGCCCACCTTGCCTGCGCTCACCGGCGCGATCAACTACGCGCACGGCGTCGCGGCGAGCGCGCCCGACGCGAGGACGGTGGTGGTGCTCATCACCGACGGCGCGCCCGGCTTCACCGTCAACGGCGCGGTGGTCCCCGGCTGCACGGACAACGACATCGATCACGTGTCGCAAGCCGCGAAGGCCGCGTTCGAGGGGAAACCGTCGATCCCGACGTACGTCATCGGCGTCGGCACCGATCTGGTCCCGCTCAACGCGGTCGCCGCGGCGGGCGGCACCGGGCAGGCGTTCCTCTTGTCGTGGGACGATCCGACGTCGACGACGAAGGCGTTCCAGGGGGCGCTCGACGCGATCCGGACGAAGAGCCTCGCGTGCGACGGGCCGCTCCCCGCGCCCCCCGCGGGACTGACGCTCGACGTGAGCCACGTGAACGTCGTGCTCGTCGACGCGGCGGGGAAAGAGCACCCGATCGGCTACAGCCAGGACTGCGCTGTCCCCAACGCGTGGCGCTACGACGACGTGGCGCATCCGCAGCGCATCCAGCTCTGCTCGGCCGCGTGCACCGAGGCGCAATCGTCGCGCGGCGGCAAGCTGACGATCGCCTTCGGCTGCCAGACCGTCCCAGCCGTCAAGTAAGCAAGCGGGCGGGCCGCGGGGCGCGCCCGCGATCGGAGTATCGTGGTGGGATGCGGCGCGGTCTCCCGCTCCCCGTCCTTCGCACGTTCGTCCTCGCGGCCGTCGCGGTCGTCGCGAGCACGTACGCGCTCGTCCGCTACTACACGCACCCGCGACCGCCGATGCTCGTCCCGGCCCCTCCGCCGTCCGAATCGAGCTCGCCCGGCGAGATCCCGGTGCCGGACTTCGAAGACGCGGGGCCCTGAGTCGCGTGCCGTGAAGGAAGACACCCTCGTCGTCCACGAGATTTACGCGAGCATCCAGGGCGAATCGACGTTCGCCGGACTGCCGTGCACCTTCGTGCGGACGACCGGGTGCAACCTCCGCTGCTCGTGGTGCGACACGACGCAGGCGTTCTACGGCGGTACGCGGATGGCGCGCGCGGAGGTGCTCGCGCGCGCGCTCGCGACGGAGACGCCGCTGGTCGAGCTCACCGGCGGCGAGCCGCTGCTCCAGCCCGGATCGTTTCCGCTCCTCGCCGAGCTGTGCGACGCGGGGCGCACCGTGCTGGTCGAGACGAGCGGCGAGGCCGACGTATCGCGCGTCGACCCGCGCGTACACAAGATCATGGACCTGAAGGCGCCCGGCTCCGGCGAGTCGCACCGGAATCGATGGTCGAACCTCGACCACATCGGCCCGAGGGACGAGATCAAGTTCGTCCTCGCCGGCCGCGACGACTACGCATGGATGCGCGACGTCGTCCGCGAGCGGGACCTCGCCGCGCGCACGCCGCACCTCCTCGCGAGCACCGTCTTCGGCAAGCTCGCGGCGCGCGATCTCGTCGCGTGGGTCCTCGCGGATCGCCTCCCCGTCCGCGTGCAGCTCCAGATGCACAAGTACATCTGGCCCCCCGACGCGCACGGCGTCTGAGCTGACCATGTCGCTTTTCCCTACGCGTGGCGATCGTGCCGGGACCCGCCGCGGGCCCGCACGCGAGCAGCGCTGCGCGGCCGACGTGCGCGCTCTTTGCACCATCGGCTCCGATCATGATCCGCACGGTTTCATCGCTCGCGATCGCGTTCGTGATCGCGTGCTCGTGTGCATGCTCGCGCGACCCGGGCCCGCCGGGCGCGCCTCCGCTCGAGAGGCGCGCCCCACCCGCGACGCCGGAGCCGACGACGTTGCCCAATCCATGTCGCGGGATCGTGCTCCCGCCGGATCAGCACTACGTCGCGCCGGGGCTGTGCGCGCGCGCCGTCGCGACCAACCTCGGCGAGCTCCGGCAGATCGCGTTCGCGCCGAACGGCGATCTCTTCGGTGTCGTGACCGACGGGACGATCCGCCGCTTCCGCGACGCGAACGGCGACGGATCGTACGACCCGCAGGAGATCGTCGACTGGGCGAGCACCGGCGGGCACAACGGGCACAACGTCGACTTCGACGGCGGCTACCTCTACGCCGGCTCGCCCGACGGCGTGAAGCGATGGCGATGGGCCCCCGAAATCGACCATGGCGGCCCCGGCGAGGACGTCGTCGTCGGCCTCTCGTCGGCGGGCCACCCGTTCCACCCGGTGCACGTGTGGGACGGCGTTCTCTACGTCGACTCGGGGTCGCCCACGAACACGATCACGCCCCCGCCGGCGGACTACGACACGAAGCGCGCGGTCATCAAGCGGTTCACGCTGTCGCGCTTCGATCCGGGGCGGCCGTTCGACTGGAGCGAGGGCGAGATCGTCGTCCTCGGCGTGCGCAACGTCGTCGGCTTCGCGCGCGACGGGCGCGACGTCACGTGGGGCGTCGTGAACGGGATCGACGACCTCCGCTACCAAGGGCGCGACATCCACGCGGACAACCCCGGCGAGGACGTGATCCGGATCGAGGCCGGCGCCACGAACGGGTTCCCATTCTGCTTCACCGCGCAGCATGTCGTCCGCGACGGCGTGCTCGTGTCGCCCGGCACGCGCCTCCAGGCATCGCCGGCGAAGAGCGACGCGTGGTGCGCGGAGAACACGACGCCGCCGGCGTCGTTCGTCCATGCGCACTCGGCCCCGCTCGACATCGCGTTCTTCGAGGCCCCCGCCGGCGTCCTCCCGTCGCGCTGGAAGCACGGCGCGTTCATCGCGCTCCACGGCTCGTGGGATCGCAACCCGCCCACCGGATACAAAGTGGTGTGGCTCCCGTTCGACGCCGACGGGAAACCGCCGATGCCGACGTCCACGCCGACATCGACGTCGTTCCCGTACGAGGTCGTCTTCGGCGGCGGGCGCGACGGGCTGCCTTCCGACGGCCCGTGGGCGTGGCACGCGAACGGCGCGGGCGAAGGGATCGTGCGCCCCGTCGGCGTCACGATCTCGCCGTTCGACGGCGCGCTCTACGTATCGAGCGACAACGGCGGCGTATCGGGGCGCTCGTCGGGCTCACCGCCCAACGGCGCGATCTACCGGATCGGCCTAGCGCGCCCGTAACCTTGGTATGCTCGCCGCGCATGCGACCCAGCCACGCCGCTCCGCGCTTCGCCGTCACCGTGCTCCTCGCGTCCTTCGCCCTCTCCGCGTGCATGCCCGCGCAGCCCGGCGCGGGCGCCGCGGATCCGTCGTCGACGTCGTCCACCGCCGCGCCGGCGAACGGCGTCGCGACGACCGACGGCCCGCCTCCCACGGGGCCGATGGCGAAGGTCGAGCCCGAAGCGCCGCACCCTTCGGTCCCGACGACGATCGAGATCCACAGCATGTGCGCGCAGACGGTGCCGGTCTTCTACGGCGAGAAGCCGAAATACGGCAGCGGGACGAAGTCGTCGGTGAGCCCGAACTCGACGTCGTCCGTCCCGCGCTGGGGCGATGGGACGCTCGTCGTGTGGCTCATCGACGACCAGGAGAACGGCCTCGCGAGCGTCCACATCACGCCGCGCATGAAGCGCGTCGACATCGGCCCGAGCTGCCGCACGCTAGACGCTCACTAGTCTGGCGCTGCCTACTTCCCGTGGCCGGCGAACTCGAGGAACGTGTCGACGTCGCCGCGTGAGCCCAGGACCAGAGGGACGCGCTGGTGGAGCGCCTTCGGGACGACGTCGAGGATGCGGCCGTCGCCGGTGGTCGCGGCGCCGCCGGCCTGCTCGAAGATGAACGCCATCGGGTTCGCCTCGTAGAGGAGGCGGAGCTTGCCGTTCGGGCTCTTGGTGTCGGCGGGGTACGCGAAGATCCCGCCGCGGAGGAGCGTCCGGTGCGCGTCGGCCACGAGTGACCCGACGTACCTGTGGCCGTAGGGGAGGTTCCGCGCCTTGTCCTCGGTCTTGAGGTGGTCGACCCAGCGCTTCACGCCGTCGGTCCAGCGCACGTAGTTCCCCTCGTTGGCGGAGTAGCAGTTCCCGCGCTCCGGACAGCGGACGTTGCCGTGCGAGAGGAAGAACTCGCCGACGCTCGGATCGAGCGTGAAGACGTCGACGCCGTGACCCGTCGTGAGGACGAAAATCGTCGACGGCCCGTACACCGCGTACCCGGCGGCGATGATGTCGCGCCCCGGGCGGAGCGCGTCCTCGAGGAGCGGCACCGGCTCGCCGTGGGTGCCGCGGCGGAGGATGGCGAAGATGGTGCCGATCGACACATCGGTGTCGATGTTGCTCGAGCCGTCGAGCGGGTCGAACAGCACCACGTACTTCCCGGAGCGCTCCGCGATCCGGATGTCGTCGAGCTCCTCGCTCGCGAGCACGCCGCAGTGGCCGCTCCGCTCGAGGACGTTGATGAAGACGTCGTTGGCGAAGGCGTCGAGCTTCTGCACCGCCTCGCCCTGTACGTTCATGTCGCCCGTGTAGCCGAGCATCCCGACGAGCCCCGCCGAGCGGACGCGCGTGCTGATGATCCGGATCGCGAGCGAGATATGGTTCAGGAGCGACGTGAATTGCCCGGTCGCGCCGGGCGCCGCGCGCATCCCCGTGAGGACGTGCTCGCGCAGGGTGGTCCCGATCAGCGACGCCGTCGGCATCGCTCGGAGAGAATCGGAATACGAATCGTGGGGGGGGCGGGACGGATCGGGCATGTGCATCCACAATGAAGGGCGACGGGGCATGCCTGCAAGCGCGGGCATGCGTCACTCAGCGCGGAGTCACGTCATCGGCGCAGCGCGCGGGCGC